>Ga0070765_100002875_pt1 | contig 10953 bp, 12 predicted proteins | sample HubBroMetageWFT5_FD_71516 | JGI IMG/M metagenome (GOLD analysis project Ga0070765, IMG submission 71516) | Warmed and freeze-thawed soil microbial communities from the Hubbard Brook experimental Forest, New Hampshire - Hubbard Brook CCASE Soil... | ecosystem: Environmental > Terrestrial > Soil... | reverse complement strand
CCGTACCGGGCCAGCGGAAGGCGCGAGGCATACGCGACTGCCAGGTCGAGGTCCGCGCAATCGAGCACGTAGTAGCCGGCGAGCACCTCCTTGGTGACCGCGAACGGCCCGTCGGTCAGCTCCGTCTCATCGCCACGAACCCGGACCGTCGTCGCGCTCGCAACTCGGTAGAGCGCCCCGTGTTTGACGAGCACCCCGGCCTCCCGCAGGGTCGCGTTCACCTCATCCCAGAGCGGCATCTCCGCCCATCGCTCCGCGCGCTCGGCCTCGTCGCCGTCGGTCGCATAGAGCAAACACATGTATTCCGCCACAGCCGCCTCCAATCGGTACGGCCGCACGATACGCGGCCACTACCCAAACGTCGCCGCTCGGCAGTCGAATTGGACAGCCGCACCGAGATTCAGTCTGTCCGAGAATCCGGAAGCTGACGGCTCGTCGGCGGCCGCCGACCGAGACCCTGGCCAATGGTCTGTGAGGCCGGGGACTTCTCGGTTGCCAACGCGATACGCCGCCCACGGTCCCGGGGATCGCTGCGATCGTTCGAGCGAGCTGTCACCGACGCCGAGGGACTTGGCGGGGCGGACCCGCCGACGATGTCTGAATCGAGATCTGATGAACTGGCGGACGTGGGAAAAGCCGAGATGGAGTTCTTTGACCCCGAGACCGTTCCGTGGACTCCGGTGACGCGGCGTCCCGGAGTATCAGAACGGGTCCTGGCGCGGGACCCGGACCGGGGGCTGCTCACGCGGATCGTCCGGTGGGATCCGGGCCTTGATACCTCGAGCGCCGGCCCGGTCGCCCACGACTACTTCGAAGAAGTGCTGATTCTGTCTGGCTCGATGCACGATCTCGCACTCCAGCGGACGTTCAGCGCGGGCTTCTACGCCTGCCGACCGCCGGGGATGGTTCATGGCCCGTGGATTACCGCTGAAGGCTGCGTCATGCTCGAGATCCAGTACGCGGGTGATCAGGCTTGAGTCCAGACCGCGACGTGATTAGCCGCTGCTCGTATGGCTGCGCGGGACGCGATGTCGGAAATGGAAGCGATCGCCAGCGTCGGTGACCGGTCGCCGGTGGATGCGGCCCCGCGACTTCGCTCAAGTCGAGCTGGTGGATGACGCTTATAAGGGGGAGCGCTGTCGAGAGTGTCCCTGAGGCGACAACCCGGCAGCGTGCCCAGAGTCGCCGCGCCGGGGCCTTCACTGCGCCATGGTCCAGGGGCCGTACGTCAGGACGTCCTTGCGGGTCTTGCAGGTATCGCCGATCGCCGTGAACGTGAGGGTGTTGCTGTGCAGGTTGAACTGGTACTTGCCCGTGGTCGTGCACTTGCCGCCCTTCTTTGGCGTCAGCTTGATCGTGGACCCCGAGATGAGGTATGTGCCGCCACCGAGCGACTTCCCGTTCCGGGTCAGGTTGATGTGCCCGGAGTGAGCATTCGCGAGATCGATCGTCCAGGTTCCGTCCAGCATGCCGTGGGCGGTCGTTGCGCCCTGGCCGGTGATCTTGGTCTCGAACTTGCCGGGGCCGCCGGCGGCGGTCGCGATCGATGCGGCGGTGAGCGACAGCAGTAAGGCAACGAGTGGTGTAAAGCGCTTCATCGGTTCTCCTTTGTGGATGGACAGCGTCGTGGCGGCAAGGTATGTCGGGGCGTGCTGGCTGTCGTCGGCTCGCGGGACGGTTGGGCCTCGTCCGCGGGACGCATCTTGCGGGGCTGTGGGGTACTTCTCGCGGAGTACGGGGGATCGTCTGGTTAGGGGATGTCGTGGCGCCGGTGCGGCGGTAGCGTTGCTGCATGTTGAGAGGGTTGTCAGCACGCGTGGGCGCGTTGGATCGGGTTCGTCTCGATCGGCTTGTGGCGGCAATCCTGCTCGTGGAGATCGAGTTGCAGATATGGCTGGGTGACTCGATCGCCGACCGGGCCTACGCGAGCCTGGCCGTGACCGCGCTGGCCTGGGCGGTGGCAGTTCGTCGTCGCTGGCCGCTCGCCGCGGTGTCCGTGGTCCTGGCGCTGATGTCGGTACGGATGCTGGCCGGCGTCGGGGGCAACCTGAACGGCGCCGCTGGGGTTCAGGTGGGCGTGGTCCTGCTGTTCTACGGCCTCGGCGCGTTCGCGTCCGAGCGGCGTTCGGTGTGGATGCTCGCGTTGGCCGTCGTCATCACCTCGCTGAATTCGTTGACCAAACCGGGGGGTGGGGTCTCGGCCGCGGTGCCGATGGAGCTGTTCGCGGTTCTGTTGCCGTACGCGCTTGGTCGGGTGTTGCGCGCGCGAGCGGCTCGCGAGCAGCAGGCTCGCGAGTTCGCCGAGCAGCTCGATGCGGCGCGGGATGCGGGCGGGCGCGCGGCCGCGCACGGCGAGCGGGCCCGGATCGCCCGCGAGCTGCACGACGTGATCGCGCACAGTGTGTCGGTGATGGTGATCCAGGCGGGTGGCGCGCGGCTGGTTATGGACGAGCAGCCCGAGCGTGCAGAGGAGTCGTTGCGGAGCGTCGAGCGCGCCGGCCGCGAGGCGCTCGCCGAGTTGCGCAGGCTGCTCGGCGCTCTCGGCGAGGGGGATCCACGCGCACTGGTCCCCCAGCCGGGTCTGGGTGACATCGAGCCGCTCCTGGAGGACGCGCGCTCGGCGGGGATCTCAGCCGCTTTGCGGATCCACGGCGAACCGGCGCCGGTGTCGCCCGCGATCGAACTATGCGCATACCGAATCGTTCAGGAGTCACTCACCAACGCGATCAAGCACGCCGCGCCCGCGCGCGCGTCGATCAACGTGCGCTGGGGGAACGAGCAGCTTGAGCTCGAGGTCTCCGACGACGGCAGCCGGTCCCGCGCCAACGGCGCCGCTGGCGGGCACGGGATTCCGGGCATGCGAGAGCGCGTCGCTCTCCACAGCGGAAGCTTTCGGGCCGGCACCCGTCCGGACGGTGGGTTCACCGTCCTGGCTCGTTTGCCGCTGACTCAGGTGGAGTCGTGCTGAGCGACATCCGCGACCGTCTCGGCCGCGTCGACCACCGCGTCGTCGACGCGATCGTGGCCCTGGCGGCGATCGTCGCGATCGAGCTGACGTGCTGGCTCACCTCCGGTATCTCCACCTCGGATCGGGTGATCACCGCCGTGGCGGCCGTCCTGTTCGCCGGGGCGATCGCCCTGCGTCGCGTCTGGCCGGCAGTCGCCCTGGTAGTCGCGCTGGCGGTGGTCACCATCTCGACCCCGTTCGGAGGCCAGCTGCTCTCAAACGACAACGCCTACGTGATCCCCGTGCTGGTGCTCAGCTATTCCGCGGGAGCGTGGCTCGACACCCGGCGGAGCGCGGTCGCCCTTGGTCTGGGGCTGGCCTTGCTCTGGACCTGGGCGCTCCTACCGGGACCGGACGGGTCGACGAACGGGCTGGGCCAGACCGCGGTGGCGTTCTTCTATGTCACCGTGCTGTTGCTTCCTATCTGGCTCGTCGGCCGCTTCGTCCGCCGGCACGGGGCGCGGGCTGGCGCATTTCGTGACCTGGCGGCACGGGTCGCCGCCGCCCAAGCTGGTCACGACGCGGCGGCGATCGCCGATGAGCGCGCACGCATCGGCTCAGAGCTTCAGGACATCATCGCCCACAGCATTAGCGCGATGGTGATCCAGGCCGGTGGCGCGAGGCTGGTTTTGCGCAGCGACCCCGGGCGGGCGCGCGAATCGATCCTCAACGTGGAGGAGACCGGCCGTCAGGCGCTCAGCGATGTGCGCCGGCTGCTGGGGATGCTGCGCAAGGACGACGACCCACGCGCGCTCAGTCCCCAGCCAGGCCTGGGTCAGCTCCCGGCACTGATCGACTCCCTGCGGGCCGGCGGCCTCTCGTGGGAGCGAAATACCGTCGGCGACCCGGTCGACCTGACGCCCGGCATCGACCTCGTCGCATACCGCGTGGTCGAGGCAGGCCTCCGTGTGGCGGCCGATCGGCACGTCAGTCACGGCGTTGTCACGGTCCGCTACGACCCGCGGGACCTGAAGCTGGAGCTCCGCGGTGACCGCGCGATTCCCGACCTCGATGCGGCGATCGCTCCGATCGTGCAACGGGTGGCGCTCTACAACGGCGAGCTTCGCACGGGGCCCGACAGTGAGGGCTTCGTCTTGCTCGCGCGCATACCGCTCGAGGCGGCGGTGACGGCATGACCGTCAGCGTCCTGATCGCAGACGACCAAGCACTTGTGCGCACCGGCTTCCGGATGATTCTCGAGACCGACCCGGAGATCCGGGTCGTCGCCGAGGCCAGTGACGGGACGCAGGCCGTCGACGCCGGGAGGCGGACCCGCCCCGATGTCGCCTTGATGGACATCCGTATGCCGGTGATGGATGGACTCGAGGCGACCCGGCGGCTACTTGCGAGCGAGGCGCCTCCGAAGGTGCTGATGCTCACCACCTTCGACCTCGACGAGTACGTGTTTGACGCGCTCGTCGCCGGCGCCAGCGGCTTCCTACTCAAAGACGTCGCGCCGGAGCACCTCCTGTCCGCGATCCACACGATCGCCCAAGGCGACTCGCTGCTCGCCCCGTCGGTCACCCGGCGACTGATCGAGGCCTACGTTCGCGACCACCGACCAGCCGCGGTACCCGCTCCCGGATTAGACCAGCTGACCGCGCGCGAGCGCGAGATCCTCGTGCACATAGCGCGCGGTCTCTCGAACGCAGAGATTGCCGAACAGCTCGTCGTCTCGCCCCTCACGATTAAGACGCACGTCGCCCGCGTGCTCGACAAACTCGACCTACGCGACCGGACCCAGGCGGTTGTTCTCGCCTACGAGACCGGCATCGTTCGTCCCGGCAGAGACGAGCCACACCTCAGATGACAGGACGGGCGCCGTCCGCGGGGGACCCGCGGCGGTCGGAGAGCAGGTCTCGGCCGGCGGCGAACACCAGTGCGGGCTCAGTGGAAACGATGACCTCGAAAGTGCTGAGTCGCTGGCGGTGTCGCGGACTGATTGCGTTGCTGTCTTACAGGAGCTCGATGACCGCCGACGTGAGTGCTGTTGTCAAGTTGTGTCGTAGGCGAACGGGGTCATGCTCGGTGATCCGGCTCCAGCTGCTGCCTGCAAATCCGTTGGATGGTCTGCGCTGGATGCGCAGATCACCGTCGGTCTGGCCGTGCGGCTGTTCCAGCTGCGCACCTATGGTTCCTCGCCAGGTGTGAAGCGTGGCCGTGCCCGTGTCGAGCAGTTCGACGACCGCGTCTTCGACCGCACGTGCGAGCCACTTCGGGGGCCGCCGGTGGTGGTTGTCGTCAGGCGATGCGGGCTGGGACTCAAGGCGTGGGTTGGCGAGCACGTCGCTGATCAGCGCGGCTGACCCGCCGACGTAGGTCCAGGCAAGGTCGATCTCGGTGGCAACGCACCACGCACGATCATCGGGCCACCACAGGTTCGGGGAGTGGTCGGCCTGCGAGTCCATCAGGGACGGCAACGCAGCCAGCGGGCCAACGAAAAGCGCGTAATTTCGTCCCGGTAGCTCAACTCGCGGGCCGTCGTCGAAGACGACCGACCCCCAGCCCTCCCACGTGCAGAACCAGCAACGCTTTGGAGTGTTCGTGTGCCGGGCAAGCACCCCGGCGAGCGCATCCGCGTAATCCGGGTGCAGGGTCCCGACCTGCGGCACCTCGCCCGGCCACGGCTCCACACCGCTCGGCTCGTGCTCGGGCAACGCAATGTCGGAGAAATCGATGCCCGGCACCAGCTCAATGCCGCTCCATGAGGCAACGTCGATCCACCGACCAGGTTGCTGACCATGCGTGTGCGCGTCGAGTGGATGCAGTATGCGTATGTACGCCTCAAAGCCGCTCGGGACGAGCACACCGGAGTCGAACGGCGACAGGCGGTCGCCGATCCAGTCCGCTTCCTCAACTTCGACGCTCGGCTGCACACCCGACCCAGCCACGAGCCGATTATCCACGGCCCGCAAGAACACGTATCCAGGCCTCGGACCTGCGAATCCGCCCGCGAACGCGAACAGATGACCACCGCGGTCGACGCGATCGCGACAGCCGCCGCCGTCACCCTCGGCCAGCAACCCAACGACTTCGGCCCCCGCGCGTTCGCCGCCGCGACCTTCGGCGTCCTGCAAACCATCCGGGACAGCCAGGACCGAGACGCAACCCCCAGAGCGCTCGACCGCACGTTCACGTTCCTACGCGCCGACCTCGACGCCCTCCGGCTCGAATAGAACCTGCCCCACAACGAGACGAGATGCGCGACCTCGCCATGAGCCGGTCTCAGTAGCTCTCGACGCGCGCGTCTCGCTCCTCGCACCAACGGCATGCCTCCCACGCCTGCTTCGCCCCGGCGAGCACTAGCTGGAGCGGCCGCTCATCTCGTGCCCGCTTCGGCACGATTTTCATCCGTCTCCAGTCACGTGCACAACGTCCGCCGGCAGGCTTCTGGAGGTCGTCCAACACCACAATGTCGACACAGACGGGCTGCGCTCTCGCAATGCCTCGCAAAACAAACGCGCTGGATCGACGGCTGGGGCTCGGCCGGTCGGCGGGGGTGTGGTCTGACCGATGCTAGATTTTCGGCGTGGCGGCTATGGATTCAGCGCTTGTGGGCGAGCGCGAGGTGGGCAGCAGTCAGGCGCGGGAGCGGCTGCTCGAGGCGGCTTATGACTTGTTCTCCCGTCGGGGCGTCCAGGCGGTCGGGATCGACGCGATTATCGAGCGGTCGGGCGTGGCTCGGCAGACGATGTACCGCCACTTCGCCTCCAAGCAGGACCTTGTGTTGGCATTCCTGGAGCGCCGCGACGAGCTCTGGACCCGGGGCTGGCTTCAGGGTGAGGTCGAGCAGCGCAGTCCGGATCCGCGCGAGCAACTGCTCGCCATCTTCGATGTCTTCGACGCCTGGTTCCGCACCCCAGAGTTCGAGGGCTGCTCGTTCATCAACGTGATGCTCGAGCATCCCGACCCCGGACACGCCCTGCACGTCGAATCGAGTGCGTACCTGCAAAGGATTCGCGACTTCCTCGCCGAGCTCGCCTCACGGTCGGGAATCCGCGACCCCGAGAGCTTCGCCCGCGAGTGGCACATCCTGATGAAGGGTTCGATCGTCGCCGCCGGCGAGGGCGATCACGACGCGGCGCGGCGGGCTCAGCGGATCGCCGCGCTGCTGCTCCGGGACGCGCTCGAAGGTTCGGGCCGCGCCGCCCTTGACTCCTGATTACAGACGGTAGTAACGTCCCGGATAGAGAGGGAGACCGGTCAGTCTCGTCGTGTCGGTACGGACCCGAGTCCGGGCGCGCCGCGACCGTGGGCTGGTCATCTGCAAGCGATCTCCTACTAGGAGAGGACGATTCATGCCTATCCCCACTGAGCTCGTCGGGTCGCTCCCACGTCCGATGAAACTCCAACAGGCCTACGCCGACTACGACGAAGGCAAGATCACATGGCATCAGCTCCAGGCCGAGCAGGACGCCGCGGCCGAGGATTCGATCCGGCGCCTACAGGCCACCGGCGAGCCGATCGTCACCGACGGCGAGCAGCGGGAGTCGAGCTTCGCGACGTACTCGATCACCGACACGCTCGCCGGCACCGGCCTCGCAGACAACCTGGCCGGGGACGGACAGTTCTTCGCGATCTTCGATGACGGCCATCATCGCCAGCTGCCACGGCTGACCGGGGGACCGTTTCGCTACAAAACATACGCGTCCGAGTTCGTCGAGAAGAACGTCACGGCGGCCACTCATCCCGTCAAGCAGGCGGTGATCTCGCCGTCGATGATGAGCCTCCTGTATCCCCTGGACGAGGAACTCGAGGGGTATTCGCGGGAGCAGTTCCTGGCCGATGTGATCGACGAGTGCGAGAAGGACATCCGCCAGTGCTTCGCCGCCGGCGCGGTCCGGGTGTCGGTCGACTTCACCGAGGGTCGACTGGCGAACAAAAACGATTCCCGCAATCCCTGGACCGGCAAGAACATGCTCGGGGAGTTCATCGACCTCAACAATCGGTTGTTCCAGCGCTTCACTCCCGACGAGCGCACGAACATCGGCATCCATACCTGCCCGGGCGGCGACTGTGACTCGGTCCACAGCAAAGAGGTGCCCTACGAGCTGTTGCTCGAGCACATGTTCGACATGAACGCCGGCTACTTCTTGATCCAGTGCGCGAGCGAAGAGGACCGGGAATCGGTCTACAAGCTGTGCGGGCAGTACCGCCGCGACGACGCGGCAGGTGTCTCACAGGTCTGCTTCATGGGCGTCATCAACCCCCTCAGTCCCGAGGTGGAGACACCCGAGCACGTCCGTGACGAGCTGTTGACCGCGGCCGAGTACATCCCCGCCGACCGCCTCGGCGCCACCGACGACTGCGGCTTCTCTCCGTTCAGCCGCGACGTCAAGCCGCTGCACGGCTCGCCTGACTTCGCGCGGGACATTGCGATGCAGAAGATCTCGGCCAGGCTCGGGGGGGCGCGGCTAGCCTCGGCCGAGCTCGAGCACAAGATGTCCACCGCTTAGGTCGCGCTGGCCGTCCAGCCGGAAGAGTTGCTCGCGGGGCGCCGCCACGAGGTGGCGATCGTCAGGCCGGACCTCGTCAGGCGGCGAGTGCTCGGTCCCGCCTGACGCCATCGAGGGCGCCGCTCCGCCCCCGGCCCAGTGGCCGGAACAGCCACCAGTCGGCGTCGAGCCGGTGGGTCTGCTTTGCGAGGCATCGCGAGGGCGCCACCGTCCGTCTTGACACTGTCGTGTTTGACGAGTTGCAGCGGCGCGTGACGTCTCGGGGGTCGCGCGCGACGCTCGCAGCTCCGGGCGAGGCGTCCGAATATTGCGGATTCATGTAGAGAACGAGGCGGGACGACGGCCCGCGCGAGCGATCTCTCGATAGACGGTGGCTCGCCTGACGGAGAAGAGTTCTGCGATTTCCGCGATCGTGTGTGTCCCGCCTGGTGAAGACTGAGCAGGGTGCGCTCGCTGGCGGGGGTTGAGTTGGGCTGCTTGCCTTGAGCTTTGCCGTTGGCGCGGGTGATCGCCATCCCTTCGCGAGTCCGCATCCGGAGGAGATCAACCTCAAAATTCCGCGAAGGTCGCGAGGATGTTGAAGAACATCTTGCCCATCGGGTCGTTTGCATCGCACACGGTCCCGCCGAGCGACAGTCGGATGCCGCGAGCCGCCAACGAGTCGCCGATCGCCCCGGGCATCAGGCACCGGCCCGAGCCGGTCAAGCTTCAGAACGACAAGCGTGTCGCCCTCGCGAACAGCGGCGTGCCGTCTTGTCCGCAAGGGCGACAAACCGGCAATCCGCTGAGTGATCGGGCGCGGCAACGCAGACGCGGTTCGTGAAGAACGGGCGGTCGCCTCGAGGAAGGCTCGGACCGCGCGTCGGGTGGGCAGCACGATGACCCAAGTGCCAGGACCGGCGAGCGCGGCGTCAAGCGGCCGCTCCCCATCGATGGGGTAGCCGGCTCGTCTGAGTTTCGGTAGACCTGTCGCTGATTCTCACCGCCGCGAGGTTTTTGGGCGGCATCGGCGATGTAGAGGGCATGCACTCATCCCCAACTGATGAAGCGCTACATGCACTCATCCCAAACTGACGAAGAGCTCTTGGCGCGTTCTGGGACCGATCCGTCTGAGTTCGCGGTCCTTTATGAGCGCCATGGCTTGGCGGTGCGGCTGTACGTCCGTCGAAGGGTCGGCTCGCAGAACGCCGACGATCTCGCAGCTGAGGTGTTCGCTCGCGCCTTCGGCGCCCGCGACCGTTTTCGGGCCGAGCACGACAGCGCGCTGCCGTGGCTGCTTGGTATCGCTACCCATGTGGTCGCGGATCATCAACGGACTGAGAAGCGCCGCCTGGCGGCGCTGCAACGTCTAACTGCACACCGGGAGCAGGCGATCGAACACCAAGACGCGCTGCCTGCGGCTGAACTTGTGCGGGAATTGCGGCGTCTCGCCGCACCTGACCGCGATGCCTTACTTCTTGTCGTCTGGGGCGAGCTCTCCTACGAGGAGGCGGCCACCGCTCTCGGGGTACCGGTCGGCACCGTGAGCTCCCGGATCACCCGGGCGCGGCGCCAACTCGCCAGCGCAATGGCCCACACCCACCCGTCTGAGCCGACCGAGCTCCGCACCGAGCCGACCAATGTCTGAGAGGAACATCCAAATGGACCTGTTGCTTGCCCTACGCGATGTCGGCATCGTCGCTCCTCAGCCCGATGATGCCGGTGACCGTCTTATCCGCGCCGCTCTCGACCGAGAAATCGCGCGGGTATCAGGCTCCGCTCCCGGTGACGTCCGCGGAGCGCGTCGACGTGCTCGACGCGTCGTGCGCCGGGCGCTGGCGCTGAGCGTGCCGGCCACAGCGGCGGCCGCCACCGCCGCGACCCTGCTCCTGACCGCCGGCGGTGCCTCCGGGCCGAGCCTGGCGAGCGCCGCGATTATCCGCCACGTCCGTGCCGAACTGAACGCCCCGCCCGGCAAGATCCTGCACGAGTCCGCCACCGTCACGCTCCCCGATGGTTCCTCGATGCCGTTCGAGCTCTGGGTGCAGACCGGCGGGACGGGCGTCTACCGCGTGATCAAGTACGGGCAGGAGGTCAGCCTGTCGGACACCAAGAACGAGATCTACGACGCGTCGACGAACACGGTCACGGTCTCGCCGCTCCCGCCGGCGATCCACCAGCTCGAGGTCTCAAAGGGGGGCGATCCGGCGGCCGAGCTGAAGCGGATGGTCGAGTCGGGCCAGGCCACGGCGACACCGACCACGTACAACGGGACCCCGGCGTACAAGCTCAGCGTGGACTCGTCAAGCGACACGCTCCTGAACGGCACCGCGTACGTCGCCCGCAGCGACTACCGGCCGCTCGAGCTCGACTCCGCCGCACATCCCGGCGGGAAGGCCGTGTTCTCGGCGTACGAGTACCTCTCCGCGACCCCGACCAACGACGCCCTCCTCGCCGTCACGAGCGCTCACCCGGGCGCGACGGTCGTGAACCAGCCGTGAACCAGCTGGG
>Ga0070765_100002874_pt1 | contig 10954 bp, 7 predicted proteins | sample HubBroMetageWFT5_FD_71516 | JGI IMG/M metagenome (GOLD analysis project Ga0070765, IMG submission 71516) | Warmed and freeze-thawed soil microbial communities from the Hubbard Brook experimental Forest, New Hampshire - Hubbard Brook CCASE Soil... | ecosystem: Environmental > Terrestrial > Soil... | reverse complement strand
TGGTGGGACGAGCAGTGGACCATCTCGGTGCAGCACACCGAGGAAGACATCGCGATGCACCTCCAGGTCTTCGCTGAAATCGCTCCGGCCTTGGCGGAGGCCCAGAAAGAGAAGCCGGTCGCCGTCGCGTCGCACTAGCGGGCGGTTTTGAAGGGGCACAGCTTCAGCTGCGCCATACAAGTTTGTTCTTAACGGCCCGCGCGCTCTTATCCCGCGCGGCATATGCGAAATGCCCACCGAACCACAGACCGACACGGCACACCTCAAGCGGGTCCTGGGACGCTGGGACCTCGTCTTGCTTTTCGTAGTGGCGATCGTCAACCTCAACGTGGTTCCTTCGATCTCGGCCAGTGGTGGAATGACGGTCTGGCTCTGGCTTATTTCTCTCGTCTTTTTCTTCTGGCCGCAGGGCATCGCCGTTGTCGAACTCTCGCATCGATATCCCGGAGAAGGCGGCATCTATCTCTGGACCAAGAAGATCTTCGGCGACTTCCACGGCTTCCTTTCCGGCTGGTGTTACTGGACGAACAACATCTTCTACGTACCGACTGTGGTGTTGATCTTTCTAGGGATCGCCGTGTTCGCCGCCGGGCCAAACGCGGTCGGACTCGCCAATAATCAGATCTTTACGCTCGCCACCGCATTGGTGTTGCTGGTGTTGCTCGCAGCTTTGAATATTGTCGGCCTGGGCGTCGGCAAGTGGGTCAACAACATCGGCGGCATTGGCACGGCAGTCGCCTCGCTCATCCTCATCGGCCTCGGCATCACCATGACCCGTCGTTTCGGCGTGAACCTCACGCTGCACGATATGCGCATCCCCTTCGACCTGAGGCTGCTGTCGGCCTTCGGCGTCGTCTGTTTCGCGCTGGTCGGCCTTGAGCTAGCGTCAATTATGGGCGACGAAATCCGCGAGCCCCGCAAAACCGTGCCTTTCGCCGTTGCATGGGGTGGTGTGATCTCCGGCCTCTTATATATCGGTTGCACTCTCACCCTTCTGATCGCTGTCCCGCGGACGGAAATTTCCGCCTTGCAAGGCATCCCGCAAGCCGTCAGCCGCATGTCTGACAAAGTAGGAGTCCCTTGGCTGGTCGCTCCCTTCGCCTTCGTGCTGGCTATCTCGATCGCAGGCATCGCATCCGCATGGCTATCGGGCTCAGCGCGCATTCCTTTTGTCGCTGGACTGGATTCCTACCTGCCCAGCGCATTAGGCAAGCTGCATCCGCGTTTCTCGACACCCTACATCGCGCTGATCGTGCAGACCGGAATCTCGATCCTCTTTCTCGCCATGAGCTTTATCGGCGCGCAGGTGAAAGAGGCCTTTCAGACGCTTTTAAACCTCGCCGTCGTACTGCAGTTGGTACCGTTTCTTTACATGTTCGCCGCGCTCATCAGGCTAGCTTCGCGGGAGTCAGACCAAGCAGGCTATTACAGCAAGGCAACCCTCCGATTCGCCGGGATCAGCGGCCTTACCATGACCATTCTCGGCACTGCGCTGGCCTTTTTTCCTCCGCCAGACATTACTTCCAAGGAAACCTTCGAGATCAAGATGTGGGTTGGCACGATCGTGCTTCTGGCGCTTGCTGGGTTTTTCTTTTTCGTTTACGGAAACCGCAAGACTGCCCCACAGGTGAATCCCACCGGGGCCTAGATTTATGGAGACGTTATGAGTTCATCGGCCACTACACAGGCGCAGACGTACCGGATGTACGTCGATGGCGAATGGATCGAGAGCAGCAGCGGCAAGACGTTCCCGGTCTACGATCCCTCCACCGAAGAAATCATTGCCGAAGTCCCGGATTCCAACGCGAAGGATGTTGACCGCGCCGTCGCCGCCGCCAAAGACGCCTTCGAGAACGGCCCATGGGGATCGAGTACCGCGCAGGAACGTGGTCGCGTGCTCTTTAAGCTCGCCGACGCTGTTCGCCAGCACACTGCCGCCCTCGCCGAACTTGAAGCCCGCAACAGCGGCAAGCCTATTGTCGAAGCCGAGTACGACCTCGGTGACGTCGCGACCTGCTTCGAATACTACGGCGGGCTCGCGACCAAAGTCTCGGGCCACGTCAACCCCGTTCCCGATAATGCCCTCAGTCTCTCGCTCAAGGAGCCGGTCGGCGTCGCCGGACAAATCATTCCATGGAATTACCCGCTGCTCATGGCCGCATGGAAATTGGCTCCAGCGCTTGCTGCCGGTTGCACCTGCGTGCTCAAGCCCGCCGAACAAACACCGCTCACCGTCCTCCAACTCACGAAACATTTCGAGGCCTGCGGGCTCCCCAACGGCGTCGTTAATGTCATCACGGGCTTCGGCGAAAGCGCGGGCGCACCGCTAGTTCAACATCCCGACGTTAACAAGATCGCCTTCACCGGCAGCGCCGTGGTAGGCAAGCAGATCGTCAAGATGGCCGCTGACACCGTAAAGCGCGTCACTCTCGAACTCGGAGGCAAATCCCCCAACATTTTCTTCGCCGACGCCGATTTCGAAGCCGCCATCGACGGCGCGCTCTTCGGTGTCTTCATCAACCAGGGCGAAGTTTGTTCGGCCGGCAGCCGCATCCTGGTGCAGCGTCCCATCTACAACAAATTCGTCGAAGCCATGGCGGCGAAAGCCAAGACCATCAAGCTCGGGCCGCCACTGCATCGTGACACCAAGATGGGCCCCCTCGTCAGCAGGGAGCAATACGATCGGGTGCGCTCCTACCTCGAAATCGGCAAACAGGAAGCCAAGCTTGCCTCAGGCGGCGACCGCCCCGCGAACATAGCGCGCGGCTACTACGTCTCGCCTACCATCTTCTATGACGTGGACAACAGCGCTCGCATCGCGCGCGAGGAAATCTTCGGCCCCGTGGCCACCGTCATTCCTTTTGACGACGAAGCTGACGCCGTGAAGATCGCCAACGACTCACCTTACGGGCTCGCCGCTGCCGTCTGGACGCGCGACATCTTCAAGGCCTTCCACACCGTGAAAAAGATTCGCGCCGGCATCGTCTGGGTGAACCATATGCAGCCCACCTACGTCGAAGCGCCTTGGGGAGGCTATAAGCAGTCCGGCTTCGGCCGCGAACTCGGGCCGTGGGGCATCGAAGAATATCTCGAAACCAAGCAGGTCCACATCAACCTCAATGAACAGCCCATAGGATGGTATTGATATGGGAGCAATTCTCTTAAGAACCGCGGTGCCCGGTCCGCGCTCGCAACAACTTCACCGGCGGCGCGAGCAGGCCATCCCTCGCGGTCTCTCGCACGCCACGCCCATTTACGTCGCCCGGGCCGAAGGTGCGTTGCTCGAAGATGTCGATGGCAACACATTCATCGATCTCGCGGGAGGCATCGGGTGCCTCAATGTGGGACATCGCAATTCCACGGTGACCGCCGCGATTCACCAACAGGTCGATCGCTTCCTCCACACCTGCGCGCAGGTCACGCCCTACGAGGACTACATCGCTCTCGCCGAGGCCATGAACCGGATCGCGCCGGGCAATTTCGCTAAGAAGACGCTCTTCGTGAACACCGGCGTAGAGGCTGTCGAGAATGCGGTGAAGATCGCGCGCGCCTACACCAAGCGCCCCGCGATCGTGTGCTTTGAAGACGCCTTTCATGGCCGCACCTTGTTGGGCATGGCGCTGACCAGCAAGACTCATCCCTACAAGGCCGGATTCGAGCCTTTCCCCGGCGACATCTATCGCATCCCCTACGCTTACTGCTATCGCTGTTCGTACGGCAAGACGTATCCAAGTTGTCAGGCCCACTGCGGCTCGCAGGCGTTTGACGAATTCTTCCGCCGCCATGTTGCGCAAGAAACCATAGCAGCGATAATCGTCGAGCCGGTCCTTGGTGAAGGCGGCTTCGTCGTTCCTCCTCCAGAATTCTTCGCCGGACTCCGCGCCACCTGCGACAAGTACGGAATCTTGCTGATCGCCGACGAGGTGCAAACCGGCTTCGCCCGGGCCGGTGCCATGTTCGCCTGCGAGCGCTTCGGACTTGTCCCCGACATTCTGATTACCGCGAAATCGCTGGGCGGAGGCTTACCTCTCGCCGCTGTCACCGGCAAGGCCGAGATCATGGACGCTGCTGGTCCCGGCGGACTCGGTGGAACCTTCGCCGGTAATCCCGTCGCCTGTGCCGCTGGTCTCGCCGTAATTGACGTCATCGAGAAGGAGAATCTCTGCGAGCGCGCCGAGGCCTTGGGCGAGCACTTCAAACAACGCGCCCGCGATTGGCAACGGCGCTGGCCAATCATCGGGGACGTCCGCGGGCTCGGCGGAATGTGCGCCATCGAACTGGTCGAGCCGGGAACGCGCCAGCCTGCCGCCGACGAAACCAGCAAGATCACGCGATACTGTTATGAGCACGGTGTGATTGTGCTATCCACCGGATCGTTTAGTAACGTGATCCGCCTGCTGATGCCCCTGGTGATCACCGACGAGCAGTTCGACGAAGCGCTCGACGTGATGGAGGCTGCCATTGCTGACGCAGTCGGCGCGAAGACCGAGCAGGCTCAGGCCGTACATTCGTAGATTTTGCGTAGTGCCAACCTTTAGGTCGGCGCCATGCTGCTCCATTGAACAAAGGGGGCTTCAGCCCCGACGTTGAGGAACTTCGCAACTATGACCACCACTGCACCCACCCAAATCGCCGACGTCTTGAATTACGTCGGCGGCGAATGGCGCAAGAGCACCGCCACCGAAACGCTCGATGTAGTCAATCCCGCTAGCGCGGAAATCATTGCGCGTGTCCCCATGTCGACCGCCGCTGAAGTCGACGCCGCCGTCGAGGCCGCTGAACTGGTCAAGAGCCAGTGGCGCCGCACGCCTCCCGGAGAGCGTGTGCAATACCTGTTCGCCCTGAAGCAATTGCTCGAAGACCACATCGACGAGCTGGCCCGCACAGTCGTCATGGAGAACGGGAAGACCTTCGCCGAGGCCAAAGGCGAAGTGCGCCGTGCCATCGAGAATGTCGAAGTCGCCTGTGGCATTCCCATGCTCATGCAGGGCTACAACCTGGAAGACATCTCCCCGGGTATCGACGAGTCCATGATCCGCCAGCCTGTAGGAATCGTCGCCGCCATCACGCCCTTCAATTTCCCCGCGATGATCCCCTTCTGGTACCTGCCTTACGCCATCGCCTGCGGCAACTGCTTTCTGCTCAAGCCCTCGGAGAAAGTACCGCTGACCATGCAACTGGCGTTCCGCCTGATCGAGCGCCTTAACCTCCCCAAGGGAGTCGTCGGTCTCATCAATGGCGGACGCGAAGCCGTTGACGCCATCCTCGACCATCTTAAAATTCGCGCTATCAGTTTCGTCGGCTCCACTCCCGTCGCCAAGTACATCTACTCGCGGTCGGCAGCCAACGGCAAGCGCGTGCAATGTCAGGGCGGAGCCAAGAACCACGCCATCGTGCTCCCCGACGCCGATCTCGACGCGGCGACCAAGATCATCGGCGAGAGCGCCTTTGCCTGCGCCGGTCAACGCTGCCTCGCCGTATCAGTCGCAATTACCGTGGGCGATGCACAAAATAATTTCCGCGACTCCATCGCCAGCCTCGCCTCGTCGATCAAGATGGGATACGGCCTCGACGACGGAGTACGCATGGGCCCCGTCATCACTCCTGACAGCCGCTCCCGCATCGAAGGTCTTATCACGAAAGGCGCCAGCGACGGAGCGAAAGTCGTTTGTGACGGGCGCGGCATGAAGGTTTCGAAGTACGAGTCGGGCAACTTTGTCGGGCCCACCGTGCTCGACGACGTTGCTCCTTCGAGCGAGCTGTCCGCGACGGAAGTCTTCGGCCCGGTTCTGAGTCTCGTGCACGCCGACACGCTCGAAGACGCCATCGCCATCATCGAGAAGAGCAACTACGGCAACGCCGCGTCGCTGTTCACCACCAACGGCGCGACGGCTCGTCGCTTCAAATACGAAGCGCCCGCCGGCAACATCGGCATCAACATCGGTGTGGCAGCACCTATCGCGTATTTCCCCTTCAGCGGATGGAAGTCCAGCTTCTTCGGCGACCTTCACGCCCAGGGCCGCGACGCCATCGAGTTCTACACCGAAAAGAAAGTAGTTATCGAGCGCTGGGCATAGCTCCCGCGGGAGAACAGCAGAATCGACATGAGCGACACGATCCAACAATACAAAGACTACGTCATCACCAGCTTCATGAAGGCGGTTCAGCCAGTCGTGGTCGAGAGCGCCGAAGGCTGCGTCATCCACGACGCCTCAGGCAAGGAATACCTCGACTGCTTCGCCGGAATCTCCGTCGTGAACACTGGCCATTGCAATCCCAAGGTCATCGCCGCTGCGAAGGCGCAGATGGACAAGCTGGTGCACTGCGCGTCCTACATTTATTACTCTCCGGCAACTGGCGCGCTCGCTGAGAAGATGGCGCAGATCATGCCTTCGCCGCGCCTGCGCAAATCGTTCTTCGCCAACAGCGGGGCCGAAGCTGTCGAAGGCGCCATGAAAGTCGCGCGCCTCTACAGCGGCAAGCACGAAATCATCTCGCTGCAAGCCTCGTTCCACGGACGCACCTGGGGCACGCTCTCTATCACAGGCAACCAGGGACGCAAAAAGCGTGGCGGTCCCTACGCTTCGGGCGTGTCGTTCGCGCCGGCGCCTTACGTCTATCGCTCCCCTTGGCCTGATGATCCCGCGCGCTGCGTTGATTTCTGGAGCCAGACTCTCGAAGACATCATTCGCTTCTCCACCGCGGGCGACGTAGCGGCCTTCATCGCCGAGCCTGTGATGGGCGAAGGCGGCATCATCGTTCCGCCGACCGGCTACTTCCGCGAAATCAAGAAGGTCCTCGACCGTCACGGTATCCTGTTCATCTGCGACGAGGTCCAGTCCGGCTTCGGTCGCACCGGCAAGATGTTCGCCATCGAGCACTACGGAGTGGAGCCTGACATCATAGTCACCGCCAAGGGCATTGCCGACGGTTTCCCCCTCGCGGCCTTCACCACGCGCGACGAAATCGCAGCCTCATTCAGGCCCGGCGATCACCTCTCGACCTTCGGCGGCAATCCGGTTTCCTGCGCTGCATCCCTTGCCAACATCGAATTCATGTTGGAAGAGCGCTTGTGTGAGCAGACAGCAGAAAAAGGCGCGTACCTGGTGGACCAACTCAACAAGCTGAAGCGAGACACACCTTTAATCGGCGAAGTGCGTGGCCTGGGCCTGATGGTCGGGATCGAACTGATAACCGACGAGAATCGCACGCCAGCCGCCGCCGAGACCGAATCTATCCGCGATCACTGCCTCGCTGCCGGAGTGCTCGTCGGCGTCTGTGGAGTCTACGGCAACGTGGTCCGCGTCCAGCCACCACTCGTAATCACACGCCAGCAAATCGATCAGGCGGTCGACGCCATCGCTCTCGCGCTTGAGCAGGTGCATGCTAAGCAAGCAGCCGCCGCTCGCTAATCGCTCTCTGGGCGGCGTTTTGGAAGGAGTTCGTCGGGCGACACGGGGACATCTTGCATCTCCCCTCGCCCTCACTGAATCTGCAAGATTGCGCGACCGCAACTCGCGCAGTGAGGTGTTCTATGAGCCACACCACATCGATTCCCACCCGCAGTTTCGGTTACTACCTCAATGGCAACTGGGGCACCAGCGGTCGCGAATCCGTCGTGACTTCGCCGTTCGACCACAGCATCGTTGCCGTGGTTTACGAAGCCTCGCGCGGCGCCGTCGAGACCGCCATCCAATCCGCGGTTCAGGCTTTTACCATCACTCGCAAGATGACGTCTTTTCAGCGCGCCACTGTCCTCCGCAAGATCACTGAGGGCATTCGGCATCGTCGCGAAGAGTTCGCGCGGACCATCTGCCAGGAAGCCGGCAAGCCCATCAAGACCGCCCGTATCGAGGTCGACCGCGGCATCTACACCTTCGAGGTCGCTGCCGAAGAAGCCACCCGTATTTACGGCGAGTACATTCCGCTTGACACTCTCGAAGCCACCGCCGGGCGCTGGGGTCTGGTGCGCCGATTCCCGCTCGGCCCCGTCTTCGCGATCACGCCGTTCAACTTCCCGCTGAATCTCGTCGCCCACAAAGTCGCGCCCGCCATCGCCGCCGGGTGCCCGCTCATCCTCAAGCCTGCGCCGCAGACCCCCGTAACCGCGCTGATGTTGGCCGAAGTCGTCCACGATGCCGGATGGCCAGAGGGCGCACTGGCAGTGATGCCCCTCTCGAATGATGACGCCGCGATGCTAGTCGCCGACGACCGCATCAAGCTCCTCACCTTCACCGGCAGCGCCGCGGTCGGATGGGCGTTGAAGAACAAAGCAGGCAAGAAGCGTGTAACGCTGGAGTTGGGAGGCAACGCCGCCGTCATCGTTCACAGCGATGCCGATCTCGCCTATGCCGCGCAACGCTGCGTCGCCGGGGGCTTCTCCTATGGCGGCCAGACCTGCATTTCCGTGCAACGCATCCTGGTCGAGCAGTCCGTCTTCGACCAGTTCACTAAGCTGCTGGTTGACGGTGTTCACAAGCTCAAGCTGGGTGATCCCATGCACGATGACACCGACATCCCTCCGCTCATTCGAGAGTCAGACGCCATCCGCGCTGTGCAGTGGATTGATGAAGCAGTTCAATCTGGCGCCAAGCTCTTATGCGGCGGCAAACGGAAAGGTTCACTTGTCGAGCCGGCTGTATTGACCGGCACCAATCCCGAAATGCGAGTGAACTCGGCGGAAGTCTTTGCTCCAGTGGTGACCGTCGAACCCTACGACGACTTCCGCGATGCCGTGCGACAGGTCAACCACTCCAGCTATGGCTTGCAGGCCGGAGTCCTCACCCGCGACGCCGGCCTCATCCAATTCGCTTTCGAAGAGCTCGAAGTTGGAAGTGTGATCGCAGGTGACGTGCCGAGCTTCCGCATTGACCAGATGCCCTACGGCGGGGTGAAAGACTCAGGCTTGGGACGCGAGGGCCTGCGCTATTCCATTGAAGACATGACCGAGCGCAAGCTGCTGGTCATGGCCCTGCGCTAGGAATATCTGCCCAAAACAAAAGGCGCGAAACCAATCTTATTTCGCGCCTGATTCGTGTTCTGGATTCTCAATTACGGCTGGCTACCGACGAACCCAGCAGTTTCAGCCTCGGTGGCTTCGCTCGCCTCCGAATTGCTCTTGGGCGCAACGTACTTATCGCTGTACTTCTCAAACACCACTACGTGCAACACCGGCTGCCTTTCTTCAATGGGATTGACCATCCCCTTCAGCTGCAGAGGCTGCAGGTAGGCCCGGATCCACTGGTACTGCGTATTGCTCAGTCCGCGGCGGGAAAGGTCCACCGTTACGCCGGCCAGGTGTGTGGAAGCTGTGTCGCCCTCAGCCGGCGCGGCAAAATGATTATGGCGCTGAAGCGCCCGCTGCTGATCGGCAGTACGAACCAGGGAATTCACCTGCAATGGTGAGTGGAACACCTCGTAAAAGGCGTGACTGATATCTTGCAGGAAGTCACGGGTCCACGGACGGCAATAACGATGGCTGTCCGTCAGGTTTTCCGCAATCTTCAACTCATCGCTCTCGTTGACCGGCACCAGGTCGTTCGAAATCTCCGACTGAATCAGCTGGTACTCGTTGTTCATACGCGGCAGTTGCTGCCGGTCAAGCTCCGCATTCTGTTCCACCAGCAAGTCATGCGAGCCGGGAAACATCGGGTTCCATTTGGAGTAATGCAGGTGATTCTTGGAGTGGGCCGAGGAGGAAGGGGAAACCGTTTTATGTGTGGTACGTTTTTGGGTGCTCTTTACCGCGCCTATCGAGGGGACACACAGCAGCAGTACCGTGCAACAGAGCGACACGCTCTGCAGCCACAACCCTGCTCGGGGCTGTCCGGTAACAATCGATTGGCCAGAAAACAAAATATCCTGCAGCGGTTGCACTCTCATGATTAAGGGGTGAAGGGCGTAAACAACTATATTACTCCAGCATTAAAGCACACTGATCGCCTAAGAACCAAGCCCTTCCGGCACAAAAAAATACACCAAAAGTGGCATCGCTGTCCCTCTTGCCTCCGGAAAGGGGAACCGGCACCAGCCCAAACCCGGCCAACGAACCTTAGATCATCCTCGGTAAATCATCTCTGTCATGGTGCAATCATCGCTGAGTGGAGTGTCCCCGCGAAACTTTGTCACGGCTTGCTCGATCCCGAGAAAGCCTCCCGAACAGCAATTGTCCAACCGTTCACTGCCGAAGAACTCGCCGCTGGAGTCCTCGGCTTCCGTGACACCGTCCGTAACCACCACCAGCCGGTCCCCCGGCTTGAGCTGGTGCATGACCGCCGTATATTTCACGCCGGGCATCAATCCCACCGGCAGGTTGCCGTGCTCCACTCTGGTCACCGTATGGCCTGACACGATAATCGGTGGCACATGCCCGCAGTTGACCAACTCGAGCTGTCCGTCCGAGGACAGCCTTGCAATAACCAGCGTCGCGTACTTCTGTCCTCCGATCTTCTCGAACAGAAACCGATTCACCGTGCCCAGCATCGCAGGTAACGAAGAGTCTTCTGTCAAGTGCGAGTACAGCATGCCCTGCAAAGTCGACGCGACCACGGCAGCTGAGACCCCTTTTCCTGAGACGTCCGCTACCACCAGCGAGAGGCCCTTTTCCGTGTGCACCAGGTCAAAAAAATCTCCGCCAATATCTTTGCAGGGATAGCTGACCGCATTGACCTTGGCAAACGGCACCTCTGGAACGGTCACGCTCATCAGCCGCTGCTGGATCTCCGCCGCGATGGCCATTTCCTGCTGCACCCGGCGCGCCGCTTCTTCGGCCTGCACCAGCGCCGCATTTTCCACCAGCGTCGCCGCGCCGTTGGCGATGGTCCGCAGAATGTCCTGGCTCACCGACGATAGCTTTCCCGACAGGAAATGCGAGTCGAGATACAGGATGCCCTGTAGCTCTGAACCTCCTGTCTTCGACTCCTCCAGGGTCTTCTCCTGGATATTCGTCTTGCGC
>Ga0070765_100002869_pt1 | contig 10959 bp, 10 predicted proteins | sample HubBroMetageWFT5_FD_71516 | JGI IMG/M metagenome (GOLD analysis project Ga0070765, IMG submission 71516) | Warmed and freeze-thawed soil microbial communities from the Hubbard Brook experimental Forest, New Hampshire - Hubbard Brook CCASE Soil... | ecosystem: Environmental > Terrestrial > Soil... | reverse complement strand
TCGCGGAATATGCGTCTATCGAGCTGAAAACGTGATTAAGGTTTCGCCAGTCTGTAAAATCGAGATAGGATGCTTGGAATCTCGATTCCATTGCGTTGCTCGTAAAGACGCTGACTAGGCGAGACGCATCGCGATAGGGCAACGGCCTGATCAACGCCGCGTCGACAAATCCAAAGAGGGCCGCGCAGGCGCTGATACCCAAGGCAAGCATTAGCACTACCGTGCACGTGAACCCAGGATTCTTTTGCAGCTGCCGAATCGCATAGCGAAAATCTTGAGCCATCCCGTTCATGATCTGCTTCCGGCTGACCGACCAACCGGAATTATCCCGCTCTTTTCGTTAAACTGACAGAGGGCAAGTGTTCGAGGCCGGATACATTCTACCCTCAGCCGGCGTTCGTTGATCAGCGAATGCCGCATCCGTAAGATAAGGCCACCCGAACGCCAAGCATCTTCCGATGATCGGCCAAACCATCTCACACTATCGTATTGTCGAGAAACTCGGCGGCGGCATGGGCGTTGTGTACAAGGCCGAGGACACCGAGCTTGGGCGCCTCTTTGCGCGAAATTTCCGAGTTGAAGATATACGGCAGGCGCGGGACGTTCCCTATGGTTTAGTCGACGGGCGCCCCCGCGCTCAGAGTCAGAGCGTCTTTAGGAAGGCGATGAGCGCCTTGCGATCCGCTCCTGACAGATCAAGTCCGAATGGATGACCTTTCACGGCGAAAGTTTTGGTGCCGTAGGGCTTGAAGCCAGTCGGCACGTAGTCATTTCCTACGCGGTTCGGGTCAAACCAGTCTTCGAGAGTGGCGCACCAACCGCTGTGTCCGAACAGCCCTCGATACCACACGCCCTTCAGCGAAGGCACCTTGTAGTAGCCCGTGCCTCTACGGGTCTTCATCGTAAGGTTGGGATCCGTCCCTACGGAGAAAGGCAGAATGTCGAAGTTCGCGCGCGCGTCGGCCGGCACGCTGAAGCCCTCCGCCGGTGTGAGCTTGTTGCTCGTGTAGAGGGGAGGCGTGTGGCACATGACGCAGCCCTGATCCGAAAAGATCTTTTGGCCGCGGGCGGCGAGCGAGTCGAATTGATTGGGATTGGCCGGCGGCTGCAACGAATAGACATAAGACGCCAGGGCATAGAGTTGTTCGTCGCTGTAGCGGCCAGCGACGGCGATGGGATTGGTGGGTTCGGGCCGCGTGGTGGAGTAGAGAATATCGGCAGGAATGAATCCATCGTAGCTCGCAAGGTCGTCCGCGCCCTGGTTGAACGCGGCGTAGCGCATGAGGTCAGCGATGGACCGCTGCTTTTGGAGACCCGTGTGATCCAGATAGTGCCTGTCTTTTACGCCGATCAGATCCGGCACCTGGATGGGATAAAACAAATTGGCTCGATGGCGTCCGATAACGCCTGCGGGCATCGTCTCATGAGCGGAAACAAGCTGGTCATATGTTAGAGCGTCCATAGGCTTGAGGGGATCTGGGATGATCCACGGTGCCGCGAAAAGACCACGGTCGAGCCTGCGCAGGGCGGATTCCTTCTTTGCATGCTGATCCGGTGTAGCGGAAGGTTTCTGAAAAGCCCAGGCCTTGCTTTTTTCGAACGGAAAATTGCCCTGCGCACCATTTAAGACATTCCCGTCAGCCATGACGCGTGTGTGGCAAAATCCACAAGCAAAATCCCCCAGCTCGACTTCCCCCTTCTTGCGAATCACATAGCGAACGTACGGCAGCGTACCATCCTTGGCGATGGGAGCGCCCGTCTTCTCATACCAGCTCGGATTGCGAACATCCTCGAGGGCCACAACGCGGTGTGTGGTGTAGTAGATGGGCGTGTCAAAAACCATTTCACCCGCCCGGATCCAGTCGGCTTCGGTCTTGAGCGCGGGTTTGTGCCCTGCGTCGTCCCACACAACTTCGGGTTCCTGCGACATTAACCAATCCATGTAGCCCGCTGGGTCGTGGCCTGGCGCGTAGACCGGATAGCTCTTGTAGATCGGCCGGACTGGAATCTTGTAGTAGTAGTCGGAAGAGATGTGTTTGGGAGAGCCAACCGGATTTGCCAGCGGCACCTCAACGGTTGCGATTGCCTGATCGTCCCAAACGCGCGGGACTGAAGCAGGCGCCGGGGACTGCTCGACTTGCGCGTGAGGCCGGGCAAGCAACGTGCTTCCACCGACGAGGACAGACAGAGCAAATGGCCATACGCACTTACGCAGGGAAAAACTCATGGATGCCCTCCTTGAAACGAACCGAATACTGGGAGCGCAGCGTGCCGGATGCAGGCGCTGATTGCAATAGAGCAGACCTTGAGAATTTCTGTATTTCCTGTGTATGAGCTGTAGGTCGACTCAACTTATTGAGCCTTCAGGTATTGGCCGATGCGCCGGGCGAGAATGTAGAATCGAGCCGGTGTTGGAGAAACTCCCCCGGATGTTCGCGGACCTCATCAGATTCGAGGACTTTGAGCTGGACGCGCGCAACTACTGCTTGCGTCGATCCGGCGCAAATTTGAAGCTGGAGCGGATTCCAATGGAGCTCCTCCTGCTGCTGGTCGGCCGGGCAGGGCAGTTGGTCACGCGCGAACAGATCATCGAAACACTGTGGGGCAAAGATGTCTACCTGGACACGGAAAATGCCATCAATACCGCGATCCGAAAGATTCGCCTCGCGCTCGGCGACGATCCAGCCCAGCCTCGTTTCGTGCAAACGGTAACCGGCAGAGGATATCGGTTTATCGCGGAGGTGATCCGCCAGGGTTCCTCAGCCGCTGGAAAGGACTTGGCAAGGGTTCAATCCCTACCTGCGGCTGCTGCGCAGCAGAACCGGCCGACCGAAGGACGAGTTCTAAAATCCCCCACCGATCAACTGAGCCTTGAGAGCAATGCGCTCGCGGGCTCCTTTTCGAACACACCCGATCACGGCAGAAGCGCGGATTTTGCGGTCAGTGAACAGCGGAGAAAGGGCTGGCTGTTGACGGTTCTGGCGATTGCGGTCACGGGTCTTTTCGTTCTCAGCCTTATCTTCATGCGCTCGAACGCGGGATTGCCGCACGCCTCGAACTATGTGCAGATCACCAACGATGGCCAGGCCAAGCGGGGACCCCTGTTGACCGACGGGCTGCGGCTGTATTTCAGCGAGGGGACTCAGAATCACCGGACGCTGGCGCAGGTTTCTGCTTCAGGAGGGGAGACGACGGGTCTGTCGAACCCTTTGGAAACCCCGTACCTTATGGACATCACCCCGAACCGATACGAAGTTTTGGTCGGATCTTCGAGTCCTGGCTCAGACAATCCCGGCTCCAACAAAGCGTCCGTATCGATAACGTCCAGCCCGGCGCTCTGGATCCTGGCCCTTCCCGCGGGAGGAGTACGTCGCGCCGGTGGAGTCATGGCCGATGATGCAACCTGGTCCCCAGATGGCCATGGCATCGCGTATGTTAGGGGCAATGCGTTGTATCGCGCAGGCAATGACGGTAGCGCAGAAACAAAGCTGGCAGATTTGCCTGGTGCCCCTTCGTGGCCTCGTTGGTCGCCAGACGGAACCCGGCTCCGGTTCACTCTGACCGAAAACATCACAAGCTTCTCTTCAATCTGGGAAATATCAGCCGATGGAAAGATGCCCCATCCTGTCTTGCCGGGTTGGAATCAAACACCCTCGGAGTGCTGCGGCAATTGGACGCCGGACGGAAAATACTTCGTTTTTCAGTCCACTCGCGACGGCAAAACGGAAATTTGGGCGATCAAAGAGAAACAAGGGCTGCTCTCAAGAAGCTCAGGGGAGCCTGTGCAACTGACGGCAGGTCAAATTAATTCCCTAGCGCCGACGGTTAGTTCGAATGGGACGAAGCTTTATGTCATTGGACAGCAATTGCGGGGTGAGCTGGCACGCCACGATTCGAAATCTGGGGAGTTTGTGCCTTACCTGTCGGGAATATCAGCTGAATTTGTCGATTTTTCTCGCGACGGGAAATGGGTCACCTATGTTGCCTTTCCATCCCATAGCCTGTGGCGGAGCAGGGTCGACGGAACCGAGCGATTACAGCTTACGCTGCCGCCTGTGCAGGCAACCGTCCCTCGGTGGTCTCCTGATGGCAAACGAATCGCGTTCTTTGACGCTGCCCCGGGCAAGCCTTGGAGGATTTATTTGATTTCTTCTGATGGCGGAACGCCTGAGCCGTTGTTAAACGAGCAGCGAAACGAGATGGACCCCAACTGGTCGCCGGACGGGAATTTTTTGATCTTCAGTTATTTCCCTATTTTCGAGAAAGCCCCTCCAGAAAAACTTGGCGTATTTGAGGTTGACCTAAGAACTCGAAACGTGAAGAAATTGCCCGGCTCAGACGGCCTATGGGTGCCTCGGTGGTCGCTCGATGGTCGTTACCTCGTTGCCAGATCGTTGGATTCGCAGGCGCTCATGCTCTTTGATTTCGAGACGCAGACCTGGACGGAACTGGCAAGGGGAGTGTACTTCGGCTTTACGAATTGGTCGGCAGACGGGCAATCTGTCTACTACTTGCGCCGAGGGCGAGAGCCTGCTGTCTTTCGCTTGCGAATCGCAGACCGGAAGACAGAGGAGATCGCCAGCCTGAAGAACGTGCGCCAAACTGGTTTCCGGGGCGCGATCTGGATGGGCTTGGCACTTGACGACTCACCACTGCTGCTGCGCGACATCGGCACGCAAGAGATCTACGCGCTCGATTTGCAAACTCCCTAAGACTTATCCGAAAACGCCGTGAAAAACCTCCATTCGGAAATCTCCGATGGAGGTCAATGATCCGCCTGAGCGCACCTGTTCTGTGACGTCGTCTACGCTTCCGATGCCGGGCAGATTGAGTTCCCCGCGACCCGCCCAGTTGTAGGAGCACACTATTGGGGGTCAGGCGCCGGAACGTCCGACTTCACATCGGTGTTGTGGTAAGAGACGATCTTCCACTCACCTCCGTCCTTCGCTATGACCTGTAACAAGCGAGTGCGGAGCCGCCCCTTGTCATCCGTATTCGTTCCGGGGGACAGCTTCTGAATCCCGGTGACCGACGTTAGCACCTCCACGACGGCAACATCAGGTCGGACGAACTTCAAAGAAACAACGTCCTGCTTCAGCGTGCTTCCGTGAAACTGGCCCTTGAAGACATAGTCATGCCTGTCAATGAACGCCTGACGCCCGGTGAAGAATTGTCCTCGGATGTTTGTGAACGTACCATCTTCAGAGAAATGACGCGAGTAGGCGGCGGCATCACCGGCATTCCAAGCAGTGACCTCCTCTTGAATAATGTTCCGAATAGCGATTTCGTCCGACGAGGGTTGGGGTATAGCAGCGATCGTCGCTGCGAGGGCTATGGCGAGTATAGGCACGTAATTCATAGAAGCCTCCGGTGGACAAGGATCATGATGATGGGGCTGTCCCCATAAGAGTTACTTAAGCCGAATTCCGAATTGCCGATCAACCGACGACGATCCCAGACACGGCTAGGAGAGGCCCGTTGTTCTTTGGCGAGCCCACAATGACGATGGCCTGATCGGTCAAGGCTGCGTGCCGTGGCAGCCCGACGATCTAGGCCAAGCTCACCGAGTGCACAACACCAACGCTGCTCCTGGGCCCCCTCAGTGAGATCTCTGCACCCTACTATCGGACTCTGACACTGCGAAACCCGAATCCGTCGCGGTGGCGGTCAGACTCTCGCCGTCGACCGCAACGAATATATTGAAATGTGGCCCGTACGGCAGGACCGTTTTGGTTCCAGTGCAGTCTGTTTCAAGGGTATAACTTGTGGCGGTGGGGGATGCGACGTTCTGATTAACGCCGTTGACAGCGAACGTCACATAGTCTGTTCCTGTACCGTCACCGTTGTAAATTGAATATCCAGCAGCAGTGGACACCGATGGCGCCGTTAACCCAAATGCAGGCGGGAACAACGTTCCTGTTGCTGCCACCATGTACTGTCCCTTCAATGTGGCCAGGCTGCATTGTTTTCCAGCTGCATACCCCGGTTCTGCGTTGAGGAGTCCTAAGCTGAGTACAAGGACTCCGATAGCAGTTGGGCATAGACCCGAACGTTTAAGTTTCATTTTGGTGTTCCTCCTGGTTGGCTACCATGACTCGGCCGTACGGGGATTTAAATGGCGGGGAACTCCCTCCCGTGTAATGAATTTGTCCCTTGAAAACCGGTTCAGAATCAACGGATTGCGGCGCCAGATCCCCCGAGCGGCCCAGGCCTGTTCAACCTAGGACAAAGTGCTATAAAGTTCGGTGTCGTGGTGCCGAGGACAAATGGCAGAGCTCAAGCGTCAGCCAATTCGTTTTGGGATCTTCGAGGTCGATCTTCAGGCTGGCGAACTGCGCAAGCGGGGGCTCAAGGTCCAACTGCAACAGCAACCCTTCCAGATCCTGGCGATGTTGCTGGAATGTCCCGGAGAGGTTGTGACGCGGGAGGAGATCCACAAGAGGCTTTGGCCCACAGATACTTTTGTCGACTTTGACCGCGGTCTCAACCGAGCCACCAATCGGCTCCGCGAGTCAATAGGGGATGAAGCGGGAAACCCACGATTCATTGAGACCCTTCCGCGTCGTGGATATCGCTTTATCGGGCAGATCGAGAGGCTTGATGGGGGCCGAAACACCGTGGAGCTCGTGTCCGGGCAAGACGACGCAGTGTCTACAAATCGAAGCCGTCATTTGCCGAGTTTCGGTCGGGCGAGACCGCGAATCGGATTTACTTTCGCGATCATCATCTTGGGGTTGTTGGCTCTTGCAGTGTGGTTCTTTTTCTTGCGCCCGCGGGACGGCGCTATCCAATCGGTGGCAGTCCTCCCCTTCATAAATGCCAGCTCTGATTCCAACGCCGAATACTTGAGCGATGGCATCACGGAGAGTCTCATCAACAACCTTTCACAACTCCCGAACCTGCGCGTCATGGCGCGCAGTACTGTGTTCCGTTACAAGGGCAAGGACATCGACCCTCAAAAAATCGGGAACGATCTGCGCGTACAGGCTGTGCTCTCGGGAAGATTGCTGCAACAGGGCAATGTGCTGGTCATTCACGCCGAACTCATGGATGTTAAAACGGGCACTCAGCTCTGGGGTGGCCAGTTCAACCGTGGCGTAGAAGACGTTCTTGCTCTGCAATACGATCTTTCCAGCGAGATTGCAGAGAAGTTGCGGCTGAAGTTGACCGGCAATGAAAAGCAGCGACTGGCGAAACGCTACACGGAGGATGCCGAAGCGTATCAGTTTTATTTGAAGGGACGGTATTACTGGAACAAACGGAGCCCGGAAGGGACTCGGAAAGCGGTTAGCTATTTCCAGCAAGCTATCGACAAAGACCCCTCCTATGCGCTGGCCTACGCGGGTTTGGCCGACGCATACACCTACCTCTCATTTTTCAATCTGGCTCCTCCGCGAGATGCCATGCCAAGGGGGAAGGCGGCAGCGACGAAGGCGCTCGAAATCGATGAGCATCTTGCAGAGGCTCACGTCTCACTGGGATACATCAGCTTTGCCTACGACTGGGATTGGTCGGCCGCACGAAAACACTTTGATCAAGCCCTCGCTCTGAACCCGACTCTTACCAGGGCGCACAACTTTTATCCTCTTTATCTCAGCTCTCGCGGGATGGCCCAGCAAGCCTTGGCCGTGGCGAAAGCTGCGCTGGATCTCGATCCGGCTTCCCCCTCTGTCAGCCATTACCTGGCGTTGCAGCTGTACCTGGCAAGACAATTTGACCAGGCCATCGAGCAGTGCCATAAGACACTCGACCTGGACCCGAATTTTGCGATTGCCTATCAGGTGCTTGGGCAAGCGTATCTGGCGGAAGGAATGAACCGCGAAGCCGAGCCGGTACTAGAAAAGTATTCAGCGCTCAGCCAAGGCAGCGCCGACTCGCTGGCGCTTCTCGGATACTCCCATGCTCGGCTCGGGGAGCGAAACCAAGCGCTTCGGACGCTCGATGAACTCAAGGCCACTTCCAAAAAGAGCTATGTGCCGGCCTTTTATTTCGCCATGATTTATGCGGCACTGGAAGACAAGAATCAAGCGTTCATGCAACTCGAAAAGGGCTACGACGAGCGCTTCACTCGTTTTGCCTATCTCAAACTGGAAGCGCTCTGGGACCCGGTGCGTTCCGATGAACGTTTCTCCGACCTGGTTCGACGAGTCGGGATCCCCCCGCAAGCTCCGCCCAGATCCTCTGATTGAGCGTGATGATCGGACAGGTTCCCGCAGCAGTTCGAGTCATGCCACAGGCTCGATCCAGCGATGAATCTAATCGGCAACTCCCATCTCGGGGGCAACTAGCGCGCGTCGCGGTCTCGGTCTTACGCTTACGAATTATCGACGCGAGTCCAGTGAAAAACCGATGCCATGCGACTCCGTCCTTCACGCAACGTGTGGATTGGGCTGGTTCACCGGTGAACTTCGCAATACTCGATTCTCAGAATTTGCGAGCCGAGACATTTTTCTCCATGATGCGAATCTGCCATCGACCCGGGCAATGGAGCCACACTTTCTCGGCGAGTTGGGTCCCGATTCCGCGATGCCGGTACCGGCGCAATACGAAAAACTCCGCCGCTGCAAAACCGCATTTTGGGCGTGTGCGCCTATAACTTCTGGCGCTCTAGTCGTGCGATTGCAACGATATTCAATGCTTTCTCGCCTACCTCCTACATCTAGTCTAAGTCTTGTGGATATTGACACTTCCGCCGCCCAAGAGCTAGGATTGCTGCTCTCTAAACGATTTGATTTGAGCGTTGCAATGAAAGCGCTAGAAGCGAAACTCGCAGCCGGCGTTTGGTCGGAGCCCTGATGCGTCTGGCGTGCCTTCAATTTCCGCGGGAGGCCTATGCGTACCGTTCAACCGTTTGTTCGAGGCGAATGGTGTCATCAAAGCAATACGACGATCGCAGACATCAACCCCGCTCACCCCTCCACCCCAGTCGCGCAGGTTTCGCTGGCCAACAAACAAGTGGCAGAGCAGGCCGTTCAGGCCACCGTGGATTTGGCGCCCACGTGGCGAAACACTCCAGCCCCAGCCGGCGGCAAGATACTGCGGCGGGCGGCGGACATCCTCCGGCAACGCATTCCTGAGATTGCCCGTGATCTCGCTTCGGAGGAAGGTAAGACGCTCCCCGAGGCGACTGGAGAAATTGGTCGTGCCGTTGCCATTCTGCGTTACTTCGCCGCTCAAACCCTGGAACCCGATGGCGAGACATACCCCAGCCACTCCCAGAGAACACACCTCTACGCTGTTCGTGAACCGGTGGGCACGGTAACTGCGATCAGCCCCTGGAATTTTCCGATTGCGATTCCTGCCTGGAAAATTGCCCCTGCGCTCGCTTATGGAATCGTGGTTTGGAAGCCGGCGGAAATTGTTCCGCTTACGGCTACGCATTTCGTGCCGGCGCTGGCCGGCGCTGAACTCCCCTCCGGCGTCGTAAATCTTGTCCTGGACCGAGGCTCCGAAGTGGGGGACAGGCTGACGACTCACCCGGGTGTGGACGCAATTACGTTTACGGGCTCCAACAAAGTCGGGCGCGCCATTCAGGCTAAGGCCGTCGCACCAGGAAAAAAAGTGCAGCTCGAATTGGGGGCAAGAGTCCAGCAGTGGTTCTCGCGGATGCTGATCTGGATCTTGCTGCCGATCAGATCGCGCGAAGCGCGTTCTTGAGTACGGGACAGAGATGTACGGCCAGCAGCCGCGTGATTGCTACGCGCAGTTGCAAGTCAAGCAGATTGAACGGGCTCACGGTGCCGGCGCTCACGGGCTGAAGGTGGAAAAAATCCTGGGATTGTATCTCCGGGAGAATATCGGAGGCAGGATCGAATTGTGTTCGGAACTGAAGCTGTACCGCGCACAAAACCGCGCTCCAGCAATTATTCGGGGACGAACTCTATCAAATTTATTATCGATTTCTCGAGACACAACCCGAGTACTTTGGTTATGCTCCTGCGCCTCCTCCGCCGCAGGGCGCTGGTGTATCTACGAACTTGGATTGCCGGACGACATTTTGCACAAGATGTATTCCGAGAATGCCGCGCGGCTCATGGGAATTGAATTGAAAATTGAATTGAAATAAGACCATCGAATCTGCCACTGGGGGTTGAGGAATGTCCACTTCCAAGCAAGCTGACAAAAGCTATATCGCCGTGATGGGCAAGATTTTCAGGGTACTGGAGTGCTTCGTAGAAAAGGGCACAAAACAAAGCTTGGCGTTCTCGGAGATATCCAGGGACCTGCCGTTTTCTCGCACCACGATCCATCGCATTCTCTACTCGCTTGGAAAGTTGGGTTACGTGGAAAAAGACGATGTCGGCTCCTGCTATCGGTTAACAGAAAAACTCCACAAATTGAGCGGGCAGGGCGTTCACTTCCGTCATCTTCAAGCGGTTTCAAAGCCGGTCATGCGAAACCTGCTAATTCGCCATGCCGAAACGGTGAATCTTGGCTCCCTCGACGGCAGCCATGTGGCCTACATCGACGTAGTGCAGAGCCCCAGTGCTCTCCGTATTGCTGCGTTCCCCGGGGACCGGAACCCGGTTCACAGCACCGCACTGGGGAAAGCTATCTTGGCGTTTCTACCCGAATCAACGACAGAGGCCATTCTGGGCGAAAACCCGCTCCTCAGAAAGACTCCGAAGACCATTACGCAGCGAACCTATTTCCTCCACCACTTGTCAGCGGTGCGCGACCAACGAGTGGCGCTGGATATGGAGGAAAACTTGACGGGAGTGACCTGCGTCGCCGCCCCGATATTTGATCCGAGCGGCCGAGTAATTGCGGCTTTCAGCATCTCCGGGCCGGCAAGCCGAATGAACCCAAGACTCAGTGCGATCAAGGTTGATGTTCGCGCAGCCGCGTCGACCATATCGAAGTTGTTGGCGCCGCCGAGCGGCTTCCCGGCCTCGCCAAGCGGGACTGCTCATACCTAGGACTTCCGCTTCCTGACGGGCCGCGTTTCGTTGGTCAGGG
>Ga0070765_100002868_pt1 | contig 10960 bp, 6 predicted proteins | sample HubBroMetageWFT5_FD_71516 | JGI IMG/M metagenome (GOLD analysis project Ga0070765, IMG submission 71516) | Warmed and freeze-thawed soil microbial communities from the Hubbard Brook experimental Forest, New Hampshire - Hubbard Brook CCASE Soil... | ecosystem: Environmental > Terrestrial > Soil... | reverse complement strand
GTCACCGTTTCAGAAAGTTGCTGGTAGTTTCCGACCTGAATGTTGCCAAAGCTGAGGCTCGAGGGGCTGGGCGTAAGCGCGCCCGGCGCGAGCCCGTTTCCCGACAACGCGACGTTAAGCTGCGCATTGGAAGCGTTGCTGACGATGGCCAGACTCCCGCTGCTGCTGCCGGCAGCGGTCGGCGTAAAGGTCACGTTGACGGCCTGGTTCGCGCCCGCCGCCAGTATCAACGGCAAGCTCAATCCGCTCACGCTATAGCCAGTACCGCTCGGGGTCACCTGCGTGACGGTGACGGTCGACCCGCCGGTGTTCGTCAGAGTTTCGGGGAGGGCTTGATTGCCGCCGATCTGAACACTGCCAAAATTCAGGCTCGCAGGGCTTGGAGTCAGAGCACCCTCCGTCTGGGAACCTCCAGCGAGCGAGATGTTGACGGTGGGGGTGGAACCGGTGTTCGCGACACTCAAGTTTCCACTAACCGTGCCCGCCGCCTGTGGCGTGAAAGTGACGCTGAAGGACTGGCTCTGACCGGACGCGAGAACCAACGGTAAAGTCAGCCCGCTCACGGCAAAGCCTGCGCCTGTCGCCTTCACCTCAGTTACATTGATTGTGGACCCGCCGGAGTTGGTGAGGGTTTCAGAAAGGGTCTGCTGATAACCAACTTGAACCGTTCCAAAGTTAAGGCTTGCAGGACGTGGCGTAACCGTACCCGCTGTCTGCGAGCCTCCGGAAAGAGCGACATTGACCGTAGGCGTCGCGCCCGTATTCGCAATCGCCAGGTTTCCAGAGACAGTGCCTGCAGACTGCGGCGCAAAAATAACATTGAAATCCTGGCTCTGACCAGCCGCCAAAGTCACCGGAAAGCTCAAGCCGCTCACGCTGAAACCCGCGCCCGTGGCGGTTACCTGAGTCACCTTCAAAGTGGATCCGCCGGAGTTGGTCATGGTCGCCGGCTGGCTTTGGTTGTTGCCGACTTTAACGATGCCGAAGCTGATGCTGCTCGGCGCCACCGTGACCTGCCCCGCCTTGGTGGGGTTCTGCGGAGGCGTAGCAGTGGATGTTTTGTTTGAGCTGCTGAGCCCTTGACATCCCACCATCGTTGCCAGGGCGACAATTACGACCAGCGCATTCCAGCGAGCGGCAAGCGGTTTCGTCATAGATGACCCTGTAGCCTTCCCCTATCTACACGGCAGGGGCGATAGAGATAGTCTGGGGCGGGAGCGAGGGCTTTGATAGGTCGCGGAGGGACGTGCCAGAAAACTCTGGATGGCCGTAGCGAGGCTGCCTGAATCACCGCCCGCACAGCGCATTCGGACGACTTATTTCAGGCCAGAAAAACAATTTTGTTGCTTCTAGTTTCGCGCGAATCTACTGACCGGGACGCCGGCGAATCCCGGGTCTCCGGGCAGTGCCTTTCGTGCTCTTTTGCCAGAAGGCACGCACCATTAGCATCGGGCCTGTTCACAGAAGTAACCACACCCCATGAAAAAAAATGACGACATCGCGCCCTCCCTGCCTCCCCCAGAGCGCAGGTATCGCCGTTTCAGCTTGCACTATCCCGTTCGCGTGAAGGTTTACTCGGACGACCTGATCACCGAGTTCGAGGCAGTGAGCCGGAATATTAGTATTGGCGGACTGCTGCTGGAAACCTCTGCACTGATTCCGCGGCATACCCCGGTGAGTTTCGTGGTGACCGCGGGCGCAGAGCTGGGTCGCGCCATTCAGTTCGTGGGCGAAGGGAAAGTTGTGAGGGTCGACCCGGCAGCCAAGGCAGTGTTCGCCATTGCAGTCGAGTGTCAGCGTCCGATTGCACAGATCGATCGCCTCGAAGCCACGGGAAGTTAACGTCTAAGGCTCTGCTGTTATCTTGGACTTTCTCCCGCCGACCCGGCATTCTCGACCGCAGGCACTACGATGGCCTGAATGTTTTGGCCAGCCATCATCTTCTGAAACTCGGCCAACTCGGTCTTTTGGATCTCCGCCCAATGCGCGACGGCAATGTCCGCCTGCTTTCTCAGCTTGTCGAAAACCTGATATTCCGCTTCCGTAGGAGCAGAGTCGGTGCCTTCGCCGATCGCCATTGCCAAGGCGGACAGTTTGCTATCCACCCGCTGCGGATACGCCAATGAATCTTCATTCGACTTGATGTTCATCTGCACCAGCGTATCGCGCACTGCAAGCAAATTCTTGTCCAGTGCGTCGGCCGCGGTGAGCATCGGTTTGACCGAGGCGTTATCCGGCAGCCGCTTTCGCAGCCCATCCACTTGCGAGCGCACATCCTGAATCTGGTTGACGCTCTCGTAAACCCGGTTGAGTTGGTCGCGCACCTGAATCAGCAGATCGAATTGCTTTTGCAAATCCGCCTGAGAAACGGTGACTCGCGGATCCATCGCGACCTCAAATGGCGCGGTCTGACTTTTTCCATCGACGGTCAGACGCACCTGATATTTTCCCGGCACCGCCAGCGGGCCTCGGCTGCCGTCTTTGTATTCCCAAAGATAGTAATCGGGCACGTGGCCGCTCCCGGTGTAGCGCAGGTCCCAGACAAAACGATTGAGCCCGGCTTCTACCTTGATCTGTTTCTCCGGTTTTTTGTCTTCCGGAGTCAGCGGCTCTTCCAGTTCTTCGGTTTTACTGCTCGAGTATTTTCGAATCACGCTGCCGTTGAAATCGAGAATTTCTATGGTGGTTTCGCCCTTTGCCTTTTCCTTAAGAAAGTAATAAATCAGCGCCCCGGTTGGCGGATTCTCGCCCACCAGGACGTGCCTCGCGGCATCCCCATCATCGCTGGGGTTCTGGAATCGCATAGCCGTCGCCGGACGGTAGAGGTGTACATCGGCTTTGGCGATGTCATCGCTGTACTGCCGCAGCGGCGAAACATCGTCGAGAATCCAGAATGCGCGCCCATGCGTGGCCACGACCAGATCGTCATTCTTCACCAATAAGTCGTGAACCGGCGTGGTGGGCAGATTGAGTTGAAGCGAGCGCCAGTTGGCCCCGTCATCGAACGAAACGTACACCCCAGCTTCCGTGCCCGCATACAGCAAGCCGCGTCTCTTCGGATCCTCCCGCACGGCGCGGGCAAATGCGTTTTCTGGAATCCCCTTGGTAATTTTCACCCAGGTCTTGCCGTAATCGTTGGTCTTGTAAATATAAGGACGTATATCATCCGACTGATGCCGGTCTACGGCCACATAAGCCGTTCCCGCATCATGCGGCGAAGCATCAATCAAGCTGATGCGGCTCCAATCCGGTAGATCTTTAGGCGTGATGTCGCTCCAGTTTTTTCCGCCGTCGCGAGTGATGTGAATCAGACCATCATCGGCGCCAACCCATATCAAACCCTTCACCAGCGGAGATTCAGCCACGGCGAAAATCGTGTCGTAATATTCCGTGCCCGAGTCGTCCTTGTCGATGGGACCGCCCGAAACTTGCTGCTTACTTTTGTCATTGCGGGTGAGATCGGGGCTGATCGCCTCCCAGTGCACACCCCCGTCGGTAGTCCTGAACAGGCGTTCTCCGCCGTGGTAGAGCGTGTTGGGGTCATGCGGAGAGATCAGGATTGGCGCCGTCCACTGGAAGCGGTGCTCCAGTTGCGCCGCCCCGCCGCCATCGCTGATTTCGGGCTGTACCGTAATGTTCTTCGTCTGCCCGTTGCGCTTGTCGAAGCGCGTGATCACGCCTTCATACTCGCCCGCATAAACAATATTGGGATCGGTTGGATCGGGCGCGATATATCCGGCTTCTCCGCCGCCCACCGAGTACCAGTCCGATCGCTCAATGCTGCCCTCGTCGCTGCGACTGGCAATCGCGACCGAGCCCAGATCCTGCTGCGAGCCGTACAGGAAATAGGGCGTGCGCGTATCCGTGATCACATGATAAAACTGCGCCGTCGGTTGGTTATCCTGACGCGTCCAGTTCTTCCCTCCGTCCAGGCTCACGGTGACGCCGCCGTCATTCGAGACGATCATGCGGTCCGTATTCTTCGGATCGATCCACATGCCGTGATTGTCGCCATGCGGCACCTTCACCTTGTTGAAGGTGTGCCCGCCATCGCTCGACTTATAAAAATCCACGTTCGCGATATAGACCACATCCGCGGATTGCGGGTCCGCAATGATGTGCATGTAATACCAGGCGCGCTGCCAGAATGCGCGGTCGCTGTTCAGCAGTTCCCAAGTATCGCCGCCATCGTCCGAGCGGTAGAGACCACCCGCGGGCGCCTCGATCAGCGCGTACACGCGATCGGAATTTGCAGCCACGGCAATCCCAATTTTTCCGTAAGGCCCCGCTGGCAGGCCGTGTTCCTCAAGCCGTTTCCACGTGCTTCCGCTATCGCTCGAGCGATAAACCCCGCTCCCCGGACCTCCGCTCGAAAGCCCCCATGGTGTCCGCCGCGCCTCCCACAGCGATGCGAAAAGAATGTGAGAATTGCGCGGGTCGAAGGCAACGTCGATCGCTCCCGTATTCTCGTCCTTGGACAGCACCTTGTCCCAGGTCTTGCCACCGTCAATGGTGCGAAAGACTCCGCGTTCGCTGTTGGGGCCGAAAGGGTGGCCCAGCGCCGCCACATAAACCACATCCGCATTCTTGGGATCGATAATCACCTTGCCGATTGCCCGCGAGTCACGCAGGCCCACGTTGTGCCAGGTCTTGCCGCCGTCGACCGACTTGAAAATTCCATCCCCTTGCGAGATGTTGCCGCGAATGCACGCTTCGCCCGTGCCCACGTAAATCACATTCGGATCCGAAGGCGCAACCGCCAGACTGCCAATGGAGCCCGTCTGCTTGTCGAAAACCGCGTTCCAGGTCATCGCACCGTCGGTAGATTTCCACACGCCTCCGCCGGTCGCGCCGAAATAGTAGGTCGTGGGATCGCCCGCCACGCCCGCTGCCGTCAGCGAGCGCCCGCCGCGAAACGGCCCGACCAGGCGGTACTTCATGCCTTTGAATTGCGGGTCTTCGTTTTCGGCATCAGTGGACGAAGCTTTTGTGTCGCTCTGTACCTCAGCCGTCTTGTGCTCTTTTTCTCGCGTCTGCGCCAAGCTCGCACTCGCAACCCATATCAAAAGAAAGCTCACGATCCACAAGGTTCGACCGGCCGCCGGCTTAGAGAAGTCCATTGAATTCATCTCCAGGAAAAGTTGGAAGTCCCAGTTTACCGCCTGAAGCCGCGTTGCGAAAGGATGTCGGCGTCTAGTGCAGACGCGAGCGTCTTTCGCTCGTGGGACGGTTGCGTCTACACTCGCCCTTACAAACGGCACCTTCTACGCGTTCTTCTTTCCAAGCATCGCCCGCGCGGCCCGCAACCGCTTGCGCTCAGCCGGATCGACCTTGGGGTAAGCCAGTTTCAGATCTTCGAGGGTCTCAACCATCGCAGCCGCCACCGCCAGGCGAGTGAACCATTTGTTGTCCGCCGGGATCACGTACCAGGGCGCATGCGCGCAAGCCGTATGCACGATCATGTCCTCATAGGCCTTCATGTAGTCTTTCCAATACTCGCGTTCGTGCACATCTGCCGAAGAGAATTTCCAGTTCTTTTCCGGATGATCCAACCGGTCCAGAAAGCGTTTCTTCTGCTCCTTTCTCGAGAGATTGAGAAAGAACTTGCGAATAACAATTCCGTTGTGCCAGAGATATCGCTCGAACGAATGGATATCCTGAAAACGCTCCTTCCAAATGTCCTTGCTCAGCAGCGACGGAGGAATTCTTTCATTCTTCATCACCTCGGAATGCACCCGCACAACCAAGACTTCCTCGTAGTAAGAGCGGTTAAAGATGCCAACGCGGCCCCGCTCCGGCAAGCTCCGCATCGTGCGCCACAAATAATCGTGATTCAACTCCTCCGACGATGGCGTCTTAAACGAATAAACCTGCACCCCCTGCGGATTTACTCCCGACATCACATGCTTGATGGCGCCATCTTTCCCGGCCGCGTCCATGGCCTGAAAAATGACGAGCACTCCCCACATGTCCTGCGCATAGAGCTTGTTCTGCAATTCGGCCATGGCCGCGACGCCTTGCGTCAGCAGATCCTCCGCGTGTTCCTTGGAGTGAATCTCTCCCGTATCTCCAGGATCAAAATCTTTCAGTCGGAACTTGCTGCCGTCCTCCACCCGATAGGGTTTAACCAGCTTGCTTGCCCAACTCATTTCACCCTCCACTCCCGGTGTACGCATCCCGGAAAGATAAAGATTAAAGATAAAGATGCAGTCTACATCAGCCGAGCCAATGTAAGCGCGAGCCTCCTCGCTTGTGCTCTTCCTGAGTCTTACAGGCAACCCGGTACCATGATTCCGCAACCAAAGCCGAGGTCACACTGAATGCAAAACTCGGATAGCTGCAAGCAATCCCAGGCGCTGCGAGATCAACCCGGCCTGCGCCACGGTCAAGCAACAACAACGCAACATAAGCGGGACAAAACATCCTAGCCGGCGCTACAAAATCAGATGCTCAGGGTTTATTACCGTGAGCCTTTTGCTAAACCGGTTCGAGGAACACGCAATACAGGTTTTCATTATGACCAGTAAGCAGGTAAGATTTCGGAAGCTTGAACTTTGTATTTAGCGTAGAGCAGTCGATGATCGCCTCGCGATCCACGCAACCCGCAGCAGCAAAGCAGCACCGGGCAAGCGAAGGATGGTCAGGCGGAGGAAACGCAATGCGTATTACGCGCTATGTTCGCATTCTGTTAATGGCAATGGCAGTGCTGGCGATGTCCGCAGCTTCGTTCGCCCAAATCGGCATCGGCATATCCGTCCGGTTCGGTCCGCCGGCCCTTCCCGTGTACGAGCAACCGCCTTGCCCCGCCGAGGGCTACATCTGGACTCCCGGCTATTGGGCCTGGGATGCTGACGCCGCCGACTACTTTTGGGTACCGGGCACCTGGGTGCTGGCCCCCGAAACCGGCTTCCTCTGGACTCCCGGCTGGTGGGGTTGGGGCGGCAGCGCATTTCTTTTCCACGCCGGCTATTGGGGGCCGCATATCGGGTTCTACGGCGGGATCAATTACGGATTCGGATATTTCGGTCACGGCTATGAGGGCGGACGCTGGGACGGCGGACACTTTTTCTACAATCGCTCCGTCAACAATGTGAACATCACCAACATTCACAACGTTTACAACACAACGGTGATCAACAACACCACCGTCAACCGGGTCAGCTACAACGGCGGCGAGGGCGGGATAAACGACCGTGCGAGGCCGGAAGAAGAAGCGGCCGAGCGTGACAGACATATCCCGGCGGTTGCGGCTCAAACTGAGCATCAGCAGGCTGCCCGCAGCGACCCGCAGCAGCGCGCTTCGGTCAATCACGGCAGGCCCGCGGTAGCCGCTACCGACAGGCCTGGACAATTTAAGGGTGCCGGAGCGGTACCTGCCCGAGAAGCCGGAGCGCCCTACCATGCTCCAGCCGAGGCTGGTCGTCCCGAGAACGCGGGTCGTCCCGAGAACAATGTTCCGCGCCCGGGCAACGAGGCTGCTCGTCCTGAAAACACCGGTCGTCCGGAGAACAACGTTCCCCGCCCGCCAGCGAGCCACGCGAAGGAACTTGAACCGCACCAACCGACTACTCCGCCCAGCACGGGTAACGCTCAGCGGGACCAGAAATACCAGCAACAGCAGCAAAAGCTGGCCCAGAAGCAGAATCAGCAACATCAACAGCTGCAGCAGAAGCAGGAGCAGGAGCACCAGCGGCTGGCGCAACAGAAGGCGAGTGACGCAAGAACCCAGCAGATCGAACAAAAACACCAGCAACAAACCCAGCAACTGGAGCAGAAACACACCCAGCAACAGCAGCACTTGCAGCAGAAGCAGGCACCGCCCCGGCCTAAGGGAAAATAGACTTACTAAGCGCGTGCCCCACCCTTTTCGCACCATTTGCGAAAAGGGTGGGCCGCCTTCACCCCCGCCAACTATCCTAAAGTGAGCTCGGCTGGCATGGTTGCAAACCCTTGCAACCTTCGCAAGCAGGACGTTTCTGGTTACTTCGCAGGTTACTCTCTTAAACTTTCGTGCTACGTCCATGGCCCATTCGGGCGTTGCACTACTGGTGTGGGCTTGCTACTTTGAGCTCAGTGAGCCTCCCCTTCGGTGCTGTGGACGCATCTTCTTGGGGGTGAGTATATGAAACTAGTTCATCTGTGCTACGCGGCGTTGGGGTTTGCGGTGGCTCGCTGGATCTTTAAGCGGGAGCCCATGCCGATAGCTGATCCGGTCACTCGTTTCCGCTCCTCGGGCTTGCTGTAAAAATTCACGGACGTGCGTGCCCTGTTGCGCGGGCTACTTCGTCCCGCACGTCCGTGATCCTTCTCTTCTTGAAAGCCAGCACTTAGCACTCAGCAGTTTTGTTACGGCAGCGGAGAACCTTCAGAGACCAAATGCTAAATGCCAAATGCTAATTGCTGACTGCTAACTGCTTCTCTAAGGGTCTACTACCAACGTTCGTCCTTCACAGCTGAATTCCCACCTGCTTTCTGACTACAATTTGCCTAGGAGCACTTCGCTCGCGAATACTTCATGAGGCGTCCGTGTCATTTCCGCGGCTTTCTGTTTTTTCTGGGCGTGGTGGGGCTAGGCCTAATGCTCCCGGCTTGCGCCGCCGCGCAGGAAGATAGCGCAGTATCCCTCGGAGACCTGGCGCGTTCCCTGCGCCAGAGCAAGACGCCAGCTGAGCCGGCCGCCCCCACTGTCATCGACGATGACAATCTTTCCCAGGTGATTGAAGATGTCGAACACTTCCGGCGCACCGCGCAACCCGTGTTTTCCTTTGACGGCGGAGGCCAGAACTTCCGCATGACTTCGCCCGACGGGACCTGCAGCCTGTCTTTTAACGCCAACGCCACCGCGCTGCTTTCCAATCCCTACGTGTCGCAGGAGCTTCCGCCTAGCGAACTCGCAAAACTGGATGGTCCCGCGAACATTTACGGAGACACGCTCGAAGTTTCCATGTACAACGCCAGCACCTGGAGTGTGCGGGAGATCACGGTGGGCCTGACCATCGTTCGCCACCCTGAGGTAAGTTCAACAAGTGACGCGACCGAAAAACTGCTGCCCGCCTCCGTCGAAGACGCGCTCCCAACCGAGAAACGTCCCGACCTAACTCTGCTGCTTCACCTGAAAGGCTCGGCTGCTCCCCTGACGACGACGGTTTACCAGGGAAACCTGGACGCAACGCCAGACCAAAGCCAGGAGTGGCATTGGTCGATCATAGAAGCCAAGGGAATCCCGCCGACCACAGTCGCGGATGCCACGAAGCATTAACGCCGGACCAAGAACGGAAGGGCACGGCGTCACAGGCTACGAAAAAAACCTCTGCCAGAAAATCCCGCCCTGCCCACTAGCCCCGCATGGCTGCTTACGCTCAAAATAGAAAAGGCGCGGGTACGAAGCCCGCGCCTTACCAGTCGAGGTGGACTGGTCCTGATATTTAATGCTTCTATTTGGTTGCGGGCCGTATGCGTCCGTCGCGGCTCAAGGGGAATTCGCGAGAATGATCCGCAAAGCGGACTTTCTCGTAGTTCTTCCGCAGCGCGGTGATGCGGTAATCGAACCTGACGCTGGAGTTTCCATTGCCCAGTTCGCGCACTTCAAAGGAGTTCGCGGTCTTTTGGTTGACATAAAGACCTTTGCAGTCGCCATTGGGAGTCAGGAATACGTGGTACTCCTGGGTGGTGTTAACGGTCTGAATGAATCTAGCATCGAGGCGAACCGTGGCCACGCCGCCCACCAGTTGCGCTGAGCCGAAGTCTTCAAACCAGTTCTTCGGCGATTCAATGGCAGATAGAGCAACCTGGTGCTTGCCGCCGTCGACCGGGACGACCGCGTTCTTCGAACCGGTGCACGACAGGTCTCCGAGCGCATCCATGCTGCAGCCGGCACCGTCTCCGTTAGCCGCTGCCCAGGGAAGTCCAGTTCCGCCGGTGGCTTCAGCGAAACCGTAGAGAGCGTAATAGTTGTTTGGACTGTTGTTGTGGAAAATTCCGGCTGAGTGGTCATCGGTGGTGCCGAGAATTCCGTAGTTAGAATCAGCTCCGCCGTCGCCCCAAGTGCCCGCGCCTTGGAAGGGCCACGCACTTCCGACAGTACTCTCTCCGGTGGTGGACAGCTGGCCGAAGACACCAGAGCCGCCCGGCGCCAAATCGGCGGTTGAAGTGTTGCTGCCAAAGACGGTGTTCTTCTTCGCGGTACCGCCCTTAACTGCGCTAACGCCGCCGGCAAAGTGAATGGACCCACCCGTCTGTTCCATGAGCGAGTCTTTTACTGTGGCCGCTCCCCCATTGCTGTCAAAGAGCGGAACGAAGGATTTCTTGCAGGCTGTGCCGCTAGCGCAAGTGATGGGGTTGGCGGGCGGCGCCTGAGCTAAAGCAGGGACAACCAGTAGAGCGGCGAACGCCGTGAAGGCGAGCCAGCGGTATGCTTTCTTATTGCACATAGTACCCTCCTGAGGATTTTTGGTTCTGTTTGACATTCGAGCGTTGCTAGTTACACAATCCGGGCCGGCGAAATTGGGTGGTGGCCGGTTCGCATGGCGTTGCGGACAACGTCCTGGTGGAAGTCCTTTCGCAGTTCGAGACGCAGGCGGCGCTGCCCATTTACAAGCGCGGCGCATCATGCCTCACTGCTGGTGTGCTTGCAATAGCGGACGCCTGTCGGAAACTTACTTTTGATGTCCCGGCAACCATTTGAAAAGGCTAGGGATGGTACGAGATGGCGAAACCGTTGTAAAATGTCGTGCTTTGTCTGGGGGGAGTGCTGTGGCATCAGAGCCGGTTCGGGTCCTGGGTTCGGTCAGATTTGGCGGGGACTTTGAGTTTGATTTCCGAGCCTGCCGCTTGCGGCGCTCCGGGCGGGTGCTGAAGTTGGAGCGCATCCCCATGGAAATTCTGGCGTTGCTGGTGGAGCAAAGAGGAGAGTTAGTCAGCCGCGAGCATATAGCGGATAGGGTCTGGGGCAAGGATGTTT
>Ga0070765_100002866_pt1 | contig 10962 bp, 9 predicted proteins | sample HubBroMetageWFT5_FD_71516 | JGI IMG/M metagenome (GOLD analysis project Ga0070765, IMG submission 71516) | Warmed and freeze-thawed soil microbial communities from the Hubbard Brook experimental Forest, New Hampshire - Hubbard Brook CCASE Soil... | ecosystem: Environmental > Terrestrial > Soil... | reverse complement strand
CTGCCAGGCCTTTGCCATTCCCTGGTCCGCCGTGTTCACAATTTGCGAAAATTTATCCAGGTTTCTCATATCCGCAAAATCTACCGTCTGCAGCGCAGCCTGATAGCCTCGCCAATCGGCATCTCTCGAATGTCCACCAACCTGCTTCGGAATGTCGTCTATCTTCACTCCCATCTCGCGTGCGGCATTTAGCGCCTTTACATAACTGTCCAATGTGTTCTCAGACAGCCAGTTCACAAAAGCTCGCGTCCTGTTTTCCAGCGAGTCCGTGGGAGCGCTTTGAAAGAGCCCATGTTGACTAATATCTGAGCAATCGCTCTGCGCAAATATTACAGGGGAAGCCGCGGGCAACAGCAGCAACACTAAAGCAGTTCGACAGACTCTCAATGATTTCATCGCGAGGCCTCCCTATTTTTGACGCTCTTATACGCCAAGAAGTAACGTGCCAGGTAGCTAAATCGAGAAGTTAAACCCGCTTTTCCGGGAAGCGCTGTCTACCAACAGTGACAGAAGCAAATCCACATCGCGTCGATCTAGGCGGATTCGGGCTCCAGTGCTAGCATTTCCTGAATGTTAAACCCAAGTGCCGATAAACCGTGTCAGCCCCGGGATTTCTACTATCGACGAGCCAATGAGCTAAGGATGGAGGCGGATGAAGCCATCCAACTCCGAGGCTGGTATCAAATGGGTTTTGTTTCTCTTGGGGTTCTGGGCTGTGTTTTGCTTTACCAAGCTGTCGTGATTAAGAGCCTCCCGCTTTGGATTCCCTTCTTGCTGGTTCCACTTGGCGCTTTAGCCGGTTCGCAGATGAAGCACTTTCAAGATAAGGCGCGCAAGCTCCTCCGGATTGCCGATTACTACGACAAGGGAATCGCACGTTTAGACCATAAGTGGGACTCGTTGGACGAAGGGCGAGAATTTGCCGACCCAGACCATTTCTACGCCACCGACCTCGATCTGTTCGGCCGCGGATCGCTTTTCCAGCTTATTTGTTCGGCTCGGACCCAGGCAGGCCGAGAAACCCTCGCCCGTTGGATGAAAGAGCCTGCGAAGGTGGAAGAGGTTCTGGCGCGACACGCAGCGATCTCGGAACTTCGAGGACGCCAGGATCTGCGCGAAATCTTAGCCGCTGTAGGGAGTCTGGAAGTTTCGAACTGTCACCCTGAGACTTTCAGGGCATGGATCGCATCAGCGCCGGCACCCTTTCCTCTCTGGGGATCTTTGCTAGCCGCCTTGTTGGTACTCGTCGTGATACTGCTCCCTATTCTTTATGGCATCGGCGTGATCGGCTTACATGCGCTCATCACGAGATTGAGTGTGGCAGTCCTTCTTGAACTATCGGTCGCCGCGATCTTCTTTCGGCGAGTGCGGTCGATTGATTCATCGGCGCGGCCACTTTCGCTTGAACTTCCTATCGTCGCAGAGATAATCGGAATTATCGACCGGGAAAACTTCTCCTCCCCATCGCTGGTGGCCCTGGAGAATCGTACGCGAGAGGCGGGAAAACCGTTTGCCAGATTGCGGCTTCTTATCGCCCTACTTAAGGAACGCGATAATCCGTGGACCGCTTACGTTTCGTTTCTATTGATGTCCGCGACACAATTGACCATGGCCGTCGACCGATGGCGTCGACGTTATGGAACCAAAATGTTGGGGTGGCTTGCGGATGTGGGAGAACTAGATGCACTGATTTCGCTCTCCGCATACGCATATGAACATCCTCTCGATATTTTCCCGGAGGTTCGCAGCGAAGGCACAATCGCGATTGAAGCCGAGGGAATCGGACATCCGCTTATCCATGAAGATGTGTGTGTGCGAAATGATTTCCAGCTTGGTGGAGACGTGCGGTTTGTAATCATCAGCGGCTCCAACATGTCCGGCAAGAGTACATTTGTGCGGGCAATCGGACTGAATACCGTACTCGCTTGGATGGGAGCATCCGTGCGCTGTCGGAAGCTCAGCCTATCGAGGCTAGCAGTTGGAGCATCCGTGCGGGTGCAAGACTCAGTAGTAGATGGGCGATCGCATTTTCTCGCGGAGATGCAGCGCCTGCGCCGAATGATCGACGTGTCGAGCAAGAGTCCGCTGCTCTATTTGACCGACGAGATCATGAGTGGCACGAACTCTCAGGATCGCCGAATTGCGACGGAATGGGTCGTCCGCGCCTTGGTGTTGCGCGGCGCCATTGGAATTATCACGACTCACGATCTCGCCTTAACCGAGATAGCGTCCAACGGACTCCCTGGGCGCAATGCACATTTTGAAGATACGGGTGAATCGGGCAATCTGGCGTTTGATTACACGCTCCGGCCAGGATTGTTAACTCATTCAAACGCGCTAAATATCGCCCATATGCTGGGGATCGACGCTGCAGCAGGCGGTGCGGGTAAAGAAAATCAATCCCAGGCCCCGCCAGCAGAGAAAACCAAGTGATCGTGTTGCGATCTCACGTGAACGATCGATCGCATAACAGGACCATCAACGCGTTTCAGTACTGTCAGAACTCGAATACAAATGACGTTTGCCATCCCACCCGACAATCCGCTATTCGGGCAAGACGATTGCTTCGTCTCGAGGAATCGCGTCGTATGTCGCCCTATCAATTTTCAAGTGCGCCATTACCAGTTCAGGCGGCGTGTGCGTCAGCCATTCGGTGAATGAAAAGTCCTGGTAGAAGGGGCTCTTGAACATCTCGAGGAAGACCAGGTCCGAGTCCCCGGTGTTCTCAATATAGTGCAGCATGGTTTTCTCAATATAGCCGACGTCGCCTGCCTGAAAATCCATGGTGCGCCCTTTGTTGCCTGTGGTCACCACTGTCATTCTTCCCTTGCCAGAGATGAAATACTGCCATTCGTCGGCGTTGGGGTGCCAGTGCAGTTCGCGCAACCCTCCCGGGTGAACGGTGACCATGGCCATCGAGGTCGTGGTGACCTTGAACTTTTTCGAATCAACGATGCGCACCTCTCCCCCTTTAGTGCGCTTGCCCGGAAGCATTTCCATGGTGCGAAAAGCGAAATCGATCGGCGACTTGGAGAGCGCTCCCGCGGCAACTTTCTGGTCGTTCTCCAACGACCCGGGAACCGCAGTCTGGAATATAAACAATTCTTCCTTGGGCAGATTGTTGAAAGCCTCCTCGGGAACGCCGAAGTTCTTTGCCAGGACCGAGCGCGGGACGTGCGCCATCGCGTCGCTTAACAGCACGGTTTCTGATTCCGAAAAATTCCCATCGTCGAAAACCAGCATGAATTCGCAGCCGTCGGGCTTGAGACCCTGGATGGAGTGCGGAATACCGCTGGGGAAAAACCATAGATCGTATTTGTTTGTGTCAGCGACAAAACTTTTTCCTTCCGAATCTATGGCCGTGATACGCGCCGACCCGTAGAGCATGATTGCCCACTCTCCCGCCGAGTGCCAATGCAACTCGCGAACACCTCCGGCTGTGAGTCTCATGTTTACGCCGGCCAAAGACTTCGAGACCGCCAATTCGCGGACGGTTACCTCGCGAGACCAGCCGCCTTCGTACGTCCGCTTGTTAGCAAAGGAGAAGGGATATTTAAATGTTTGAACTAAACTTTTGGAATCCGTCGAAGGCGGCCATATGGAATCCGGATTCTGCGCGTCCAGCTCGGGATTCGCCGGGCCAGGGTCGGTTTTGCTTCTATCGCCCGAACCTTTTTGATTATTGGATTGCTGTTGGGCGGCTGCGCCATTAGCCGAGAGAGCTCCCACTGCCACAGTCAGGGCCGCCGAGCCAACCCCCAGGAATCCACGTCGCGACAATCGTTCCTTCGCTTCCTCAGTTTCCATTTTCATCTCCTTGAGGTGAAACAGAATGTAACGGGATCTCCGATTTCCCCGGATAATAAACGATTAGATTGCGTGACATTGCCCTTGGTCGCAAGGGTGTCGCCGCTCCAAGCGGGCGATCCGCTTCTCGCGACACCAGCGTTTCGTCCAAGCATGATCTAAGCTTCGAGGTGGTTACTCCAAACGTGGGTGTCCCTTACTCCGCCAACCCGACCATGATTGGAGACCACGGCGGTTTTGCGCGTGACGATACCAATGTGATTTTGCTGTTGGCTTATCCAACCTTCAAGGCGCAAACGGTTTCGGGTACAACGACGACCAGTCATTCGATCTTGACGGACGGAAAGGGTGGTGCCGCGCCGAAGGACCGTCCACCCACCAGCGGCGTTTGGCTTTCTCGATGTCCAACTCCTAATCTGGAAGACTTGTGTATAGTTGTGGCCTATCTGGCTGAACTTTGCGCAATGCTGAACTTTCGGGGGATTGGGTGAGATACACGTCGCGTTACTTTTCGGCTCTTCTCTTCGTTGCAACTATCTTTCTCGTTCCAACAAAATCGTCGCTTTGGGCCCAGGAAAGTTCTGCTGAGCGAATCTTCTTCCATGCCAAGGTCTTCACCGGCGACCCACAGAATCCGTATGCGGAGGCGGTTGCGATTCGTGGAGACAAAATAATCGCGGTTGGCAATTTGCCGGAGGTTGAGAAGTCTTTATCAAAGAATGCCGAACGCATCGACCTGGAAGGCAAAAGTCTTTTTCCCGGATTTATCGATTCGCACAGCCACTCAATCGATGGAGGACTCGGCCTAATTTCTGCCGATGCCAGCGAGAAAGTGCAATCGCTCAATGAGCTTCCGCCATTTGTAGAAGACGCGAAAAAGTCGGGCAAGGGAATGCGGGGCGATATTATTGAGGTTCTTGGCATGCCGCTCGAATTCTGGTCGCACACAGAGGTCCTCAACGCCGATTTCAGCACGGGGGCTTATGAGAAGCAAAGCGTGCTTCTGCGCGGGATGGACGGACACACGGCGTGGGCGAATCGTGCGCTGTTGAAACGTGCGGGCATCACAGCTGATTTCCTTAAGAGACTTTCCCCGGAGGAGCGCAGTTACTACGGCCTAGACGAGGATATGCATCCGAACGGATTTCTGGTCGATGCCGGCACGGAGAAAATCGAGCCGTTGCTCCCGCAGCGCACGCCCGACGAGTTGCTGAAAGCAGGGCGTGCTGCGCTGGCATATAACTACTCCCTCGGGATCACGGCGTGGCTTGATCCATTGGCCACCGACGATGTGTTGCAGGCCTATCGGTTGCTGGCTGAACACGGGGAACTAAATTCTCAGGTCGTGGCGTTTCCACAGGTCTTTGCTAAGAATCCTGCGGCGGAGCTCGGCGGCGTTCAGAAGACGCGCGACGTTTACAAGAACGTCCCCAATCTGCACGTAAGCGGGATCAAAGTCTTTGCCGATGGAGTAGTGGAGTATCCGTCACAGACGGCGCATCTTAGCAAGCCGTACAAAAACACGGGGCGGAACGGCGATCTATTGTTCGATCCGAAGAACTTCGCCGCTCTCTGCGTAGAGGCGGACAAGGAAGGATTGATTATTCACGTCCACGCGATCGGCGATCAAGCAGTTACGGAAGCGTTGAATGGGATTGGCGCGGCGCGAAAAGCTAATGGAAATTCAGGACTACCGCACACGATTACGCATGAACAGTTCGTCCAGCCAGCTGACTTTCCTCGGTTTCGGGAATTGGGCGTGGTGAGCGCTTTACAGCTTTTATGGGCGGATGCGAGCCAGGACACCATCGAAATAGTGAAGCCCTACTTGGACCCGGCTATCTACAAGTGGCAATATCCGGCGCGGTCGATCCTCGATAACGGCGGGATCATCTCAGGCGCGAGTGACTGGCCCGTTTCCAGCGCAAACGTCTTCTGGGCGATTTATCAGGCGGAAACCCGCAAAGGTCCGGAAGGAGTGCTTGACCCATCGCAGGGAATGCCGCGCGAAGCGATGTTCTATGCCTACACGCGGAACTCGGCTCGTGCCATGAATCTAGATTCCATTGGAGAGATCGCCGCCGGCAAGCGTGCGGATTTGGTTTTGTTGGACCGCGACGTTCTGACGATTTCGCCCGAGGAAATGCGGGATACGAAAGTGTTGTGGACGATGGTAGCTGGAAAGACAGTGTATCGGTCAAAGTAAGGACGGCTTTTACAACGGCCATTCTTCATTTGTCCGGTTGGCGCGTTTGCCAGGCACTGGCCGATTAGCGGGTGATAAGGCCTGTTATCAACAGCCTCCCCAAAGTCTACCCCGTCAGAGTCGGTGTCGCCGCAAAATGAGAAGGTCCGGTTTGTGCAAAGTAGAAATGTCCGCTTTCATGGATGGCCGAGGCCCCCATGGAAACGGAGCGAATCACTTTGAGCCAACGAGAACGGGATCGATTGAAAGTGTCGCCCGAGGTACAGCAGAAGCAGTTGACGCAGGTAGCAGCGGCCGAGCGGCTGAAAGTAAGCGACCGCCACGTGCGGCGAATGCTGCTGCGACTGCGCGAGTGCGGAGATCGCTCCTTGCACCCACTATAATGACTCAAGTGGCCTTGGCTGGTCCGCTTCTTTTTTCCTGGCGTCTGTTTAGTTGCGAACTTAGCCCCACGGGCCTATCCGTGTGGAAATATTTTTTGTAGGCTGCGATCCAGTCGGTGGCAATGTCATGCTGTGCCGTTGCCAAATCGATCTTGCCAATACAGACCATTTGATGAAGGCGTTCTTCTAAAGTGTCTTTCACGCGCGCGTTCCACATTCGAGATTTGTAGGGTTCCGGCCACAAATTGTGAATGTCTTCGGTCCCGCCCAAGCCGGGAGTAATTAAATAATCGATCTCGTAATCCTCGGGACCGGCATTTCCAATCCCATACTCGCGGAAGATTTGTTGGCGCGTGACCGTCGGTACCTCTCGAACCACGTCTTCATGAGGCATGGAGCAAACGTCGTTGATGGTAACTTGGCGCGTCGCCCCTGGTGTGAGTCGGGGGTCGGGAATGATTCCGCGGTCCGATGAAATGAGCGCTGACTTCCCTTGCTTTGCAAAATGTTGGAAAAAGAGCTCAGCGCCGACCGCAACAATGAGAAATGTCGCGCAAATGCAGGCGAACACGCGCAAGGTCAAATGGAAATGGAAGAAATTGTGCCACGAAGGGTTGCTGGGCTTGGCTATTAGTTCGGACAGTCGGGCCCTGAGCATGGCGCGGGAGCCAGCGATGGGCGGCAATTGGGGAGTGAGGGGGTCCCGGTAGGCGCGCGCGAAATCAGTGACTGCCTCTTCGATTCCAGCCATGCGAGCGCGGCAGTCCCAGCATGCGGCCAGGTGCGCACGAACTTTGGCGGCGCGGAGAAACGAAAGTTCGCCATCAGCAGCTTGCAGGAGCTCTTGGTCTGCTATGTGAAAGTTGTCTGTCGACATCAGTTCATCTCCCGGCTGCACGAATCAAACGCGCGAGTGATCCAGTAAGAGATATCGATACGGAGCCGAGTGAGATACCAAGGACCGCGGCGATTTCACGATAGCGCAGGCCCTCCGCACGCAGCCGCAGGCAACGCTGTTCTTGTTCTGGGAGCGCTTGAACGATGGCGAGCAATCGCCGTCGCCGTTGGATCAGCGAAAATTGTTCTTCGGGGTTGGGCGCTGGGTCAGGCTGCCTTTCTGCGATAGTCCAATCGGGAGTCATCGTCTGGCGTGATCTTTGGTTCGCTTGGCGGTGCTTCAGGGCGATATTGTGGGCGACACAAAAAATCCAGCCGCGGAGATTTCGCCGAGACCTGTGCAATTGCAGATGTCGGAAAAGCGACAGAAACACTTCCTGGGTGACTTCCTCCGCATCGTGAACGGAAATGCCAAACGAGTGGGCATAACGGAGAAGGGGGTCGCGAAACTGCTCAAAAAGCTTCATGACCTCGCGCTCAATCGGAGAGGGCTTCGCCGAGTGCGCCGCTTCAACGGCGTTTGGGAAAGGCAGCGCGATTACCGAATCTTTGAGAGGCATATGCTCGGGTCACTAGAATTTATATTCCATTTACCCCTCTTCTGTTCAAACTTTTTCAAATACCTGTCTTTCGTGACTCGCTTTATTTCCTTTGAAAAAACACTGAACAAAATGACGGGAAATGGAATGTTCCATTGAAGGGTGGAGAAGGTGCCGTCGCCCTACCCCCAGATCGCTTTCCCAAATTGGATAACAATTGAACATCACAAAGGCCCTGATAATTGCAGTCCTTCTGTGGTCTCTTCCCGTGCTTGCGCAAACCAGCCTCACCGGAGAATTGCGTCTGACCGTCACCGATCCCGCTGGATTGGGTGTGAAGAGCACGGTTGAGATCATCAGTGATGCCAACCAGTATCGCGATACGTTGACGACCGACGATCAGGGCAATCTGGACGTCAGGCGACTGCCTTATGGTATCTATCAAGTCCAGATCCGGGCTCCGGGCTTTGCTCAGATTTCCGAGACGGTGGAAATCCGCTCCGCCCTCCCCGTGGAGCGCAGGATTGGGCTGAAAGTGGCTTCAGTTTCCCAAGCGGTCAAGGTTACGGCCTCCGACACGTTGATCGATCCCTATTCTGCAGGTTCGGTGAATGAAATGGGTTCAGAGACCATTCAGAACAGTTTGACCTCGCTGCCCGGCCGCTCCATGCAGGATCTAGTGAACTCTCAACCGGGCTGGCTTTACGAAGGCAATGCCGTTTTGCACCCTCGCGGATCGGAGTACCAGACTCAATTTGTGGTGGATGGCATACCGCTCACCGACAATCGTTCACCCAGTTTTGGCCCGGAGCCTGCGGAAGCCGGTGACGTCGAAGCCCTCACGATTTATACCGCCGGCATTCCGGCGGAATTTGGCCGGAAGATGGGCGGCGTCGTTGAGGTCACTACTCTTAAGAACGAAGATCCCGGATTCCATGGGCAACTCATCATCTTCGGCGGCAGCTATGACACGGCCGGTATCAGTACCCAGGACCAATACACATGGGGCAAGAATACGTTTGGCCTGAGCGCCTCCGGCAACATGACCAGTCACTATCTCAACCCGGTGGTCCCTGAGAATTACACGAACACCGGCACTATCGCTAATTTTTCGGGGAGCTACGAGCGGGAGTTCACCCCGAAAGACCGTATAACTTTCATCGTCCGCCATGAACTGGCGCGCTATCAAATCCCCAACGAACTGGTGCAGCAGAACGGAGCATATCTACCGAACGCGGACAATACCACGGGATGCCCGCCCGCTCCCCCGGAGCCAAGCGATTGCGTGTTTATTCCCGGTGGGCAGCTACAGACTGGTGACAACTTTGAAACCATGGGAAGCGTCACTTACCAACACATTTTCTCCCCCGACGCGATAGGCGTGTTGCGCGGAATGGCCCGCGATAACTCCACCGACTTTAATTCCAACGACGCCTCTTGGCCCCTCATTGCGACCCAGCGCAACGACTTCAAGGAGATCTACTTCAACGGCAGCCTCTCCATCCATCATGGAAGGCAGGAATGGAAAGCGGGAATCGAATCCGATGCCATCTTCTTGCACGAGAACACCAAATACACGATACCGGACTGTGAAGATCCTACCAATCCACAATGTCCTATCAATTTGGGGATCTTGGATTCAGGCGCGATAAACTTTGCCTTCCAGGGCAAGCGTCTGGATCTTGAACAATCGGCCTATGTTCAGGATTTAATCCGCCTCGGTAATTGGACGATTAATGCCGGCCTCCGCTGGGATCACTACCAACTGTTGGTGAATCAGAATGCGGTCAGCCCGCGCATTGCCGTCTCGCGCTATTTCCCCACCATGGACTTGAATATTCACTTCTCCTACGATCGGATCTTTCAGACGCCATCCTTCGAAAACATGCTTTTAGCCAGTTCACCAGCTGCGGAGGCCATCGATACCAGCGTTCCCGCACTGCAGCTGCCGGTCCAGCCTTCTCACGGCAACTATTATGAATTCGGAGCTACGAAAGCATTCTTCGGGAGACTGCGTCTGGATGCGAATATGTTCCGTCGTCAAGCGAACAATTACGCCGACGACTCTCAAATTCTGAGCACCGGGATCAGTTTTCCCATCGCATTTGACCACGCCATAATCTACGGTGCGGAAGCCAAGCTGCAACTTGTGGAATGGAAGGGATTCTCGGGCTTTGCCAGCTACTCCTACATCGTCGGGAATGCCTGGTTCCCGGTGACCGGCGGATTGTTCTTGGGAGATAATGCGATCAACCCGACCACCGGGCATTTTCCCGACTCACAGGACCAGCGCCATACCGTGCGCGTCCGTTTCCGCTATCAGGTGATTCCGCGCTTGTGGATTGCCTTGGGATGTGATTACAACACTGGACTGCCGTTTGAACCGGATTTGACTCCTGAGCAATATGCCGCGCAATACGGTCAAGTGGTAGTTAATCACCTCAATTTTAATCGCCACCGCATCAGTCCGTACTTCACGCAGAATGCTTCGGTAGGCTTCGACCTCTACCAGAAGGAAAAACGCTCGGTGCGATTCCAGGCCGATGCTCAGAACTTGAGCAACACGCTCGAACTGATCGACTTCGGAGGATTGTTCTCCGGGAACGCAATCGGTCCGGCACGGCAGTACACCTTGCGCCTCGTTACGTCGTTCTAAGAGCTGGGGCCTGGGGGGTTGAACCCGGACTGATTTGCCCACCGCGTCAGTTGAACGGCTAATCACGCTCGTCCCGGATTCTCAGTTATTCTCCAAATACTCAATCGCACGGCGGACGATCTCGCACCGCGCCTCCCATGCCGTGAATCGTTCAGTTCCAACCACGATGGTATAAGGAGGAGCCACCACAGAAGACAACCACGAATATCGCGGGTCACTCAGTCGGCTAGAAATCGTCTGAACGCTGCGTTGGAGCTCTCGAAAATCGGCCAACTCAAACCCGAAAGGTATTTCAGGATATGGAGCGGAGAGTTGATGTTGGAGGTCCTCGGAAGTGTTACCCCATAAGGCCGCAGCCAGAGTCGCGCGGCGCCGGAAACGAGCATCCGCCTGCGTCGCGTCATACACTCCGAAGGGCCGCGACTGCATCAGCGAATCAAATTCTTCTTCGTCCATCGACGTTCTCCGACTCGC
>Ga0070765_100002865_pt1 | contig 10966 bp, 10 predicted proteins | sample HubBroMetageWFT5_FD_71516 | JGI IMG/M metagenome (GOLD analysis project Ga0070765, IMG submission 71516) | Warmed and freeze-thawed soil microbial communities from the Hubbard Brook experimental Forest, New Hampshire - Hubbard Brook CCASE Soil... | ecosystem: Environmental > Terrestrial > Soil... | reverse complement strand
TGATCCCTCCCGACCACGGCGGCATCTGGGGCCTCGGCGAAACCCTGACTTATGCTTCGCAGCGGCTGCTGACCAGGCACTCGCTAGCGCGTGAGTTCTCTCGGAGCCAGATTTCGAAGCCTCCGTTCCCCAATGAAATGGCGCCCCCGAGTGCAGAGTTCAAGCGCCATCAGGCCGCGGGATTCGCGGACTGGCGGCTCTCCATCAATGGCATGGTCGCCCAGCCAGCCTCGTTTTCGCTGGACCAGCTGAAGAGTTATCCGGCCCACAGCCAGATCACGATGCTGCAGTGTGAAGAGGGCTGGTCGTATATTGCCGAATGGATCGGCGTGCCTCTCTCCCAAATCCTGCAAGCCGTGGAGGTCCACCCGCAAGCTAGATACGTTGTCTATTTCTCGATCGAGCGCGACTGGTGGGATAGCATTGATATGGCCGATGCATTGCATCCGCAGACTTTTCTCGTCTATGGGATGAATGGCGATGCACTCTCCGTGGGCAACGGCGGCCCGCTTCGCCTCAGGGTTCCCCGCCAGATCGGCTATAAGAGCGTGAAATTCGTCACTCACATGACGGTAACTGACAATCTGAAAACCTTTGGCAAGGGTCTGGGCTCGGCGTCTCCAGAAGGAGGCTATGCCTGGTACGCTGGCATCTGAGAGGTTCGTTTCAGAACAGTGACGCGCATCTCTGCTGGCCTGCTCCCCGCATCAAGAGCGCTGCGACTCAGATCGGTTCCCGATAGCGGCGCAGCCGCACGGCTGCCGCCAGGAAGACGGCGGCGAATGCCAGGCCGATCCACAGACCCGGGCTGCTCAGGAAACTACCCGGCATGATATGTGTCATTGGATCGGTTGGGAGCATATCTCGTGATTTCGACGCGACAGTCGGTACGGCCCCTATCAATCGGCCCCCCACCAGGACAGCGAAATGCCAGGTGTGGAAGACAATCTGTTCGACCCCGCCAATCGCGATCACTGGTAAGGCCGCCCATAGAAATGTCGCCCTGCGAGCCCATCCGGATACCAGCAGCAGCCAGCAATAAACCGGCGCCGGCCAGAGCGTGTGGGCGGTGAGAACGTGGTAGAGCAGCAGCCATGATGTCCGCAAGAATGATGAGCTCGTCCACAAAGCCGAAACGCTCCCACCGCTTGCGAGCACGGCCGCGCTGCTGATCAGCAGCATGATCCAGTGCATGGCGAGGGCGATCGCAACAATCAGCAGTGGCAAAATAACCAGCGGGATGCTCGCTTTCGCAAGCACGGTGGTCGCATCGGACACCGGCAGCGACTTCCAGAAAAGAATGCTGCGATCGCGGCGCTCGCCGTGCAGCGCGTCCAGACAATAAAACACACTTACGACGATGCCGGTAAGCATCATCAGGCCTGCTGCCATGTCGAATGGCGCTTGAGCATGCGCCTGATTGAGCCTCAGAGGCGCCTCCCAGATGCCCACAAATGAACTGAGACAGAAGGCGACAAGAGCGACTCCGGCAACCGCCAGAGGTGCGAGATAGATGGATCGGTACTCCCACAATTCGCGTCGCACCGACCAGTAAAAGACTCGAGTCGAGGGAATGACTGCCGGCGCTGCGCTTTTCGATTGGAAGGATTCGGACGTCGCGTTGGATTGAGTACTCATTGACCCGCTCCCTAGTTACAAAACATGATTTACGACACTTTGGTTTGCGACACCTTGGGTGACAACACCTTGATTGCCCATCACGGCAACGAACAAGTCGGCGATGCCGGGCGTGCGCACTTCGCCGAAGTCGGAAAGAAGCCCGGCGGGTGGCTGACCGTCAACTTTGTTTTTATCCAGTGTCATCAGATCGAACAGCAAAATGCTGCGACCAATCGCCTGGCGTTCGTGCATCGGCTTGAGCGCCCGCGCCGCCGCGACCTTCTCGGGATGCACTGTCACTTCCAGATAGCGCGACTCCAGTTCTTCCATACTGCACTCGAATACGATGCGGCCGCGGTCGATGAACATGAGATCGGTGAGGACGTGTTGCACCTCTTCCACCTGATGTGTCGCCACCACGATGGTGCGGTTACGGTCAAAGTAGTCATTCAGCAGCGAATCGTAGAACTGCTTGCGATACAGGATGTCCAAACCCAACGTCGGCTCGTCCAGCACCAGCAATCTCGCGTCAATCGCCATGACCAGAGCGAGGTGCAGTTGAGTCACCATCCCCTTGGACAATTCCCGCACCCTGCTACTGCGCCGGATGGTGGTCTTCGCTAGAAGAGCCTCCGCCTTGGCGCGATCGAACCGCGGATGCACGCCGGCGACATAGTCGAGCGCCTGCGAGACCTTGATCCAGCGCGGCAGCACGGCTACGTCGGCGATGAAACAGACGTCGCGCATGAGTTGATCGCGCTCCGCCCACGGATCGCGCCCGAGCACTCTCAGTTCTCCCTGATATGGAGTGAGGCCGAGAATTGCTTGCAGCGCGGTGGTCTTGCCGGCGCCGTTCGGACCGATCAGCCCCAGGATGCGGCCCTCTTCGACGCGCATATCGATGCCGTCCAGCGCAATCGTTGTACCGAACGACTTCCGGAGACCGCGTGCTTCTATGCATGCCATGGCTTCAGCGCTCCTTCTTAGGGGGGACCTGCGATGGATCCGGTTTCGCGGGCTTCGACTGCGCATCCTTCGATGGCCGCGAGCCGTTCAGCAGCTCCTCCGCTTTCAGGCCAAGTCGCTGGATGGTTGCATGGATCCTCGGCCATTCTTCGCCCAGAAATTTCTGTCGTTCGCCTTGCAGCAACATACCGCGTGCGCCCACATTGATGAACATGCCGAGGCCTCGTCTGGTCTCGACCAGTCCCTCATCCACGAGTTGCTGATAGCCCTTGAGAACCGTGAGCGGATTGACGCGATATTCCGCCGCGACGTTGCGCACGGAGGGCAGCGGATCGCCTTCCTTGAGCACGCCGTCCAGGATCATCGCGACGACACGGTCGCGAAGTTGGCGGTAAATCGGCTGATTGTCGTTCCACTCACGGTCCATCGGTTTTCCAAGTGGCACTTAGCAGAGATAACACACGCCTCAGTTCACGCGGTGTAGATCGAAGTGCGCGTGGATCGGCTTGTCCTTCATCATGAACGTCCAATCCTCGGTGTGATGGTTGGCGTCAATGATGGTGAACATCGAATGATGCATGTGGTAATCGGGACTCCCGCTGATGTCCTTGAACTCGAACTCGATCGTCTTGCCGTCGGGCGACATCTTGCCGGTCATGCGCGGCCGGTTTCCCGCGTCGCAATAGTGAATCAGCGTGAGCTGCTCTCCGTCAACGTAAAGCATCGTGACCGGATGATCGTACTTGGTTGCATCGAGCGGCGTCCCCGCTTCCTGCAGCTCGTGCACCAGCGCGTTCCCCCTCGAGGTCACGCGCATCGTAACGTGGATCGGCTTGCCGCCCGACATCGCCGGCATCTCCGGCACAGCCACGGGACCTTCCCACTCTCCCGCCAGAGTTTTCAAGGTTGTAAAGGACTTCTGCGCGTCGGACGGCACAGAAGCCACAGAGGACTCTTGCGCGTCGGATTTGTGCGGGTCAGACTGGGTGAAAGCAACGCTGGAGAGCGACATCAAAGCGACGGACAGCACACAACAAAGCGATTTCATATTCCATTCTCCTCAAGAAGTTTTTTTCTCAGCTCTCGGGGCCAGGGTCATGCGCTGGCGGCGAGCAGCTCCAAAATGAATCAACTACATTGTTATAGTTAACTATAACACTACATAGCATGTCAAGCTATTTCTTTCGGTTGTTCTGAAGGGAGCGCGGCTTAGAGAACCCGGTCGTGCGGGCGCGATCGCGACGAACCTCCCGACATTCTTAGCGCCGAGGAGCTCGAGCAACTTCGTGATCAAGATCGCGCGCTTGAGTCCGGACGGTGTCCGGCATTTCTATGAACGCGCGTTCGAGGACTATCGGCTGATTTACGCGAGGGTGCTCAGTCCGAGGAAGATGCAGACGCTGGTGCAAGTCTGGAAGCGGCTTTGGAAGTGGCCGCACTAGTGGGTGAGTCGGCGTAATCGTGATATTTCGTCAATAATCGACGAGGACCGGCCTGCTGCCGTTGACAAAGGGGGGCGCCTACCTCAACATCCTGAGCGCCTCTCTGGGAAAGCATCGTCCACTCGGCGGACGAGTTTTAATCCAGCGGTTTTTCTGAGGCGCTCCATGTGCTCACGGAGGGCCGAATTAAGTTCTGAGAGGATTGGCTCTAGCTGGGCAGCGCCTTGGGCTATAAGAGTTTTGGCGCAGAGCTCGCGGATACGGTCTTCTAAGCGCCTGAGCATCGTAGTCGCCCCAAGATTCTTCTAACGGGGCTCGGTGACCTGTTCGATACGGTACATACCCTAGATTGAGTGGGACATTCTGGTACCTGAGAATAACGGGGGGGGCAACAATTAAGGACCAAAACACTATGTCCGCGCTCGTCAATGGCATTAGGTTTCATGCTACGACTTGCCGCGTGTCGCTCTTGTGCGGTGGGAGTGATGTCGTTATCGGGAGAGTCGCATAGACTTTCGTACCGGAATCGTTGGATTCGATAACCAAATTGCCGCGCAAATGGCGCACGCGCTCGCGCATTCCTCTGATTCCCACTCCGGTGCCTTGGGACTGAATCTCTGTTAGCCGTTCCGGGGACATTCCCTTTCCCTGGTCTTCAATCTCTACCTCGACGGTGCTCTCTTCGCGCGCGATTCGAATCAGCGCAGTTTTGCTCCCCGAATGACGATGGATGTTCGTAAGACATTCCTGGACAAGTCGGAATATGAAGAGTTCAATTTGGGACGGAAGTCTTCCGAAGTTGTCGGGAATCTTCAGGTCAATCGCCAAACTGCTGCGTTCCGCAAGACCTTGCACGTACCAACCTAGTGCGGACGAAATGCCGGTTTCATCCAACAGCGGTGGGTGTAGAAGATAGGAAGTTGTACGTATTTCTTGCGCCAGGTGCTGAACCAACTCTTCGGCGTTCGTCGCGTTCCTGGAAAGGACCGGATCGTTCTTTGCGTCTTCTCTTATTCGTGCAAGCTGCAAACCGAGTGCGGTCAGTGTTTGTCCGGCGCTATCGTGCAGTTCGCGTGCTATGTGCCGTCGCTCCTGATCCTGAAACTCCAAGAGCCGCGCGGACAGGTCACGTAATTCTGAGTTTCTTCTCTCAAGTTCCTGAGTACGGAACTGTACCTGGGTGTCCAGGGCATCCGCCAGTGTTCGATAACGTTCTTCGCTTTCACGCAGCTCCCGCTCAAATCGTTTACGTTGGTTGATGTCACGGGCAATTTTCGACGCTCCGATAATCTTCCCGCTGGCATCCCGAACCGGCGAAATTGTTAGCGAAATATCGAGCGGTGACTTGTCCTTACGAACGCGAACGGTGTCGAAGTGTTCGATTCGTTCGCCTCGCTTGATTCGTTCGATGAAGAGCGCCTCCTCATCCCTGCGGTTGAGCGGGATGATCAATGAAATGTGTTGGCCTATCGCTTCGCTGGCGGTGTAGCCGAACAAACGCTCCGCACTTCCGTTCCAACTGGTTATGATCCCGTCCAGCGTTTTGCTGACAATGGCGTCATCAGATGAGTCCACAATTGCGGCGAGCAAGCCAATAGCTTTATCCGCCTGGAGCCGCAAGGCTGGCAACTCATCCAAGAGGGATTGGGTAATGGTGTCCCTAGCTTCCGGATCATTGAGGATGCAATCCGCGAGTGCTTCATGTGTCGATAGGAGTTTAGTGATGTCATCTTCAAAGGCGATTTCAGGATGTGTTTCAGTCCAGTAGTGAGCTGCCCTGACAAACGCTAGGAACAAGAGCAAGTATTGAAGGCGAACCGGCCCAAACAGCCGTGTCAGTGCGTCAAGACACAGCAAATAGTCAGACGTCTTCAAGAACACGTGCGCAGCCAGCACAAAGATGGCATCTTCCATCTGCGTGTCAGCCATCGGCATTTCAACCAGGGGTGCGGGGCAGGATGCACACAGCGATAGACGAGATTGAAGTTCTTGTCCGCGTGGAAAGGACCGTCGAAGGAGTTTAACGACATCTGTGACAGCCTGTGCACGCACGTTCCCATCGCCAGCGGGACGGCCAAGTCCTACAAGGAATCCTACGTGACGTGCAATGCAATAGCGGACTGCGCAAAAGCGCGAGAGGTGGACGAAAAGACGCTCCTTGAAAACAGAGGGCAGAGGATTGTCGAGGTAGGCAGCTTCTGCGAAGCCCCACAGTTTTTCGGTGATCTCAGGAGTCTCAGGTGCGAGACGGAAGAAATTGGGAAGGACTCCGAATCGTTTGGCTACGCGATTCTGAAGGTCTGACTCTGGGCTTCCCACTGATTTCACAACCTTTTGACGACACGGCTATCATACGCTCACACCCGTGCGGGCGGTCGAAATCAGGCCATTACACTCAATGAGAATTAGACAGCTTTCGCCAGTCGCGCTTCAGCTCGTCATCGCTCGAAATTGTTCCGTCGGCACGCCACAAAACCGGAATCTTGTGGGGAGTTTCCCAGCCAGAACGAGACGTGTTCTATTCCGGCTTCGCAGTGAAGATTAGAAAATAATCCATGCCGTCGGCCTTCACAAAATCCTGCGAGTCGCGTAGTTCGTATCCCGCTTGGGCGGCTTCGCGAACGACGACTTCCTTACTTACGCCATGATTTTCTCCGTTTCCGTTGCGATCAATAATGCCAATCTTGGCTCCTGGTTTTAGCGATGCGTGAAGGTTCCTGAGCAGCACAACCGGATGGGCTACCTCGTGGTAGGTCTTGAGCAGCAACACGGCGTCGACGCTAACGGCTGGGACCTCTGGATCGTCGGGCTTGCTGAGGATCGTCTTTATGTTCCGAAGCCGCTCTTTCTTCGAGCGCTGGTCAATGGAATGAATTGCCTCCGGGTTGATGTCCACAGCGTAAACGGTACCGGAGACCGTGACACGACGAGCGGCGCGCACAGTGAACCAACCTGATCCGGCACCGATGTCGGCGACATTCTTGCCGGGCTCAATGCCAAGCATATCCATGACGCGGTTGATCTGCAGGCGCTCGTCGCGCCCTGGGGTTTCGAAAATGGAGAGATCGCCACTATAAGGAGTGCTCGTCTTGCGTTGCGTGGACGGCGCTTCGGGACCGTCCTGGGCGGGCTTGGCATTTGGCTGATTCTGGGTTTGCGCATAAGCCGAGCCTGCAACCGGGAGCTCGGCTTTGGCTTGGGCAGCTCGAATCTGGGGCATCAGAATGTCGCGAACGTAGTGCCAGTATGGGACCAGTTCGAGGGCAGATTGTGCGTCCTTCTCGGCGGCGTTTAAATCCGGCGTGGTTCGGTTCAGATTCGACCACGCGAGACTCATCAGCAGCTCGGGTTCTCCCCAGGAAGGATCGAGTGGATCAAGCACGCCGCGCTTCTGGTTGCGGACTGCTTCCAAACCTTTGTTGTAAAGTTCAAACGCCTTGTCCTGACCGCCTCCCCGTTCTGGAGGCGACGACCAACGCATGGGGCCGAGCACCCAGAGCAGCCGAGGATTGTCGGGGGCAGCCGCCATGGCTTCTTTCAAAAGCGGACTCGACTGTTGGAACAGTTCCTGAATGCGGGTGGGGTCTTTCTTGCTCAAGAACATCAGGTAGCCCAGACTCGAGCCTGCTCCAATCTTGGGTTCCACGAATGATGGGTCGCGGGCAATGGAGTCTTTGAAATCGGTGACCGCTTGCGTGAGGTCCGCATCGAGGTCATTTGGAGTGGGCGTTTCGTTGAAGCCGTTAATCGCTCTGCGCCACAAGGCAAAACCGCGCCAGTAGAGCACCCGCGCTGCCAGCTTGTTGTCTTCTGGAATCGGCGTCAGCTCGTCGTGGAGGCGCTTCAGAGCCGGGCGGTCGCCTTCGTAGTCCGCCCGCTGGATCTGGGTGACGATATGGATGATTGATTCGCGTGAAGGCGCAAGTCTGGTCTTATCGGTGGCATAAAGCTCAGGCGTGGCGACGAACAGGACGAATATGACCAACACGAACAACAAGACTCTGCCGTTGCGAGCACTCATGCAGTCCTCCCTTCCATGCCGCAGTTCGAGGCTCCCGTGAGCCAGGCAGGTATCAGGCTAAGACGTTGTCGCAGACCGACAGCACCGCAAGTGGACTACAGCCACAATGACTGCCCACAAAAGTCGACGAGATACGGACAAGGAGTACCCACGCACTTAGACGCAGAATTACCAAGTTTGTAATCACCTGGCACAGTGGCTTCCAAATGGCTGTTCTCAACCGAAATGGAGCCGGGCGCTTCGTCCCTACAGTGGTGCGGGAGTCATGCCTTGGAACGACGTGCCAAGGAATTTTCCGCGGGCATCGAAATTCCAAGTGAAGATAGCGAGTCCAGCGCGAGCACAGGCGTGGCATCCGTTGATCAGCGGATAACTCACCACATACTGGGTGCCACCGTTTGGTCCCGGTTGGGCCTCGGGCCACGTCTTTCCGTCACGATCTCCCGGCCACAAATCGACCTGGGGAAATTGATTCTTGAGATCCTGAAACTGGGAACTCTGCTCCATCGTTTTCCTGTCGAGCAGTTTAAGGTCCTCGACGTTCACGATTCGCGGCTGACCATTCACCAGCAGAAGACCATAATTGGTGTTGGCGCGAATGGGATAGGTGATCCACGCGACGGCAACCGGGCCACCGCCCTGGAAGCCGGTCATGACGCCGAAATCGCCGTGGCTTTGCTTGTCCAGTTCACGCGTAAAGCTAACGGCGGCGGCGGGAGCGCCGGCTTTCGACATCTGCCCGATCAGACACTCGACCATATGGGATGAGCCGTCGCACGCAGCATGGCCGGCGGCGACGAACTGCGGCGTTACCTGCCAGACGGCCGACGCATCAATCTTCGACGGGCCATTTTGGGCCGTAACATATACAGCGCAGAAGAGGAGGATGAGGAGCACACCGGTCTTACGCATATTTCTCCGTCGGGGCTAACAACTATAATTTGAGTACCGGTATCTTCTTACAAGGGGTAGCTCTGTGGCAAGAAGGTTCAGCGCGATGTGATGTCAGTGTTGAACCTGGTTTCTATTTGCAGTTTGGAACGTTTGTCAGCATGGCCTCCAGCGACAATACGACGATCCAGTCCGACGTCGGCCTCTGCCAGAATTGCCAGCATGCGCGGCGGATTGAGTCTGATCGCGGCTCCATCTTTCTTATGTGCAAACTTTCACTCGGGGATCCTCGATTTGCGAAATATCCTCGGCTGCCCGTGTTGGTTTGCACCGGTTATCGTCCGCAATAATCGTCGCCTCTTTGGTCGCGTCTTTGCCAGCCGCGTCGATGGACCCTATAATTGAGGTTAGACCATTCAGGTTAGATCATTCAGTTAGACTCAGGAGAACTTAATGTCCGCACCCAGCCGTCGTCCGGAAATCCGCCGCCGTCGCACTCGCGCAGAAAAAGTGTCCAAGCTCCGCAAGCGCCTCGCCGCTGCTTCAGCGTCTACCGATAAAGACCGCCTCATCGCCAAACTGCACCGCGTTGGCTTGGTTTCTCCGGGTAATCCGCTCGTCAAAAGCGAGTAGGGCCGAATCTAGAATTCCACTGTCACTAGTCTCGCCGGGTTCTTTCCGACGTTCGTCAAGGTGTGGGTGTAGCCTCCCGGTAGCCATTTGATATCGCCGGCCTTGAATTTTCCGGGCATCGGGCCCATCCCGTCGACGTCGCTGACTAGATCGAGATCGCTGATCGCGACCAGAAGATGCGGACCGTCGTGATGGTGACTGGGAACAACCGCGCCTGGTTCGAGGTTGACTTCGGAGACGCGCACTCCATCTTTCACAAAAAGAATTTTGCTGCGGCCGCCGGGGAACGTTTTTTCGCCGCTTTCCTCCGGCCAATGAGATGGCGCTTGCCGCGACTTCTCGTCCTGCATCAACTCAATCGTCACATTGCGGAAGGGCTGATCGGAGAGATTGTTCGCGATGTGCGCGAAGTTCCCCGGCGTAAACCGGGTGTCGCCGTCGGAGAGTTTGACGTCTGCGGGCGGCTTGCCTTCGACTTCGTTGGAGAGGTGCGCATCGCCGATGGTGACATAAACATAATCGTGGCGATGGCGATGCATTAGCGTTGCGGTATGCGGCGCAACCTCGACCTTGAAGACGCGAATGTATTCGTTTTCGAGCGCAAGGTGGTGCGAGGGCTCAGCCGTGATCTCAACTTCGGTGGTGGTCTGGGCGGCCAGGAACGGAATCAGCAGGAGGAGGAACAGTAGGCGCTTCATGGGCGGGAATTGTAGCACCGGAGACTCAGGCTTAGCCGGAGTACACAATCTTCCCGCCGACGATGGTCGCGACCACTTTTCCCGTCAGCTGCCATCCATCAAACGGTGTGTTCCTCGATTTTGAGCGTGACTTGGATGCGTCAAACGTCCACTTCTTCTTGGGATCGAAAACGGTAACGTCGGCGACCGAGCCGCGGAGGAGCGAACCTCGCCCGCGCAGATCGAAACAGCGGGCCGGACCGGCGGTGAACAGCTCGACGATGCGGGCAAGCGGGATGCGCTTCTCGCGATGCAAGCGGGTGATCGCCAGCGCGAGCGCAGTTTCCAGTCCGGTGATGCCGAAGGCGGCGCGCTCGAATTCCATCTCTTTTTCGTGGGCGGCGTGGGGAGCGTGATCGGTGGCGATGGCGTCCACCGAACCGTCGGCGAGCGCGACCAGGATGGCTTCGCGATCGGAGACTGAGCGCAGCGGGGGATTCATCTTGTAATTGCTGTCGTAGTCACGCATGTCCTCATCGGTCAGGGTGAAGTGGTGCGGCGTGACTTCAAACGTCACGCGGGCTTTGGCGCGCTTGCCGCGGCGGACACTTTTCAGCGCATCCGATGTGGAGAGATGCGCAACGTGCAGGCGGGCATTCGGAATGTGCATTGCGAGCTGCACGTCGCGCTCGACGATTGAGGCCTCGGCGGCCGCG
>Ga0070765_100002863_pt1 | contig 10969 bp, 8 predicted proteins | sample HubBroMetageWFT5_FD_71516 | JGI IMG/M metagenome (GOLD analysis project Ga0070765, IMG submission 71516) | Warmed and freeze-thawed soil microbial communities from the Hubbard Brook experimental Forest, New Hampshire - Hubbard Brook CCASE Soil... | ecosystem: Environmental > Terrestrial > Soil... | reverse complement strand
CGCGCAATTCATCGCGCAGTTTCTCTCCCGCCTCTGCGTCCCGGTCGACAATCACGGAGAACGCGCCCTCGTCCGCGAGGGCCCGCGCCGTGGCTGCTCCAATGCCCTTCGCGCCACCGCTGATGAGGACAACTTTATCGCGCAGTTGCAGGTTCATGGTGTGGGACTTTCAGCCCGTAGAAATTGATTGCGTTCAACCCCAGAATTTTCTCCTGCTGCTCCGCGGGGAAATCACGAATATAGTTGGCCACCAACTCTTTCACGCGCTGATAGCCGCCGGCAAGCAGACACACCGGCCAGTCGGAGCCGAACATCAGACGGTCTGGCCCGAAAGCGTCGAACACAACATCGAGATATCGCGTGAAATCAGACTCGCGCCAGTTGCGCCAGTCCGCCTCTGTAACCATACCCGATAGTTTGCAATATACATTCGGATTGGCCGCAATCGCTCGAATCTGCTTTTCCCACGGCGAAATCATTTGCGATCGAATCAGAGGCTTGGCCATGTGATCAATCACGAAGCGCTGCTCGGGAAATTTTCCCGCCAGTTCGATTGCCGCAGGCAGTTGCTTCGGATAAATCAGAATGTCATAGGTAAAGTTGAGTCGCAGCAACGACGAGACACCTGCCACGAAATCTTCGCGCAGCATGAATCGGTCATCCGGTTCCGCCTGGACCACATGACGGAAGCCGCGCAGTTTTTCGAACTGGGAGAAGTACTCCAGGCGTCTGGCTAATTCGGGAGAACGAAGATCGACCCAGCCCACGACTCCCTTGATCTCATCGAAACGGTTCGCCAGTTCCAGCAGAAAAGTCGTCTCCTGCTCCGATTGATCGGCCTGCACCGCCACGCATCCCGTTACGTCATTAGTTTTCAGTTCAGGAATTAGATCGTCGGGCAGGAAGTCGCGCTTGAGAACAGCCATCTCATCGGTGATCCAACCGTCGCGGGCGGCGTCGTAGCGCCAGAAGTGCTGATGCGAATCGATGTGCATGAGTACCGAGGTCTTCATCGCACTGCAGCACTCAGCGCGCTCGTGCGTTCGAACAGGCTTACCCGTGCAGGTTCAGAAATCCCCCGTCAATGGCATAGTCCGAACCCGTGATGTACGACGCTTCGTCAGAGCACAGAAAAAGTGCCAGCCCGGCGATTTCACTCGGTTCCGCCATGCGTCCGATGGGCTGCGCGTGAGACAACTTCTCAAACATCTCCTGCTCACGGCCAGGATAGGTCCGCCGCAAATATCCGTCCACAAAAGGTGTGTGCACGCGCGCCGGCGAAATACTGTTGCAGCGAATGTTGTGCCCGAGATAATCTCTGGCCACTGAATTTGTCATCGCCATGACCGCGCCCTTGCTCATGGAATAAGCAAACCGGTCGGCCAGCCCGACCCAGGCCGCGATTGAAGCCATGTTCAGAATAACGCCGCCGCCGCTCGCCTTCATGTGCTCGACGGCTGCCCGCATGCAAATGTAGAGACCTTTCACGTTTACGCGGAAGATGCGGTCGAAGTCTTCTTCACTGGTATTTTCCAGTTTTCCGATGTGAGCGATGCCGGCGTTGTTAACCAGGATATGGACCCGCTCCCGGTTGAAAATCTCGTGCATGACACTGTCGACCTGATCGGGGCGCGAAACATCGCACCCGTGCGGGTGCGCCTTGCCGCCCTGCTCTGAAATTTCTCGAGCCGCGGCTTCCGCTGCCCCCAGCTCGAGATCCAATACATGAACGCTCGCTCCACTCGCAGCAAATCGCTCTGCGATCGCCTTGCCGATTCCGCTCGCTCCGCCCGTGACGATGGCGGCCTTGCCGTCCAGGCGAAATCCGCTTGCGGTTTCTTGGGGACGGCTCAGAGTGAAACCCCTCTCTTCCACGGAATAAAATCGTCCTGATGCAAGAGTTCCGCCTTGGTGCTCACTTCTCCGCTCGCGATTTGAATCACCTGTTGCAAAATCTTCTCTCCCATCTCCTCGATCGTATGGTCGCCCGTGACGACGCTTCCAGTATCGATGTCGATAATGTCCGGCATGCGCCGCGCTAGCTCCGAGTTGGTGGAGATCTTCACGACCGGCGCGATGGGGTTCCCGGTCGGAGTGCCCAGCCCGGAAGTAAACAAGACGACGTTCGCACCCGCTCCCACTTGTCCCGTAACGCACTCCACGTCATTGCCCGGAGTACACTGCAGGTTCAGCCCCGGATTCGTAGAATACTCGGGATAATCGAGCACCGCCGTAACTGGCGACGTGCCGCCTTTTCTGGCCGCCCCCGCGGACTTCATGGCATCAGTGATGAGCCCGTCCCGAATATTTCCCGGCGAAGGATTCATATCGAAACCGGAGCGGACAGCTTTCGCCCTTGCCGCATAGTCGCGCATCAACTGGATGAACCGGTCGGCAACGTCCTTCGAGACACTCCGATCGATCAATTCCTGCTCAACTCCGCAGAGTTCAGGAAACTCCGACAGGATGCTTCTTCCGCCCAGAGCCGCCAACATATCCGACACGTAACCGATCGCAGGATTCGCGGAAATGCCGGAAAATCCGTCGGAGCCTCCACATTTCAGGCCGACGCACAAGTGAGCAAGCGAGGTCGGCTTCCGCTTGGCCTGGTTCGCTTCCACCAGTCCGAGGAAGCTGGCTCGTATCGCCTCCGAAAGCATTTTGGATTCCGACCCGCTCTGCTGCTGCTCGAACACAATAAGCGGCTTACTGAATGCCGGGTCTCGCTGCTTGATCTGCTCCCGCAGAATGCTGGCCTGCGAGTGCTGGCAGCCGAGACTGAGAACGGTCGCTCCCGCAACATTGGGATGATGAATGTATCCGGCGATTAGTCCGCAGAGATTGTTCGAGTCTTCGCGGGTGCCGCCGCAACCGCCTTCATGCATCAGGAACTTGATACCGTCAACATTGTCAAACACTCTTGCGTGCGGCGCGGTGCGCAGGGTTGGTTCAAGAGACCGTTTCTGGATCTCGTTCAGCGAACCTTCCCGATAACGCCGGACCAACTCGCCCACTTGCTGGTGATAAAGCTTGGGTGCAGCGAATCCCAGTTCCTCTTCGAACGCCTGCTTCATGACGTTGATGTTCCGGTTCTCGCAAAACACCAGCGGAACGACGAGCCAGTAATTCCTCGTCCCCACCTGCCCGTCCGACCGTTCGTATCCGAGGAACGTTCGTCCCAGCCAGCGCTCGACATTGGGCGGAGCCCATTTGTAGTCAGCCGACTTTTCGTGGAAGGGCGCAGCTTCATGACCAGCGTTGCGCGTCGTCACGATCGCCCCGGTCTGAATCGGCTCTCGCGCGGTTCCGACGAGAACGCCATACATCCTGATGGCTCCGCCGCGAGCCAAGTCCTCGGTCAAAAACTTATGCTTCGCTGGGACATCGGTCGCGAGTTCGTATGTGCGACTGGAGAAGCTGACGCATTCGCCCTTGCGCAAATCCTGCAGCGCGATCAAGACGTTATCCCGGGGATCAAGCCGCAAAACGTTGCTCTTCATTGTATGATGGTCATCTCAGCGATCACTTTGGACGCTCGGACCGAGCATTATCGCGCAATCTGAATCAGCTTGGGCAGTACGTCACCGAATTTCGAGCCTTCCGCCGGACTGCCAAATTCGAAATAGATCTTCCGGTAGAGCGCGTACAGCTCGCGATAAATTTCCTTCGTTTCCGGTTGCGGCTCGAAAACTGTGTGCGCCGGGCAAATCTTTCGTTGAGCCTCATCAATCGATTTGAAGCTACCGGCAGAGAGGAACGCGAAAATCGCGGAGCCCAATCCCGTCACCTTGCTGCTGGGCACGAGCACGGGACGCCCGAGCACGTTTGCGTAAACCTGATTCAGCACGGCATTGCTCTGTGGAATGCCACCGCCGTTAATCACGCGCTGGGTCGGCGCGCCGTAGTCGCTCATGCGATCGAGAATCACGTGCGTGTGAAAAGCTGTGCCTTCGATCGCGGCAAAGAGTTCGTCCTGCGCCGTGTGCTGCAGATTCCATCCGAGCGTCATGCCGCCCAGGTTGGGATTCACCAGCACAGTTCGGTCTCCGTTGTCCCAGGTCATGCGAAGCAAGCCGGTCTGGCCGGCGCGATACGCGTTCAATCCCTTACTTAATTCTTCTACGGTCGTTCCAGCTCGCCGCGCAATTGCGCTGAAAATATCGCCGGTTGCCGAAAGCCCCGCTTCAATTCCCGTGAACTGCGGATGCACGCTGCCGGGAACAACCCCACATACTCCAGGAACGAGCTGCTCGTCGGGCGCGTAAGCGATGATGCAAGTCGATGTGCCGACAACGTTGACCACATCTCCGGCCTTTGCCCCCGCTCCGATCGCATCCCAGTGGGCGTCGAACGCGCCGACCGGAATCGGTATTCCCGCGCGCAAGCCAAGCTTCTCGGCCCACTGCGGCGACAACTTCCCGGCCAACTTGTCGGACGTGGCGTACTCGCCATCGAGTTTGGCGCGCACTCCCGCCAGCAGCGGATCGACTTTCGCCAGAAAACTCTCCGGCGGAAGCCCGCCCAGCGAAGCATTCCACATCCACTTGTGCCCCATAGCGCAGACGCTGCGCTTCACGCGCTTCGCATCGGTGATTCCGCAAAGGGTCGCGGCCACCATGTCGCAGTGTTCAAATGCGCTCACGAATTTCGACCGCTTCTCGGGGTTGTGCCGCAGCCAATGCAGCAGCTTCGCGAAACCCCATTCCGACGAGTACACGCCTCCGCACCACTCGATCGCCTGCAGTTTTTCCTGGTGCGCAAGTTCCGTAATCTCGGCCGCCTCCCGCTTGGCGCGGTGATCGCACCACAAATAGTAGTCGTCGAGAGGAACCATCCCCTCGCCCACGGGAATCACACTCGATCCTGTCGTGTCGAGCGCAATGGAATCCACTTGATCACCAGCGATCCCAGCAGATCGGACCGCCTGCCGAGTGGCCTCGGCCAGGGCCCGCATGTGATCTTCATGGGATTGAGTCGCGAAGTCGGGGTCTTCGCGTTTGCGATGCAGCGGATATTCCGAAACCGCCGAGGCCAGCAGTCCGCGTTCGCTGTCTACGATCGAAACCCGCACACTGAGTGTGCCGAAATCTACTCCTGCCACAATTGCCATGGTCTAGCGTCTCACGAATGAAATTGCGCTCGCGACAAACAAACAGTGTGATTGCGGCGGTCTTCCGCAATGGTAGCGAGAAACAGTAGGTTTCTCGTAGCTTCGCTTCTCGGAATGACAAAGCACTCAGAACTAATTGCTGTGCCAGTGCATCTGCCATCCCAAATATCGCACTGCGGCTTCATGCACTGCGCCGGCCGTCGTTGAGAAATTCGCGGCGACGTGATGCTCGAATCCGTTCTCGCAAATGTAACGCAGCAATTTCTGCAGCCCGGGAATCTGCACGACGCCGACGCCGCCAAAAGTATTCAGCGAATCGTTGGTGAAGTCGCCTTGGCCGACATAGCCTCGAATCACTCCCGCGGTATCGTCGGTCGAGAAGCGCGCAAAGCTCATGGCGCCGGCCTTCACGCGGCCCACAACCGTGCCGAATGTGTTGTCCTTGCCCACTGTCCCGGCAATGATTTCCTGAAAATCCATGCGGAAGTCCTGGAAGAAATGCTTGGGCAGGTTGCTGCAATGGAAGCAGACGGCTTTATCTGGATCGTCGCCGTAGTTATTGTTCCAGTCGAGCAATGCGCTCGGAGTCTCCGACGCGAGCGCCAGAGCGTGCATGCTGAGCGTGCCGCACACATCAACTTCGCACGCCGCCGGCAGAAGATTGTTGCTCATCATGCTCATGATGGTGCAGGGCACGACGCCGAAATATTCTTCCATCGAAGTCCAGCACTGCACTGCGCTGATCTTCACGTCGGTCTGCTTCATCCAGTCGTCGATGACGTAGCCCAGCTTCGCCATCTTGATCAGGGCCGCATCCGGCACTCCGCCTGTGGTGACATATTTTCGAATGTCAGCGAGTTTGCTTTGCACTCCGGCGTGATCGTCTTTCAGTTTCGCAATGCGGCCAAAGACCTCTGAAAGATCGAGAGTTTCAGTCGAGATTCCGTTCGCTTCGAGAAGTTTCTCGCTGTAGCGCACTGTGTTGAATGCCGTGGGCCGCGCGCCGATGCTGCCAATGCGCAGGTTGCGAAAGCCGTTCACGACGCGGCAGACGGCGGCAAACCAGGCGAGATCCTGCTGAAATTCGTGTGAGTCGGGGCTCTCGGTGTGCAGCCGCGTCAGCGAGTACGGAATGCCGTACTGCCGCAGATTGTTGCAGGCCGACATTTTCCCGCAGAAGCTGTCGCGGCGATGCAGGATCGTCATCTTCTTGGCGTCATCCGGTGTCGCCTGCACCAGCACCGGAATGTCGAGTCCCGCCAGCCGCAGTGTGTCGGCAATGGCGCGCTCGTCGCCGAAATTCGGCAGTGCCACAATGATTCCATCCAGCCGCTCGCGGTTTTTCTGAAACAGCGCGGCGCAGCGCTTTGCTTCGTCATGCGTTTCCACCGCGCCGTGCTTGCTGTCTTCGGGACCGAGCACCACGCAATCCATGCCGGCCTTGGCCAGCGCCTGCATCATCTCCTCGCGTCCGGACTTCGCCAGTTCCCCGGGAAAAAATCCGCGGTTCCCAACGATGACGCCCATCGTCATTTTCTTATTCATTCAAATCACTCCCAAAAATACTGCTACTTATTCGCTCGCCCGCGACGGAGCATAGTGCCAGCAGTAGAATCCGCCGATCAAAGTCAGCAGGCCTCCCCACCATGCACTGGCATGAAGCCCGAACAGTGCGACCTGACTTTCCGGCGGTGGAGGGTACGCGATCTCGTACAGTCCGGCGCCGAGAATGAGCACACCATTCACCAGCAGCGAAAGGCCGATGAAGAACCAGATCGAAACCGAACGTCCTGTTGTCATAAGAGTCGCTTACCAGAAAATAATATTGAGAATCACAAACACCACACCCGCCACCACCGCCCAGAAAACCGGCTTCTGATACAGAGGGACGTCGCCGATCTTCGGAATGTCCGTCTCGCCGTAGACCAACCCGGCCAACTGGCTGTGAGGGATCGGTTCCGTCGCCAGACTCACTACGACAGTCACCGTCACGCACACCAGAAACGACCAGAGCGCCTGGTACATATCCTGCGCCAGAGCCTTCGCATTAGGCGACAGCGCTACGTAACGCAACGCTGTTGGATCAATCTTGACCCAGGCCCACATGCTGACCGAGGAAAGTGTGCCGCACAACAATCCCCAGAATCCGCCGGGACCGGTGGCCCGCTTCCACAACATCCCCAGTACAACCGTTCCAAACAAAGGAGCGATGAAGAAGCTGAACAGCGCCTGCACGTAATCCATGATGCTGGCTGAATGCATCACCAGGTACGCCGTGCCCACGCTGATGATTACGCCGGCTACGGTCGATCCCCTACCCATGTTTACATAGTGATGATCGCTCCCCTTGCTGTTGATGAGCGGACGGTAAATATCGTAGGTCCAGACGGTCGTGAACGCGCTCACGTTCCCGGCCATGCCAGACATGAAGCCGGCGATCAGCGCCGTAATTCCGAGGCCGAGCAAACCGGGGCCGCAGTAACGCGCGAGCATGAGGGGAAGAACATCGTTATAGCTGTGGCCTCCGGTGGCCGCGGCCACCGATTCCGGAACCAGCTTCTCCGGCAGCAGGCCCAGGCCGAGCAAACCGGGGACGATGACGATGATCGGCACCAGCATCTTGAATCCGGCGCCGATGATGGGCGCCATCTCCGCGCTGCGCATATCTTTCGCAGCCAGCAGGCGCTGCACTACGAGAAAGTCCGTGGTCCAGTAGCCCATCGAAATCACTGCACCAAGACCAAAGACAATGCCGGTCCAATGAATGCCCATGGGGTTGGTCGTGAACGACCCCAGACCGGCCCACATGTGAACGTACTGGTCCGAAGCTCGTTGCGCGATCAGAATCTTGAGATTGCCCCAGCCGCCCGCTTCATACAATCCGAGGATCGGAACCAGCAGCGCGCCGGCCCAGATAAGAAAGAACTGCAAAACCTCGTTGAAGATCGCCGATCGCAACCCGCCGAGCGTCACATAAACCGCGACCGTCAGCGACGAAACCCAGATGCTGAAGTTGAGGTTCCAGCCCAGCACGATCTGCATGACCTTGGCCATGGCAAACATGTTGACGCCGCTCATGAGCACGGTCATGAATGCGAACGAGACCGCGGAGAGAGCGCGGCTGGGTTCACCGAAGCGCAGCTTCAGATATCCCGGCACCGAGTGCGTCTTGGAGATGTAATAAAACGGCATCATCACCAGCGCGAGGAACAGCATCGCCGGAATGGCGCCAATCCAATACCAGTGCGTGGCCAGAATGCCGTACTGGTAGGCCGATCCGGCCCATCCCATCAGTTCGAGCGCGCCCAGGTTCGCCGAAAGAAAACTGAGACCGGCGACCCACGCCGTCATCTCCCGCCCGGCCATGAAAAAATCTTCGCCCGTGTTCGCCTTCCCTTTGAGGTGGAAGCCGATGGCAAGCACCAGCGCAAAGTAGAAGACGATGATGACCATGTCGACCGGGTGCAGATGAACCAGGCTCGACGAACTCGAGGCGACGAAGGCTAGAGTCATTGGGTCTTGACCTGTCCGTAGTAGGCGTTGTGGCCGTGTTTGCGCAGGAAGTGCTTATCGTGCAATTCGCGCGCCAGCGGCCGGGACTCAGCGTTGATCGACAGCGTGTGGCAGGCCATGCGCGCCACGTATTCCAGAATTACGGCGTTGTGGGCGGCTTCCGCTGCGGTCGGGCCCCAGCAGAACGGAGCGTGTCCGGCGACCAGCACGGCGGGAATCGCACTTGGGTCGAGCTTCGAAAACGTACGGCAAATCGCTACACCGGTCTCCCGTTCGTAGTCTCCGGCAATTTCGGCCGGGCTCAGCCGTTCAGTGACTGGGATCGGCCCGTGAAAGGAATCTGCGTGGGTGGTTCCGAAGCAGGGAATCGGAGTCTCGGCCTGCGCCCACGCGGTGGCAAATTCTGAGTGGGTATGGGCTACGCCGCCGATCATCGGGAACTGGTTATACAGTTCGACGTGCGTGGGCAAATCGGAAGAAGGGCGCAGTTGGCCATCGACGATTTCGCCCGCAAGGTTTGAAATCACGATATCTGCCGGAGTCAGATTCTCGTAAGGCACGCCGCTCGGCTTGATGGCGACTAATCCTTCGCCGCGATCGATGCCGCTCACATTGCCGAAGGTGAAGAGCACAAGCCCTCGACGCACCAGTTCGAGGTTGGCTTCGAGAACCTGTTCGCGCAGCGTTTCGAGGAGCATGGAGTCGTCAGCAAAGACGCGGGTCTAGCGCCGGTAAACGATTACCGCAAGCGTTTACGCGACTGCCCCATTTAACCGGACGCGGCTTTCTTTGTCAAAAGATCAAAAGAAGAGAACGGCTCCAGCAACTTCACCATGGATTACCCAATCACGGTACACGTAGGGGGGCGGACGCCCTCGTCCGCCCAGCGGATATGCGAATCCGCGGACGAGACCCACCCAAGACCGTGTAATTCGACTAACTCGTTCGAACGTTCAGGAAGTTGCTCTCATGTCGCTCGAAATCCCACCCGCGGCCGGCGCGTAGCATTTCAGCGCGTAATCCATCACCATGCGATCCGCGCTGAACCGCCAGCCCAGCGTGCGAATCGCCCGCTTCATGAGCGTAATCCAGCCGATCGGCAGCCCGTCGCGGTCCCGCTTGTAGTAGAGAGGGATGACTTGCTCGCGCAAGGTGTGCAGCAAATCCTCGCCGTCACGGCCATCGTGAATGCTCACATTGGAGTGAGTCTTGCCCGCGCCGATGGCGAATCCGTTCATGCCGTCGTAGGCCTCAGCCCACCACCCATCGAGAATCGAGAGATTCAATCCGCCATTCAAGACCACTTTCTGACCGCTGGTGCCCGACGCTTCCTGCGGCCGCCGCGGATTGTTGAGCCACACATCAACGCCCTGCACGAAATGCCGGCCCACGTTGATGTCGTAATCTTCGACGAACACGAACTTGTCGCGGAACTGCGAGTCGCGCATCAGGCCTGCAATCTGTTGCAGGACCTTCTTGCCAGGCTCATCGAGCGGATGCGCCTTGCCCGCAAACACAAACTGCACCGGCCGGTTTGGATCGTTCACCATCGAGGCCATCTTCTCGACGTCTTTCAGAATCAGGTTCGCCCGCTTGTAAGTCGCGAAGCGGCGCGCGAAACCGATGGTCAACGCGTCCGGACTCAGCACCCGTTCCAGGCGTTGCAACACTTCGCGCGATTCTCCCCGTCGTTCGGCCTGCGCGACCGCGCGCCGACGCACGAACTCGATGAGCTGCGACTTGAGGTTGAGGTGCGCTTCCCAAAGTTCGCCGTCGTCTACGTTCTCGATGCCTTCCCAAATCTTGGCCTCGCTGCTCCGCTGCTGCCATCCTGGACCCAGATGCCGGTCGTAAAGCCGAAACATCTGCGGCGCCAGCCATGAGGGCACATGCACGCCGTTGGTGATGTGGCCAATGGGAACGTCGTCCTCGACCTTCTCGCGGAACAAGCCCGTCCACATCGCGCGCGAAACCTCTGCATGCAGCGCGGACACCGCATTCGCCCGCCGCGCCAGCCGCAACGCCAGCACGGTCATGCAGAACGACTCATCCAGGTTCGTTGGATTCTCGCGACCGAGCCCCATCAAACTTTCCTGCGAAAGGCCCAGCGCTTCCCGCAGCGGTCCAATGTGTTCTTCGATCAGGTTCGCGTCGAAGCGATCGTGACCGGCGGGCACGGGTGTGTGGGTGGTAAACACTACTTCGCGGGAAACTCGCGGCACAGCCGCGTCAAACGCAATGCCCTCGTCCTCCATGCGCATGCGAATCGCTTCCAGCACGGCGAAAGCGCTGTGGCCCTCATTCAGATGAAGAACTCCAGGAGAAATTCCCAAAGCCTTCAAGGCG
>Ga0070765_100002862_pt1 | contig 10969 bp, 5 predicted proteins | sample HubBroMetageWFT5_FD_71516 | JGI IMG/M metagenome (GOLD analysis project Ga0070765, IMG submission 71516) | Warmed and freeze-thawed soil microbial communities from the Hubbard Brook experimental Forest, New Hampshire - Hubbard Brook CCASE Soil... | ecosystem: Environmental > Terrestrial > Soil... | reverse complement strand
TCCTCGAACAAGTCTTTCGACTTCGAAGTAAGCCGCAGCTCCCGGGGAGTAAACGACCGATACTTCAAATCCGGCCGCTGCACCTGCTCATAAATGTTAAACAGACGCACCAGATTCACCGGCCCATTCACCGGGAAAACCTGCCATGGGTCAATCTCGAACACGGTGCTCAGCCGCTCGACGATCTCCGGATCGGCGTCGGCTTCAATTTCCAGCCGCACCGCATCGCCCTTGCGCCGGTTATGCAGCTCCGCCCGCACCGATTCGAGCAGGCTGCGCGCTTCTTCCTCCGCCAGATAAAGATTGCTGTTGCGCGTGACCCGAAACGGCGCCGCCGAAACAATGTCATAGCCGTGATACATGCGCACAGCATGGTGCGCGACCAGGTCGGCGAGAAAAATAAAATCAGTGGTTCCGTCCGAAGGCAGGCGTACCAGCCGCGGCAAAGCCCGCGGCACCGAAACGACTCCGGTATAGGTAAGCGCCGATCGCCGCCGCCGGCGTAACAGAAATCCCAGGCAAAGCGCCTTGTTGATCACCCGCGGAAACGGATGCGCCGGATCCACCGTCACCGGCGTCAGCAGCGGGTCGAGTTCTTTCTCGCAGTACTCGTTGACGAAGCGCAGCGCCTCCGGATCAAGCTCATGCATCCCCAGCACTCGGATTCCGTTCTCCATCATCGCCGGACGCAGCCGCGCATTCCAGCAGTCATACTGATCGTCGACGAACTCGTGCGTCAGCTTGCTGAGCAGGTCGCGCTTTTCGGTCAGCGTGACGCCGTCGGGGCCGGCCTCGTTGAAGCCGTCCTCGATCTGCTGCATCATCGCCGCCACGCGCACTTCGAAAAATTCGTCGAGGTTGCTGGCCGAGATCGACAGAAACTTCAGCCGCTCCAGCAGCGGATTGCCTTCGTCCTCGGCCTCTTCAAGCACACGCCGGTTGAAGGCCATCCACGAGGTGTCGCGATTGAGGTAGTACTGGGGATTATCCAGCGAAATTCGTGCCATACAAGTACACGCTTACCGTCTGAATTCTGATTGAGTGACTTGATCCCTACCGGTCAAACTCTCCGTTGTGATGCTCGGACGAAGACTTACGGGAGCATTAGTATAACCGAGAAACCGCTGGACCCTATGAACCACAAAGACACCCGCGCCACGGCCCTCACGAGTGTCATGAGAAATATATTCTCAGGGAGAACAGTGGAGCAAAAGTCACCAAACTCGAGCCGCGAAAGCGGCGGCATTCAATAGCCCGGCACACAAGTGCCGGGGAGACGCGGAAGAGTCCGCCAGTCGCGTCACCATTTCTCGCGTACACTCCCCCCGCCCCCGCCGCGTCTAAGCCAGAATCTTATCCCGCAGCCCGCTGTTACCCAGAAGTCGATATCGCATGAAGAATCCTCGTAATTATTAAGCCCGACAAATTCTAGTGTAAGCCAGCCATTCGAATTCCTGGTAGTCGTGCAGTTCGAGAAATGATTTATATCGGAGCATCGCTTTCAGCAGAATGACGTCGATCACTGAGATCGTTGAAGTCTTCGCGTCCTTAGCGGCCTTTCTTCGCGATCTTCGCGGTTAAAAGCTTTTTGAATTTCAACGTTCCGCGGCAAAGCCTTTAACCGCAATGATCGCAAAGAACGGCCGCGAAGTACGAAAGAAAAAAACCGGCGCCCGGAAATCATCTCTCCGGGCGCCGGCATTTTTCAGAGCACGACCACGTCGCCTCGCGGCGCCGGCCATCAGCCTACGGCAGGTAGTAACGGAACGACGTGAACACCATGCCGTCGAGTCCGTGCGGTTCTCCGCCAATGCCGGACCACACGTTGCGGTCGACATAGGAGTACTGCGCTCCCCACTGCACGCGGCCGCGATTCACTTTCTCCTTCGAGCCGTCGTACACGCGGAACCAGAAGCCCGCGGTTCCCTCGATCAGCACGCGCGTGTCAGCCGTGCAGTTGCTCAGCGAGCCGGGCAGGAATCCGCTGCCGTTGACCGGAAGCGTCTCGGTATAGCAGCCCTTGTTGCTGAAGTTGGGCGAGCCGTAACCGACATACAGCTTCGAGTTGTTGGGGTCGTAGTCAGACGCGCGGCTGGCGTACTCCGCTCCGGCGTTGAAGTAGAGATCCACCTTCGGACCATGCCACTCCAGTGTGCTCAACCCCTGGTAGCTGCGAATCAGGTCGAGCGTTCCGTCGGCGTGCACCGAAGCGTCGGGAAGACCGCCGGTGCCGTAACGGCTCACGCCGCTGCCGCCGAAGCCATGCAATCCGAAGTCGAGTTGTTTGGCGATCGTCCAGCGCGCGTTAGCTCCGATGCCGCCGCCGTTCTTCGAGCTGTTGAAAGCGCCCAGCGCCGAAGTCACGCCGTCGGCCAATCCTTCGCAGCTCTCCGTGGCCGTAACTTCACCGCAGGGAAAGATGCGGTCGCGGAAGCGGCTATACACACCGAAAACTTCGTAGTGTCCGAAGCCCGGCTCGAAGACCGCCTTGGCAATGAGGTCAGGCGATGGATTGAAGGAATAGTTCGCCACCGGCGAGCAGGTGGTGAGCCCCGCAGCGTTCGTCGAGCAGGTGCTGATCGCGGGATTGTAGAGCCCGCCGCTGGTTCCCTGTTCGCCCACCAGGAAGTTCGCGCCGTTGTTGTGAGTGGTGATCGTCGCCTGCGAATTTTCCATCGCGAAGCCGAGCCACACTTTGTTGTTGAAGCCCTTGACCAGGCGCAAACCGTATTGCCGCGCCCAGGAGAAACCGATCGTATACTGCGGATCGATGGTCATCGGCGTGGCTTCGGTGCGGTTATCCATGCCGTGCTTGGTTTCGGTCAGCAGACTCCACATCTGCCCGCCCGTGATGCTGAAGCCATCGTTGAACGCCACCTGCGCAAAAGCCTGGCGTTGCCGCAGCGAATAGCTGTCGCTTTGATTGTTGTTGGAGGTCGCAGCCGCCGAGAGGAAGTCGGCTTCTACATAGCCCCCGATTTTCGCGACGCCCAGCCGCCCTTCCGCCAGCATCGAGATACGCGACTGCCGGCCGGATCCGAAGAACTCCGAGGTCGTGCTCTGCGAAGCTCCCGGCATGGTGATCGAGTTGAATGGAGTGTTGATGTCCGAGCCCAGTGCCCGCGACCGGCGCACAAATTCGCCCGCCAGGAAGCCTCCTGGCGTAATCGTGATTCCCTTGTAATGCAGCGCCAGCGGACTCTCCAGCGCGTCCTTGACGTTTTTCTGCGTCTCCTGGATCGTCACCACCGTGCTGGCCATATTGCTCTTCAGGTCAGTCACGTCGCTCGACAGCGCCGTAACCGTCTGCTGCTGTTGCGCTGCGGTGGATTGCGCCGCGTCCGCCTTGGCAGCGGCATCCGTGGCTGCGGTCTGCGCCTGCTGCACGACCTGCTCTCTGGCGTGCAGTTCGTCGCGCAGTTGCTGGATCTGCTGCGCCTGCTGCGCTATGGCCGCCTGCTGCGCGGCAATGGCGTCCTTCAGCGCCTGCACATCGGCCGCGGTCAGGGTCGCTGCCGCCGGCTTCATCGGCCTCTTCGGTTTAGGCGCCGGGGTGGACTGCGCCACCAGCGCCGACACCAAAAACGGGATTACACACAAACTCCATACAGACTTCATGTCCTCTCCTTTTTTGCCACATGAATGAAATTCAGTTCGGGGTCCTATTTGACCTGTTTGATCGCGTCCCTCACCTTTGCGACCACCGAGTCCGGCAGCGGAGCATAGGTTAGAGCCGAGGTCGACTTCTGGCCGTCGCCGATCATCCAGTTCAGAAAGTCGGCCAGGATCTTCCCCTTCGCCGCGTCCTTCGATTGCGCCGGAATCAGCAGCCAGGTGAAGCTGGAGATCGGATACGCATCCTTACCCGGAGCATTGGTGATCGACACCCGGAAATCTGCCGGCATCTTCGGAGCCGAAGCTGCCGCCGCTGTTACGCCTTCCAGCGACGCTTTCAGAAAAGTTCCGGCCGCATTCCGCACGCTTCCGTAAGGAATGTTGTTCTGCACGGCATAAATCAGTTCCACGTAGCCGATCGATCCCGGTAACTGACGGATCAATCCCGCCACGCCTTCGTTGTGCTGTCCGCCCATACCGCGCGGCCATTTCACCGAAGTCCCACTGCCCACCGATCCCTTCCACTCGCTGCTCACCTTCGACAAGTAGTCGGTCCAGATAAACGTGGTCCCGCTTCCGTCGGAGCGGTGCACGACGATGATGTCCTGGCTGGGAAACTTCACGCCCGGATTGGCTGCGCTGATCGCCGGATCGTTCCAGTTGGAAATCTTTCCCAGATAAATGTCGGCCAGAATTTCTGGAGTGAACTTCAACTCCCCGGTCACTCCCGGAATGTGGTACGCGGGCACCACCGCGCCCATCACGGTGGGGATGTTGAGAATCTGAGTCTTCAGCTTGGTCTGGGCCTCTTTCAGCTGGTCGTCGGTCATCGGCATATCGCTGGCGCCGAAATCAACCGTACCCTCTGTGACCTGCCGAATTCCTCCGCCGCTGCCGATCGCCTGATAGTTAATCTGCACTTGCGGATGAGCGTTGTGGTAATCGCTGAACCACTTCGAGTACATCGGATTAGGGAATGTAGCGCCGGCTCCGTTCAGCGTGGTCTGCCCAATCACAGGCGCGGACAGTAGAGCGCACACCAACAGCTGCACGATTTTGCGCGTCACCAGATGAGTTCCTCCTAATGGGGTGAGTATCGTCCCCGTTCTATCGGCGCTGTGTTACAGGACGGTTACAAACCGGTGAATTTCTGGTGAATGAGCGCCATGGCGATGAGGAATCCCACGAGCAATCCGCGCGCAGGTCCATGAAAATAATGAACTTAGCGGAAGCACAATTCATGTAGCCCCAAACGCACGTGTAGCCCCGGACGCCCTCGTCTGGGGTTGCGCGAAGCGCAATGCACTTGTTCGTGAACAGTGCGTGAGTCGATGCCCGCTACCGCGCCCCTTGCAACCGCTCCATCTCCCGCGGAAACAAAGTATTCGCCGGAAAGTCGTTATGCAATCCGGCAAGCAACTCCAGCGCCCGTGCCCGATCCTTCTCGCGCACATACGCAATCGCCAGCAGGATCCGCGCAAACGGCGCCAGATAATGTCCATGCGCCGCCGTCATTTCCAGGTCGCTGATGCCGCCCTTCTTGTCGCCCGGCAGACCGCCCACGCGCAGCATCCACCGCAACGGCGCAGGCAAGCTCCCGATCACGTACTTGGTGAAGCCCGTCGCCAGCAGCGCGTCGTAACAGTCCTGGCACTCGGCCAGCAACTGCTGCCCCCACATCGACGCTTCTTTCGTGTAGTGCAGCGATGCCGTGTTCCGCTTTTCGATCAGCGCCGCGTAATCCGCCTGCAGGCCCGACGACATCGTCATCGCAAAAAGTGCGTCGCGATCTTTTGGGTCTTTGGCCAGCCGGGCGCTGGCCAGACCCTCCGCGCGCCCGATCGCCTCCTTGAACTGATCTCTCACATTCTTGTCCGGAGTCAGCTTCTGGCGCCCCGCCCAGGCGTCGTCATTCTCGTAGAACTGCGCCTCCAGCACGCCCAGCCGGTTGAACTCGGAAAAAAGGAATCCCGCAGCCTCGCTCACCGGACCGACCGGGTCGTCGGGATGCTCCGCCTGCCAGGTCGCGAAATCTTTCTGCGCGCCGGTGAAGTCAAGGTTGTAGAGTCCGGTAAAACCAGAATCCAGCATGGAAGGCTGCACTGGCAGAGGCATCCTCTGCGCCCCGGCCGACACCGACCAGACACACAGAGCCATCAGGATTGCTGCCCCTGCTAAAGATAGTCGTTGAAAATATTTCATGCCGCTTGCCGTAGCTCCGATCGGCGCTCGATGCCCCCGGCCGATCGTTTCGAACCCGGCGGCAATGTTTTCAAAAACGCGCCAGTTTGTTGGATGTACTTCGCTCCGGCAACGGCTCCCGCGCCCTGTCACGCTTTTGTAAAATCTCAGAAGGAAATCATCAGCCACAAAGGACACGAAGTTTCACGAAGAATAAATGCAGAGAAGTCCGGTAATGGCTGAATTTGTATTTCTCCGCGAACTCCGCGGCGAAATTCAAACTGAACCATTTAGAAGAATTCCTTCGTGATCCTTGGTGTCCTTCGTGGTGAAGGGTTTAATGGTTTTTCCCGCAAGCGTAAAGTGGAAAATGAACAAAGAGGCTAAAGAGAATTCATGAGTGATGCTCCCCCGAACTACGCACCCGGCTGGCCCGGCATCGCGCCGCGCTGGACTTCCAGCGCCAAGAACGGCATCGGCACCGCCCTCAACTCGCGCAGCAAAGTCTGGTTCACGCTCAGCCACGGCATCCTGAATGAGGTCTATTTTCCCCGCGTCGATCAGGCCTGCACCCGCGACCTCGGACTCGTCGTCACCGACGGAAGCAGTTTCTTCTCCGAAGAAAAGCGCGATTGCGAGTGTGCCAACCCGCCCGTGAAGCTCGGCGTTCCGACCTTCGCCATCACCAATACCCACACTGGCGGACGTTACCGCATTCATAAAGAAGTCTTCACCGACCCCTTTCGCAACGTCGTGCTGCAGAAGATTCGCTTTGAGCCGCTGCAGGGGAGACTCTCCGACTACCGTCTCTACGTCCTGCTCTCGCCGCACCTGGCCAACTGCGGCTACCACAACACCGGATGGATCGGCGACTACAAAGGCGTTCCTATGTTTTTTGCCGAGCATGATGGCGTCGCGCTGAGCCTGGCGTCCTCCGCTCCCTGGAAAAAACGCTCGGTCGGCTTCGTCGGCCACTCCGACGGCTGGCAGGATCTTTCCCAGCACTTTCAAATGGAGTGGGAATACACACGCGCCGAAAACGGAAACATCGCCTGCACCGGAGAAATCGACCTCGCCGCCTGCAACGGCGAATTTATTCTCGCCCTCGGCTTCGGCGGCATCGCCAGCGAAGCCGGGCAGCAGGCGCGGTCGAGTCTTCTCGATGACTTCAGCGAGATTCAGCAGCGCTACATGTCGCAGTGGAGCGCCTGGCAGGACACGCTGCTCAAACTCGACGATCCCCCGCGACAGCACGATCTCTACCGTCCCTCAACGTCCGTGCTGCGCACCCACGAGTCGAAAGACTTTCTCGGCGGCATCATCGCCAGCCTCTCTATTCCCTGGGGATTCAACAAAGGCGACGAAGATCTCGGCGGCTACCACCTGATCTGGCCGCGCGATCTGGTCGAGACCGCCGGGGCGCTGCTCGCCGCCGGAGCCGTCACCGACGCCGTGCGCGTGCTGCGCTACCTCGAGGCCACGCAGGAAGCCGCCGGCAACTGGGCGCAGAACATGTGGCTCGATGGACGCCCCTACTGGAACGGCATCCAGATGGATGAGACCGCATTTCCCATCCTGCTGGTCGATCTTCTGCGCCGGGAAGCTCCCGACAGTCTGGGAAAACTCGATCGCTGGTGGGCCATGGTGCGCAACGCCGCCAGCTTCATCCTGCGCAACGGCCCGGTCACCATGCAGGACCGCTGGGAAGAGGACGCCGGCTATTCTCCGTTTACGCTCGCCGCGGAAATTTCTGCGCTGCTGGCCGCGGCCGACATTGCCGATCTCACCGGCCACTCCGAGCAGGCCGAAACCATGCGCATCACGGCCGACGCCTGGAACGACAACATCGAGCGCTGGGTCTACGCCAATGGCGGCGACCTGGCGCAGCAACTTGGCGTCGACGGCTACTACGTGCGCATCGCTCCGCCGGATACGACCGACGGCGCGGCCTCGCCCACACAGGGCTTCGTCCCCATCAAGAACCGTCCTCCCGGTGAAGATGGCGAAGCCGCGTATCACATCGTCAGTCCGGACGCGCTGGCGCTGGTGCGCTTCGGCCTGCGCGCACCCGACGATCCGCGCATTCTGAATACCTTGCGCGTGATCGACGCGTTGCTCAGCGTCGAACTGCCGCAAGGCCCTTGCTGGTATCGCTACAGCGGCGACGGCTATGGCGAGCACAAAGACGGCTCAGCCTTCGACGGCACCGGCATCGGACGCCCCTGGCCGCTGCTGGCCGGTGAGCGCGGCCACTACGCGCTGGCGGGCGGACATCGCGATGAAGCCGAGGCCATGCTCACCGTCATGGAAAATTCCACGCTCGGCGAGAGCCGTCTGCTTCCCGAGCAGGTCTGGGATGAGGCCGACATCCCCCCCCTCGAACTTTTTCGCGGCAAGCCCACCGGCTCAGCCTGCCCTCTGGTCTGGGCTCATGCCGAGTATGTGAAATTGCGCCGCTCGGTGCGCGACCGCAAAATCTTCGATCAACCTCCGCAAACCGTGCAACGCTATCTGGTGGAAAAACGCGTGCGCCAGGTCTTCGGCTGGAGGGTCAACAACAAGACGCGCAGCATTCCGCGCAATAAAACGCTGCGCATCGTGTTGCTCAATGCAGGACGCGTGCGCTGGACCATCGACGGCTGGCAAACCTCCCACGACGCCGACACCTGCGACACCGGCCTCGGCATCCACATCCTGGACTTGCCAACCGCATCGTTGCCGGCCGGAGGCCAGGCCGTTTTCACGTTCTACTGGCCCACCGAGCAACGCTGGGAAGGTACGGACTACACGGTGACGGCGGAAGGAAGCTAAGCTGCGAGTTTTACTCGTGCCGCCAGCCCAAACCTATGAGGAACAGGCTTTAGCTGCTGAGGTGGGCTCAGAGTAAACCCAAGCGGCTGAAGCCGGTTCGTCTTGGCGGGACAGTTTCGGCACGGGTGGAACTCGTTCCCTTCCCGGCGACCCATCGCACCATCGGTGGTGCAGGGGACCTGCAAGCCATAGTCTCCACGCGACTTATCGGCTTAAAGCACTGTGGATAATATCGGCTGTAAACTATTGAAATTAAGCACTTTAATATCGGGAGTTAAATCGATTGACCTCCCCGTCTGAGGCCGTCGATTTCCGCCCCGTCGTGCAGCTCACGCGTTCGCTGAAACTGCGCTCACCAGCCTGCAGGCCTCCGCATCGGCCACTTCTGGGCGCGCTCTGATCCATGTCTCGCAAAACCAGCGAGACATGGGGCACCCGATCGGGCACCGCCGTTCCGGCTCAGGCTTCGGCGGGCTCGACGCTGTCGTAGCAGAGCTCGACGACCGTGCAGTCGTCGCTGAGAGGATTCCCGGCACAGAACTCCGTGACCGCCGAGAAGATTCCCTCCAGCGTGGGCGACTTGCCGGCGGCGGCTTCCAGGCGGAAGTCTTCGAAGAAATCTCCCATGGCGTTTTCCGCTTCGGTGACGCCGTCGGTCACCAGAATGAAGCGGTCGCCGGATCTCATCTGGCAGGTCGAACTTTCAAAGGTCGCGTCGGGAAGCAGGCCGACCGGCACATTGCCGTGCGGTGGACGGATGACTTCTCCGGCACACACCAGCAGCGGCGGGACGTGGCCGCAGTTCACATATTCCAGTTCGCCATCGCGCTTCAGCCGGACCAGCAGCACGGTCGCGTATTTTTCGCCGACCAGCTTGGCCGTGAAGAAATGATTCACCGCCGTAACCACGTCCAGCAGCGGAGCGCCGGCGCTCAGGTGCGAATAGATCATCCCTTGCAGCGTGGACGCGAGCAGTGCGGCGGAAACTCCCTTGCCGCTGACGTCGGCCAGAACCACGGCGAGGCCTTCCTTGGTATTGACCGCATCGAAAAAGTCGCCGCCGATTTCTTTACAAGACAGATTCTTTCCGCGCAGGCGTGCGAACGGCACTTCGGGAATCTTCACCTGCATCAGCCGCTGTTGAATGCTGGCGGCGATGGTCAACTCCTGCTGGTAGCGACGCGACTCTTCTTCGGCCTGCACCAGACGCGCGTTTTCGATCAGCGACGCGGCTTCAGTCGCGATCACGTGCAGAATTTTCTGGTCGACTCCGCTCATGTCGCGTGAGGCGAAGCGCGAGTCGACATACAAGACGCCCATGGCTTCGGCTAGGGTTCCGTGGGGCACGGGAGTCTGCGCGTCGCGCGTGGCCTGCACCTGCATCTTGCGCAGCGGGATGCAGACGACCGTTCGCAGATCGTAGGCGACGATGCTCTGCCGGCCCGCGAGATCGAGCGACTGGCTGGTATCGGTGAGAAGGAATTCTGAGTTCGCGCGCATCGATTCTTCGAGAATGGAATGCGAAATCGTTTTGTCGTCGAGCAGCGGCTCTTTCTTCGAATTGCGTCCGGCGGCGAGGCGCAGCTTGCCTTCTTCGTCCTTGAGAAAAACGTATCCACGCTCGGCCTGCGTTAGTTGCAAAGTCACGTCGAGCATGGTCATCAGAATTTCGTCGAGCACGCCGGCGGTGTTTAGTTTGCGGGCGGCGTCGAGAAAGAGCGTGAGCTTCTCGAGGTCGGTGGCTTCGGGCTTGAGACCGATGACGGAAATCTGGCTGAGGAATTCGCGCGCGGTGTTGGAAGTGGCATGCGCCGGATTGAACAGGATGTAGGCGGAATCGCGCGCGCCGAATTCGAGGCGGTCGCCGCGCTCCAGCTTCTGGCGCTGGATGCGCTCTCCGTTGACGAATGTGCCGTGCTTGCTGCCCAGGTCAACCAGGAAAAAGTCCTGACCCTCCTGCATGATCTGGGCATGATCGCGGGAGACGCGCGGGTCGGCGATGACCAGGTCTTTGTCGACCTTGCGGCCAACATTGAACGGGGTGCGATTGAGGGTGATGTTCCTCTGCTCGCTGCCCTGCACGAAGACAAGTGCGGGAAATACTCCCGAGCCGGAACTATGACTGATGCCGCTGTTCAGGGACATGAAATGGGTAGAAGCGCGCGCCCTCGGCGGCGCGCAACGCCGCGGGCAACCGGGGCAAGCCCCCTGCAACAGACTACTCTGCAGCCGCATCGTCCCGCAAGGAAAGCGTGCGGGGAGTGTCCGAATTCAGGGGGCCACCACCGACCACGTAGCCCCGGACGCCATCGTCCGGGGAGCGTCGCCACGTCTCTCGCATTCCCACCTCGGCATTTCGCGC
>Ga0070765_100002860_pt1 | contig 10974 bp, 10 predicted proteins | sample HubBroMetageWFT5_FD_71516 | JGI IMG/M metagenome (GOLD analysis project Ga0070765, IMG submission 71516) | Warmed and freeze-thawed soil microbial communities from the Hubbard Brook experimental Forest, New Hampshire - Hubbard Brook CCASE Soil... | ecosystem: Environmental > Terrestrial > Soil... | reverse complement strand
GGGTTCATCAGCGCGTGCGTCGTCGAGAGGTCGGCGTCGCGCATCAGCCGCTGGTAGGCGACGATGTTCGCCGCGCCCGCGTCGTTCTCGCGCCGCGCCCACACGTCGGCGCGGCCGGCGAAGCACGCGAACGTCACGTTCAGGTAGTCGGGGGTCCGCCCCATCACGCCGCCGGACAGCGCCGCCACCAGTTCGAACGCGTGCCGGCGCCGGCCCAGGTCCTCAAACGACCGCGGGATCAAGTGCGTGACGTTCACCAGGCGGTCCGGAGCGGCCGACGGGGAAGGCGCGAGCATCGAAGACGCATGCGAGTGCTGGAGATCGAACACCCGCGCCAGCGACAGCGCGGCGTCCCGGAGCTCGGGATGGTCGAGCGGATGGCTGATCCGCTCGCCGCGGAGCCAGATCTCGCGCCCGCCCTGGCGCAGCCCGTCGAGGAACTGCTCGCCGGTGCGCGCCCCGGTTGCCTGTCCGGTCGCGGCCAACGACATCAGCGAGACTCCGCCGGGACCGGGTCGGGAAGGGGCGGCAGCGGGTGGCCGAGGGCTTCGAGGCCCTGGCGCTCCCAGTCGACGGCCACGGGGTCGAAGCGGAAATACGAGCGCGGCGGGAGGATGCCCCAGGTGTTCGACGAGTGGGCGTTGTCGGGCCACTCGCGCGGCTCGTGATCGGCGGACAGCTGCTCCATGTCGCTGTAGAGCTCGACCATGCACTCCTCCTCGGGGATCCGTACGTACGCCGCCAGGTTCTGCCCGAGCGCGTGGCGCACCGGGCCCCACGCGAGCCACCGCCCGTGCTGTGCGAGATGGTCGAGCGCGACCCGCAGCTCACCCCAGTCGGTCAGCTCGAACGCAAGGTGGTGGAAGTGGTAGTAGCCCTTGGCGACGAGCGCGACCGTGTGGTGGTCGGCGCCGAGGTGCAGCCACGTCCCCTCGTCCCCGAGCCGGTCGGTGACGCGGAGCCCGAGCACGTCGCAGTAGAACTCGACCATCTCGGGCATCCGGCCCGTGAGCGAGTTCACGTGGCCGAGCTTGCGCGGATGAAACCCGCCGAGCGTCGTCGTCGAACGCGCGATCGCCGGGCGCGGGTTGGGATCCGGCTCGTACGCCAAGAGCTCTACTCCGTGACCGTCGGGGTCGCATAGCCGAAGCGCACCGCCGTCAAACTCGTACCGCACCCCCAGCCCGTCCAGCCGCTCACCGGCATCCTCCAGCGTCACTCCCCGCGCTAGCTCGTACCCCGTGTGGTCGGCGCCGGGGACATCCGACTGAACGAGCTCGAGCGAGTACGGCTCGTACGCGCAGGCGAGCCGGGCGCGCTCGGGAGTCAGCTCCCGGATGGTGAGGCCGAACTGGACAGACCAGCGCCGGGCGGCGGTCGCGAGATCACTCGTCCGAAGACAGACATGATGGATTCGGCGGAGCAATTTTGGATACAGTATCCGCGCTATGGGACCTGGTCAAGAAGCCGACAGCGACCGCCGCGCCCGGGCGCTAAAGCGACTGGCCGAGCTGAACGACGAGCCCGGCGGCGACGAGTTCATCGCCCGCATGGGCGTCCTCGGCGACTGGATCGTCGACTGGGCGTTCGGCGACGTTCATACCCGCCCAGGCCTGCCGTCGCGTGAACGGGAGCTGATCATCGTCGCGGTGCTGACCGCGCTCGGCTCGAGCGACCCCCAGGTGCGCGCGCACATCCGGGCTCTCCGGGCGATCGACGTCCCGTGGAGCGAGATCGAGGAGACGATTCTCCAGACGACTCCGTACGCTGGCATCCCGCGTGCGGTGAACGCAATGAAAGTGCTCCGCGAGGAACAGGAGGCCGATCGGTGAAGGCTGTGCGGTTCGTGAACCCGGAGGGCGAGACCCAGATCGGGGCGCTGGACGATGACGGGACGATCACGGATGCGGGCGCCGCCGGCCCGCAGGGTTTCGTCCCCACGACCCTGGCATGGGACGCGCTGCGACAGGCGGACGGCCCGACCTATGGCGTCGGCGACGTCAGGCTGCTGCACCCCGTCGTGCCGGGCAAGCTGATCGGGATCGGGCTCAACTACCGCTCGCACGCCGAGGAGTCGCAGCTCGACATACCGAGCGTGCCGGTGATCTTCGCGAAGTTCTCCTCGTCGCTGATCGGGCCCGGCGCCGAAATCGTGATCCCACGCGAGGAGACCCGCCCCGACTACGAGGGCGAGCTCGCGGTCGTGATCGGACAGGGCGTCTACCGGGCCGACGCGGACGAGGCGCGGGCCGCGGTCGGCGGCATCGCTGCGATCAACGACGTCTCGGGCCGCCGCGCTCAGCTCGAGACGCCGCTTCGCCAGTTCACGCTTGGCAAGAGCTTCGACACGTTCTCGCCGCTCGGGCCGTGCATCGCGCCCGCCGACGGCGTCGACCTCGCCGACATCGACCTCCGCACGACGGTCTCGGGCGAGGTCATGCAGGACGCGAACACGCGCGACCTGATCTTCTCGGTGGTCGAGCTGATCCAGTACATCTCGGCCGGCGCGACGCTCGAGCCCGGCGACGTGATCGCCACTGGGACACCCAGCGGAGTCGGCGACTCGCGCTCGCCCAAGCGGTACCTGCGCCAGGGCGACACGGTCGACATCTACATCGAGGGCGTCGGCACGCTCTCGAACCCAGTCCGCAACGAGCGCTGATTAGAGCATCCCTCCGAGGGTTTTTCCGCTGGTCGCGGTGATAAGTTGCCCGGGCACATAACAGGCCGAATCACCGGACCATCCGTGGCCGGTGGACGGGGGACCCACAGCGATCCGTGATCGCGGGGGCGAATCGCCGAGCAGCTCGGCGTAGCGCAACGCGCGAGCCCGTCAGCTAACCCCGCAGGCCACACGAGGAGGTTTGTGGACACCGCGCGTGAGCGTGCCGGGGTTGATCCCTGGCGGGACGAGTATGGCTGGCAGGAGACGTACCGCTGGCAGGAGATGGACGGCTGGCAGGACGCCGACCCCTGGCAGGAATCGCTCGAGCGGTCGCTCGCCCGGAGAGGCAAGTCGGCGCCGTCGTCGACCGGGGACGACCGCAACCGCCCTAGCCCAGACGACCGCAACCGCCCTCGCCCGGACAACCGCAACCGCCCGCGCCGTGACGATCGTAACCGCCATCGCCCGGACGACCGCAACCGCCCTCGCCGATCCACCGGCAAGCGCCTCCGGACCCGGATCCTGAGCGCGAAGACCATCGTCGCGGCGGCGGTCTTGGCGGCGATTGTGGCGAGCGTGCTCGCCAACAATGGTCCGGACTCCGCTCCGACGCTGGCGCGCGCGGACGCGCAGCGGGCCGCGACAGCGGCACCGTCCGCGAAAGCCCGTGCTCGCCACGCCGCCCTGGCCGCATGGCGGCGCTGCCCGCTTGCGATCGCACCCGCGGGCTACGTGAATCCGCTCGCACAAGCGATCATCAACCCGGAGCGGGTCGACCAGGGCGTCGACTACTCCGGAGTCGGGAAGCTCGTGGCGATCGGTGCCGGCCGGATCACCCGCCTGATAGTGGAAGGCAGCGGCTGGCCGGGAACGTTCATCCAGTACCGACTGCTCGACGGCGCCGACGCCGGCTGCTACGTCTACTACGCCGAGGGCGTCGTCGCCGCGGACGGGCTGCGCGTAGGCGATCGGGTCAGCGCCGGCGAGCCGATCGCGACGATCATCCCGGCGTACTCGACGGGCATCGAGCTCGGGTGGGGCGCCGGCGTCGGCACGAAGGCCTACGCACAGGTCGCGAAGCAGTGGAATCCGACCGACGACGAGGACAACATCGCGAGCGCGGCAGGCAAGAGCTTCTCCGCGCTGATCGGCGCCCTCGGAGGACCGCCGGGCAAGATCGAGGGATAGCGGGCGGCCGCTACTCGCCGAGGATGTCGGTCGAGCGCTTCATCGCATCGGTCAGGTGTCGGCGCACGAGCGACTCGGCGCGCCGGCCATCACCGGCTTCGATCGCCTCGATGATCTGCTCGTGCTCGCGGACGTCGAGCAGCATCCGGTCGCGGTTGCCCGGCGCTCGGCGTCCAGCCTCGCTTAAACGCCCGGCCCGCGAGTCATCCGGCCGCGTCTCGACCTGGCGCTCGTAGATCGTCTCGCCAATCCGGGCCACCCACAGCCGCTCGGCGAACTGGACGAGGAACTCGTTGCCAGAGGCTTCGGCGAGCGCGAGGTGAAACTCGCGGTTGGCCTCGAAGCTCCGCTGGACGTTGCGCAGCGAGCGACGCTGGGCGGCCACGGCGGCGCGCATCCGCTGGAGCGGCTCCGCGAGTCGACGTCCGGCGGCCAGCCGCGCCGCCCCCGGCTCGATCACGGTCCGGGCCTCGTACGAGCCGCGCATGCCGACCTGATCGACGTCGGCCACGCGTGCTCCCCGGTTGGTCCGCATCTCGACGAGCCCCTCGGCAGCCAGCCGGCGGAGCGCCTCGCGCACCGGCGTGCGCGAGACGCCGAGCTCCTCGGCCAGGTCCTCCTGGTGAACCCGGGCGCCGCGGGGAAGCGATCCACTCGAGATCCGCTCGCGGATCGCCATGTACACCTGGTCGACGACGCTCGCGATGTTGAGGCGGTCGGCCGATGCAGCAGGTTCAGGCAAGCTCATCCAGCACCGCCGCGGTCGCCGCAACCAGCTCGTCGACCTCGTCGTCGGTGATGATCAGCGGCGGCGAGTACGCGACCGAGTTGGCGTACGGCAGCCCGCGGCCAATGACCCCGCGGCGCAGGAGAGCCTCAGTGAACGGCCCCGGCGCGACCGACGGCTCCAGGCCGATCGCCCACACGAGCCCCTCGCCCCGGACCTCGGCAACGCCGTCCCGCCCGACGAGCCCCTCGAGTCCCGCGCCGAGCCGCTTCCCGGCCGCGGCCGCCTTCGCCGGCAGATCCTCGGCCTGCATCAGCCGGACGTTCGCCACCCCGGCGGCGCAGCACGTCGGGTGGCCGGTGTAGGTGTTGCCGTGGGCCAGCATGTAGCCGGGGTCGGCCTCGAGCCACTCCCGGACGCGGGGCCCGACGAACACGCCGCCGAGCGGCAGGTATCCGCTCGTCACCGCCTTGGCGAAGGTCATCAAGTCAGGCATGACGCCGTAGTGCTGGGAGGCGAACCACGAGCCGAGCCGTCCGAACCCGGTGATCACCTCGTCGAAGATCAGCAGCGCGCCGCACTCGTCGCACAGCTCGCGCAGCCCCTCGAGGTAACCGTCGGGTGGCGGGAACACGCCGCCGGCCCCGATCACGGGCTCGGCGATGATCGCCGCGATCCGCTCAGGCCCGTGGTACTGGACGGCGGCCCGCATCGCCTCGACGCTGTCGCGCTCGACCTGGAAGAAGTCGGGCAGGAGCGTCCCGAACGGATCGCGGTTTGCCGGGAGCCCGCCGGCCGACGTCCCGCCGAGCATCACGCCGTGGTAGGCATAGTGGCGGCTGAGGAACACCGTGCGGCCGCCGTCGCCGGCTGCCTTATGCCCGGCCCGCGCGATCTTGATCGCGCTGTCGATCGCCTCCGAGCCCCCGCACGTGAACAGCACCCGTGCGTCGGGGATGGGCTCGAGCTCCAGCAGCAGCCCCGCGAGCTCGTCCTCGGGGGCGTTCGTGAACCGGGCGAACGTGTGGTAGGCCTCGAGTTTTCCCATCTGCTCGGTGACAGCGTCGGCGATCTCGCGCCGGCCATGGCCCGCGGCGCAGTACCACAGCGAGGCGGTGCCGTCGATGTAGCTCTTGCCATACACATCCCAGATGCGGCAGCCCTCGCCGCGCACGATCTCGAGATAGTCCTCGGCCGCGCGGGCCGGGGCGGCAAACGGATGCAGGACCTGGGGAATGCTCAACGGACCACCTCCACGCTTCGTTCGGCTTCTTTTTCGGGCATGGTCAGGGCGACGTGCAGCGTCTGCGCCGTGACCGCGGGCTGCTCGCCCACCTCGGGGAGCGCCTCCTCGTCCTGGACGACGGTGTTCTCGAGCCTGCCGATCCCGTCGATCTCCACCGCGACGACGTCGCCCGGCTCGACCGGTCGCGAGTTCGCCGGCGTCCCGGTGAGCAGCACGTCGCCGGGCTCGAGCGTGATCAACCGCGCCAGGTCGGCGATCTGGTAGGCGAACGAGAACATCAGGTCCGTCCCGGTGTGCCCGTGCTGCACCGCTTCGCCGTTCACGAACGTCCGCAAAACCAAATCGTCCGGGTCGACGTCGCCGGGGTCGACCATCACCGGGCCGAGCGGACAGAACCCATCTTGGCCCTTGACGCGCAGCATCGAGCCGCGGTCGGCGTGGCGGAAGTCATGGACGCCCCAGTCGTTGGCGACCGTGTAGCCACCGACATAGTCGAGTGCCTCGTCAAGCCCAACGCGGTGGCAGCGGCGTCCGATCACGACCGCGACCTCACCCTCGTAATTGAGGAATCGGCAGCCTGGCGGCCGGCGCACCACGGCGAGATGCCCGGAGACCGACGAGGGAGGCTTCATGAAGTAGGAAGGCTCGCTCGGCATACGAGCCATCTTGTATTCCTCCGCGCGCGAGCGATAGGTGAGGTGGGTGGCGAGGATCTTGCTCGGCGTCACCGGCGACAGCCAGCGTTTGACTTCACTGATTTTTATTTCAGTGCCGTCGGCCGTGACCGTGTCGCCATCGAGCGTGCCCTCGACCGCCCGGCCGTCGTGCTCGATCCGTACCCGTTTCATGTGATCAACGCCTCCTGTTCGTGCTGGGCCACGACCTCGACGCCGTCGACGGTGTAGCCGAAGGAGTAGCGGTAGCCGCGGAGCATCTCGCGCGGCGCGATCGCCTGCAGATCCTCGAGGGTGTCGTCGTAGAGGCGGAGCTCGGCGCTCCCCTCCCAGACCTCGGTCATGTCGCGGTCGTACCCGCCGGCACGGACGAGCTCGAACACGTCGGGCCGGTCGCCGGCCGCGGCCGGGAAGTGCCGGGTGTTGTACATGGGCGGGTCGTTCACGGTCGGCCCGGTCTGCGAGACGTGCTCGAGCGTCACCACCATCCGCGCGACCTGCCGGTCGTTGGCCGTGCACGTGGCGCCGAAGCGACCGCCCCGCTCGAGCCCCGGCGTCGCCTTACCGGCCGCGAACAGCCGCGTCATGTGGATCGAGCCGAGCTTCTTGGGGAACCCCTGGATCCACCCGCGGTACATCGCGAAGTCCTTGTCGACCCAGATGTACACGCAGCGGCTCACCGGCTGGCCGTTGTAGCGAGCGCCGACGACCAGGAAGAACTCGTGGTACTGGGACTGGATCGGGTCCTCGAGCTCGTGGAGGTCGAGCGAGCACGACTGCCAGTCGGCGAAGATCGCGGCGACCGCGCCCGGGTCCTCGGCCGGCTCGAGCTCGGGCGGAAGGAGCGCCGCCACCGCGTCCGGGTCGGTGCGGTACTCGGCGATCAGGAAGTCGCCCGAGTAATGCCACGGTGGCGGCGGGACGATCCCCGCCCGCCCGTCCGGCGACAGCGGAGCGGTGTACCCGCGCAGGGTCACGCAACCACCCCAGACCGCTCGCGGCAAGCCGCGATCAGCTGCGCAAACAGCCCGCGCTGCGAGGGCTCGTGCATCTTCTCCGGATGCCACTGAACCCCGACGCAGTGCCAATCGGATCGCGGCTCGACCGCCTCGATCACGCCGCCCGGGGCGGTCCCGGTGACCTCGAGCTCGCCCGGGTCGGCGATCCCGTGGTGGTGGATCGTGTTGACCGCGATCCGCGCCGAGCCGCCTAACGCTCGCTGAACTCGAGACCCGGCGACGAGCTCCACCGGGTGACGTGCCGACAGGATTGCTTCGGGCGTGAGGCCGCCAAGATCGGTGTGGCCGTCGACGCCCGCGAGCCGCTGGGCCAGCCGGCCGCCGTGTGCAACAGCCAGGAGCTGCGCGCCGCGGCAGATCCCGAGCGTCGGCAGGCACTCCTTACGCGCAGTGCCGATCAGCGCGAGCTCCCAGCGGTCGGCGTCAGCATCCAGCTCATCGGCGTTCTCGAGCTCCGCGTCATACGACGCCGGGTCGACGTCCCCGCCGCCGGTGAGCAGCAGCCCATCGGCCAGAGGGAGTAGGTCTCCGAGCACATCACTGGGAGGGCGGGACACCACTAGCGGCAGGCCACCGGCGTTGAACACCCGCGCCGCGTACGCAGGGTCGAGCGTGTCAAGAAGCGTCCGCTCGCCCAGATAGGTGGGGAGCGGACGGCGCCACGAGGTAACAAGGATGCGAGGACGCTCCATACGAGAGGTTTACGCTTGGGCGCAAAGCGCGAGCGCTCTGAATACATTATGTGATCGACGAGGTTCCCGCCAGGGTCGTCCGAACCTCTTCGGCCTCGCGCAGCTTGTAGCGCTGGACCTTTCCGGTCGGAGTCCGCGGCAGGTCCTCGACGAATTCGATCACGTGCGGGTACTCGTAGCGGCGAAGGTTGCCCTTGCACCAGGTGCGCAGCTCGTCGGCGAAGGCGTCCGCGTCCGCTGGCGTGCCCGAGGTGCAGATCACGAATGCCTTGATCCGGCTGATGTCGTCGATGTGGACACCGATCACCGCGGCCTCGGACACCGACGGATGGCGGACGAGACAGCCCTCGACATCGGCCGGAGACACCCACAGGCCGCCAACCTTGATCATGTCGTCCGAGCGGCCCTGGTAGACGTAGTGGCCGTCGGCGTCGACGATGTAGCGGTCGCCGGTGTGGAACCAGTCGCCGCGCATCGAGAGGCAGGTCTTGTCGCGCTGGTGCCAGTAGTAGGCGGCGCAGCTGTCGCCGCGCACCATCAGGTCGCCCGGCTCGGCGGGGCTCACGTCGAGCCCGCGCTCGTCGACGAGTCTCAGCTCGTACCCCGGCACTGGGCGCCCCGACGTCCCCGGGGCCAGATCGGAGAGCGTGTTCGAGCAGTAGATGTGGAGCATCTCGGTCGAGCCGATCCCGTCGAGGATCGGCACGCCGGTGAGGGCCTGCCAGCGGGAAAGCACCGCCGCGGGCAGCGCCTCGGCCGCCGACACGCACGCGCGGACGCCCGAGAAGTCGACCTCGGCCGCCCCCGGTGCCTTGACCATTGCGGCGTACAAGGCCGGCACCGAGAAGAACAGCGTCGGCCGATAGCGGTCGACTGCCTCAAAGATGCGCTCCGGTGTGGAGCGGCCCTTGACCAACCCCGCGCACGCTCCGACCGAGAGGGGGAACGACAGCGCATTCCCCAGGCCGTAGGCATGGAACAGCTTGGTCGTCGAGTAACACACATCGCCGGCGGCGATCTGCAGGACGCCCAGCGCGTACTGCTCGACGGTCACCCCGATGTCGCGGTGCGCGTGGACGACGCCCTTCGGCCGTCCGGTCGAGCCCGAGCTGTAGAGCCAGAACGCCATGTCCTCGCGGTGGGTATCCGCCGGCGGTGCCAGTTCCCCGGAGCCGGCGTGCGCGCGGACCATGGCATCAAAGCTCGCGTGCCGCCCCGGGTCGCCGTCGACGACGAGCACGTGCAGGCCGAGCCGCGAATCGAGCTCGGCCTCGAGCGCCGGCAGCAGCGACGCCTCCACGACCAAGACGCGCGCATAGCTGTCGTCCAGGTAGTAGACGTAGTTGTCGACACGATCCATCGGGTTGACCGGAACCGGGACGGCGCCGATCCGCATCGCCCCGAGGAACGTCGCCGGGAACGCCGGCGAGTCGTCGAGGATCATCAACACGCGCTGCTCGCGCTGGACGTCGAGGTCGGTCAGGTAAGACGCGACCGCCGCGGTCAGCGAGGCTAGCCCCCCGTAGGTCACCGCCCCGGAAGCGGTCAGGAGTGCGGTCTCCTCGGCACGCCCCGCCTCGAGGTTGCGGTCGAGCAGCGTGCTCGCGTTCAGTCGCTCCGCTCCGCTCACGGTCTCCTCGAGTCTAAACCGCGGGTTAGGAGCGCGCCCGCTTATTCCGGCGGCGGTCGTGCTGACCGTTCCACGCCAGGATCCGCTCGCACATGTCGACCGCCTGGGAGGGCGTGCGCAGGATGTGAAAGCCGCCGGGATAGCGCACAAACTCGGTCTGCTTGCCGAGCAGGCGGAGACCGGTGTAGAGCTCCTCGCCCTGCGAAATCGGGACGCGGAGGTCTCCCTCCCAGTGGACGACGAGCACCGGCGTGCTCACGGAGGGCAGATAGGTCAAGGGCGAGCGCTTCTCGTACTCCTCGGGCCGTGACCAGGGCGTACCGCCCATGTTGAACACGTCGAACTCGGTTATCTCGGTCGTGAGCGCCATGCTCCGCTGGTCGATGACCGCGGCCACGGCCGTCGCGGCCCGGAACCGATCGGTCCTGGCCACGAGCCAGCTCGTCATGAACCCGCCGTACGAGCCGCCGCTCACGAACTGCCGTCCCCGGTCGGCGACGCCGCGGTCGATCAGGTCGTCGCAGCAGGCAAGGATGTCGTCACGGTCTGCCCCACCCCAGTCCCCGGTAGACCCGCTCGCGAAGGCCTGGCCGTAACTCGTGCTCCCACGCGGATTCGGCAGGATTACGGCGTAGCCCGCGGCCGCGAGCGCCTGGTGCAGAGCGAGCCAGCGGCCGGACGGCCACGAGGCGTGCGGGCCGCCGTGGATTTCGACGTGGAGCGGCAGCCGCTCCGGCGCGCGACCCGGTGCAAGCAGCGTGAAGTACTCGACCTCCGTGCCGTCGGGGCGAACGATTGTCGTCCGGCCGACCGGCGCGAACGCGACCTCGGCCACGAGATCGTCGTTCAGCTGCGTCACCGGGGCAGGCTCGGCGCCGGCGGTGGTAGTCACGTACGCCTCGCTCGGCCGGTCTGGCCAGGAGCCCGTGTACGCCACCGCCCGCCGGCCGGGCCGGGCAGCCACGCCGTCGATGATGATGTCGCCGCCGACCAGTTCGCGGCTCCGCGAGTCGCCGACTCGCGCCCGGTGCAAGGTGACCGAACCGTGGTCGGCCACGACCACCACGAGCTCGCGGTCGCCGGTCCAGCGAAACGGGGCGGGGAGTCCGGGCCAGAGCACGGTGGGCCGATCG
>Ga0070765_100002857_pt1 | contig 10979 bp, 8 predicted proteins | sample HubBroMetageWFT5_FD_71516 | JGI IMG/M metagenome (GOLD analysis project Ga0070765, IMG submission 71516) | Warmed and freeze-thawed soil microbial communities from the Hubbard Brook experimental Forest, New Hampshire - Hubbard Brook CCASE Soil... | ecosystem: Environmental > Terrestrial > Soil... | reverse complement strand
TTCAGCGACAAAGAAGCGCTCGACGGCAAGCTAATCGATATGGTCACAGCTTCACCTGAGGAGTTACTGGCAAAGCTCGATGGGCGTTCCATCACGCGTTTCGATGGAACCACAACGCAACTTGCGCTGCTGCATCCGGTTATCACCGCGGTCGATATGACCTCACGCGAGAAATTTCTTTCACGCATCGTTCAGCCTGACGCTTTCTTCATTCTCTTGATTATCGGCGTCCTCGGCCTCTACGCGGAATTTACGCATCCGGGAGCGTTCGCGCCCGGTGTCTTCGGCGTAATCGCTCTGGTGCTGGCCTTGTTCGCCATGCATATGTTGCCGATTAATTTTGCCGGCCTGCTGCTCATTGTCGTTGCGCTCGTGCTGTTTATCCTCGAAGCCAAATTTCCAACGCACGGCGTTCTCGGTGTGGGAGGAGTGATCTCCATGGTGCTCGGCGCGCTATTTTTGATTAACTCGCCGCTCACGGGCATGGGTGTGAGCCTCGGAGCCGCGCTAGGCGTGGCGATTCCATGCGCTGTCATTGTCATTATCTTGATGCGGCTTGTTCTGCGGTCGCGCACCTGGAAGCAGTCCACCGGGAAAGAAGAGCTGATCGGAGAACTTGGCGAAGTTACCGAGCCGGTAGAGCCTTCTGGCCCCGCGGGAATGGTATTCGTTCATGGCGAGCTCTGGCGCGCGATCGCGCGCAGCGGCGAAGAAATTCCCAGAGGGGCGCGCGTTCGAGTTAGGAAAGTTGCCGGCTTGACCCTGGAAGTGGAACCGGTGAAGACGCCGCAATCGGCTTCTTCGTAGGAGATAGATCGGAGGAGGCAGCGAATGGACTTTGCGACGATCCTACTGGGATTCGCCGTACTGATTTTTCTGTTCTGGCTGGTGAATTCCGTGTACGTCATCAAGGAATGGGAGCGCGGCGTGGTCCTGCGCCTGGGACGCATGCTGCCCGAAGCCAAAGGCGCTGGCTTGCAACTGGTTTTCTTTCCGATCGACAAACTCACCCGCATCTCGCTTCGAATTGAAACGCTCGACGTTCCGCCACAGGATGTCATCACGCGCGACAACGTTTCGGTGAAAGTGAACGCGGTCTGCTATTTTCGGGTGGTGGACGCGAACCTGGCCTTGTCGCAGGTGCAAAATTATCTCTACGCCACCTCCCAGCTCGCGCAGACCACCCTGCGCAGCCTGGTCGGCCAGTTCGAATTGGACTCCATTCTTTCGGAGCGCGAAAAGGTAAACGCCAAGCTGCAACAAATCCTTGACCAGGATACCGAGCCTTGGGGTATCAAAGTAACCAAGGTTGAGGTCAAACAAGTCGATATTCCGGAAAATATGCAGCGCGCCATCGCAAAACAGGCGGAGGCCGAGCGCGAACGCCGTGCCAAGATCATTCACGCGGAAGGCGAATTTGAAGCTTCCCAGAAGCTGGCCGACGCGGCCGAGGTGCTGGAGAAGCAGCCCGCGGCGATTCAGTTGCGCTATTTGCAGACTTTGACCGAAATCGGCGTGGAAAAGAATACGACCATAGTTTTCCCGCTGCCCGTTGACATTATTTCGCAATGGGTGAAGCAGGCGGGAAACAAGTAGGAACCATGGCAGGAAGCGGAAAACGCGGCGGTGGCGATCGGGTTCTGGAGAGCCGGCACCTGGTGGGGCTGTTTCTCGGCGTGGTACTTTTGTGTGGCGTGTTCTTTACCCTGGGCTACGTAATGGGCCGCAACCAATTCGGCGGCTCGGTACACGCCTCTGACTCCGCCATCAGGAACGTCCCTTCCTCTTCGCCTAAACCCAAAGCTGCGGAGCAACCTGGCCCGACTGCTCCTGATTGGGATTTTTACCCGAATGGAAACAAGAAGGACACCGATCACCTGACGCAGCCCGCGCCAGCCGTTAAGTCGCCGCCTGCGCCCAGCGCGACGGCGAAGCCTGTGCCGGCCGCCGCTCCTCCAGTCGCGCCCAGGCCCGCGGCGAACGATGCAAAAAATCCGCGCTTGCAGCCGCAGACAACTCCCAAGAGCGGGATTCTCCTGCAAATTGCAGCGCTTCGCCGACAGGGCGACGCCTTGGAAATGGCGGAAGCCATCCAGCAGAAAAAGTTTCCTTGCTTTGTCGTTACGCCCAGTTCAGACAACTACTACCGCGTTCAAGTCGGCCCCTATCAGGACGTCGCTTCCGCCGAAGCTGCAAAACGCTCCCTCGAACAATTGGGTTTCAAGCCTATAATCAAGCGCTGAATGAAATTTACCCGAACAAAGCGAGCGCTGCTCGCCGTGGCGAGCGGTGTCGCCCTAGCGGTTTCGTTTCCCGACTACAATCTTTGGCCTCTCGCCTGGTTTGCCGTGGGCATGCTGGTCCTGGCATCGGTCGGATCGCCTCCAGGCGAATCGCCGCTCTACGGATTTTTGCATGGCGTGGTCTTCTACCCTGTTTGCGTGCCGTGGATCGACACCGTGATGCGGCAGTACGGCGATCTGGACCCCTGGACCTCCGCCGGAATCCTCGGCCTGATGGCTGTCGCGGGTGGCTTGCTCTACTCCTTGTTTTCTTGGGGAGTTGCCCGCGCGTCGAGAAAAAGCGTTGCTCTTGCTTGCGCGCTGGCGCCTTTCCTCTGGGTCACTTTGGAATTTGCGCGCACTCATTTGCCTTACATCGGTTTTCCCTGGAACCTTACGGGCTACGCGGCGGCGAGAAGCCTCGCGCTCCTGCAAATAACTACGCTCACCGGAATTTACGGCCTTTCGTTCCTGATCGCAGCCTACGGCTCGCTGGTTGCGTTTGCAATTCTAGTGAGTACTGGCAGATGGCTTTCAACAGAACGCCGCGCTTGGCCGACGGCCGCGGCCACTACGGTTGTGCTCCTCGTCGTAGCGCTGGGCGGCGGCTATCTCGTTCCATCCGCCACGCCGCACCACACCGCGCATCTAGTCCAGACGAATTTCCCGCAGTCAGAACACTATCCATCCGACTGGATTCAGCTCCACGCTGGCGAACTGGACGAACTGGAGCGCATCAGCATCGCTGCGGCCAGGAAAACTCCCGGACCGCCCGAGTTGGTTATCTGGCCTGAAGTGCCGGCGCCATTCAGTTTGCAAGACCCCGCGTTTGCCGCTCGCGCCACTCGTATCGCGCGCGAATCGGGCGGAGATTTCCTGGTCGGCGTCGTGGACTGGAAGCAGGACGCCTCCCAGCAATGGCTAGCCTCCAACAGCGCCGTACTGCTGGATCCCTCCGGTCGGCGAATTTACACCTATGATAAAATTCATCTAGTGCCGTTCGGCGAGTACGTGCCGCTGCGCCGATGGCTGACTTTCGCCGGACGCCTGACTGCCGATATTTCCGATTTCACGGCTGGAACACAATATCGCGTGGGTGAAGTTCCGGGCGGCAAATTCGGGACTTTTATTTGTTATGAGGCTATTTTCCCCGGCGAAGTACGCCGGTTCGCAGACGCCGGCGCACAATTACTGATCACGATTTCGAATGATGGCTGGTTCGGCCGTTCGTCGGCTCCCATCCAGCACCTCATGATGGTGCGAGTTCGCGCGGTGGAAAATCGCAGGTGGGTGCTGCGCGATACGAACAACGGTTTCACCGCCGCAATCGATCCGTATGGACGCATCGTTGCGCAGTTGCCGACCGACATTCGCGGCGAGCTCGACGCGCCCTACGACTTTAGAACTGATTTGACGCTCTATGCGCGTTTCGGCGACTGGTTTGCCTGGCTCTGCGTAATCGCCACTTTGGTGCTTTTGTTTTTGGCCTTGAAGCCAAGCATTGCCGCTCCAGAAGTGAAAAGGTAAAAAGAATGGCTGAACACATCGAAGACTTGCAGCAGCGCTACGCCGAGCTCAAGAAGCGCATTGAACTCGTTCGGAGTTTTCTTTGACGCTGACTCCGCTCGCAAACAGCTCGCCGCACTCGAAGAAAAAGTAAGCGATCCGAATTTCTGGCAGGACCAGGAAAAAGCCCAAGGCGTCTTGCAGCAGCGCAAGCAGGTCGAAGACCGCGTTAACGCCGAAAAGCTTCTGGAAACCAAATCCAGCGACATCGAAACCTATTTCAACCTGGCGCGCGAAGAGTCCAACGACGCGCAGCGCGATGCTTTGCTCCATGACGTCAGCAAAGAGATTGCCTCCGCGGACGCGCATTTGTCGGAGCTCGAGACGAAAACCCTGCTTGCCGGTGAAAACGATCGCCTGAACGCAATCGTCACCATCAAGCCCGGCGCTGGCGGCACCGAGTCGCAAGACTGGGCCGAGATGCTCCTGCGTATGTATCTTCGCTGGGCAGAACAAAAAGGATTCAACGCGACGGTGATCGACTCGACTCCCGGCGAGGAAGCTGGAATCAAAACCGCCACGGTACAAATAGCCGGCGAAAATGCTTATGGCATGCTGGCCGGCGAAAGTGGTGTGCATCGCTTGGTTCGCATTTCGCCTTTCGACCAGGCCGCCCGCCGCCACACTTCCTTCGCTTCGGTTTTTGTGATCCCGGAAATTGACGACAAAATCGACATCGTGGTTAAACCCGACGATCTTCGCATCGATACTTTCCGCGCTGGCGGCCATGGCGGGCAAAACGTCAACAAAGTTGAATCCGCTGTCCGCATTACGCACCTCCCCTCTGGCATCGTAGTCCAGTGCCAGAACGAGCGCAGTCAGCATAAAAATCGCGAATGGGCTATGAAGGTTCTGCGCTCGCAGCTTTATGAGTTGGAACTGGAGAAACGCAGCGAAGCCTTGCACAAGCTGGACGCTTCCAAACCTGAAATCAGTTTTGGCAGCCAGATTCGCTCTTACACCATGCAGCCTTATCAGCTGATCAAGGACCACCGCACAAAGCTCGAGCGTGGCGACGTGGACAAGGTCATGAATGGCGATTTGGATCCCTTCATCCGCGCATACCTGCTTTTCCGGCGTGATAGCGAAGGCGGCACCGCCGCCGGCGGGTCCGCGAGAAGGTAACGGAGCGGAAATTTGTTGCACTTTTCCGCCGCGAACAGCCAGCCTTGGCGGAAGCGTTTAAGGCCGAAAGTTGCCGTTCGGGCCCAATTTAAGACCTTTCGATGCATATGATTGACAGCCCTATACCCCTATGTTAGCTTCGAAGTCCGGCTGAAACTGCACGTATCGCGATTTGGCCCCGCAATTGCCTTTCAATCTGCTGGAGGATACTTTTTTGGCGCACTCTGACGAAAAATACCTGTTCACCTCGGAATCTGTAACCGAAGGCCACCCCGACAAAATTGCCGATCAAATCTCTGATGCTGTACTGGACGCCGTCCTTACTGACGACCCTCTGGGCCGCGTTGCTTGCGAAACCCTGGTCACTACCGGCCTTGTCGTCGTGGCGGGCGAAATTACCACTACCACCTATGTGGACTTCTCCGGCCTGGCTCGCGAAGTCATTCGCGACGTCGGATACACGCGCGCGAAGTTTGGCTTTGACGCGGAAACCTGCGGCGTAATTTGCGCCATCAACAAGCAATCTCCCGACATCGCAATGGGCGTGGACACCGGCGGCGCTGGCGACCAGGGCTTGATGTTCGGCTACGCTTGCGACGAGACGCCCGAGTTGATGCCCATGCCGATCCAACTCGCGCACAGCCTCACGCATAAGCTCGCCGCAGTCCGCAAGAAGGGAACTGTCGATTTCCTCCGCCCGGATGGAAAATCCCAGGTCACCATCGAATATATCGACGGACGCCCGGCTCGCGTGGACGCGGTGGTCATTTCCACCCAGCACAGCGACAAAGTTTCGCACAGCAAACTCGAAGAAGCGGTAATGGCTGAAGTCATCAAGCCGGTCCTTCCCGAATCCATGGTCGATAAGAAGACGAAGTACTACATCAATCCCACTGGCCGCTTCGTAACCGGAGGGCCCATGGGCGACGCCGGTCTCACCGGCCGCAAGATTATCGTCGACACTTACGGCGGATACAGTCGTCACGGCGGCGGCGCGCTTTCCGGAAAAGATCCAACCAAGGTGGACCGCTCCGCTTGCTACATGGCGCGTTACGTTGCAAAAAATATCGTCGCCGCCGGCCTAGCCACCAAGGTCGAAGTCCAGCTCGCCTACGCCATCGGCGTCGCAGAACCGGTCTCCGTTATGGCCGACACGTTCGGTACCGGCACGATTCCCAATTCGCAGATCACCGAGCTGATTCGCGCGTTCTTCAAGCTGACGCCCAAGGGAATTATCGAAACGCTCGATCTCCGCCGGCCGATTTTCCGTCCCACTGCGTCCTACGGCCACTTCGGACGCACCGGGCCGGGCTTCACCTGGGAGAGGACCGATAAGGCCGCGGCCATCAAGAAAGAAGCTGGCTCGCGCGGGGTAGTGGCAATATCGCGCGCATAATTTCCGTGTTTACTTTTTTTATTTAGGTTTCCTAGCGCCGGGCTTTAGCCCGGCATCTTTGGTTTGCATTTTTTTAATTAGCCCAAGCTTTCTCCGCACAATAAAAATTAAAGGGAGTTCTCGTGGAAACAACAGCACCGAAGCTGACCGGCGACGTGAAGGACATTGCCCTGGCAGAAAAAGGCAAACGCAAAATTGAATGGGCCAATCAGCACATGCCTGTTCTGCAACTCATCCGCAAACAATTTATAAAAGACCAGCCGCTCAAGGGCGTGCGCATGTCCGCCTGCCTGCACGTCACCAGCGAGACAGCCAACCTGGCCATCACCCTGCGTGACGGCGGCGCTGACGTCGTTCTTTGCGCCTCCAATCCGCTTTCCACCCAGGACGAAGTCGCTGCCTCTCTTGTGAAAGACTACAACATTCCGACCTTCGCCATTAAGGGCGAGGACAACGCCACCTATTACGCGCACATCAACGCGGCGCTCGACCACCAGCCGCAGATCACCATGGACGATGGCGCCGACCTGGTCACGATTCTGCTCACCAAGCGCCCCGATCTGGTAAAGAACATCATCGGCGGCACCGAAGAAACCACCACTGGCGTGATTCGTCTTCGCGCCATGGCCAAGGACGGCACGCTGAAATATCCCATCGTGGCTGTGAACGACGCGCTCACCAAGCACCTCTTTGACAATCGCTACGGTACCGGACAATCTTCGATCGATGGCGTCCTTCGCGCCACGAATCTCTTGATCGCAGGACTTCGCGTGGTTGTTTCCGGCTACGGTTGGTGCGGCAAAGGCGTCGCCATGCGCGCTAAAGGCCATGGTGCCGACGTCATCATCACCGAAATCAATCCGGTCCGCGCGCTCGAAGCCGTAATGGACGGCTTCCGCGTGATGCCCATGCCAGAAGCCGCAAAAATCGGCGACATCTTCATCACCGTCACCGGCAACAAATCAATTCTCACCCACGATCATTTCGAAAGGATGAAAGACGGCGCGGTCATCTCCAACTCCGGCCACTTCAACGTCGAGATCGATATCCCGGCGCTGGAAAAACTTTCCAGCTCGAAGAAGCCGGTCCGCCCGTTCGTAGACGAATACGTGATGAAAGATGGCCGCAAACTCTACTTGCTCGGCGAAGGCCGCCTAATCAACCTGGCCGCCGCCGAAGGCCACCCAGCTTCGGTGATGGACATGAGCTTTGCCAACCAAGCGCTCGCCTCCGAATACCTGGTCAAGAACGCCAGCAGCTTGAAGCACCAGGTTTATTCCGTGCCCGAGAATATCGACCGCCATATCGCAAAGCTTAAACTCGACTCCATGGGCATCCAAGTCGATAAACTCACGCCAGATCAAGAGCAGTATCTGGCCTCCTGGTCCGAAGGCACCTAGAACACAACATCCTGTGACGAGAAGGCCGAGGCTCTGCCGCTTAGCAGCAGTTTATGTCCTCGGCCTTTTTTTGTTCCCGCAATCAATCGCCCTGGCCGATTCCGGCCGAATCGATCCGCGCCCCGCGCAAACTTTCCGCGGCTGGGGCATGTCTCTCGCTTGGGAAGCCAACGATCTTTACGGCGGGGGCCGGCAGCCCGCGCAAATTAAAGATCCCGAAATTCAGAGCCAGTATATGGATTGGCTGTTCGGCGATCCGGCTACTCGGTTGACGCTTGGATTCAATGTTGCGCGCTACAACATCGGCGGCGGCGACGACCCCGCGCACAAACACATGCGCGCCGACGCTCAGATGGACGGTTTTCAAGACGGAGCAAACGCTCCGTTTGACTGGACGCGCGACGCGTCGCAGCGCCGCATGCTGCAGGAGGCGAAAAAGCGCGGCGCCAATATTTTTGAAGCCTTCTCGAACTCTCCTCCTTATTGGATGACGGTCAGCGGCTGCGCCTCCGGCTCAACGGTCGCGCATCAAGACAATCTGCGACCCGAGATGTATCAGGATTTTGTGAATTACCTCGCCACCGTGGTCAAACATTTTCGCGACGCCGAAGACATCCGCTTCGAAAGTGTGGAAGCGTTCAACGAGCCGGACATCGGCTGGACTGCTCGCGGACGCCAGGAAGGGAACAGCGCTTCGTTCGCTTCCCAGAATGCGCTGATTCCAATGCTTGAGGGCCGTTTGAAACACGACAGCCTTGACACTTTTGTCTCCGGCGTGGACATGAACAATGTGAACGATGCAGTCGGCGGCGCCGGGAAGTTAACGCCTGCCGCGTTTTCCGCGCTGGGCCGCATGAATACGCACGACTACCATTCCGCGACCGCCGATCCCGCGAAAATGGCGGATTACAAATCCGCAGCTCAGAAAGCGCACAAGCCCGTGTGGATGAGCGAAGTCGGATGCTGCTTCAAAAATCAGGGAGATGGCACCGACATGTGGGGCGCTCTGTTCATGGCCGACACGATGCGCATGGATTTGCGCGACCTCGGCGCGGTGAATTGGGTGCTTTGGCAGCCCGACTGGGGGGTAATTCTATTCGATCCAAACGGCCGAACGCCTCAACTCAAAAAACAGTATTACGCCATCGCGCAATACTCGCGATTCATTCGCCCGGGCTTCCAGATTATCTCGGCGGGAGGCGCGTACAACACCCTTGCGGCCTATTCGCATTCCGCAAAACGCCTTGTGCTGGTGAGCACGAATTGGGATTCGGCCACGCCGAACGATCTCGACCTTAGTGCTTTCAAAGACATTCCGGCGTTGGTCACCGTCTATCGCACCACAGCCGATGAGAGCGTGAACCTCGAAGAGGGGAGCATCCAGATTTCCTCGAAAAAACATATCGTCGATCAGTTGCCGGTGCGTTCGATCACAACTTATGTCGTCGACGGCATCACGCCGCTGCCCGGCGCCCCTTCGAGCGCGGTGGAAGGCCTGCATCAGATCGTTTCGCAGGGGACCAAGCTGTGCATGAACATCCCTCGGAACTCTACGAAAAGCGGAGAGGGAATCATTCCGTACCCGTGCAGCGCGCTCGGCAATATGGAGTTTAATTTCGTAGACAACGGCGGCGGCTTTTATTCCATCCAAACGGTGAACGACGCGCAGCGGCAGTGCTTGAATATCGCTGACGCCTCCAGCTTGCCCGGTGACGGCAAAAAACTTGGCGGTCCGGGCAACTTGATTCAATGGGCTTGCGGCCAAGGGGCCGCATTTTACCCAAACGAGCTCTTCGAACTTGTGGACCTGGGCGGAAACAAGTTCCAAATCCGGGTAAAGAGTAGCGGCCTTTGTCTCGAAGACCCCGGCCGCGGAGGCACCATCCGCCAAAACCGCTGCAACAAAGCAAACGGCAATCAGCAATTCCAGCTTAAGTAGGAATCGCCAGCGACCCTAGCTTGCCCCGCTCTATCCCTTATTCGCGCTCCCGTCTCCCACCGTATTTATCGTCTGTTAAGATAATCGCATGCCAAAGACGATTGTTGCGATTGGCGGTGGGGAGATAAGAACCAGGGGAACTGCCTCGATTGATCGAGAGATTATAAAGCTCTCCAACAAGAAGAATCCGAAACTTCTATTTATTCCGACCGCAAGTTCGGATTCGGAAAGATATTGGAAGCGCATTCAGGAACACTTTGGCAAGTTCTTGAAATGTAAGACCGACGTCCTGTTCCTCGTCAAAGAGCAGCCTTCCGAGGAGCAGATTCGCAGGAAGATCCTGTCGGCAGATATTATCTATGTCGGAGGCGGAAACACCTTGAAAATGATGCGCCTTTGGCGGCGTCTGGGCGTCGATAAGCTTCTGATATCGGCCTACGAGCGGGGAACTGTTTTAGCTGGCATTAGCGCAGGTTCGATCTGTTGGTTTGATTCCGGACATTCCGATTCGATGTCCTTTTATCACCCGCGAAAATGGAAGTACATAAATGTAAAAGGTCTAGGTCTTATAGAGGGAATACACTGCCCACACTACAACAGCATGACCCGAGGCGTTCCTCGGAGAAGGCACTTCCGAAACATGATTCGGGACCACGGGGGCGTCGGAATCGCCATTGAGAACAATTGCGCGATAGAGTTCATAGATGGCCAGTTCTACAAAGTCATCAGCTCCAAAAGTTACGCGCGGGCATACAAAGTCTATAAGATTGGCCGCGAAGTCACCTCCAAACAAATACGCCAGGAGAGACAGCCTGCTCCTCTGGAGTTCCTCAATCGTCAACCCCGCCCGGCGGCCCTGGACTCCGTAACGAGGCCGCGCAAGCAGTTACGGCAATTTAGGTCATCGGAAACTGCAAATCGCGGTTTTCTGATGGACAACGGCGAGTGATGGGCTGGAACTTTTCTTACACGAAATTCTTGAGTTAGACGCGCCCACCTGTAGAGTAACTTGGATGAATAGTCGAAAGCAAAGCCATCGGCTGCGGCCCATCCTGGCGACGTTGCTAGTGCCCCTTGTAGCTGCAATCGTCGCTTCCTCGGCAAGCGGGCAACCATGTGCCATAAAGCCGGCGTCGATTCCGCTAGGCCAAACAGTCCGCCTTCGCTGCTCAGTCGCCGCAGCAACTGCGCGCATGAATGGCCGCACTGTTCGTCTTTTCAAGCAGACCAATGGCGACTGGCAGGGCCTGATGCCGGTAGCGGTGGCCGAT
>Ga0070765_100002856_pt1 | contig 10982 bp, 11 predicted proteins | sample HubBroMetageWFT5_FD_71516 | JGI IMG/M metagenome (GOLD analysis project Ga0070765, IMG submission 71516) | Warmed and freeze-thawed soil microbial communities from the Hubbard Brook experimental Forest, New Hampshire - Hubbard Brook CCASE Soil... | ecosystem: Environmental > Terrestrial > Soil... | reverse complement strand
TTCCTCGACAGAATTATTTTTGGCCGCGGTTGCGCCGCAGATCGCCGTGGTTTCAGTTGGTGAAGGGAATGCGTTTGGGCACCCGGCGGAAGCGATTGTGGAGCGTTATGCGCGGGCGAGGATTCGATTTCTGCGCACGGACCGCGACGGCGCTGTGACGGCGCTGACGGACGGGCAATCCCTTACCGTGCGCACTTTCGCAGAAATGCACCCTAACTAATTTTGGGGCGCGGCTTGCGGTCCATGCTTGTGACAGGGCGCGGAGGTTTTTCGCTGAAATCCGAAAAATCCTGGGCATTCGCTTCGAGGTACTCCGCGACGGTGCGGCGCGCGTCGCCAGCCTGCGATTTCGGGACGTAGACTTCAAACCCCTGAAATGCCTTCCCAGCGACTTTCAAGCACAATGGATTAACGAACTCGGGTCCAGGCGCGTGAATCCCGTTCGCTTCCAGCAACGAACGAATCACCATTGCTTCCGGCTCGCTTTCCGCCGTGTGAATGCTTACGAAACCTGCGCGCTTCAGGTCCATTTTTGACCGACCAGGGTACAGTGGCCGCGAGTACTATTGCACCGCTCGCGGCTTCAGCCCATACTTATCGAAGGGGCCAAGGCAGACCGACTATGGAAATCCTCGAACGCCAACCGCTGACAGCTCCGACGCAGGCGGAGATCGACGAAGAAAGCCGGATGATCCGGCGGCTGCGCATCCTGGTTCAGTTGACCGTGGAAACGATCGCGGAGGGTGGGCTTTCGCCCGAGGAAGCGTCTGGGATGATTGCCGCGACCCGCAGAATTGCGCTGGAAATGTTTCCCGGGAAGGAACGCGCGTTCGATATTCTTTACCGGCCGCAATTTCAGCGTGTGATGCACGCGATTTACCGTTTGCAGTAGCCTCGTAGCATGCACGCCACTCAGTAGCCATATCGCATTCGCACCCACATGCGCAGCGCCACGACGCCGAGACCCGCGATCGTACCGATGACCGCCTGGTATTCGCGGTTGCGCATAAATTGCGGCCAGGAAAAATTAACCGGCTGCTGCGAATCGTGGAGATCAGCCAATCGGGCAGGGTTTGCGGCGCGCGGTATGAACAGCGGAACAATTTCGGCGTATTTCTCAAACACGGCGCCGAAACGGACGCGAAGATCTTCCTCTTCGTTGCGCATCACCGCATAATAAAAAACAGCGAAGTAAATTCCCACGACCGCGCCACCAACCCAGGAATGCCCCGCGACGATAAACCCCAGGGCGAGGGCAGCGCTTCCCAAATACAGCGGATTGCGCGTGCGGGAATATGGGCCGGTGGTGGCGAGGACTTTGTCCTTCCAAAGATGGCCGGCGGCAGTGCCGCGAATGAGCAGGCCAATCAGGCAATAGCATGCGCCGATCGCGATTGAGCGAAACGTGGGCGCCGCGAAATACAAATACGCCAGGGCCACAGGATATCCGGTGCGAACGCGCCAGCGCATCCAGAATTTTCTGGGCTGGCTCACGGATTGGACCGACTCTGGAATTTCATGCGCCTCTCGACTGCCTCCAGCACCTGGTCGACTGTAATCGAAAGCATGGCCGTCGAGTAAGATGCGCCGCGGCGATATGTCGTTTCGCTTACGCGCGCATTTCGCACAACGACATCTTCCGGAGAGTAGGGCCCGTTGCGCGAGGGATCTGTTGGCCCATACAGGCCGACGACTGGCGCGGCGAGCGCGGAGGCAATGTGCAGCGGGCCGGTGTCCGCGGAGACTACGAATTTGGCGCGCCGCAGCAACGCCATCATCGGGCCGAGGCCGAGCGAGATTGCGGCGGGAGGTCGCTCGCCCGCTGCAGCCACAACCTCGCGGGCCAGATTTTCCTCGCCGGGGCCGAAGCTGACCACGCCGCGCCAGCCGTATTGCTCGAAGAGTTTTTTGTGCAACTGACCGTACCGTTCGGCGGGCCAGCACTTCGAAAGCCAGCCGCCGCCGGGATTCAAAACGAAAAAATCGCCGACGGCGCGCGCGGCGAGTTCGCGCGAAACTTTTTCATCGTCCTCCGCGCGAATGGAGAGCGGAAAGCGCGCCAATCCTCGCCGAGCGCCCGCGGATTCAGCGAGCGTGAGATTGTGGTCCACTTTGTGAGGCCCGCGCGGATTCAAGCAGTCGGTGTAAAAGAGCGAGGCGAGTCCTTCGCGTGCGTAACTCGAGGGGAACCCGATTCGCCGGGGAGCGCCGGAAGCAAAAGCAAGAACCGCGGATTTATACAGCGCCTGGAAATCCACGGCGCATGTGTAATTCGCCGCGCGCATTTTTCGGACCGTCGAGACGATTCCACCGGCGCTCTTGCGGTCGACCGAGATTACTTCGTTCAAATCGGGATTGCCTTCGAGCAGCCGCGCCCACTTGGGCTCAATGGCCCAGTCAATACGCGCCGCGGGAAAGGTGTCGCGGAACGCGGCAGCGGCGGGCAGCGCGTGAATGACGTCGCCGAGCGATCCGAGCCGCACGAGCAGGAATCGCGGTTCATTCATTTTGTGAGTGTTTTCGGCGCATCAATCAGCCTTCCCTGGGGCGGCGCAATCGCTCGAGCAAGCCTCGAGTCGAATGGTCTTTTGGGTCACCGACAATCGCGACGCGAATGCCAAGCAGAGCCGCGAGTTCGCTTTCCGGCACTGTTTCGGCGGTGTAGTCGGTGCCCTTGGCGTGAACGTCCGGTTGAAACTCGCGCAGCAGCGCCTTCACGTCGAGTTCGCCGAAAATTACGACGTAGTCCACGGCAGCGAGAGCAGCAACCAGCGTCGCTCGCGCGCGCTCCGTCAGAATCGGGCGCCCTTTGCCCTTCAGCGCGCGCGTGCTCGCGTCAGAATTAATTCCAACGACGAGAAGGTCGCCCTCGGCGCGCGCAGCCTGCAGGTATCGCACGTGGCCGACGTGAAGCAAATCGAATACGCCGTTGGCGAAGACAATTTTGTGACCCGAGTGTCGGTGCTCCTCCAGCACTCCATGTAGACCTTCGCGAGAAAGAATTTTTTCGCGGGTGTCCATCAGGTCTCTAGCGCTGCGCGGCCGTGGCTTCGCGCCGCAATGCGGATTCGAGCTCCGCGCGCGTGACGGTGGCCGTGCGCCGCTTCATCACCACGATTCCACCGGCATAATTCGCCAGGTGGGCAGCCTCGAAATAGGAAGCGCCAGCGGCCAGCGCCAGCGTGAACACAGCGATCACCGTATCGCCTGCGCCGGTTACGTCCACGGGAGCATCCGAGCCATAAATTGGAATGTGCCGCGCGGCGGCAGGATTGGCATCGCGCTCGAAGACGGCCATGCCGTCCTTTCCGCGCGTCACCACCAGAGCAGCGAGCCCCAGCTCGCGCAGCGCGCGCTGGCCGGCTTCTTCGAGCCTCTTCGCATCCGATCCCACGCGCACTTGATAGGCGGCTTCCACTTCGGCCTCGTTCGGCGTCGCTGCGGTGATTCCGGCGTCGCGATATTCCAGCAGGCGGTAGCGCGAGTCGAGCGTGATGCGCTTCGCGCCAAGCTTTTCCACCAGCGCAGGCGACACGCCACCCAATCCGTAATCCGACACGAGAACCGCTCCCGCTTGCCGCGCCGCGCTCCGCGCCTTGCGCGCGACCGCATCCTCGACCGATTTGGGCAACTGGCCCTGCGGCTCGCGATCCACGCGCAACACCTGCTGTTCGGTGGTATGCGTCCAGCCAGCGAGAAAACGTGTTTTTGTGGTGGTGGCCCAATCGCGCGCACGGACGATCCCGCTGGTGTTCACGCGCTTGCGACGAAGATAGTCGAGCAGTTTTTTTCCACCTTCGTCGTCGCCCACCACGCCGACAGGCAATACTCGCGCCCCAAGGTCCGCAAGATTATTCACCGCGTTCGCTGCGCCGCCCGGATACAACTCGCTGCGGCGATGCCGCAAAATAAGCACCGGCGCCTCACGCGAAATGCGCGAAATTTCGCCGGAGACAAATTCGTCTAGAACCATATCGCCGACCACGCAAATGGTTTGCCGCGAAAACGTGCCGACAATGTCAAGCAGCCGCGTGAGGTCTACGCTCGAATCAACCGCGCTTGCGGCAGTTGCTTTCCCGCTCTTTTTGCGTCCAGGACTCAAACTGTCTCCCCGAGGACCTTCATTCAACCAGCGCGCCGAAAAGTATCACACCCTCACACAGACCGCCAATCCAGCCGTGGCAAGCGAGAGTTTCATTTCTTCCGCGCGCGCGCTTTTTCCTTCACCAGACTCCAAAATTCATCGCCGCGATCGATCCACATCGAAATCGAGCAGTAATACAACGGCAGCTTGGCGTAGTGGATCTCATGAAGATTGTATAGATCCTTCTCCGTGCAAATCAGACCGCGTGCACCGGCCGCTTGCGCCTCGCGCAGAATCGCAGAATCGTCGCGCTCAGTGAACCGGTGATGGTCACGAAAGAATTTGTGCCCCGCCAGCTGGACTCCCCATTCGCGCAAATCCGCCACAAATGAGGACGGATTTCCGATCGCACAGAACGCGAAGAGCGGCCCCGTATCCACCGGCGAGACTTCGGCGCCCATTTGACCATCTGAAACCCGGCGAAGGGCATCGAGTTGCGTTCGCGCATAAAAAATCGGCGCAGCGGAATCCCGCCTGACGGCCGCCTCGACCGCGGGCGCGCGTTCGCTCCGCGTGATGACGATTATGTCCGCGCGCGCGAGCGCCGGCCGCCGCTCGCGCAATCTGCCCGATGGCAGCGCCCGGCCGCCTCCAAACGGATTCGTGGCATCAATCAGGACGATATCTACATCGCGAGCAAGCTGCAGATGCTGAAAACCGTCGTCAAGCACAAACCATTCGACGCCCTGCCTCGCGAGTTCCCTGCCGAGAGCATAACGGTTTGCGCCTACGCCAATCTCCACTCGATGCCGCAGGCGCGAAGCCAACAGACGAACTTCATCGCTTGATGATTGGCTCCCGCCACTGCTTGCAGGCTGGATGCGATCGCCAAACTCGTCCGCGTTTGCTGTCCGCGCAGCGCGATTTGCCCTGCCGCGATATCCTCGCGTGAGGATTCCCACGCGCTTGCCATCGCTTAACAGCCGCTCGGCAATCCAAATCACCATCGGGGTTTTACCCGTGCCACCCACGGTGAGATTGCCTACACTGATCACCACGCCATCGAGCCGCCGCTGGTGCAAAATCCCTTTCTGATACGCACGCGCCCGCAAATGCGCCACTGCGCCGTAAGGCAAGGAAAGCGGCCAAAGCAGCGATTCAATCAAGTTCACGCGATTTTTTCTCCCGGCGCAAGCACGGCAGCGATTCTTTCGAGCGACCTCGCCGTCGCGCCGCGATTTCGCCCGGAAAGCTCCCGCGCGGCGTTGCCCATTTTCTCGCGCGTCACCGTGTCGTCAATCAACTGCACCCAGACCTTGCCCAGCATCGGCCCGCTGGTTACTTGGATGCCCGCGCGAGCCGCCAGGAACTGTTCGGCCATATCGCTAAAATTTTCCATCGAAGTGCCGAACACCGGCGGCTTCCCAAACCACGCCGGCTCCAGAATATTGTGTCCGCCTGCGCGCGCCACGAGTGAGCCGCCCACAAACGCGGCGTCCGCCAGCGAATAAATTCCGGCGAGCTCGCCGATCGAATCCAGCACCAGCACGTCGGCGCTCTCGTCCAGTTTCGCGGCGTCTGCTGAAACGATGCCGAGGTCCAGACCGCTGCGGCGCACCACATTCCAACCGCCCGCGGCGGAAATTGCAGCGGCTTCGTCAAATCGATCCGGTTTGCGAGGCGCGAGCACCAGCATGGCTCGACGCCATTTGCGCTGCACAATGTCGTAGGCCTCGAGTACAGCCTGTTCCTCCAGCGCCACCACACTTCCCGCGACGACCACCGGCCATCGCTCCTGCTGCCGAATCTGGCCATCCAGCCACGCGCCAAATCTTCCGATTGCGGGCGGCTCCGCGTCGTATTTCAGATTGCCCATCACCTCGACGCGCTCTTCCGGAGCTCCCATGGCACGAAGGCGCGTGGCATCTTCGGATGTCTGCGCGAGGAATAGTTCGGCATCCCGCAGCACGCGCGCGAAAAAATCTCCCACCAGAAATTTCCAGCGCTCGAAGCGCGCAAACGAGCGCGTCGAAATTCGCGCGTTTGCAAACACCACGGGCACTCCCCTCCGCCGCGCTTCGCGGAGAAAATTCGGCCAGATCTCCGTTTCCATGACGATCACCATCGCGGGCTGCATCGCGCCCAGCGCGCGCCGGACCGGGACAATCCAGTCCAGCGGAAAATAAAATATGGCGTCCGCCGCCTGCAATCTTTCGCGTGCGAGGCGTTGGCCCGTTTCGGTGGTCGTCGAGACGAACACCGCCCGGGAGGGGAATTGCAGCTTGAGCCCATCCAGCAGCGGCTTTGCGGCAAGCACCTCGCCCACGGACACGGCATGAATCCAAATCGCGCCGCCGCTCGAGACATCTCCCGCGCCTGCGCGCGCGGCAGCCCGCGCTGTAATTTCGCGAGGCAATCGCCCGAGGCGTTCGCCGAGCGCGCTCCCAGGCTCTCCGCGCCGCCACCCGCGCAGGGCGTAGTAAGGCGCGAGCACGAACATCCCTGCAGCCGTGAGTATTCGATAGAGGAAGTACATTCAGAAGGTCGCGCGCGACGAATTGCACCACCTGGACGCGCGAACTTTGACGCATCCCTTTCCAGCGCGCAATCGGGGTATTATAGGGGCTGTCGAAGGCAAATAGGCACAACTTCCCGCGTCACAGTTGCATCGGAAAAATAGGCCCGCAGGAAAACGCGAAGGATATGCATCGGGAGGATAGGCAAGCGATGCGCATCGTTTCAATGATTGCTGCTCTGCTCTTTATTGGATCGGGCGCTTTTGCCCAGTCGAACCCCGGGCCCGTTAACCCGCCCGCCTCCGCGACGCCGCCGCCCGCTGCAACGGACTCGAAGCCCGCCGTGCCCCCCGCCGCAAAATCCGCGGCCAATGAAAAACCTCACGATGCGCATGGCGGCATGATCCTCTCCGCCGAGCCAATCACTGACAATGAGCGCGCTAAGGATCTTTTCGGCAAGGCAAATCCACTGCCCGCGGGGATTTTGCCAGTCGAGGTAACATTTCAAAATCAAACACCCCGCGCAATCCGCGTCAACCTGACCACCGTGCAGCTGGAAGTCCACATTCACGACGAGCGCCAGGACGTGGACTGGCTCACTCCGGGCGAAGTCGCGAACGCCATCGTGCATCCCGATGGGCCTCCCCCGCCGAAACAGCGCCGCATCCCCGTGATCGGCCTCGGAATTCCCGGCAACGACAAAAAAGTGGAAAAGCTCGCCAATATCCTGCGCCCGCTCACGCTCGATTCGGACATCATTCCGCCCCTCGCCACAATTCACGGCTTCCTTTACTTCAATTTGAGCCACGAAATGACGCAAGTTCCCAATTCAAGCCTCTATTTGCCCGATGCGGTGTTCCTCCCCTCCAATGATCCGCTGATCTTCTTTGAAGTCCCGCTAAGCCCCGCCGCCCAACCGTGACCTGGATAAGCCCTTCCAAATCAATGAATCCTTCCGGTCTAATGGCGATATTTGAGGCCGTTTCGACGCCCATTTTCGGCACTGAAAATCGCGATTCCACCCGCCTCTGCTTGACGTAAATCCGGATTCCTGTTACATATATTTGCCTTGTTTTTGATAGCTTCTCGCTGTCAGTAAGGTCCCTTTCGAGAAGTCTTAATCCGGAGGAAGAATGTCGTCTCGGCGTGTGGAATCGTTGGTTTATGGGTGTGGGCAAACTCTCGGTGGAGGCATGTTGATGGACAGCAAGTTCTCGAATTCCTGGTTATCGAAGCTACCTTTCATGAAAAAGATGGCGGCTGGTTCTGTGATGACGCTGCTTGCGTCTGCCGCAGCATCTGCAGGGACCCTGGCGCGGACCTCTGCGGGGCCCTCGGGCGAAGCGGGCTTGAAGCTTCCCGACCTCTCGCAGGTGAATTTCCTTGGGATCAACGGGCATGCCCTGCTGACCTATGGAATTCTCTTCTGCGTGCTGGGCCTGATTTTCGGCATGGTGATCTTCGTCAAGCTGAAGAATCTGCCGGTGCACCGCACGATGCGGGAAATTTCGGAATTGATTTACGAGACTTGCAAGACGTACCTCGTCACGCAGGGGAAATTCCTGGTGCTGCTCTGGCTGTTTATCGCCGTGGTGATCGTGCTGTACTTCGGAGTGCTGTCGCCTGTACCGGATAAGCCCATCTCCACCACGCTGCCCATCATCCTGCTGTTTAGCTTGTTTGGGATGGCCGGGAGCTACGGGGTCGCGTGGTTTGGCATCCGCGTGAACACTTTTGCGAATTCGCGGACCGCCTTTGCCGGCCTGCGCGGCAAGCCGTATCCGATTTACCAGATTCCACTGGAAGCGGGCATGAGCATCGGCATGATGCTGATCAGCGTCGAGCTGATTATGATGCTTTTCATTTTGCTCTTTGTTCCGGGCGATTATGCGGGGCCTTGCTTCATCGGATTTGCAATTGGCGAATCGCTGGGCGCCGCGGCGCTGCGTATTGCCGGTGGAATTTTCACGAAGATTGCTGATATCGGCTCGGATTTGATGAAGATCGTCTTCAAAATCAAGGAAGACGACGCGCGCAACCCGGGCGTAATTGCGGACTGCACTGGCGACAACGCGGGCGATTCGGTGGGGCCGAGCGCCGATGGCTTTGAGACTTACGGCGTTACGGGCGTGGCTTTGATCACGTTTATCCTGCTGGGCGTGCGGAGCCCAGTGATTCAGGTGCAATTGCTGGTCTGGATTTTCGTGATGCGTATCGCCATGCTGGTTTCGGCGGCCGTGGCTTACTTCATCAACAGCGCCATCGCCAAAGCAAAATATGCGCATGCGGACGAAATGGATTTCGAAACGCCACTTACCTCGCTGGTGTGGATAACTTCGATTGTCTCGATTGCCATGACCTACGTGATTTCGCGCTACATCATTCCAGACCTGGGCGGCGACACGACGCAGTGGTGGAAGCTTGCGACCATCATTTCCTGCGGCACGCTGGCGGGCGCGATCATCCCCGAGCTGGTGAAAGTTTTCACATCGGTGAATTCGCGGCATGTTCGCGAAGTGGTGGCTTCGGCGCAAGAAGGCGGCGCATCGCTGGGAATTCTTTCCGGATTCGTAGCGGGCAATTTTTCCGGTTATTACCTGGGGCTGACGATGGTCATCCTGATGACCGTTGGCTACCTGGTGAGCAATACGGGCCTGGGCGATGTGATGCTCGCGCCGGCGGTGTTTGCGTTCGGGCTGGTGGCGTTTGGCTTCCTTGGCATGGGGCCGGTGACCATTGCCGTAGATTCCTACGGCCCGGTGACGGACAACGCGCAGTCTGTGTATGAACTTTCGCTGATCGAGAAAGTCCCCAACATCAAGCAGGAGCTGAAGAAGGATTACAACATCGATGTGAACTTCGAGCAGGCCAAGGATTTGCTGGAAGCTAACGACGGCGCGGGCAACACGTTCAAAGCCACGGCCAAACCAGTGCTGATTGGGACGGCGGTGGTAGGCGCCACCACGATGATTTTCTCCATCATAATGAGCCTCACGAATGGGCTTTCGGTTGATATCGACAAGCTCTCTCTGCTGCACGCGCCGTTCTTCCTGGGGCTTGTGACCGGCGGCGCAATGATTTACTGGTTCACGGGCGCGTCCACGCAGGCCGTGACGACGGGGGCGTATCGCGCGGTGGAATACATCAAGGCACACATCAACCTGGAAAGCGTGGAAAAAGCATCGGTTGCCGATAGCAAGAAGGTGGTGGAAATCTGCACGAAGTACGCGCAGAAGGGCATGTTGAACATTTTCATCGCCGTGTTCTTCGCTACACTCTCGTTCGCGTTTATCGAACCATTTTTCTTTATCGGCTACCTGATCTCCATCGCCATCTTCGGCTTATATCAGGCCATTTTCATGGCCAATGCCGGCGGCGCATGGGACAACGCCAAGAAAATCGTCGAAGTGGAACTGAAGCAGAAAGGCACGCCGCTGCATGACGCGACAGTCGTGGGTGATACGGTCGGCGACCCGTTCAAGGACACGTCGTCAGTGGCACTCAATCCGGTGATCAAATTCACCACGTTGTTCGGATTGCTCGCGGTTGAATTGGCCGTCGAGCTTACACTGAAGAATCCTGAGATGACTCGCGTCCTGGCAGGAGCGTTTTTCATCATCTCGTTTTTCTTTGTGTACCGCTCGTTTTACGGGATGCGGATTAAGTCGTCCGAGTAATCGCGTGACCCGGCGCGGCGGGCCTGCCCGTCGCGCCGGGAGCTACCCCTGCCGCGCCTTGCGAAAGCCGCGCCTCCAACGAATTGCAGCGATTGCCACGAAGAGCAGCAGGCAGATTTCCACGAAGAGTTTTTCACCATCGAACGGGTCAACCGGCGAGTTTTTGAGCAGCGGGTCTGTAAATATGCTGTGCCAAAACAGTGCCCCCGCCGCGATATAAATTCCAAAATGGAATGCCTTCCAGATTCGCCGCCCCAGCTGCAGCCGAAAGTACGAAGTCACCACGACAACCGCAATTAGATAGAAACCAATCGCGCCAATCGTGTTTTCGAGCGGCTGGCTCGGCGAGTGGAGGGGATAGAGAACGTCGCGCACGCGAAACCCGGCCGTCGAGGAAAACAGCAGCACCACGGGATGAAGGATTGCTGCGGTGAGCGCGAGGTAGCCCGTCCAGATATGCAAGCGGAAATAATTGAAATGGCGATGCGGCCAATAGCGGACGGGGCTGTAACGCAGCGCCATCATCAAGCCCAGCAACAGATTGGCAGTTGCAAGGCCCACCGCCGCGAGCCCTACATCCGCTGATAGGTCAGTCGCCGTCATTTGGTATTGCCGCCTCTGGCCGGCAAATATTCTCCGACAAGATTCGGGGAGGCAAAAGTACTACTCATCGGGCTGGAAGCAAAACGGCATTTCCTGTGAGCA
>Ga0070765_100002854_pt1 | contig 10982 bp, 11 predicted proteins | sample HubBroMetageWFT5_FD_71516 | JGI IMG/M metagenome (GOLD analysis project Ga0070765, IMG submission 71516) | Warmed and freeze-thawed soil microbial communities from the Hubbard Brook experimental Forest, New Hampshire - Hubbard Brook CCASE Soil... | ecosystem: Environmental > Terrestrial > Soil... | reverse complement strand
GCAAGAGCTCGTTACCGTTGCTTCCTTCCGGACCTGGCGGGGTTGGCGAGAGTGCGTCGCGCGGGACCGATGCCTGACCTGTTCGATTCTAACATCCCGATCGTACTCTTCCTTTTCCGGGCGGAATCGCCAACAATAGACGGGTACGCAGTCCATAGAACTGATCATGACCCCTGCTGGCAGCTTGCAATCAAAGATCGCTCCACTGCCCACGGCGGTACAACGCTACTTTGAAGTTGCGCTGTATTTGCTTGTGCTGTGCGGGTTCGTAACCCTGGTTTCGACCGGAGCCTTGGACCTGCCTACGATTCTGCTGGTGAGTGCGGCGATCGCGTTTCGGGGATACCTGCTGACCAAGCGTCAAACTTTGCTGATTCCCGAGAGCTGGACGACCGCGCTCACCCTTGGCTATGTGGCCTTTTATCTCGCGGATTACTTCGTGTTTTCGGGTTTGTTCGTGACGGCGACCGTGCATCTCGTACTTTTCGTCATGGTGGTTCGCCTGTTCTCTACCAAACGGGATCGCGATTATTACTTCCTTGCGGTCATCTCCTTCCTCATGGTGCTGGCCGCCGCCGTACTCACCGTAAACAGCATTTTTCTGCTGGCATTTGCCGCATTCATGCTAATGGCGGTCGTGACCTGCATCCTGATGGAGATGCGGCGGGCGTCGGCCCAGGCCACGGTTCGGGCCAAGTCCTCGAGCGATGACTCGGCGCACCGGCAGATGGCGTTCTCTCTGGCTGGGGCAGCACCCATGCTCGCGTTTTTGATCATGCTCGGGGCAGGGGCAATATTCTTTGTGCTGCCCCGCATATCGACTGGATACCTCAGCGCCTTGGCGCGCAGCCGTGAGATCAGCACTGGGTTCAGCGACCGCGTACAGCTCGGTCAGATCGGCGTGATACAACAGTCCAGTTCACTGGTGATGCACGTTCAGATCGACGGCGATCCGCATGGCTCCTACGACTTGAAGTGGCGCGGCGTAACCCTGAACGTGTTCGACGGCAAGACCTGGTTCAACCCGCATGCACAGCACGTGGTGACCAGCATGGGCGAGGGTCGTTTTCTCCTGCTTCCAACCGGCTCACGCTGGAAGAAATTTCAGCCTTCCGAGCCCGCGCAGACTATTCACTATCGCGTTTTGACCGAGCCCATGGCCAGCAACGTTTTCTTCCTTGCGCCCACTGCCAGGCTTCTGCAGGGTAACTATCGTTTGCTCTCAATGGATAGCGGTGATGCCGTCTTTGATCTCGACCCCGAGCATCCGGTTGGCCGCTACGAGGCCACGTCTGACATTGCTCAACCCAGTCCCGGCGAATTGCGTGCGGCCCCGACCGATTATCCGCCTGAGATTCTGTTGAACTATCTCCAGTTGCCGCCGCTGGATGGTCGCGTCGTATCTCTGGCCCAGCAGATCGCGGCTTCCGCGGACAACACTTACGATAAGACGACCGCCGTGGAACGCTATCTGCGCACACACTTTGGATACACGCTGCAACTTCCGGGCACGGTTCCGCGTGATCCCGTGGCCAATTTCCTCTTCGAGCGCAAGCAGGGACACTGCGAGTACTTCGCTTCGTCGATGGCCATCATGCTGCGCGTGGTGGGCATTCCTTCGCGGGTGGTGAACGGTTTCCGCACCGGGGAATTTAACGACCTTACTTCCCAGTACCTGGTTCGGGCCAGCAATGCGCACTCCTGGGTGGAGGTGTATTTTGCGGGCTTTGGGTGGATCAGTTTTGATCCCACTCCGGCGGCGCCCGTGCAGACCCGAACTGGTTGGAGCAGGGGAGCGTTGTACCTGGACGCATTGGCTTCATTCTGGCGGGAGTGGGTCATCAACTACGACGCGGGCCATCAGTACAATCTGGGCCGCGAGGTCGCGCGCAACAGCCTGGAGTGGTTTCAACGGACACGAATCTGGATGCACCGCCATCATGAGGCGCTGCTCGATGCAGCTCGTCGAACTTCGAGGACGATTTCTGATTCACCCGTGAAGTGGAGCCTCGGAGGAGCGGTTGTCGCACTCGCAATTGTTTTGGCGGCTAGCGCTGGGCGGCTGTGGCGAGGCTTTCGCAGCCGCCGGCTGGCGGCTCGTCCGGAAAAATCTCCGAGCCTGGCCGCAACCATCTGGTACGAGCGCATGACGCGAATTCTCGCGAAGAAGGGCTGGCGCAAGTCCCCAGCCCACACTCCGGAAGAATTCCTGATGTTGATTCAAGATGAGTCTATGCGAGCGCCGTTGGCAAGGTTCACCCAGCATTACGAGTCCGCCCGCTTCGGGGGTTCGGCAGAGGATGCGCAGCGCCTGCCTGAACTCTACGAGGAAGTCTCGACAGCGGCTCGCCGCTACACTGGATTCCGTCCAAGTTAACGAGTCAGTTTGAGTTTGTCGCCAGCCACCAACGGCGCAGCGCAACCACGGACCAAACCGCCTCGACAACTCCGAAAGGCCAAGCGCCCAGGAGGAATCCATAGGCCGAACCCAACAGGCACGCGCCGGCGAATGCCAGGATGAACCAGGGGTTTCGGTCTTCGAAGGCGTAGCACACCAGCATGGCGGTGACGGCGAACAAACCGAACCACGTCAGTCGATTCAAGTCGGCACTCCTATTGCTTTATTTTCTATTGTTTCAAGGATCCTTCCAAGCTCCATCTGGCGTCAGGCTGCGTCTTGCGAGAAGGAGACTCTCATCGGAGTAGCCACTCGGTCCCGAATGTTAGAATAGAAGGATTCCATGCCTAATCAGAAGCTTACTGTAGCCATCGAAAATGTTCTTAAAAACGACGGCCCGACGCTCGGGTCCCGGCCCAAGGTCGGCTTTGTCAGCCTGGGCTGCCCCAAGAATCTTGTGGACAGCGAAGTCATGATGGGCATGCTAGAGCAAGGCGGGGCCGAGTTGGTATCCCGCGCCGAGGACGCCGATGTCATCGTGGTTAATACCTGTTCATTCATCGCCAGTGCTCAGCAGGAATCGGTAAACACCATTCTCGAAATGGTACGTCACAAGACTGATGGTCGCGCGCAGAAACTGGTTGTTGCCGGATGCCTGGTCGAACGTTTTCGCGACGACATCCGCAAGAATATTCCAGAAGTGGATGCAGTGGTGGGCACGGGTGAACTCGAGAAGATTCTTGCGGCGGCGGGGATTGCGGCTCGACCAGCGAATCTTTCTCCGTTTAACATTTTGACTTCGCGTCCCGAAGGCGACGCTCGCGAGGCGCAAGGCCGGTTTTCACGCGAGTCGTGGGATGGGGCCATCGCCGATCTGCCCAACTACCTGTACGACGAAGCAACGCCTCGCGTCCTGGCCACGCCGAAATACACGGCCTATATCAAGATCGCCGAGGGCTGCGACCATCCCTGTAGCTTTTGCATCATTCCGCAACTACGCGGTAAGTTTCGCTCCCGTCGATTCGAATCCGTGGTCGCCGAGGCCGAAGGCCTGGCTCGCTCTGGCGTGCGGGAGATCACCCTCATCGGACAAGATACGACCTGCTACGGCGAAGATTTTGGCCTCAAAGACGGGCTCGCGCTCCTGCTCGAAAAACTAGCTGGCATTCAAGACTTACGCTGGATCCGTTTCCTTTACGCGTATCCCAACAAGATTACGGGCCGCCTGCTTGAAACCATTGCTGCACACGAAAAGATTTGCGCCTATGTCGATGTGCCGCTGCAGCACGCATCTGCGACGGTTCTGAAGCGCATGAAGCGTGGCGGAGGCGCCGATGTGTTTTTGCGTTCGATTGAGAAAATGCGGCGCACGATTCCAGAGGTAACCCTGAGAACAACCTTCATCGTCGGCTTTCCCGGCGAAAGCGAGAGCGAATTTGAGCAACTCTGCGAATTCGTCTGCCAGGCTGAATTCGACTGGATGGGCGCATTCGGCTACTCCGACCAGGAAGGCGCACACGCCTTTGCCCTGGACGAGAAGCTTCCTGCCCGTGAGATCGAGCGCCGACGCAAACACCTCATGCAGATTCAGCGCCGCATCAGCAAGAAGAGAAAGAAGGCGCTGGTCGGCCGAGAGCTCGACCTGCTGCTTGAAGGAGTGTCCGAAGAGAGCGACCTGCTGCTCGAAGGACGCACTCCGAGACACGCTCCTGAAATCGACGGCAAAGTCTTTGTGAACGACGTTCCCGAAGGACTCCAACCGCAACCGGGCGAGTTCTACCGCTGCCAGATTACCGAGGCCCACGACTATGATCTGGTGGCTAGAATCGTATAGGGATCTATGGCTCGCAAGCGCACTTTGAACCTGCGGTGCCCCATCTGCAAGAAGCCAGTGAAGAGTGGGGATGCGGAATTTCCATTCTGCAGCGAGCGTTGCCGCTTGATCGATTTGGGCAAATGGGCGAGCGGCGCGTACGTGATCTCATCGCCGGTGCAGGACACATCGGACCGCATTTCAGGTGCTCTGCCGGACAATTCCGATGAAGACTGAGTCGGATCGAAAACCCGACTCCAATACCTTCCTGCCTGCGTCTTACCGCCGCCGCGCACCGCTCTGGGCAAAGCTGGTTGCTACTTTCTTTGGCACCGGGCTGCTCCATCCTGGGCCCGGAAGCTGGGGTTCGGCGGCTACGGTTTTACTGTGGTTGCTGCTAAGCACGTGGATCAACCCGCAATGGAGGACCGCAGCCACGGTGTTGCTGGCGGCTGTGGCGATACTGGTCGGCATTCCCGCAGCTACTCAAATGGCTCGTGCGACTGGCTTGAAAGACCCTCAGTTCGTAGTGATCGATGAAGTTGCCGGTCAGCTCATCACTTTGATTGCCGTACCGGTCTCGTGGAAATCTCTGTTGCTGGGCTTTATACTTTTCCGAGGGTTCGATATCGTCAAGCCTCCGCCGGTTCGTCAACTCGAGCACCTTCCGGAGGGAATCGGCATCGTATTAGATGACGTCGCGGCTGGGCTCTACGCGTTAGTCATTATGCAACTGGCGCTGCATTTCGGCCTTTTGCCGCGATAGCTTTTCGGCGGACGCATAACCAAGGAAGTTGGAGTCGATGGGAATTTCTGACCGCTTGCTGGGGAAGACGAACGTCAACGGGAAGCCGCACATCGAAGGCGTGTTTCCGGCCGCTGCCATGCCCGGTGGCGAAGTGCGAATTACCGGCCACGGTTTGCGTCCCCAGGACTTGCGACGACCTCGGGTGCGCTTTGGTGAAATCGAGGGCGCGGTGGTCATCAGTTCTGACGAGTTCCTAGTGGCTCGTGTACCGCAAGGCGCGTCCTCGGGGCCCATCGTAGTTTCGACCAATGGGCACTCCAGCAATCCTCACCAGATCAAAGTTGCTGTCCCCATTGCGGAGAACCTGCACCCGGTGACGAATCCCGCGCTCGACGCTGAAGGCAACATCTACGTCAGTTTTTCCGGGAGCCGAGGGCAAAAGGTTCCCGTCGCCATCTACAAGATCGACACTAACTACAACGTCAAACCATTTCTTGCGGACCTGATGAACGCCACGTCCATCACCTTTGACCGCAGTGGTCAAATGTATGTTTCGTCGCGCTTCGATGGGACCGTGTACCGCGTCGCTCCGAACGGGAGCATGTCCTCCTACGCTGAGGGCATGGGCATCGCTACAGGAATTGCCTTCGATCGCGCTCAAAATCTTTATGTCGGCGACCGCAGTGGCACAATTTTTAAGATCGGCTCCGACCGTCAGATCTTCGTTTTCGCAACTCTCGAGCCCAGCATTTCCGCTTACCATTTGGCTTTTGGTCCCCATGGAGACCTGTTCGTGACCGGGCCGACCACGTCCAGTTTTGATTGCGTCTACAAGATCACTCCCCAAGGCAATGTGTCCACTTTTTTCCGTGGCTTGGGACGTCCTCAAGGCATTGCCTTCGATGCGGAAGGCAATCTTTACGTGGCCGCTTCGCTCTCAGGCAAACGCGGCATTGTGAAAATCACTCCCGCTGGGGAAGCATCGTTGGCGGTTGCTGGCGCCGGCCTCGTCGGTCTTGCCTTCGCGCCGGGCCGTTCGATCGTTCTAGCAACCAACAGCGCCGTGCATCATCTTGCCTGGAACATCGAAGGATTAGCGTTAACCGACCTCCCTGCCTAAGTCAAGCATTCAGCACTCAGTATTCAGCGTAAAGAATTATCTGCGGGAATCAGGGCAAATCCGTGGCCGATCTTGTTTTGTCTCTTTTCATTTACACTTTTATTCGTGAATGCCGAGATCGTCGCCATTGGCTCAGAGCTGCTGACTCCTTTCCGTCAGGACACGAACTCGCTCTATCTGACCGAGAAGCTCAACCAGCTTGGGGTTGAAGTGATTTTTAAGACCATCGTTGGCGATAACCGTGAACATCTCACGGGAGCGGCAAGTCTTGCGGTATCGCGGGCTGAGATCGTTATCTTCATGGGCGGACTTGGCCCGACCGAGGACGACCTCACCCGCGAAGCGGTAGCCGACGCGCTTGGACTTGAACTCCACCGCGACCCGGCGATTATCACCAGTCTCGAACAGCGCTTCGCCGCGCGCGGCTGGAAAATGGCGCCGAACAACATCAAGCAGGCCGACGTAATCACAGGCGCAACCGTCTTGCCCAACGCCAACGGGAGCGCTCCCGGGCAGTGGATGAGCGGTAAGTATGAGGGCCGCGAAAGAATCATCATGTTACTTCCCGGGCCGCCGCACGAGTTGAAGGCGCTCTTTGAGGAACAGTGTCTGCTTCGCCTGCGGGCCAAGCTGCCGCCGCAATTCATTGCCACTCGCGAACTGAAAATTACCGGCTTGGGCGAGTCGCTGTGCGACGCGCGGGTAGCGCCCATTTACAAGCTCTATACGGATGTGCAAACGACCATCCTGGCTGGAGCCGGTGAAATCCAACTGCATTTGAAGTCGCGCGCCGCTTCTCTCGAAGCCGCTCAGTCGCGAGTCGATGAATTGGTCGGGAAGATTGAAGAAGAACTTGGAGATTGCGTCTTCTCCGACAATGGCGATTCGATGGAACAGATCGTTGGCTACTATTTGCAGATGCGTAACGCAACCCTCGCGGTCGCGGAATCCTGCACCGGCGGCTTATTGGCCGAGCGCATCACTTCTGTCAGTGGAAGCTCCCGTTACTTTGTGGGAGGCGCCGTTGTTTATTCGAATCAATTGAAGACCGGATTCGCCGACGTTCCACCTGAACTCATCGACAAATGCGGCGCAGTGAGCCGTGAAGTAGCCGCTGCTCTGGCGGAGGGAATTCGCCGGCGAACTGGCGCAACTATAGGCTTGGGGATTACGGGCGTCGCCGGACCGACCGGCGGGACTGATGCGAAACCAGTTGGATTGGTTTTCCATGCTCTGGCTACCGACGGCGGAACCGAAGTCGTGGAACGAAAATTTCCCGGAGATCGCAAACATATCCGCCGGTTCGCCAGTCAGCAGGCGCTGGATATGGTGAGAAGAAAGCTGATGTAGATCGGTCTTTGGCCGTTGGTCGACAGCCGGAATGGTCTTAGCCAACGACCAACGACGAACGACCAACGACCCGATGCGAATCTTCATTGCCCTCGACATCGACGACGCCATCCGCCAGCGCATTCAGCGCTTCATGGAAGGGGTGAGCGGGTTCGCGCCGGATGCTCGCTGGGTCCGTCCTGAATCGCCGCACGTCACCTTGAAATTCATTGGCGAGAAGCCGATGGAAACCGCGGAAGAAATCAAGCACGCCCTTTCCGGCATCCGCTCTGACTCCTTCGAGCTTACGTTCCGCGGCTACGGATTCTTCCCCACCGCAAAAGCTGCACGCGTCTTCTGGGTCGGCATTGAATCCGGGCCGCAACTCGCATCTCTCGCGAACGCCGTCGATGCCGCCACTTCCGCTCTCGGAATCCCGAAAGAAGATCATCCCTTCGCACCCCACCTCACCCTGGCGCGCGGCGGCGGACGCTCCGGCGCTCCCCGCTGGCGCAAGGGTGACGCTACCAATAAGAACTTCCAACACCTGCAGGAGAAATTGGCGGCTCTGCCCGTCCCTGACTTTGGTACCATGGCGGCCCACGAGTTTTTTCTGTACCAGAGTCAGCTCTCAACAGGGGGTTCGCGTTACACAAAGATCGCAAGCTTCGCCCTAACGTAGCGCCGGCATCCTGCCGGCTGTCGCGAGGGCATCTTGCCCTCGCCGCTGAGGTAAGCAAGGCGCTTGTACAAATGCCCACGTTCGTTCTCACTGCCGCGTATAGCTACCTCCTAGGCTCGATCCCTTTCGGCTATCTCCTGGTGCGCGCGTTTTGCGGACAGGATGTTCGCCAGACGGGCAGCGGCAACATTGGCGCGACCAACGTTTCCCGCACTTCGAAAGGTCTGGGCGCCCTCACGCTAGTTCTCGATGCGCTGAAAGGACTCACCGCCGTTGTCATTACACGCATGAATTTCCCCGGCAACAAGACACTGCTCGGCGCTGCGGCACTCTTCGCAATTGTGGGTCATATGTTCCCGGTGTGGCTGCATTTTCGGGGCGGCAAAGGGGTAGCAACGGGACTGGGTTCCTTTATCGTCCTCACGCCTAAAACCATTCTGGTGATGCTTGCTATCTTCGTCGTGATTTTTCTGGTGTTCCGGTACGTGTCTCTCGCCTCGATCCTCACCGTGGCTCTGTTCCCGCTTCTGGCGTGGATTCTCGAGCCTGAGCGTGCTACTTCCCGGGTGCTTCCCTTCATTGCGGCCGCTTCCTTTCTCATCATCGCGAAGCACCATGAAAACATTCGCCGTCTACTCGACCATACCGAAACCCGCTTTCAGTGGAGGCGCAGGTGAGCGAGATTGCTGTGGTCGGTGCGGGCGCCTGGGGTACGAGCCTTTCCATCGTCCTGGGGCGGAAGGGCACACATCGCGTTCGCCTGTGGGCCCACGAAAAAGAAGTGCGCGATTCCATTTCGTCGCGCCGGGTTAACGAACTCTTTCTTCCGGAGCACACCATCCCCGACTGTGTTTCGGTTACAGGCAGTCTTGAGGAAGCTATTCACGATGCGGAAATCGTTGTAGGCGTCATGCCTTCGCAACACTGCCGTGGGCTTTTTCAGAAAATGCGTCCATTTCTCAAGCCGGGCATGCTGTTTGTGAGCGCCACCAAGGGTCTGGAAGAGGGAACGCTGCTGCGCATGACGGAAGTGATCGCGGTCGTTGTGGGATCAGACGGAGGCTTCCAGCCCCGCATCGGCGCGCTGAGTGGGCCAACCTTTGCCAAAGAAGTAGCTCGCGGCGATCCCACCGCTATCACCATCGCTTCGCGCGACACCGGACTGGCCGAAACCATTCAGCGTGAGTTCGGTGATCCGCGTTTCCGCGTTTATACCAACGCGGATGTCGCGGGTGTAGAGCTAGGCGGCGCGCTGAAGAACATCATCGCCATCGCTGCCGGAGTTTGCGATGGCCTGGGACTCGGACACAACTCCATCGCTGCCCTCATCACGCGCGGTCTGGCGGAGATTACTCGATTGGTCGTAGCGTGCGGCGGCCGCCAGGATACAATGGCCGGCCTCGCAGGGCTGGGCGATCTGGTCCTCACCTGCACCGGCGGCCTTTCTCGTAACCGAAGTGTGGGAGTTGAGTTGGGACACGGACGCAAACTTCCGCAAATCATCGCCGCCATGCATGGCATGGTGGCCGAAGGCGTGTTCACTACTCATGCGGCCGTCGAACTCGCGCGGGCGCGCGGAGTGGAAATGCCGATCACCGCGCAGATGGATGCTATCCTGCACCAAGGCAAGTCGCCTCGCGATGCCATCCACGACCTGATGACTCGGAGTTCCAAGAGTGAAAGTGGGCTCGATCGGGGCAAGCCCCAGGCTTGAGCGCACGCCTTACTCGCTCCGGACTCTCACAAGCTTACCTATCTCGCGTTCGCTTTCTGTCAAGTCCTCGCATTGCTGATCGAGAGCCGTGTACTTGGCAAAATGCCGCTTCCGAAATTTGTCGTAGGCCTGTTGCGACCTCCAGAAATCCAAGGTTACATAGGTCCGCTCGCCGTTCAGACTGCGGACTAAATGGGTTCCGAAATACGATTCATCCGGAGTGAAAAGTCGAGCCCAATGGCCGTCCGATCCGTAGACTCTCTCGAAGCCTCTCTCTATACCCGCCCGGACGTGAAACTCCCAGATCATCAGGTATCCCCACTCCCCGCGCCTCCGCTTGGAGGACCGTTAGCCTTTGGCGCGCCTGACTTGCGACCGCGAAGTGAAGTCATATCATCATTCCATCAACCAGTTAGCCCGAAAACAAATTACCTCAAGAGGCCATTTCCAGGCCTCGCAAATCCTGTCAAACCGCCGAAGGGCACCGCTTTTCGGGGTACCTTCGTAACAATTGGCGACCGCGATATCACGCTACACTTAACGTATCGCTGAAGGCTTAGTTAAGTAGAAAACGCCGCGTGCAGGGGTCACTTGTCGCTGAATCTGCCAACGCCATCTCGCCTGCCCATTCTGTACGTCATTCTAAGTGTGCTCGTACTGATCAGCGTGGTTCCCATGTATTTTTACTCGGCCCAGGTGGAGTCGATCAACCGGGATCGCCTGATCACCAACGAAAGGCTCCTGCAGAATACGGTCACGCGCTCCCTCGCAGATGACATTTCACAGCACCAGGAATCTCTCCGCATGATGCAGGAGAATCTGGCCTCTGCACTGCAGGTCGCCAGTGGCGGGGACATCACTTCCGAACACGTGGAAGCGCCCGAGTTGCGTGCTTTGCTGGAGAATTTTGTTTCTTCTTCCGACGACCTGGCCTATGCCACGCTATTGAATGCCGATGCCAAGGGAATTTCCGCCGGCCGAATCGCTCCCGACGCATTTTTGCAGCGCGAATTGGAGCGCGCTTATGCCGCCGCCCGCGAAGCTCGAGTCTATAACGGTCAAGCACTTGTAGTGGGAACTGGCAAGTCGGCCCGCACCGTGATGCTGGTCAGCACCCCGGTTATGTACGGTGGGAGCTTCCTGGGCATGATCGGTTCCGTCGTGGACCTGCAATTCCT
>Ga0070765_100002849_pt1 | contig 10992 bp, 11 predicted proteins | sample HubBroMetageWFT5_FD_71516 | JGI IMG/M metagenome (GOLD analysis project Ga0070765, IMG submission 71516) | Warmed and freeze-thawed soil microbial communities from the Hubbard Brook experimental Forest, New Hampshire - Hubbard Brook CCASE Soil... | ecosystem: Environmental > Terrestrial > Soil... | reverse complement strand
TTGCGAAGTGCTCATGGACTTCGAAGAAATAGCCGTCATCGACAATGGCGTGGATGGCGTCCTTCATGTCGTAGGGCTTCTGCGGGTCCGCAGGGGCTAGAGAATTCAATGATTCTTCGCGGCGGTCCGGCGAATCCGCGGACTGGCGGCGTGGAGGATCATCGACATTATTCGAAGGCAGGAAACTAAGTAGTTCGCGAATCATGGCCAAACAATCGGCATCATCTGCCGAGACGAAGTGCGCCACGCCGCTTTTTTCGTTGTGAGTCATGGCGCCGCCGAGCTCTTGCTTGGTGACTTCCTCGTGGGTAACGGTCTTGATGACGTCAGGCCCGGTGACGAACATATAGGAAGTCTCGCGGGTCATGAAAATGAAATCGGTGATCGCGGGAGAGTAGACCGCGCCGCCCGCGCAGGGGCCCATGATGGCGCTGATCTGAGGGATCACCCCGCTGGCGAGCGTGTTGCGCAGAAAAATATCGGCGTAACCGGCGAGCGAGGCGACGCCTTCCTGAATGCGCGCGCCGCCGGAGTCGTTGAGCCCAATGACGGGAGCGCCGGCGCGCATGGCGAGATCCATAATCTTGCAGATTTTGCGGGCGTTGGCTTCGGACAGAGAACCGCCAAATACGGTGAAGTCCTGCGCGAAAACGTAGACGAGGCGGCCATCGATTCGGCCAAAACCGGTGACGAAGCCATCGCCGGGGGGGCGCTGCTCCTGCATTCCAAAATCAACGCAGCCGTGGCGGACAAATTTGTCCAACTCTTCGAAAGTGCCTTCATCAAGGAGAAGATTTATGCGTTCGCGCGCGGCTAGCTTGCCGGCTTTGTGTTCCCGCTCGCGGCGTTCGGGCCCGCCGCCGGCTTCGGCCTCCGCGGATTGACGGCGCAGCTCTTCCATGCGGTCGTGATGCTTTTCTTTTGCGCTCGCAGCGGCGTCTCTCTCAGGCAAGCTTTCCTCCGGGAGCATCCGGTTCATTTTTGGCGAAGATGCGGACCGCGAGATGCGTGGCGAGCCAGACGGTGCCGAGCAGCAAGACGACGCCGAGAACAAGCTCGGCAACGATGGCGGCGAAACGCTGGAGAGGCGATTCGAGCGACGTAACGTAATCCGTCGCTTGCACGAGAATGAACATCGCACCAAGAGTCATTGCTACGATGAGAATTGTGGTCAAGATTGAGGCGATGAACATCTTCATAAGATTGAAACGGCGTACCGAAGCCGCAGGGAGAAGGATAGCGCAACTGGGCGGAAATCAGAACGAGGTGCGAGGCGGGAGCACGAGCCTGGAAGATTGGCATAAGCGCTTCGAGGCTCACGTAAACGCTTCGAGACTCAGCGTAAACCGGACCAATCGTCAGCGACGAGAATCGAATCGCTAGGATTTGAAGGATCGTACTTCACGCTGGCCGGCTGGCCTGCGACGAGCCGCTCGAAGCGGATTTGCCCTTCGAGGCCTGTGATGTCCTGCGCGGTGTGATAGGTAACGCCGGAAATCGCGTAGCTGTAAGTGACGAGGTGCCTGGGCCTCAAATCGACGATCGGACGAGCCCGACCGCCGAAGAGCTTCCTCTGCACTTCGCGCGGCTCGGGAGGATGTTCGGCTAATTCGACGACCTGCCCTTCCGCGATGCGCCCAATCTGATTCAGATGGAGCCGCCGCCTGCGCTCAACGTCCTCGGGCTCTTCCGCCGGGCGAAAGAAGGCGTAAGCGATCATGATGATCGCTGCAATGGCAGCGCCGCCCATGGCCAGAACAAGCTTCCAGTCCGCAAACACTAGCGATCTCCAACGATGCGTTTGAATGGTGCGGTGACGGACCCGCGTGTTGCGGCACACCCAAGCTCACAACACACGAGACAACGGCCTTACTGCGGAACTCGCCCCACAGGTGTGTATTTTACCGAAACAGCGGCAGCGCGGCGAAACTACATGTGAGGGGCTTGCACTGGATTGCGCAACACGCCAACACCGTCCACGCTAACCTCGACGAGGTCCCCCGCGACAAGCGGGCCAACGCCAGATGGCGTCCCTGTGGCAATCAAATCCCCCGGATTAAGAGTCATGACACGGGAGATCCAGCGGACGAGAAACGACACGGGATAGGCCATCAGGGAAGTGCGCCCGGATTGGCGAAGCGCGCCATTGACGCGCAATTCCACCAAGGCATCGGACGGATCGAGCTGAGTCTCGATATGCGGGCCAACGGGACAGAACGTATCGAAGCCTTTGGCGCGCGTGAACTGCACGTCGCTTTTCTGGAGATCGCGCGCAGTGACGTCATTGAGGCAGCTATAGCCCAGCAGATAGGCCAGCGCGTCGTCAGAGTCCTTGAGTTGTGAACAGCGCCGGCTAACGATCAGCGCAAGCTCGCCTTCATGTTCCACTCGCTGGGATTGGGGCGTGAGAACGATCGGCTCACCGGGACCAATGATCGCGGAAGGTGGCTTAAGAAAGATGAGCGGTTCCTTGGGCACTTCATTGCCGAGTTCAGCCGCGTGTGCGGCGTAATTGCGCCCCACGCAAACAATTTTCCCCGGATCGACAGGAGCGAGTAGACGGACCTCAGCAACCGGCCAGGTGCGGGAGCCGTGCGACCAGGGATTCCATGGAGGACCAGAGATTTCGCGGGTTTGCTCGCCTTCAATCAGGCCATAGAGCGGCGCTGGCGGCTGTGAGGCAGAAGAACCAAGTGGAAGAAACCGGCAGAATTTCATTCGGGATCAGCTCGGATGATGATTCGGATGAGACACATGCGACGCGCGAGCGCGGCGGATGATGGCCCAGATCCAAGATAGACTAACCAAGAGCATATACAATACCGCACCGAGCACGAAGATTTGAACAGCGCTAAAACGCTCCGCAAGGCCCACAAAGAGCATGCAAAGAACGCGATAGGACAGGCTGAAAAGCACCCACCCAATGAGGCTCGAAGCCAGCAAATTGCCTGGCATTCGCCAAAATCGGAGAACGGGAATCAATGCGACGAGACCCAGAACAGCCACAGCAGCCAAATTACGGATAAGAGCAAAGCGCTCGAGCAACGGAACACGGTTGGCCACGATCACCCATCCACTAAATACAACAGAGAGAACGAAGCCGACGTAAACACCCATGCGAACCGATGCGTTCCGGAAAACGTGGAACGACCCGTACGCGGGAAGGTGTGCACGAACGGTCATCAAGCGGCGCTCTCCCAAGAGAGATGTGAAGTGAAACCCGGAGCTACGGAGAAAGTTTCGCTACATCAACCTCGGCGGCGGTGCTGGATTCACTTTCATTCCCAACACGGTCGACAGCAGTCACAGAGTACCAGTAGCGGTGGCCGGGCTCTACAGACGTATCACGATACGCCGGTGCAAGCAACAGATCGGGCGTAATAAGCGTTCCCCGTGTGTCCTGCTGCTCACTTCGATAGACGCGGTAGCCCGCCAGGTCGGTTTCAAGATTTATGGACCACGAGAGGTCCACGAGAACGGAGCCGGGAGCGGCACCGGACAGAACCGCAGCAACCAGATTTTGTGGAGCGGCAGGAGGAAACGTGTCACGCGGGGAAACAATCGCAGCGGCGGAATCCGTGGACTCGAGTGGATTACCTTCCACGAGAACGACACTTCTGACGATATACGCATAGCTTTTGCCAAAGTCGAAAACGGTGTCGTGGTAATTGTTTTCGTCCGACGGGGCAAGGAGAGCGAGCGGCGATCTCCATTTGGCTTTCGTGAGATCGGTTGCAGCCGCCTCAACCGAGGCGGGATCGAGTTCGCCTCGATAAATCCGATACCCCGAAAATGCGCTGAGCGGATCACCGCCGGAAGTACGGGCGGGAATGGTCCAGTTCAACTCAATCGCGGACTCGGTCACACGCGTCTCAAGATGAGCGATAACTTCCGGCACGGGGAACATACGGACCGAAACGGCGTTGGAATCCGCCGAAGCGCGCTTTTTCGAGGCACGGGTTCGAACAATATAAACGAGCGAACTGCCCGGGTGCGCGCGAGTTTCCGCTGGCGCAACGGGGTCGATGAATTTTACATGACCTTCCGCGACGTAATTTTCCACGAGCGAACCAGGAATCGTGTAGACGACGCGAAGTGATTTGCGGTCTGGCGAACCATCGGGCTTCGGCTCGCCCCGAACGACTTCCACCGCTGGCGGCAATACAAGACGATCGCCAGTAATGGTCTTCGCGGGCAAGGTGAAAATGAGTTGCACGCCATCACCAGCCTGGTGCGCAGCGAGATCGGTGACTGCGGCGGGAACCGGCGGCGTCGGCGGAGTCGGTTCGCCCGGCGCACCACAACCTCCGGCAAAAAGAAATGCGAGCGTTGAAATTAGAAAAACGAAGCTCGGAAAGCGTGCAGCTTCCGTACAGTGCGATACAGGCTTCCGCAAGTTTCGGATTTCCATCTTTGATGTTTGGAGTTTACAGGATATAGCGGCTCAAATCCTGATTCTTGACAATGTCAGCAAGCTGTTTGGTCACGTACGCGGCGTCGACTTTCACATTTTTCTTCTTCAGGTCCGGCGCTTCGAAGGAAAGCTCGTCGAGAACTTTTTCAAGAATGGTATGCAGGCGGCGCGCCCCAATGTTTTCCGTCGACTCGTTTACGCTCGTGGCAAATCGTGCGATGGCCGCAACCGCGTCTTCGGTGATGTTCAGCTTGACGCCTTCGGTGTCGAGCAGCGCAACGTACTGCTTTATGAGGGCGTTTTTCGGTTCCGTGAGAATCCGAATGAAATCTTCTTCCTTGAGCGATTGCAGCTCCACGCGAATAGGCAAGCGGCCCTGCAATTCAGGGATCAGGTCCGACGGTTTTGTAACGTGGAAAGCGCCCGCGGCGATAAACAAAATGTGGTCGGTACGAATCATGCCGTAGCGCGTGTTGACGGTAGTGCCTTCGATGATCGGAAGAATGTCCCGCTGAACGCCTTCGCGGGAAACGTCAGGCCCATGTCCGGATTCGCGTCCGGCGACTTTATCGATTTCATCTATAAAGATGATGCCCATCTGCTCGGCGCGCTCGACGGCGATGCGCGTGACCTGGTCCATGTCCAGCAGCTTGTTTTCTTCCTCTTGAATCAGGTATTCGAAGGCATCGGCCACGGACATCTTGCGCTTTTTTTTCTGCTGGCCAAACAGCCCAGAGAGGTTTGAGAACATGTCCTTCATGTTGACGTCCATGTCCTCGACGCCTTGATTCGAGATGATTTCAAACGAAGGCATGGAGCGTTCGCGCACTTCAAGGTCGACCATGCGCTGATCAAGTTTGCCTTCGCGAAGCTGGGCGCGGAGCTTTTCACGCGTGCGCTGTGTCTGCTCGTGTTGCGATGCGGCTTCCGCTTCCGTGGTGCCGGGAGCGGGTGGCGGTGACGGCGGCAGCAAGAGGTCCAGAACGCGTTCTTCCGCGGCCTGCTCGGCGCGGTCGGCGACTTCATCGAGCTTTTCTTCGCGGACCATGTCGATGGAAGTCTCGACGAGATCGCGGACCATCGATTCCACATCGCGGCCCACGTAGCCGACTTCCGTGTATTTCGAGGCTTCGACTTTGACGAAGGGGCAGCCGGCCAGACGCGCGAGACGGCGCGCAATTTCGGTTTTGCCGACGCCGGTCGGGCCAATCATCAAAATATTCTTGGGAAGGACGTCTTCGGCGATCTCCGGGGGAAGTTTTTGCCGGCGGACGCGGTTGCGCAAAGCGACAGCGACAGCACGCTTGGCCGCGTTTTGCCCGACGATGTATTTGTCGAGCTCCGCGACAATTTCGCGCGGCGTCATGTCGTCGAGAGCTGGGAGAAGCTGCTGTTCTTCTACGGGCGGGGCGCCGTTGCCTCCCGGTGCGAAGACAATTTCTTTATCGGTCTTGCTGGCCATGAAATGTTCAGTCCCTTTGTCTGCTGTCCTTTGGTCTGCTGTCCCTTTGTGCGTAATCCCTTTGATGCCCGAAACGGCTCGGGGTATTATCGCGCGGCTCCTAGAGTTCTTCGACTGTAAAATTTGCGTTGGTGAAAATGCAAATCTCGCTGGCGATGCGCATCGCTTCCATGGCCAGATCTTTTGCGCCCAGCCTCGAATGCTTCAGCAAGGCGCGTGCCGCGGCCAGCGCATAAGTCCCGCCGGAGCCAATAGCGCACAAACCGTCATCCGGCTCAATGACATCGCCGTTGCCGGAAAGTAGAAATGTGGATTTCGAATCCGCGACGATGAGCAGCGCTTCGAGGTGCCGCAGCGCGCGGTCCTTGCGCCACTCCTTGGCCAGCTCGACAGCGCCCTTCTGCAAATTGCCGGAGTGCTCCTGCAGCTTACCTTCAAAACGCTCGAAGAGCGAAATCGCATCAGCGGTAGAGCCTGCAAAACCCGCAATGACTTTGTCGTTGTAAAGCCGCCGCGTCTTCCGCGCGGTGTGCTTCATCACATGATCGCCCATGGTCACCTGTCCATCGGCGATCAGCACGGCCTTATTGTCCTTGCGCACGCACAAAACCGTAGTGCCATGCATCTGCGCGCTTCCCTGGCTGTTACGCATCCAGCCATTATACAGCGGGGATTACCCGCAAGCACGCAACCCGTCTTGGCGGGAATCTGCTTGGATAGACTGTCATTCGCCGATCCTTGCGCGGAAGAAAATGAATCGGGAGTTATTGAGAGGGTGGAACTGAAGGAGGGACAGACGCTTCGTTGAGATCCGTCTTGGTCAACTTCTCAAGGTGGTCTTGCAATATTTTTAGTTCCGACCGTTCCTTTGGCAAACCGACCGTTATTCTCTTGATTTCTTCTTGCATTCGATCTTTCCGTTCGGCCGGCTCGCTCGGCAGTTCAGTGGTGTATCGGTCCAGAGCTTGTTGGTCATTAGCAATCTGGCTTTCTTTAGCCGCAATCAGCTTCCGCGTTTCCTCGACGGTGACCGGCAATTTCTGTATTGGACCGGCCCCGTTGACGAGCTTGGCTTTCGCGGCCTCCTCAGCGGCGGCTTCCGCGGCAGCAGCCTCCTGCGCCTCTTTGTCTAGCAAGTAAACGTCCGCAGGCGTCCGCATGGCAATTACATCGTCGTTGGTCCAGACTTTTTTCTGCTTGGCTTCCGGCTGCTTCGAAGGCTGCGAGTTCGAAGGCTGTTGGGCACTCTGCTGCTGTTGGGGGGACTGTTGTTGCGTCTGAGAGGATTGCTGCTGTTGAGTCTGCCCCATGGCCCGGAAGTTAGCCCATGGAGCTAAGGAAATTGTGACACCAAGAGTAAGAAATGAAATACTGAACTTTCGGAAAGGGAAGCGTAGATTCATTCGGGTTCCTGTTTTATTGTCTAATTTCGTGGAAGGACAAAACTTTGTAAGAAACTGGCGCTTGCGCGTACTGGATCCAGCAACTGCTGTAGTAAACTCCAACCCCGCCATTCCCATTACTGTAAGCAACCGTGGCAGCTCCCGGAGAGGCAAGTGGCAGACCCGCTGAATCAACCGTCTGCGCAATAAACAGTGCGCCATAGATGAATCCTAGGCCGTTGTTCTCGTACGTAAACTTGCCCTTGCCAATCACCAAAACGATCCCGTTCCAATAGGCGTCGGGGTCATACTTCAGTTCACCAGTTACGAGAAGAATTCCGTAGCCGGTGTTGTGCCACGAATTCAGATCCAAATCGCCGTTGACGACAACAATCATCGGGTTCGTCGAAGTCATCCCAGAGGGCATGTTGCCTGCAGTCGCCGGACCGGTTATCACCCGATCAGCGTTTACCGTAATGGTTTGAACCAGATTACTGAGTGCCGCGACGGACTGCAAATTGGGGGAAACGGGTACCTGCTTCAAGCTGGGCGGTCCACCTTGGTAATTAGCCGAAGGAGTGGCATTGATATTGGATGAGTCGGAAGAATATAGGTACCCGATGGCAGGAAAGGAAAAAGAAGTTGGCGTGCAACCGTTGGGTGGCCCATTCAATGGAGACGGATGACTTTCATCCTTTCCGTCGACGATAAACTGGGACGAGCCGGGACCTGTGTATTGAACGCCGCTCCCGTCGAGAGTGACCGCAGCGGGAAAAGTCAGCGGCCCGAGCGAGGGTCCAACGGGGGGAGTGGTTGGCCCGACCGGTGTAACGAGGTATTGCAAGATTTTCTGGCTGCCGTTGGGCAATTGAGCCAGAGCGGTGACTTCCAGCGCTTGCACCGCAGTCGTCGATGTCTGACCCACAACCAAACTGGGCCACGGGTTTCCGGAGATTACGCGAAATGGGTCGTAATAAATCGGTGTGCTGTTATCGTAGGAGGAGCCGTTGGCGTTCACTTGTAAGAACAGGGACTGCTCGGTCGCCGCGTTGATACGGACCCACTTGTAGATCGGACCGGGAATGCCCTGAATATTGTTATCCCAGACCGAATTGACGGACTGCCATGTCGCAGTGGCCGCAGTCAGAGGGTAAGCTTCGGCCCCGTATTCATTGTCGTAGTAAGGATTGCTGGGATCCCAAGGATGGATCGTTTCGCCCGTCAAGCGGTTTGTGGCATAGCGCGTTTGGCCCAGCGGCAGGGGCGCGGGGGCCGCGGGAATGAAGGAGGGGTCAGAGTTATCAAAGTAATTTGGGTTCTTCGGGAGCAAGCGACCGCGCGCTTCCTCGAGGCCTGCGATGGCGGCATAGTAGACCGTCGAAGAGGACCGGTAGTTTGCGCCGAGCGCCGTTTCCGTGCCGGAAGAAACAAGCAAAGCGATTGCGACGACGCTAATCAATAGCAGGACGAAGATGGCGATCAGAAGTGCGATTCCATTTTCGGGGCGGCGGCGCGTTTTGCAATCCTTCTTCATCCTGGCTCTTCACCCTCACTTAATACCCGCTTACTGAATGGGATTCAAACTGTGGCCCCGTCCATGTAATTCGATAAGCCTTGGTGCACCTGTCTGCGCATCCTTCGTAGGCGCCATGACGATCAGGGTGATTTCCACGTCCGTGATGTTCACCGGAGAATTGTTCGGTCCGGCCAAAGGACAAGCTATTGTTGAAGGAGGCGGCGTCGGATTAAGACAAAAGTAGCTGAAGACCGGCACTGGATTTCCACTGGGAAACATCTGCGGGTAGACAGCCTGGAACTGCGCAATTTGCGCGGGCGAAGCGTTGTTCATCACATTTTGGACGTAGGGAACGAAGGAGGGAGCGGTAGTCGCATCGGGTTCCGCTCCCACCACCTTAAAAGTCTGACTACGAGACAGAATGGTTCCTTGGAGTTTATAGCGGGTCCATTCGACATGATCCGTGTTCCAATAGTCTACGTCCCTCTCGACGATCAGATCAAAATCTCCGGGTGTGGCGCAAGTCCCGCCTCCAGCCGTTCCGATCTGGCAGGGCAAGCCGGAGACATAGTTGGGATCCCAGGCGATCGGAGTGATCGCATAATAATTCGCGGGGGGGGTATTGGCGTACGAGAACAGATTTTGCGCAGGATAGGCAGAACCGTTCACGTCTCGAACGATCTCGTCCAAGCCAAAACGCGCTTCTTGAAAGGAATTCAAGACCTGAGATTCCGTCTGATAACGCTGCTGCGCGAGAGAGAGCAGCGCGAATGCGGCACTGCATAGCAAAATGAAGATCACCGCCGCGATCATCATTTCGATGAGCGAGAAGCCCCGTTCACTCCGCTTTTGACATGCGCGTTTCATCTCGAAAGTATCGTGTCCAGCGTGACCGGCTTATAAACTCCGTTGCCGCCCTTTTTTCTTGTTCCCAATATGAATCTTTTGGCGGTTACTATGCCGTTTGCGTTCTTCGTAGTGATCACCGCCCACCGGACGTCGTAAACCAAGCCAAACGGATCGTTTGGATCCTGATAGGTGAAGTTGTAATTAGTCACCGGCGACGAGGCGAAATTGATGATGAGCTGGTTGTAAAACACCGTCACCGGGCTGCCAACGACTGTGTTTGATGACTGTGTCGGGTCTCCGAGATAGCAAGTGAAGGTTTGTGCGTCGATAGTTTCAGTAAAGGCTGGCGGACTGATAGACATATTTAGCGGCTGGCTCAGGAATAGGTCCATCTGCCGCTGCGCGAATACCAAAGCAGAAGAGTCGTTGCGATTTGCCGAGTTGGACCCAATCGAAGCTGGCACCAACTGCGCGACAGCGACAATCCCTACCAGCAGGATGACGATGGCGATAAGAACTTCCGTAAGCGTGAATCCGCGCTCATTCCTCCAAGCCCTGGTGCCCGACTTTCTATCATGCGGATTCTTCATCGCTTTAGCCTGCCAAACAAATCAACTGATACGCTGCCAATTTCCGGCGGAGGATGCCGTCCACACCTGCACGGCGCCGGAAGGCAGCGTTATGATGGCTCGATAACCAGAACTCGGATCGTTAGGGTTGCCCAGGTAAAGGGCGTAGACGGTCGCGGCCCCGGGATAGACTATGACGCCGCGCTGGTCGAAGGTGATATCGGCAGCGGAGCCGGAGAGAACCATCCAGGGAAGCGAAGACCCACCAGGACCCAAAGTGCTTTTAATGGGACTTGGATTCGGCACGGCACTTGCAACGAGGAGAGTCTGACTTCCCGAAATTATCATTTGCGGTTCGGCTCCATTAGCTGTGCCGTCGCCATTCGAATCGACCCAGACCTTCCAATTTCCGCTGCTTGGCCTGATCAGAAAAGTCACTGGCGTGTTCTGGCGAATGGCATCGAATTTCGCGAATTTGAGCATTCCCCCCAATTGCGAAGCCATGGAATTCAGCTGATAGCTCTGCAGCGAGCGCACGAACACAGGTATGGCTAGAGTTGTAATGATCAGGAGCACGGCCAAGGAGAGCACGAGCTCCACCAAGCTAAAGCCATTTCGCGGGCTTCGACGCAGGGACACGAACTTGGCGTCCAGTATCATTTTGGAACGACACCCGTAAGTGGCACTCCGGGGACAGTCTCGGAGCACGCCTAACTTACTAAGTTTATTCCATTTTAGCATCAAAAACCCATAGGTAAGCAGTACCCAGCTCTGGGCAACCATAGCACTAGTTAACGGCG
>Ga0070765_100002848_pt1 | contig 10993 bp, 7 predicted proteins | sample HubBroMetageWFT5_FD_71516 | JGI IMG/M metagenome (GOLD analysis project Ga0070765, IMG submission 71516) | Warmed and freeze-thawed soil microbial communities from the Hubbard Brook experimental Forest, New Hampshire - Hubbard Brook CCASE Soil... | ecosystem: Environmental > Terrestrial > Soil... | reverse complement strand
TCAAACGACTACGCTCGCTTGTTCGTGAGGTACCCAGGACTCGAAGACACCAAACTGGGTGCGGAGGGACTTACCGGCTATGAGAAATTCAAACTTGGCATGGACATCGCGAATGCTGGCATGAGTATGGCCATGGGAGGCCCTGCGGCCTTTGCGGCCATTCAGGATGTAATCACTGTCGTACAAACCGTACGAATGCTGCAGAGCACCATGGCTTCTTTGAAAATCAGCTACAACGCCTGGGCGACCAGTGTCGAGGAGGAGCAACACGTATTGCTCGGAAATCCATTCAAGCCAATTCCAACCGAGCCTGTTCGTCTCGCCTACCTGCACGAACTGAAATAGCACTCTCTAGCGATCACAGCGAACATGTGCGCATGAAAGTCTCGCGCTCGCTGCGCATGTCGTCGCCACGCAATTCTCGCAGAGCGCAAGCCACAAATTCCCCGGTGACTCTTTTGCGCCAGCTCATATCGAAGTCCGTGTTGTCGAGTGGCTTGGCGATGCGCGCTGCGAGAACAGCGGCTTCTGCAATCGAGCCCGCATTCAACGGACGCCCGGTGAGGGATTTCGCTGCTTCCCCCGCAATCAGGGGCCGCGATGCAGCAGACCCAATCACGATGCGGGCGTCTTCAACGACGCCACTATTCGCAATACGCGCGGCGGCGGCAACCGATAACACCGGAAAGTCGAACGATCCGCGCCGCCGCAGCTTCCAGTAAGTGCTCCTCCAACCGTGCAGAGAATCGAGCATGACTTCCGCCAGAATTTCATTGGGCTTCCGCTTGATGTAATCCAGTCCATCGTTGTTATACAGATCCGCAAGCGAAACTTCCCGCTCTCCCGTCCGTGAGACCAGTCGTACTCGTGCGCCAAGAGCGATCAGCGCCGGTGCCGTATCTGTCGAGGAAACCGCCATGCACTTCGAACTTCCCGGCGCCACCCAGCACGTATCGCCGTCTTTCTTCAGACAAAAATTGATGGCCTTCCTCCACTCATAATTCTGATCGTAATAGTTGCAGCGCGTATCGAGACAGAGATTGCCCCCGAGCGTCGCCATGTTTCGAATCTGCGGTGTGGCCACCAACGAAGCCGCTTGCGCAAGTGCTGTCAATCCATTGCGAAAACGCGCATCCGCGGCGATATCGGAAAGCGTCACGCAAGCGCCAAGCCGCGATACGGAGTGTTCCATTTGTACGTGGTTCAACTCTTCGATGTAACGCAGACTCATCAGGATCTGCGGAACTTGCTGCCTGCGTTTCATGTTGGGAAGCAGGTCGGTGCCGCCGGCCAGCGGCATGGCCTTTGCCCCTTCACCATCCAAAATGCGCGCCGCCTCCTCGATAGTGCGCGGTGCGCGAAATTCAAAAAGGGGCAGCCGCATCATGAGCTGAGCACCTTTTCTTTTACGGAACTGCGCTTGGCCGGCCGCGGCACCTCATTCACCGCATGTCCATCTCCGCCCTCCCAAGGTGGAGGAACGCGCAGCGCTTCCGGCCAATCGACACGCGGAAAATGGCTTGGCCCAAAACGCGGCTCGCGCCCTGCCTTCTTCTCCGCGAGCGCCTTCATAATCTTCTCCGGCGTGATGGGCACCTCGTCAACCCTCACGCCCACCGCGTCGTAAACCGCATTCGCCACCGCGGGCATGATCGGCAAGAGCGGTCCCTGACCGACCTCCTTCGCCCCAAACGGCCCGCGCGGTTCGGACTCCTCGATCAACTCCGTGATCACTTCCGGCATATCCAGTGAAGTCGGGCTCTTGTACTCCAACATCGAAGGAAACTTATGCACCAGCGCGTGCGAAAGCCTTTTCGGAAGCCGCCGAAATTCCTGCTGCTCCATCAAAGCTTCGCCCAGCCCCATGTACACGCTTCCCTCGACCTGTCCTCGCACCAGCGTCGGATTCAGCGCGCGCCCAATATCATGCGCAATCCAAATCTTCGGCACGGTGATCCATCCCGTCGTAGGATTGACCGCAACTTCGACGACCGCAGCAGTGTATGAGTACGTCGGCGAAGGTCCCACGCCGCCACCCTTGTAAAGCGCCGGCGACTTCGGCGGAGTGTACGAGCCCATCGTGCCAATCGTTCCGAACCGCGCCTCTGCCAAACACACCGCCTCCGCAAACGTGACGCCCTTCTCCGCCGCGCTCGAATCAAAAACGCGTTTCTCCGCAAATCGCAACCGCTCTTTCGGAACCTCCAGCTTCTCTGCAACTGCTTCCGCGAGGATCGCCTTACCGCGCTCCGCCGCCTGTAGAGCCGCGTTCCCAGCCATGATCGTCACTCGACTCGAATACGATCCCAAATCCACCGGCCCCAAATCCGTGTCGCCCGTGTACAAACGAATATCGAATGTCTCCAGTCCCAAAACTTCAGCGACAATTCCTGCCAGAACATCGTCGGAACCTTGGCCAATTTCAGTTGCGCCGCAAAAAACCGCCACGCCACCACCACGATCAAATTTGATGTGCACTCCCGAGTGCGGCATCTTGTTCCAATAAATCGGCAGTCCCGCTCCCGTCAAATATGCGGAGCAAGCCAGCCCCACACCGTGTCCCTCCGGCAGCTTGCGAAATTTTTCCTTCCAATCCGAATTCTTGACCACGCGACGAATGCACTCCGAAAGCTTGACGACGCTCAACCGAAAGAAATTCGCTGTCACCGCATTCGAAGATTCCGCAATGCGCAGCCGCAAGTCTGCGGGATCAATGCTCAACTTCTCCGCGATTTTGTCGAGTTGCACCTCCTGCCCGAATCGTGGCTGCACCGTCCCATGCCCGCGTTTCGGCCCGCACGGCGGCTTGTTCGTAAACGTCCGGCATCCCTGGAATTTGTATCGCGGAATGTGATACGTCGTCGTCTGCAGCGCACCTGTATAAAACGTGCTCGCAACGCCGTACGAGCCGTACGCCCCGCCATCGATCAGCGTCTGCAGATGCATCCCGGTAATCGTGCCGTCCTTCTTCACTCCAGTTTTGAATTTCATCAAAACCGGATGCCGCCCCCGGTGGCAATAAAACACTTCCTCGCGCGTCAAACAAATCTTCACCGGCCGGTCCAGCAAAAGCGCCGCTTTGGCCACTACAATTTCGTGATTGAACGGATCGCTCTTCCCGCCAAATCCTCCGCCGTTCGGCGTGGCGATCACGCGAATATGCCCCGGCGGCATTCGCAATACTTTCGCCAGCGCCCGATGCAGGTAATGAGGCGTCTGCGTGCTGCTCCAAATCGTCAGCTTTCCCTCGGGATCTTTTATGGCGACGGAAGCGTGCTGCTCGATCGGCAGATGTGTGTTCCCCTGATAAAACAAAGTATCCTCGAAAACTTCATCCGCTTCTGCAAACCCTTGCTCCACATCCCCAAATTCCAGCGACACGCGCTTATGAATATTTCCTTCCTCACCGTACTCATGTATTCGCGGCACTGGAGTCGCCAGTGCCTCTTCCGGGTCGGAGATGGTCGTCAACAGTTCGTACTCCACGTCAATCAGGTCCAGCGCTTCGAACGCGGTCAACTCTTCGCGCGCAACCACTGCCGCAATCGGGTCGCCGACGTGCCGCACATGTTCCACGCAAAGCGCCTGTTCATCCTGGCTGACCGGCAAAATTCCATATTCGATGGGGAGATCTTTTCCGCTGAGAACTAGATAAACTCCGGCGTGAGCCGCAGCGCGCGAAGTATCAATCTTTCGAATGCGGGCATGCGGATGCGGAGACCGCAGCAGCTTGCAATAGGCCATTCGCGGCAAAAAAATATCGTCCGCAAAACGCGTTTGCCCCGTAACTTTCGCGCGCGCATCCACGCGCCGCCGTGGCACACCAATCACGCGCAGCTGTTTTTCTTCATCCATGTGCGCCCGCGATTCGCACGATCGCTTCTTCGACGGCCTCAAAAATCTGCTGATACCCGGTGCACCGGCACAAATTTCCAGACAACGCTTCGCGAATCTCGCCCCGCGAAGGATTCGGCTTCTGATCCAACAATGCTTTTGCTGTTACCAAAATTGCCGGCGTGCAATACCCGCACTGCGCCGCCCCCAAATCCGCAAACGCATCCTGCAAAGGATGCAGCTTTCCGTCCGCTCCAAGTCCTTCCACCGTCAAAACAGTTTTCTTGTCGCACTCCAGCGCCAGCAAAAGACACGAAAGCACCGGCTTGCCCTCCACTAGAACCGCGCAAGCCCCGCATTCGCCCAGCTCACAGCCATGTTTCGTTCCGGTGTGCCCCAAATCCTCGCGAAGCACTTCGAGTAAAGTCTTGTACGGCGCAAACGAAACGTCCATCTCCTCGCCATTCAGCGTCAAGCGAATGTGCGCCGTCTTCTGAGATTCGGTTGGCAACGTGACTAAATTCATTCACTTCTCTCCGAGACAATCCCCGCTCATCGCGGAAACAACCGCGCCGCATTGTCATACAAAATCTTGCGCTTGGCCTCCGCGCCAATCGGGAGCGCCTGAAACTTCTCCACGTTCCCCTTGATCTCCGGCACGCCCGGCCCCGGCCAGTCCGTTCCCCACAAAACTTTGTCTGCGATATCTTCAATCCGCGGAAAATATTCCATCAATTTCTGCGGAGGAATCCCCGAAATATCCATGTACATATTCTTGTGTCGCCGCACCAGAAAAAATGCCTCGTTCATCCAAAGCGGCCTTCCTCCGTGCGCCAGAATCACCACAAGATTCGGATAATCGATGCTCACGTCGTCGCACAACATCGGCTGTGCGTGAAGATTTCTCGCTCCCGGAAAAATCGAAGTTCCCGTATGGATCATCACCGGCAACCCATTCGCCTGCGCCCGCTCGTAAACAGCCGCCAGATCGCGGTTTCCGTTCATATACGAATTCGGCGTCAGAATCTGGTGCGATGGATGCAGCTTGATCCCCCGAATTCCGATCTTCGCCATGCGATCCACTTCCGCCCCCGCATCGGGCACCGTTCCCGGCAACACGCCGCCAAACGCGATCAAACGATCCGGCGCCGCGCTGCAGTATTTCGCGCTCCAATCGTTCACTTCCGGCGTGAACCCGATGATCTTCGGCGCAACATAGTTGATCAACCCCGCGCGCTCGATTCCAAGGCTATCCAGATGTTCCAGAAACGCCTTCGGATCCTCGCAGTAGCGCATCACATCCGCGTAATCTTTCCGCCCGTGCTTCATCAAGTCCATCGCAGACGGCTTCATCATGTGATAGGGCATGATGTGAATGTGGATGTCGATGATTGGCTGCAAGAATGTTTGTCCTTCGAAAAAGGAATCGTCGCCCGTCAGTTGAACCGCACATATTCAAAATCCAACGGCTTGCTGTTGATTCCGCGAAGCGGCGGCGCAATCCAGTTGGCAAATTTCCCCGGTTCTACGACGCGCCCAGTCATCAGCGATTGCACAAACTTCTCGTCCGCGGGGCTCGGCAGCCATTCGTACTCGCGTTTTTTCCAGGCCTCCGCGGTTAAGACCTCACCATTAATGCCAATGTGGTGCCCAGCAAAGTTTCCAATCGCCCGGTGAAATCCTTTGTGCGGCAGCATTAACTTAAACGGAATGCCCGCTTCGTCGATCACCCGCTGCCAGCGCGCAACGCCATCCGCGATCTCTTCGATGTAATCGTCGCGCAACCGCTCGTTCAAAGCCGTCAGCGCCGGAACATTCTTTTTGACGATCTTGTCGCCAATCACTTCGTACACCGGGTATTCTGCTTCGCTCAGGACGTGATCGTCTTCAAGTTTCGTCTCGCGAAAGCGGCCCTTCAGCCCATTGGTGAAATAATTCGCCGCGTTCGACGAAACATCCGAGCCATAAAGGTCGAGCGTCACGCTGTAGTGAAAATTCAAATATCGCTGAATCGTCTGCAGATCGATCACGCCCATCGCGCGCACCTGCGCCGGGTCCTCCAATTTGTTTTCCTTCATCACCTCGCAGGTTCGCTTGATGATGCGCGTTACACCGGTCTCTCCCACAAACATATGGTGCGCTTCCTCGGTCAGCATGAACCGGCAAGTCCGCGAAAGCGGATCGAACCCGGATTCTGCCAGGGCGCACAGTTGGAATTTCCCGTCCCGGTCCGTAAAGAACGTAAACATGTAAAACGCCAGCCAGTCCGGCGTAGGTTCATTGAACGCGCCAAGAATCCGCGGATTATCCGCGTCCCCGGATCGACGCGCGAGCAATGCCTCCGCTTCCTCGCGCCCATCGCGCCCAAAGTAGCGGTGCAGCAAATACACCATCGCCCACAAATGCCGCCCCTCTTCGACGTTCACCTGAAAAATGTTTCGCAAGTCATACATCGAAGGACACGACGACCCCAGCAGCCGTTGCTGCTCCACCGAAGCTGGCTCCGTGTCCCCCTGCGTCACAATCACGCGCCGCAGTGTCGACCGATATTCTCCGGGCACTTCCTGCCACGCCGGCTGTCCTTTGTGAATCCCGAAATTCACCTCGCGCTTCTCGTCGCGCGGCTGCAAAAAAACTCCCCAGCGATACTCCGGCATCTTCACATAGTCAAACTGCGCCCATCCGTCCGGCTCCACGCTCACCGCCGTGCGCAGGTAAACCTCGTAATTGTGGCTCTCGTTCGGCCCCATGTCGTACCACCAGCCCATGTACGCCGGCTGCCAATGTTCCAGCGCCCGCTGCAATCCGCGGTCCCGCCCCAAATCCACGTTATTCGGAATTTTCTCCGTGTAATCAATCATCGCCTTCTCCTCAGTAAACTCAAAAATGTCCCGCTCCGACCACCTTGTAGGGGCGGGGCTTGCCCCGCCCTCTGTTCGCGGCGCCCTATTAAACTCTCTCCCAATTAAACTTCACGGGCGCACCCGTTCCATAAACCTTCAACGCCCCGTTCGCGCCCACCGCGTTCGGTCGAATGAAAATCCAGTTCTGCCAAGCCGACAACCGCCCAAAAACGCGCGTCTCAAGAGTCTCATTAATCCCAAAACGCAGATTTGCCTCCAATCCCGTCAGTGCATCCGGCGAAAGCGCCGCCCGCGACTCCAGCGCCTGTCGAATTTCGTCTTCCCAATCCAGATCGTCCGGCGCGGCCGTTACCAGACCTGCATCCATCGCCTCGCGAACTGTGAGCGTTTTCATCGCGACACTCCGCAGTTTTTCGACTTGCGCGGAATCCTGATAGAAACGGGCCGCCACTCGCGAAAGCCCATTCACTATTGGCAACGCCCCGAAGTTCATCCGCGAAAGAACAACTGTAGCCACATTTTCGCCGTCCTGCGAGTCGCGCATGTAAATCCGGTCCGCAGCCAACGCCAGTTCGAAAAGCGTCCCCGCAAAACACGAACCCGGCTCGATGATCGCGTACAGAGAGCGCGAGGAAACATCAATCCGCGCAAACGTCCGCCGCATCATTCCCATCACTTCGCGCACAAACCAATTGTCTTGGTGATTCAAAAGAAATTCGTCGGCTGCCAGAACTGCATCAGGATTCCCCGTCGCCTTAAGAATCCACAAGCCCAAGTCAAGTTCGCTCGTGCGCAGCGTCAAGATGGCGTCATCGAGCTCTCGCGACATCTGAAGCGGCCACCAGTTCGCTCCCGCCGCAAGCGCGTTCTCGATCGTGTAAGCAGGCACGGACTTCGGAGCACGGACCGTCAGAGTCACCGATCGCGCTTCGCGATTCACCTGCGCGTCGACAAATTCATAATGCAAGCCCGCCTCGTCCACCGTCCGCTTCACCGGCGTCAGCGCCACGCCCTTCGCGTTCGCGGGGCGGTCGCTCTGCTCGGCCAGCTTCAGAGCGCGCTGCTTCACATGCTCCGCAAACTGTTGCGGCTTGACCACCTCATCCACTAGTCGCCAATCTTTCGCTCTCTGTCCCCGCACGCCGTCCGGATTTGTGCAGAACATATCTGCATAATCTCGTCGAACTTTTCGCTTGTCCGTGACGCGCGTCAGGCCGCCCGTCCCCGGCAAGACGCCGAGCAGCGGCAACTCCGGCAAACTAACCGCCGACGACCGGTCATCCACCAAAATAATCTCGTCGCACGCCAGCGCCAGCTCGTAGCCGCCGCCTGCCGTCGTTCCATTGCACGCCGCGATGAACTTTAATCCCGAGTGCGCGCTCGAATCCTCAATCCCGTTTCGCGTTTCGTTCGTGAACTTGCAGAAGTTCACTTTCCACGCATGCGAGGAAAGTCCCAACATGTAAATGTTCGCGCCCGAACAAAAAATCCGGTTCTTCGCGCTCGTGATAACCACCGAACGAATCTCCGGATGCTCAAAACGTATCCGCTGCAAAGCGTCATGCAGTTCGATGTCGACTCCGAGATCGTAGGAGTTCAGCTTCAGCTTGTACCCCGGCCGGATTCCGCCGTCTTCCGCTACGTCCATGGTCAGCGTAGCTACCGGACCGTCGAAGGAAAGGCGCCAATGTTTGTATTTGCTGGGCTCCGTCCGGTAGTCCGGCGGTTCCACTTTTGTTTGCAGTTGTTCTGTCGCAGCAACGTCCACGAGTGCCTCCTACTCCTGCTTTGTTTGCAGTGCGGCCTTCAATTTTGCAAAACTCTCGTCAACGGAATTCCCGGAAGTGTCGAGGTACATGTCCGCTTTCCGGTAGAGCGGTTCGCGCGCTTCAAGAATTCGCCGCAAATCTTCCATCGCCTGATTGCCGCCAGCGATCGCGCGCAAATCGCCCTGCGCGATCACGCGTGCCATGTGTTCTTCTGGCCGCGCCTTGATCCACACCGTATAGCAATTCGAAAGCAGATAGTCGTATGTCTCCTTTTCCGAGACTACGCCTCCGCCCACGGAAAGAATCGCGCGCTCCTGGTCCTGCAGCACGCGCTCCAGCGAGCGCCGTTCGATGGCTCGATAACCCGTCTGCCCGTACAGCGAGAAAATTTCTCCGAGGGGCATCCCCGTATCTTTTTCAATTTCGCGGTCCAGTTCGATGAAAGGAACATTCATCTCCTGTCCGAGCCGGACTCCCAGCGTCGATTTGCCCGCGCCGCGCAATCCGATTAGTGCGACGCGCTTCCGCCGCTCCGCTTCTTCGTCGCCAAATTCACGCAGCAAACGAAACATCGCGTCTTCGACGCGATGAGCCGGAAGCCGTTCCAGAAAGCGCTGAATCAAAACTTTTTCATGCCGCGTTTCCGTTTCTGTGGCAAACAGTTCCGCAAGAGATACATTCACTGCGGCAGCGATCCGCCGTAGGAGCACAATCGATACATTTCCTTCGCCAGCCTCGAGCTGCGCAAGATGGCGCTCCGATACGTCCGCTTCCCGCGCCATCATTTTCCGCGTCAACCCGCGCCGGTTCCGCAATTCCCGCACGCGCTTGCCAAGAAACACAAGAAACCCGTCGTTCGAAACGGTCGCGGCAAGCTGCGAACTGTTCTCTTTAGAATGAGCGCTAGTCTGCATTGGCCATATATAAGGATGGTTCGAAATGCACCTGCAGTATATCGCATGTAGTCACTCTGTCGTCAAGAATATGATGCTTACTTCTAACTCTTTTCGTCAGAATTCTTGGTAGTTTCTCGAGATGTGCAGTTAAGAAGCTATGATTCAGATACTTGGGGTCAATACAAGCTACGCTTAGTCGCTCCTAGCTCCAGGAAGGCTAATGTGAGGAGATGCACTATTATGCCAATACGTGATACCATCCCGTGTTCTCGTATTCGAAGGACTCAGAATTTCAGCCTAGGCTTCGAACTGTGCAATCATTCGAACCGGTGTCGCACCTTAGCGGAGGGTTGCAGATGAAGCTCTCAAACTACGTATCTGGTCAATGGAAGGAGGGCACCGGCCTTGGTGAGCCGCTCGTCGATCCGGTCACCGGAGAAGAATTGGCGCGCATTTCTTCGCAAGGCGTCGACGTTAAAGCATCCCTCGACTTTGCACGTTCGAGCGACGGGCCAGCACTGCGAGCACTCACATATCGCCAGCGCGCGGACTTGCTCGGCAAAATCGCCGAAGTGCTAACCGCAAATCGCGACGAATATTTCCGCATATCCTTACTCAATTTGGGCGCGAATCAAGCTGACGCTTCGTTCGATGTGGATGGCGCGATTTATACGATGAAGTATTACGCAAAAATAGGGCAGGCGCTGGCTGATGGGAAAATGTTGAAGGAAGGCGCGCCGGTTTCCATTTCAAAGACGGGAGTTTTCGTTGGGCAACATTTTTTATTGCCGACAAAAGGCGTGGCGGTTTTTATCAATGCGTTTAATTTTCCGGCTTGGGGCGTTTGCGAGAAAGCTGCGCCCGCGCTGCTCTCCGGCGTGCCTATTGTGATCAAGCCAGCTTCGCCGACCGCGTGGCTCGCTCACCGAATCGTCGAGGATATAGTGAAGGCGAATATTTTGCCGCCGGGCGCGATTTCGATTCTGTGCGGCACGGCGCGAGATATTCTCGATCACGTCGGCGAATGCGACATTGTTTCGTTTACCGGTTCGGCGGATACGGCTGCACGCATCCGCTCGAATCCAAATGTTTTGCGTCGCTCCGTTCGCGTCAACATCGAAGCCGACAGCATCAACTCCACAATTCTGGGACCGGACGCCGGTCCGGGCACGGATTTGTTCGAGCTGCTCGTCAAGGAAGTTGTGCGCGAGATGACGCTGAAGGCTGGACAGAAATGCACTGCGATACGTCGCGTGCTGGTTCCGCGGCAACATATAAAAGCTCTTGGCGATGCGATTGTCGCGAAGTTGAGTTCCATGAAGGTGGGCAATCCGCGAAATGCGGAGGTGCGAGTGGGGCCGGTGGTGAATAAAGCGCAGCAGGCTGCGTGTTTTGAAGGATTGAGACAGTTGAAAGAAGAGTGTACGGTTCTGTTTGGCGGCGATGAGAATTTCCAGCCGATTGATGCCGATGCGCAAAAATCCGCGTTCGTGCAGCCCACGCTGCTTACTTGCAAAAAAGGGCTCGACGCAAAATCTCTACACGACGTCGAAGTGTTCGGCCCAGTAGCGACGCTGGTGGCATACGATGGAGTGGAAGATCTCATCGCGATTGCGCGGCGCGGTCTTGG
>Ga0070765_100002847_pt1 | contig 10994 bp, 7 predicted proteins | sample HubBroMetageWFT5_FD_71516 | JGI IMG/M metagenome (GOLD analysis project Ga0070765, IMG submission 71516) | Warmed and freeze-thawed soil microbial communities from the Hubbard Brook experimental Forest, New Hampshire - Hubbard Brook CCASE Soil... | ecosystem: Environmental > Terrestrial > Soil... | reverse complement strand
GTGCGAATCGCCGAATTTAAAAGAAAACAGGCGGCTCCGGTGCTCAAAGTGACCTCGCGCGCTTTTGGCACTGGATGGCGAATGCCTATCGTTCGACAGGAGTAGAAGCATGAGAATTTCAATTATCGGCATGGGCAAGTTAGGATCGCCGATGCTGGTTGTGATGGCGCACAAAGGGAACACCGTAGTGGGTGTGGACCTGAATCCGCAATTTGTGTCGGCCATCAATCACGGGAAGGCCCCGGTGCGGGAGCCTGGGCTGCAGGAAATGATCGACGCAAATCGCGAACGAATTAGAGCCACCGCAAGCTATGAAGACGCGATTCTCGACACCGATGTCACGTTCATCATTGTGCCCACGCCTTCCGGCACGGATGGTCGATTTTCGATGAAATATGTTTTGAGCGCCGCCGAACAGATCGGAGCCGCGCTGCACAAGAAACGCGGCTGGCACCTGGTGGTGCTTTCGAGCACCGTGATGCCCGGCTCCACGGGCGATGTGCTATTGCCGGTGCTCGAGAGAGTCTCCGGCAAGAAATGCGGATCGGGCTTCGGCCTGTGTTACAACCCCGAGTTCATCGCGCTGGGCAGCGTGATTCGTGACATGCTAAACCCGGACATGATCCTGATCGGCGAATCCGATGGGCATTCGGGCGGCATTTTAGAAGAGTTATACAAAGGCGTTTGCGAAAGCAATCCGCGCATCAATCGCATGAATTACGTGAACGCGGAGCTCACCAAGCTTTCGGTGAACACGTTCGTCACCACCAAGATCTCCTACGCCAATATGCTGGCGCAGGTTTGCGAGACGCTTCCGGGCGCGGATGTGGATGTAGTGACGACCGCCATTGGTTGCGACAGCCGCATCGGACAGAAATACTTGAAGGGCGCGCTGGGGTACGGTGGCCCGTGCTTTCCGCGCGACAATGTGGCATTCTCCGCGCTGGCACGCTCGAACGGCGCTCCGGCGTTACTGGCGGAAGCGACCGATCAATTGAATCGGCGGCAAGTGCCGCGGCTGGGCGACATGATGCTGGCGCGCTTGAGGGAAGGCGGCACTGCCGGAGTCCTGGGGCTCTCTTATAAGCCCGACACCGACGTGATCGAAGAAGCGCAGGGCGTCGGGCTGGCCAAGTATCTTCTGGAAGCGGGTGTCCAGGTTGTGGTTTACGATCCGGCTGCCATGGACAACGCGCGCCAGCAACTAGTGGGTCGCGTGACATTTGCGGCGAGCGCCGCCGATTGCGCCGGTCAGGCGGATGTCCTGGCGATTACCACTCCGTGGCCTGAATTTAGAAATTTGAGCCCGGGCGATTTCAAGCGCGATGCCGGCCTTCCGGTGGTGCTGGACTGCTGGCGCATTTTGCCACGCGAGAAGTTCGAAGGGCTGGTGGACCATCTGATGCTGGGCCACGGCGCCACACCAACCGATAACGCCCGGCCACGCCGCGCGCAGGTCTTGGCCGCGGAAGCCGATTAATTGACGTAGAACCTGCCGTTTCAGTTCGATATATACTCAAAGAGATTTATTTTGCGCGCATCCACCACTCGAAGCCGGGAAGGCGTTTGCATTCTGCTCCCCGTACTGAACGAACGCCTCAACATCGCGGAGTTGCTCGACCGTATCGGCCAGGTTTTGAGTGGAGTCCCGCACACTATTTGCATCGTGGACGATGGTAGCAAGGATGGAACGGTGGAGTACCTGGAAACTCGTTTGGCGGCGCGCGGTGAAAACCTCCACTTGATTCAGCGCGTCAAAACCATAAGAGGGTCGGTACGCGGCAGCGCCTTGCATGATTCATCGCTATGGGCGTTGGCCAATACCCCGCACGGTGTTTTTGTGGAAATAGATGGCGATTTATCGCACCGCCCGGAAGAGTTACCGGAAGGTATCGGCAGAATAATGCGAGATGAGTGCGACGTGGCGATTGCGTCGAAATATTTGCCGGGTAGCCAGGTAACGAACCGTCCCTGGGGCCGTCTGATGGTAAGCCGGGTGTGCAGTTTCGCCGTTGCCGCCGTGATCAGCCCTCGAATCCGGGACTACAGCAACGGCTACCGGTTCTATTCCAGAGCAGCAGCGGAAATTGTTGCGGAACACGAGATCCGCTATGCCAGTCCCATCTATTTGACCGAAGTTCTGGCCTTATGGCTGCGGCAAGGCCTCCGAATCGCTGAGTTTCGAACAACTTATGTTGGCCGCAATGAGGGAGTGTCCAAACTTCGCTTCATTGATTTGTTTAAGGCCGCGCTGGCCATTTTCGAAGTAAGCTTTCGATATCACATCACAGGATTCGAGCGGGCACATGGTTCGGTGGCCGCTCCCGGGGTATCTCGAAGTGCGGCAGCGGCTGCTTCCAACAAGACATGGAAACCACCACAATAATGTGGTGCATATACGGTTGGAGATGACAAGAACGCCGCCAGTGCCTCGTGTACACTGTGATTTAGCGGGACAGATAATATGATCGCCTATCCAACTCGCGCGGCCCGGGGTCCTGCTTGCGCGTTGTAATCACAGGCTCCGGCGGCTTGATCGGATCCGAATGCGTTCGCTTGCTTTCCGAGCTTGGCTGGGATGTGGTCGGAATCGACAACGATATGCGGCGGGAGTTCTTTGGCGCCCAGGGCACGACCGCGGCCGTCGTCGAGGAATTAAAGAGTTTTCGGAACTACCGGCATTTGCCGCTCGACATTCGTGACCGCCAGGCAATCCGCGACCTATTCGAGCAAGAACGGCCGAATTTTGTCATTCACGCGGCTGCTCAGCCGTCGCACGATAAGGCAGCCGCCATCCCCTACGACGATTTCGACGTCAACGCCGTGGGCACGATGAACATGCTGGTTGCCGCGCGGGATTTTTGTCCGGATTCACCTTTTTGCTTTACCAGCACCAACAAGGTTTACGGAGACCGGCCCAATTTCCTTCCTTTGGTTGAACAGCAGAAGCGTTACGATTACGCGGATGGTTTGGACGGAATCGATGAATCGATGTCCATTGACGGGTGCCTGCACTCGGTCTTCGGCGCTTCCAAAGTAGCGGCGGACGTCATGTGCCAGGAGTTTGGCCGGTATTTCCAAATGCCGGTGGGAATATTTCGCTGCGGCTGCCTGACGGGACCGCAACACTCCGCAGTGGAGTTGCATGGATATCTCGCGTACATCATCATTTGCGCGGTGACCGGGCGACCGTACACAATCTACGGCTATAAGGGAAAACAGGTCCGCGACCAGATTCATTGCCGCGACGTCGCCAAGCTATTCCTGGAGTTCTATCAACGCCCCAGAGCCGCTGAAGTCTATAATCTAGGTGGCGGCCGGTCAAATAGCATGTCGATCCTCGAGACCATCGACCTATTGGCCGGGATGGGATTTGCCCTGCGGCATGAATATAAGGACGCCAACCGCGTTGGCGACCACATTTGCTACATCTCCGATTTGCGAAAGGTTCAGGCGCATTTCCCTGCTTGGCACATGGAATACGACTTGCCCAGGATTGTAAGCCAAATCGTGGAGCGCCACCTGAGGGGCGTGCAATCCAGCCGGGGCGCGGCGGGACGAGGAGACTAGCGATCTATTGAAACTCTCCGTTGTAATTCCCGCCCGCGATGAGGAAGGGTGTCTGGACGAGACCCTCCGGAATTTAGTTGAGGCGCTACGCCCGCAGCAAATCCCGTTTGAACTCATAGTGGTCGACGACGGAAGTACCGATCAAACTGCTGCGCTTGTTGAGGGCAAGGCTGCCACAGTTCCCCAGATACGGCTGGTTCGCAATACCGGCCACCATGGTTTCGGTATGGCGGTCCGGGTGGGTCTGGATCATGTGACCGGCGAAGCTGTTGCCGTGGTGATGGCGGATGGTTCCGATAGCCCCGCGGACTTGGTGTCTTACTATCGAAAACTTCTGGAAGGCTACGATTGCGTTTTTGGATCGCGGTTCATTCGGGGAGGCTCAACGTCGGGATATCCGGTCCACAAGCTAATCCTGAACCGGATGGCTAACTGGTTCATCAAGGTCATTTTCCGGCTTCCTTACAACGACATCACGAACGCCTTCAAGATGTATCATCGGGACGTGATCGAAGGGATGCAACCTTTGATCTCTCCGCAGTTCAATCTGACCGTTGAGATGCCGTTGAAGGCGATTGTACGAGGCTACTCCTACGCCGTCGTGCCCATCGCCTGGACCACCCGGAAATCCGGCGTCACAAAACTGAAGATCAAGGAAATGGGGAGCCGGTACCTGTTTATCGTGATGTACCTGTGGCTCGAAAAGCACCTGTCGCGCGGCGACTACCACCGGCCAGCGAACCACGAACCTCGCGCAAAGACCGGCCATATTCATGCATAGCTCGATTCTGGTCACTGGCGGAGCGGGCTTCGTCGGATCCAGTCTGGCGCTGGCGTTGAGGCGGCAATTTCCCGCGGCACGAATCGTCGCGTTGGATAATCTGCATCGCCTTGGCTCGGAGTTGAATATTCCTCGTCTGGCTGCGGCCGGCATCCGGTTTGTCCACGGCGACATCCGGTCGCCAGGGGATCTCGAAAACATCCCGGAGCAGTTCGATCTCATCGTGGAATGCTCAGCCGAACCATCCGCTCAGGCGGGCTATGGCGGCTCGCCCGAGTATTTAATTCAAACCAACCTGGTAGGGTGCTTTCACTGTCTGGAACTCGCGCGGCGAACGGGAGCCGATTTTATTTTCCTCTCTACCAGTCGCGTCTATCCGATGGAGAAATTAAAAGCGCTCTCTCTCCGGGAAGACGAATCCAGGTTTGTTCTCACCGACGAGCAACCCTTCCGAGGCGCTTCGCGGTTCGGTATCGCTGAGGATTTTCCCTTGGATGGACCGCGATCGCTCTACGGTATGACCAAACTTGCATCTGAATTAATGGTCACCGAATACGCGGCCGCTTACGGACTACGTTGTGTGATCAACCGATGCGGCGTGATAGCCGGTCCCTGGCAAATGGGTAAGACCGATCAAGGCATCGTGACATTCTGGATGGCCGCCCACTATTTCCGGCGCGAACTCAACTACATCGGATTTGGAGGGCAGGGCAAACAAGTAAGGGATTTGTTGCACGTCGCCGATCTCGCCAGCCTCATCGTGGAGCAGGTCTCCAATATCGACAAGTATGCGGGAAAACTCTTTAACGCCGGCGGCGGATTGACCGGAAGTTTATCGCTGCGAGAAATCACCGCGCTGTGCCAGCGGATCACCGGAAATACCGTCGCAATCGGATCCCTGCCCGAAAACCGTCCAGCCGACGTGCCGATCTTTATCACGGACCATCGCAGGCTGACAGAATTCAGCGGCTGGCAGCCATCCCGGACGCCGGAAGATATCTTGGGCGATGTCTACCAATGGATTCGGGAGAACGAGGCGCTCTTACGTATCCGCCTGCTGGCTTAGTGTGGTGGTTCGACTCTAGCGCTTCACCAGCACGGCAACGTCCAGCACATCTACGCGCGCGCCAATGGTGCTTTCATTGTCGATGATGATGTCGGTCATGCCGCGGAAATCGGGCACCGCAAGAGCGATGGTTTGCGGATACTTTCCCGCGCCAATCGTCAATGTCCTCGCCAGAACTTTCCCCCCGCTGCTTCCATCGAAGGCGAAAAAGCCCACTCGCCCGCTCAATACCCGGAGACGCAGTTCAATCCACCCCGGGCCGCTCAATGTCCCGGGGTGAGTGAGCGGTATCCAACCCGCGAACGCCCACAAGAAAGGCGCTGTATTCAGCCGTCTTTCCATTCCGGGCTCGAGAGAGGAACCGCTGCTTGCCACGATCTTAGAAACATCAACGGCGCCATCCAATCGGACCGCGCCGGGCGGAGGCGCAGCGTCCGGAGGCAAACCCACCGCTACATAACCGGGAACTTGGTCCAGAGTACGATAAAAGTGAATTGGCTGATCGTCCTGGCGCATTTTTGCCACCATGGCGTCACGGTTCGCCAGCGAGAGGGAACCGGAGACACGCGAAACCGGACGGCAGAATTGGTTCATCCACGCCACCGGCTCCGCTGGGGCTTTGCGGGCGCACACCGTGACCATCAATTTACTGGCATCCGGGGAATTCATGGAGAAATTCAAAACGCTGTACAACGTTTCGGGTTCCCAGAGATTTGGCATCTTCGGGCAAATCGCCGAGAGCACTTCGTAATCTCCGGCCGGCTCCTGCTGAAAACGGTAGAGCTGACCGTGGGAGGTCCCGTATCCAACTAACTTCGCGGGTGCGGTTGTGTTCAGGAATACGAACTTAAGTTGATCGTTGGTCTCTCCAAAATAGAAGCCGCGCAACTTCACCGTCCCATCCGCGTACCAGGCGGAGGGGAGCCGGGAGTCGGCAAACCCGCAAAATAATGTGCAGTCCACAATCGCGTCGAGGTTAGAGAGATAGGTTCGGGGATCGAAGAGTAGCTTTTCCCATCGAATGTCATACGCGATGTTATAGAAATCGGATGCTCCCGATGCAAACCAATCACCGACATCCCCACCCACCCGGCGGTTCTCTCGGAGGATTTCACGGGCTGCGGCACGCGCAACCTCGGCCTCATGGATGCGCGGCTCCAACGATAGTTTAGCTTTCGCCAGCATCGGGCTCCGCGCCACCAGCGCGACCGTTAGCAATATCGCCGCAGCCGGGACAACACCGCGCTGAACAATCGACGGCATCCGGCGCGCGACGAAGCCGAGCAACGCGAAACCTCCAATCGCCACGGCTCCGGCAAACATCGCCGATTCATGCACCAGGTATGGATCCTGCTTGTGCGACGCGAACAGATACAAAAATAATTGCAGCGGCAGCGCGGCCAACGCCAACCCGCGGGTCGATCGCACCATCATCAGTATTATGGTGCTGTAGACGACTAGAGGAACCTTCCACGACATGGCGATCCGTATCAAAATGGGCCGCGTCCAGGTAACCGACCATGCCCGATAGATCTCCTCGTGGCGGTGTATGGAAGCTGCTACGCCGCTGGTTCCCTGTGAATCCCTGATGGCCGCCAAAATATCCTTGGAATAGGGGAGCAGATAAAAGATCAAATACGGGATGCCGAACAAACATCCGCCAGCGGCTAAAGCGGCAAGGCGAGACTTCGCCTCCTTCCAGCCCAAACTGCGCACAGCCCAGACCGCATAAACCGCTACGCCCGTAAAAGCTGCGCCCGCGTAGTAGTGCACACCTGAGGCCCATGTCAGCAGGAACGCGCCAGCCGCGAGCCTCAGCTGGTTCCAGTTTCCCAACCGTCCCGATTCCAACAACACAAGCCCGCACAACCATGTGGCGTGTAATTCGCCCTCCGGCCGTGTTCCAAAACAGGCCGCTAATTCCTCGCCCGCCACCATCACATATCCCACCGAGAACAACAAGCCCAGTTTGACGATATCCGGAAAAGCGCCGCGAACAATTACCGCGATGCACAGCAAAAACAGCAGCACGGTGGGGGTAGCCTCGGCGTAGTAAATCGTAAACCCCAGGCGCCAGAGCAGGCCGATCCACAGGGTGTGGATGGGAGGGTGGACAATCACCGGCTGATCGAAAAATGCGCTGGCCGCGTACGAAGTGTATGTTAACTTCCCGTAGTGAGACAGCATGTAGGGGGGATTCATCAGCCCTAATTCATCCACCCCGCCATTTCGATCGCTAAAGTACGCTTCCAATAGTACGAGCGACGCGACGAGACACGCAAAGCACACTACGATCCTTCGAGCGAAAGTCTGCATCTTTAAAAAGGGGAGCTGTAATTCGCCAGACTACCATACGCCAGACGACGCAACTGACGCTTGCGGTATGTTACATTGCGAAATCTGCCCGACCCGATGAAACCTGGCCGTAGAACCACTTTTGTTTTTGCTTGTTTCGTCGCACTGTTGGTCCTAATTTCCGCATATTGCACCGATCGAGATGGGGGAGTGGACGAACCGGGATTTTTGAACCCACCTTACATGCTGGTCCATTATGGCCATCTGACTTTTCCCACGTTTCCCCATAACATGTTCTTCGATGTTCCTGTGATGACGCATCCACCGGTACATCTGCTGTGGGTTGGCCTGTTATGGCGACTCGGTTTAACGATGTATTATGCCGAGGCCACACCGACGGTTCTATTGCTGCTGCTGTCGATTGCGATCATTTTGTACAGCTCGTTTCCAGCGCCTGTGAAATTGGGCTGGTTGTTCTCCATCGGCTTCCTGGCAGTCAGTGGAGAGACATTGACGCTGTGCTTCGGTACGCGACCGGAAGGCGAAATTCAAGCGGCCTGGTTCTGCGGACTGCTGTTGCTGGAGTCGGGCCGAATTGAGAATTGGGACCGTGTGCGAATGGGTTTTGGTGCTTTCTTTCTCACCTGGGCTTCCGGGACTCATTACTATGCCGGACTCGCGGCGGTTGGGATTGCCGTTTATTTGATTTGGGCGGTGCGGGCGCTGGGCTGGAAGGAAGCCAAACCCCGATTGATCGCGATGTGCGCTGGATGCGGTCTGTTCGCGGTTCCTTATTTTGGACTGTACGTTATTCCTTATTTTCGGGAAATACGATCGACCATTCGAATTACCGTGGGCCAGGGGGGTGGAGTGGGCCAATCGGTGCAGAAGCACTTTGACCTCTACCGGCGATGGTCGCAAGAACCATACCATCCCACGCTGATCCGTGACGCCATGGCGTTACGAGTCCCCTTGCTGGTATTTTCGGCGGCAATCTTGGCGGCCATCCGCTCCACACGCGGCATTGCTTTGGCGGCGTTACCTCTTCAACTCGGCGTTTTCTTTCTGGCATGGCACAAGATGCCGCCCTACATTCTTCATGAATCGATTCTTTTCGCAGCCGCGTTTGCCATCGGGTTGCTCGTGCTAAGTCATCATCTGTTGCGTCGATGGGCGCCGAAACTGGAAATCGGCTTCGCCCCTGTCGCCGCGATCGTATTGTCGGTCTGGCTGGCGAAGGGCGTTCCGATGCTGGCCGGCGTGCGTCTTAGTTTCGAACCGAAGACGCATGAAGTGGAATTAGCGCATGCGGCGGGCCAGCGGATCATGGGATTGCACGCGCGCATGGGAGGCCGCTGGTGGTCCTGGTATGCATCCGGCGCGGAGCATTGGTACGATGTCGAACGCGATCTGCACCTTGGAACTTTGGAGTACGATCCCACTCGTTATCTCGGCAACCTGGACGCGGTGAATGTGTGTTCCTCGCCCGACGCTCCCGGCCGTCCCAACAGTTGGTACGCGGACGGTACTCTGAAACTACGCGGGTTCTATTTCGCGCAAACGAACTCAACACTGCGCTGCGTACTGCTCAGCGCCCAGCCTGTCGCGGCGCTTACGGGCTATATTGCCGTGAACGATCGGCTATATCGTTTCGTGCAGAGCGACCAAGGCAATTATGATGTTTTGTCGACGGTATGTCCGCCCGGTGAACCCGATTGGAACGATCCCACGGCAGGCGTTTTCTCCACGCCGTTGTTGATCGGGGATGGACCGGAGCAAGGGAAAAGTCTGTATACCGTTGTTGTTCCGCGATCGTATCGGACACCCACCGGTGCAGGTGCCGCAACCTGCAGGGAGGTATCGCGAATCCGTGGAAATGTGGTCTTGGACGACCCGCATGCTCTATTGGAATCGTCCCGGAGAAGCAATCCAGTGATGCATTTTTATCGGGATATCGAAGACATTCCGGGATACAGCGGAGTTGGATTGGCTCCCGAGGCAGTGCCGCCTCCGGAGGGTGTCCGTCTGGAGAACGTCCACTTCGATTTTTCGGACCTCTATGTGAGTAAGGGCGCGCGCGTGGAACATGTTCCTCAAATGCGGGTAACAACTATCCCCGACTACGCGGCGTTTGCGGTACTCATTCCCGTGAAGAACGCCGCCAGTGTGACGAATCCTTGCTGGGTGGTCCTCAAGCTTCGCGTTCGCAGCGGGCGCGCCGGATTCTGCGTCTATGACCGGCGGGCAGGGATCGTGCGTTCGCGGACCGCTTCGATCGCTCCGTCGGCCGAGCCTCAGACCTTGGCCCTATTTGTACCCGACTTTCGAAGCACCACAGACATCGCTATCTTTAGCGGTGGATCCTACGTCGGCGTGGTGGACATATTCGATGTCGCTGTACTTGGAAAACACGCGATTTCCCACAAGTAAAACACGTCACGGGAAATTCTTCAACCCGGTCAGATCCTGCATTATTACTGTGAAGCGCTCAGCCCCCAACGACAGTTCGACCCGGCGGTCGTTCGTCACGCCTAATCCCCTGGTGGCGAGCAGGCGGATCCGATTTGGGATGCGGCCCGAATCCGCGGCGAGGTGAACTAAAGTCGTGTTCCCGGGATAGAGCCTTTGGGAACTTGCCGCCAACTGCTTCGTGAGATCAAGATATTTCGTGCCGAACAATGCCGCCGCCGAAGTGTAAAGATTCGCGAGGGGTTCGTCTTGGTCCCACCAGAAGGAAACGTCCTGCTGAGTATTCAGATTGGATTTCACAAAGTTCTGAACTTTCATGAGACACAGGAACGAGTCAGCCAGAGGGCGTCCTGACAAGTTGCTCCCTCGGAGACTTTGCTCCATGCCTGCGTTGAGATTCTGGTCCATGGCGGGCCCGATCGAGATCGCGATCAGCACTAGCGCCGCAGTGACGTATTGGAGCGGCGGCCCGAGCTTGCGCATCAGACAAACGAGAACAATCGCAGTCGCGCCGATCGCCGCCAGCAATCCCCAGATAACTCCTGGGAAATTCGATTCCGCATAGTATCGGTTGCACAAATAAGGGACAGCCACCGCCACGGCGGCCAGCATCGATGCAACAAAAGTCCCGTTTGCCCGTTTGGCCGTCGCGCAATTCCAAAGTTCTCCCAGTGCAACGCCGGCAAAACCGGAAACAACCACCATCATGTAGGAGCTGTGATAAGCGACTCGAAGCAACGGCTGATCCAGAACGAACTGCTGAAAAGCATAGAGCAGGCAACAGATCAGGAGGGCTAGGTAGGCCGGCATCGC
>Ga0070765_100002845_pt1 | contig 10995 bp, 8 predicted proteins | sample HubBroMetageWFT5_FD_71516 | JGI IMG/M metagenome (GOLD analysis project Ga0070765, IMG submission 71516) | Warmed and freeze-thawed soil microbial communities from the Hubbard Brook experimental Forest, New Hampshire - Hubbard Brook CCASE Soil... | ecosystem: Environmental > Terrestrial > Soil... | reverse complement strand
CGCCGCTCCCGTGATCATGTTCTTGATGTAGTCCGCGTGACCCGGGCAATCGATGTGCGCGTAGTGACGGTTCGGCGTCTCATACTCCACGTGCGACACCGCAATCGTGATCCCGCGCTCCCGCTCTTCCGGAGCGTTGTCAATCGAATCGAACGCCCGGAACGCCACCTTCGGGTTGTTCTTGCTCAGTACTTTCGTGATCGCCGCCGTCGTCGTCGTCTTGCCGTGATCAATGTGACCAATCGTCCCAATGTTCACGTGCGGCTTACTTCGTTCAAATTTCTCCTTCGCCATGTTCTTCCTCGCTCCGGTTTCGTTCGCTTCTTACTTTCGAATCCCGAACCTACTTCTTGACCTTTTCACCAGTCGCCTTGCCAACAATTTCTTCTGCGATGTTGGGCGGCGCCTGCTGGTAATGCGAAAAATGCATCGAAAAGCTACCGCGCCCCTGCGTCCGGCTGCGAATGTCCGTCGCGTACCCGAACATCTCCGCCAGCGGAACCTGCACGTTGATGATTTCCGTGCCCGCGCGCGATTCGCGTCCCTGAAGTTGGCCGCGCCGCGAGTTCAAATCCGAAATGACCGGGCCCATGTAATCTTCCGGGACAACCACTTCGACGCGCATAATCGGCTCGAGCAGCTTCGGGCTTGCCCGCTTGCAAGCGTCCTTGAACGCCATCGAACCCGCAATCTTGAACGCCATTTCCGAGCTGTCCACGTCGTGGTAGCTGCCGTCTTCGAGCACCACGGCGATATCCACCATTTCGTATCCCGCGAGAACACCGGTTTCGCTGGCCTCGCGCACGCCATTTTCAATGGGCGCGATGAATTCTTTCGGAATCGAACCGCCCACGGTCTTATCAATGAACAAGACGCGCCGCTCTTTATCGAAGCGCCATTTTCCGCCCTTGCCGGCGACGCTCTTCGCCAATTCATCCAACTCGTCGGTGGACATCTCGCGCATGTCTTCGTGATTCGCGTTCGGCAGCGGATGCACCGATAGCTTGGCGTGGCCGTATTGGCCGCGGCCGCCGGTCTGGCGAATATATTTTCCCTCGCCTTGAGCGACCTTGATGATCGTCTCGCGATACGCCACCTGCGGCCGGCCCACATTCGCCTGCACGCTGAATTCGCGCATCATGCGGTCCACGATAATTTCCAGGTGCAACTCGCCCATTCCGGAAATCAGCGTTTGCCCGGTATCGTCGTCGGTGTGCACGCGGAACGTGGGGTCTTCCTGCGCCAGCTTGGCCAGCGCATTGCCCATTTTTTCCTGGTCCGCTTTGGTTTTTGGTTCGATCGCTACGGATATAACCGGGGTGGGGAAATCGATGGACTCGAGGACAATCGGTTTATCCTCATTACACAACGTGTCGCCCGTTGTGACGTTTTTCAATCCCACTGCCGCCGCGATATCTCCCGCTTCAATCGATCCAATTTCTTCGCGCTTGTTCGCGTGCATGCGCAGCAGGCGTCCCACGCGCTCGCGCGTCTTCTTGGTCGAGTTATAAACAAAATCGCCGGACTTGAGCACGCCCGAATACACGCGGATGTACGTCACGTGTCCGACGTACGGGTCGGTCATGATTTTAAACGCCAGCGCCGCGAACGGCTGATCATCCGACGCGCGCCGCAGCTCCGCTTCTTCTCCGTCAACCGTCGTTCCCTCTACCGGCGGCACGTCCACCGGCGACGGGAGGTAATCAATCACCGCATCCAGCAGCGGCTGAATTCCCTTGTTCTTGAACGCGGACCCGGCAATCACTGGCACAAGCTTCAACGCAATCGTGGAGCGCCGGATCGAAGCGCGCAGCTCGGCGGGTTCCAGTTTGTGCTGTTCCAGATATTTCGTCAGGATCACGTCGTCGTGCTCGGCGATATATTCCACAACCTTGTCGCGATGTTCTTTGTAGAACTCAGGCGTCAGCGCGGAGGCCTTCACCGCCGTCTCCACCGCAGGATGTTCCGCCAGGTAAGCCGCGTCCCACAATTTTTCCAGCGGCAGGACCTCGTATTCCGCGCCCAGCGTTTCGTCTTTCCAGATAATGGCGCGCTCTTCGATGAAATCGATGATTCCAATGTAATTTTCTTCCCGGCCAATCGGATACGTCACCGGCACGGGATGCGCCGAAAGCCTGGTGCGCATGGACCGGATCGAATGGTCGAAATCCGCGCCAATGCGGTCCATCTTGTTGATGAACGCGATGCGCGGCACGCGATACTTATCCGCCTGCCGCCAGACCGTTTCGGATTGCGGCTGCACGCCCGCCACCGCGTCGAAAACCGCCACCGCGCCATCCAGCACGCGCAATGAACGCTCCACTTCCACGGTGAAATCCACGTGGCCCGGCGTATCAATGATGTTGATGCGATAGGTCTTGTCGAAGCGCTTCCAGGAAGCCGTCGTCGCCGCCGAAGTAATCGTGATGCCGCGTTCGCGCTCCTGCTCCATCCAGTCCATCACGGTCGTGCCTTCGTGCACTTCCCCGATCTTGTAAGTCACACCCGTATAGAACAGGATGCGCTCGGTGCAGGTGGTCTTCCCCGCATCGATGTGCGCCATGATCCCGATATTCCGGATCTGATCGAGTTGGACTGTTCGCGCCATCTTGAATTCTGGGCCGTGCTACCAGCGATAATGCGCGAAAGCCTTATTGGCTTCCGCCATGCGGTGCACGTCCTCCTTTTTCTTTACCGCTCCGCCGCGGCCGTTCGCCGCGTCCATAATTTCTTCGGCCAGCTTGTCCGTCATCGTCTTTCCGGACCGTGTGCGCGAGTAGAGCACCAGCCAGTGAATCGCCAGCGATTGCCGCCGGAAGGGATTCACTTCCACCGGCACCTGATAGTTCGCGCCGCCCACGCGGCGCGTCTTCACTTCCAGGATGGGCTTGCAGTTTTCAACCGCCTTCTTGAAAAGCTTGAAGGAATCGTCGTTCGTCTTCTTCGCAACCTGGTCCATCGCCTTGTAAAAAATTGTCTGCGCGGTCGAGCGCTTTCCGTCGTACATCATGCTGGAGATGAACTTCTGCACCAGATCGCTTCCGAACACTGGATCGCCCGGAATCCTGCGTCGAACAACCCATCCTTTTCGTGGCATCTATCGCGTCTCCTACTTCTGTGCGGCTTTGGGCCGTTTTGCGCCGTATTTCGAGCGCGCCTGTTTGCGGTTCTCCACGCCTGCTGCGTCCAATGTTCCCCGAACGATGTGGTAACGCACGCCCGGCAAATCCTTCACGCGGCCGCCGCGCACCAGCACGATCGAGTGCTCCTGCAAATTGTGGCCGATTCCGGGGATGTAGGTCGTCACTTCATGGCCGTTCGTCAATCGCGCGCGCGCCACTTTGCGCAATGCGGAATTGGGTTTCTTCGGCGTCTGGGTGTACACGCGAACGCACACTCCGCGCTTTTCCGGACATCCCTCGAGCGCGGGCGACTTCGTCTTCGTCCGGATTTTCTCCCGGCCGCTACGCACGAGTTGTGAAAACGTCGGCACTCTTTCCCCCTTGCTATGAACCTTGCTTTGCTATTTTGCGCGGAGCGATTTCCACCGCGCAGAAATCTGCGTGTGTATGATTAGAAAAGGTCGCCACACCCGAAGGAATTACCAGGTACTCCGTGCTGACGCTTCACCCCAAGGAGTGAACTGCATCTGCTGTTACGGAGAGGCTCACACGGCTTTGCGGGGCTGGCGCCCCATTTCGGCCGCTCTTTCAATCCCCATTCCGTCGTTCAATGTTCCGGGGCTGAAAGACTTCCCTTTCACCACTAGGCCCAATGGCCTCAACACAACCGGATGAGTATAGGAAAAACAACAACTTCTGTCAACTCGATTCCACTGTGGAAATCTAGTTGCTCCAGCATCTCGCCGCAATTGTCGTAACCCTGCCGTTCCGCCTTAAATTAATCCGTGCCGTCCCAACTTGCCACGGGTCCGGCGCGTGATCGCCGTGGGCTTGCCACTGGCTAAGCTGAGTTGGATGCACCACTTCCCCGTAGGATTCGCCCCCTCCTTCTGCCCCTTGATCCGGGGTCATGCGCAGTCAGACCCTGGCGAAGAGCTATTATCACATTTATTACCAGTCACTTACAGTGCCAGTCCGTTTCATCCGGCTACGTTCCCATTATGGAACCGATGCTGCCCACGCTCCAAAATACGCCCGAACCTCTCTTCCCGGTGTGAAATTGCTCAACACCCCGCTCGAGATTGCTTCCCCCTCCCCCTCAACCCGCATAAACTGGTGCGTCTAACCCATCGAAAGGGTGTCCATGAACCGGTTCCTGCTTCTCTTGCTCTTGTCCCTTGCCCTCTCCAGCGCTGCATTCACCCAGCAGCCCGTCGCGCCATCCCCGCAAAAAAGTCCCACGCCAACCGCTTCGGATTATTCGCAGGAGCCATTCGTCATCGAGCAATATTACACATCCGCGGCTTTTGAAAACGATGGCACGGGGGTTCGCGATCTCTCCGTTCGAATCCGCGTCCAAAGCGAAGCGGGCGTTCAGCAATTGGGCGAACTGGTTTTCGGATTTAATTCCGCAAACGAACAAATGGATGTTCGCTACGCGCGGGTGCGCAAATCAGACGGCACAGTTGTGACGGCCGGCCCAGACGCCGTAAAGGAAATGACATCTGCTGTGGAACGCGATGCTCCCGTCTACACCGATTACAAAGAGAAGCACATCACCATCCCTGCCCTCGCGCCCGGAGAAACGCTCGAATACGAAATCGTCACTCGATTGACCTCGGCTCTCGCTTCCGGCGAATTCTGGTTCGACCACAATTTCATTGACGACGGGATTGTCCTTGACGAGCGCCTCGAGATCACTGTCCCTGCGGGTCGCGCCGTCACCCTCGAATCTCCCGATTTTCCGCATGAGAAGGCCACCGAGCCCGGCCACACAATTTATCGCTGGAAGCGGGCCAATCTGAAGCATCTCTCGGAAGACGAAAAATCAAAACTGAAAGACCAGCTTGCCGGCGCGAAATCTCCCAACGTCCAGCTCACCACGTTTGCATCCTGGCAGGACGTGGCCCGTTGGTACGGAAAGCTCGAAGAAGGGCGCACACAGCCGAGCGCCGAGATTCGCGCGAAGACCCAGGAACTCATCGCCGGCCGCGATTCACAGCTCGAAAAAATCCAGGCGCTCTACGATTACGTTTCGCAAAACATTCGTTACGTTAGTTTGTCCTTCGGCCTGGGCCGCTATCAACCGCATTCCGCCTCCGAAGTTTTCTCCAATCAGTATGGCGATTGCAAAGACAAACACACGCTCCTCGCCGCCATGCTCGATGCCGCGGGAATTCCCTCGGACGCCGTCCTGATTCCTTTCTCCCGCAAGCTCGACCTCACCGTCCCTTCTCCCTCGCAATTCGATCACGTGATCACAGCCGTCCCCGACGGGAAAAATCTTATCTGGATGGACTCCACAGCCGAAGTCGCGCCTTTCCGTCTGCTCACTTCTCCCCTGCGCGGAAAATCGGCCCTGGTCGTCCCTCCGGATGGCGATGGAAAAATTATTGAAACGCCGGCCGATCCGCCGTTCCTCTCAACGCAGCAGGCCGATATCACGGGCCAGGTGAGCGACCTCGGCACACTGACCGCTCATCTGCACTACGTCATGCGCGGCGACACGGAATTCATTCTGCGCTCCGCTTTCCGCAAAACTCCACAGACGCAGTGGAAAGATCTTGGCCAGACAATCCTTTCGCTCGATGGCTTGCGCGGAGACGTCACGGCCGTGAAACCCGGCGATATTTCCGATCTGCGCAACCCCTTCGAACTCGATATTGATTTCACGCTCGCGAATTTTCTCGATTGGTCGAGCAAAAAAACCAGAGTCGCCCTGCCGCTTCTCACCATCGGTCTGCCGGACGCTTCCGAAGATAACACCAAGACGATTACCCTCGGCAGCCCGCTCGACGTAAACACTTCGTTGAAGCTCACGCTTCCGCAAAATTTTGCCGCGCGCCCGCCCGTCTCCATCGCCCTCGCGCGCGACTACGCCGATTTCAAGTCCAGCTACCACTTCGAGGATCACATCCTCACGGCAACGCGTACTCTCAATTTCAAATTGCACGATCTGCCCGCTGATCGTACCGGGGACTATCTCGCCTTCACGCGGGCGGTCTCGGCCGACGAACTCCAGCCGCTCGCGGTGGAAAATTCCACAACCGGCGCTCCCACCATCCCCGCTGATGCCAAAGCGGAAGAACTTCTCCAGTCCGCTCGCGCGGCTCTGAACGCGGGCAACATGCGCGAAGCGATCCCTCTCTTCCAGCGCGTTGTCGAACTCGACCCCAAGCACAAGGAAGCGTGGAGCGATCTGGGCCTTGCATTCTTGCGATCTGGACAATATGAAGAAGCCGCCGCTGCCTTCCGCAAACAAATTGAAGTAAATCCCTTCGGAGAAAATTCCTACAATTATCTCGGCATCGCGCTTCAGCAACTTCAGAAATTCGATGAAGCGGCAGACGCCTTTCGCAAACAGATCGCCCAAAATCCGCTGGACGCGATTGCCCACGCCGCTCTCGGCGGCCTTCTCCTCACGCAACACAAATATGCCGAAGCCATTCCCGAGCTCGATAAAGCCACCGTTCTCTCGCCAGACAGCGCCGAGCTGCAGGTCAGCCTGGGCCAGGCATATCTGAACAACGGCGAAAAGGAAAAAGCTCTCGCGGCTTTCGACAGGGGAGTGGAGCTCGCGCAAACTCCGCTTATCTGGAACAACGTCGCCTACGCGCTCGCCGACAATAAAGTTGATCTCGAAAAAGCCCAGCAGTATGCGGAATCCGCCGTCTCCGCCACCGCCGCAAATCTGCGCAACGTGGAGCTCGCTCATCTCAAACAGGAAAATCTCAATGATGTCGCCAGCATCGGCGCATATTGGGACACGCTCGGCTGGGTACTGTTTCAGAAGGGCGACTTTCAAGCGGCAGACCGCTACATCCTTGCCTCATGGCGCCTGAACCAGCATGGCGAGGTGGCCGATCATCTCGCGCATATTTATGAGTCGTTAGGCGTAAAGGAAAGAGCTGCTCACACCTACGCTCTCGCCATCGCCGCGCCCCACTCGGTTCCTGAATCGCGCGCCCGCCTGACCCTTTTGCTGGGCGGCAACGCGCAAATCGACACCCTGGTCGCGCAAGCCACGCCTGAGCTGCTGGAACTTCGTAGCATTTCCGCCGGCAAGCTGTTGGCTGAAGCGGCTTCCGCGGATTTTCTGGTTCTGCTTTCTCCCGATGGCCAGGGCGGAGCGGGCGCGAAAGTCGAAGCCGTGAAGTTTTTAAGCGGAAGCGAAAAGCTCCGCCCCTTTGCGGATAATCTGAAGCGCCTGGACTACGGCATCACGTTTCCCGATTCCTCACCCGTAAAACTTGTCCGCCGCGGCACGCTTTCGTGCACCAGCGCTACCGTTAATTGCAAATTTACGCTGATTCTTCCAGAGGACGTGCGGACTTTGAACTAGCGGAATGCAGCCGGGCGGGATTGTGTTGCAGGGAACAGTTACTTAATCTCGAGAACTTCCTTCTCTTTTAGCGCGGAAAGATCCTCAATCTTTTTCGTTTCCGAGTGCGTCAGCTTTTCCAGCTCGTCGAGCGAGCGCTTGCGTTCGTCCTCGCTCATTTTCTTTTCTTTCTCGAGTTTCTCCACCGCTTCCTTGATGTCGCGCCGGATGTTGCGCACTGCCGTGCGGTGATTCTCCAGCACTTTGTGAACGTGTTTCACCATGTCTTTGCGCCGGTCTTCGGTCAGCGAAGGAATCGGCACGCGCACCACTTTTCCGTCGTTCGTGGGATTCAGCCCGAGTTCGCTCGTCCGAATCGCCTTATCGATCAGCGGCACGGCCCCGGCGTCCCACGGCGCGATCACGATCGTGGAGGAATCGGGAACGCTCATCGTCCCCAGCTGGTTGATCGGCATCGGCGTCCCGTGGTAATCCACGCGCACACCCTCTAGAATCGCCACGTTCGCGCGCCCCGTGCGAATTCCCCCCAGCTCCTTGCGAAAATCTTCCACGGCCTTTTCCATGCGGATTTTGGCCTGTCCCAGGGCTTCTTTGCTGTTTGCAATCGTGGTCATCGCAAAATTTCCCTTCGCCTCCGCAAATTTACGCCGATTCAGGCAGACGTGACGACCGAACCCACCGGCTCGCCCTGCACTACCCGCTTCAGGTTTCCCGGCACGTTCATGTTGAATACGACGATCGGCATCTTGTTGTCCATGCACAGGGAGATAGCCGTCGAATCCATTACGGACAATCCCTTCTGCAGCACATCGAGATAGCTGATGCGATCGAACTTTTTCGCTGTCGGCACTTTTTCCGGGTCGGCGTCATACACGCCGTCCACGCGCGTGGCCTTCAGGATGATCTGCGCCTTGATTTCCATCGCGCGCAGCGCCGCGGCCGTGTCCGTTGAAAAATACGGATTGCCGGTGCCGCCCGCGAAGATCACCACGCGTTCTTTTTCCAGATGCCGCGTAGCGCGCCGCCGGATAAACGGCTCCGCCACTTCGTGCATTTCAATCGCGCTTAGCAGCCGCGTGTGGCAGCCGCATTTTTCCAGCGCGTCCTGCAGTGCCAGGCCGTTGATCACCGTCGCCAGCATGCCCATGTAGTCGCCGGTCGCGCGATCGATCGAAAGGTCCTTTTGCCGCGTGCCGCGGAAAATATTCCCTCCGCCCACCATGATCGCCACCTGCACGCCCAATTCCTGCACGCCCTTCACTTCCTTCGCGATTCCCTGGATTGTTTCCGCATGGATGCCGAAATCATCCGGACCCGATAGCGATTCGCCGGAAAGTTTCAGCACGATTCGCTTATACACCGGCGCGCCCTGCCCTGCTCCCGCTCGACTTGGCATTTCCGTTGGTTTCATTTCGTGGCTTCTCGCACTTCACCCGCGGGCATTCTAGTGCCGTTCGAGCGATTTGGCACTAGCCTTTTTGGAATTTCGCGGACCCGGCTGGAATCGAAGGGGCCCGCGAAAGCGTCAGGAAAGATATCTCAATCAAAGCGCGGGGACGGGAGTATCCGCTTCCCCTGGCGCGGCGGGCGTTGCGGCAGTGGCATCCATTTCGCCCACCTTGAATCGCGAAAACCGGCGCACGGCCACATTTTCTCCCAGCTTCGCAATCGACTGGTCCACCAGCTCCTTCACCGTCACGCCCTCATCCTTGATGAAGTGCTGCTCGTACAGGCAATTTTCCTCGTAGAACTTTTCCATCTTGCCGTTGACGATCTTCTCGATCACCGGCTCGGGCTTGCCCGTTGCCTTAGCCTGTTCCTTGAAGATTTCGCGCTCGCGGTCCAGAATTTCCTGCGTCACTTCCTCGCGCCGCAGGAAACGCGGATCCAGCGCGGCGATATGCATCGCCACGTCGTGGCAAAGCCGCTGGAATTCCTCGGTGCGCGCCACGAAATCGCTCTCGCAATTCACTTCCACAAGGACGCCGATCTTTCCGCCCGCGTGGATGTAGCAGCTCACCAGCCCTTCCGAAGTCTCGCGCTGCGCTTTCTTCGCGGCGGCCGCCTGCCCTTTTTTGCGCAGGATATTGATGGCCTGCTCGATGTTCCCGCCGGATTCCACCAGCGCGTCGCGGCATGCCGTGAATCCCGCACCCGTACGGTCGCGCAGGTCTTTCACCAGCTGCGCCGATACATTCCCTTTTCCTGGTCCTGTAGCTTCCGTAGCCATGGATCGCTTGGATTCCCTTTCGATGAATTCTACTGGTGGACTTTCTCGTTGTTCGGCTCGGGAGCCGGTGTTTCTTCCGCGGGCGCCGCTTCGGCGACTATCGCTTCGCCGGCCTCACCCTCCACGAAATCGCCTTCCTGTTTCTCGTACTTTTCGTAGGCGCTCGTGTCCACGTAGTCGACGCTGTCATCCGCGCCCGTGCCGTCGGCCGCCTTCTGGTCCGCAATCTGCGATTGTTCGAACGACTGCCGTCCCGAAACCACCGCGTCGGAAATCTTCGACGTAAACAACCGGATGGCCCGCAGTGCATCGTCGTTGCCCGGAATCACCCAGTCTACAAGGTCCGGATCGCAATTCGTGTCCACGATGGCGACCACTGGAATTCCCATGCGTCGCGCCTCGCGCACGGCGATCAGCTCCGCGTTCGGATCGATCACGAACATCAGGTCCGGCGGCGTAGCCATATTCTCCACGCCCGAAAAATTCTGTTGCAGGTGCTTCAGCTCGCGATCGAGCCGCGCTCCCTCTTTTTTCGAAAATTGTGCCATGCGCCCGTCTTCCGCCATGGCTTTCAGCAGCTTCAGCCGCTTGATGGATTTCTGCAGCGTCACCCAGTTGGTCAGCGTTCCGCCCAGCCACCGGTGATTGACGTAATACATTCCGCACCGCTGCGCTTCTTCCGCAATCGCCTCTTGCGCCTGGCGCTTCGTGCCCAGAAACAAAACGCTCTTGCCTTGCGCTGCATGATCGGAAACGTATCGCGCGGCCTCGCGGAACATCTTGAGGGTTTTTTGCAGGTCTATAATGTGGATGCCATTGCGTTCCCCGAAAATATATTCCTTCATCTTCGGGTTCCAGCGACGCGTCTGATGGCCAAAGTGAACTCCAGCCTCCAGAAGCTCCTTCATCGTAATCTCGACTCCCAAAGTACCTCCTGTTTTAAAGGGACGCTTGTTTTTCCCGCCGCAGCGAGCCAGCGTCCTTTTGTGCCGGACCTTGCCGGCCGTGAATTTCGTCCCGCCCTCTCGGGCCGGACGTCCTACCCACCCAACTACCGCTTGCTATACTGGAATCTCCGTCGTGCGCCCTTCTGTCCGTACTTCTTGCGTTCCTTCATGCGCGAATCGCGCGTCAGGAATCCGTTTTTCCGCAGCGCAGGGCGCAGCTCCGGATTCAGAATCGAAAGCGCGCGCGAAAGCCCCATGCGCACCGCTCCCGCTTGTCCTCCCACTCCCCCGCCCTTCACAATTGCTTTCACTTCCACCTGATCGTGCATCTGCGTGAAATTCAAGGGCTCGGTG
>Ga0070765_100002844_pt1 | contig 10995 bp, 10 predicted proteins | sample HubBroMetageWFT5_FD_71516 | JGI IMG/M metagenome (GOLD analysis project Ga0070765, IMG submission 71516) | Warmed and freeze-thawed soil microbial communities from the Hubbard Brook experimental Forest, New Hampshire - Hubbard Brook CCASE Soil... | ecosystem: Environmental > Terrestrial > Soil... | reverse complement strand
GCGGCCGCGATGGGCCGGTACACAAGCTCGGCGCCGAGCGCCCAGCGCGGCCCCGAAGCGGCATAGTGATCCGCAGGCAAGGTCACCACGTGGGCATGATCCCATGCCGGCGGCCGGGCAACGTGCGGCATGGCCGATGAGTCTTGGGCACTCGCGCCGTTCTACTGTCATGACCATGGCTGAACCTGACAACGCAGTAGACCTCGGCCCAGCGGCACGCCGGCTCGCGGACCTCGTGGCCAGCGTCAAGGACGACGCGCTGGACCGGCCCACCCCGTGCCCGGCCTACTCGCTTGGCGACCTCATCGAGCACGTCGGCGGCTTGGCGCTCGCGTTCACCGCCGCCGGGCGCAAGGAGCGCAACGCCTCCACCGGGCCGCCTCCGCCGGGCGATGCGTCCCGCCTCGGCGCCGACTGGCGCGAACGCATCCCGCGCGACCTGACCGCACTAGCGCAGACCTGGGCGGAACCAGAGGCCTGGACCGGAATGACCCGGATCGCCGGCGACGAGACCCCCGCTGAGGTGGTCGGCCTCGTCCTCGCCGATGAACTGGCCGTACACGGCTGGGACGTGGCCCGGGCGAGCGGGCAGGCCTACGCCTGCGAGCCCGAGATCCTGGCCGCCGCGCTGAAGTTCCTGCAGATGTTCGCCAGCCCCGACGCACCCGCGGGCCCGGAAGTCGGGTTCGGCCCGGCCCGCATCCTGCTGGAGGAAGCGCCGCTGCTTGACCGCGTGGTCGGCCTGGCCGGCCGTGACCCCGGCTGGTCCCCGGCCTGACGGCCTCGGCTCGTCCGCGGCCCCGACCAGGACAGGTCGGGCGCCGCAGGCAGCGAAAGGGCGCGGCAGGCAACTTGCCCGCCGCGCCCTCTCGTGCGCTAAGCGCCGGTCAGTGGCTGCCATCCACGGCTGCCACCAGTTCCGGCACGAACTGCGCGCCGTCGATGGTGCCTATGCCGCTGGACAGGTCGTAGCCGTTCACCGCGTCCCAACCGCGAACGCTGTGCTCGCTGCCGCCCTGCGGGAAGGTCACCGTGTTGGTGCCTCCGGTGACGTCCACGATCCCGGCGTCGTGGGCCGCCTCCATCTGGTACAGCGCGGGGTTGATGAGGCCAAGACCGTGTCCGGCTACCTGGTCAGCGATCGCGACGATGCCGGCGAACTCCGGCGTCGCCTCGCTCGTGCCGCCGATCAGGTAGAAGCCCGCCGGGCCCTGCGCCGCCTCGGCGTCGAGGAAGACCAGTGCGGAGCCGTCTACGGCCGCGCTCATCGAGATGTCCGGGTTGCCGCGCCAGTTGCCCACGGTGCCAGCCACGCCGTTCTGGTAGGACGGCCGGGGGAACACTGTGGAGATTCCGCCGGTGCTGGCGGCCGGCGAGCCGAACAGGGGCGTGTCGTTCCACACGGTGTCCGGCTCGAACCTGTTGCCGGTGGCGTCAAGGTGCAGCTGGGTGCCGCCCAGCGCCGTCACCAGCGGGTCGGTGGCCGGCCAGTCCACCACGCGGTGCAGGAAGAACGTCGCCGCGAAGCCCTGGGGGGTGAGGGACTTGGCGCCGGAGGCCCCGGCGTCGCCGGTGCCGGCCAGCACGGTCACGCCATTCTTGGCCGCGTTGACGTAGGCGCTGCGCAGGCCCATGATCGACGCCGCGCTCGGGAAGGTCGCCTCGGGAGCGGCGAAGCTCTGCGAGATGACCGTGCCGAGGTGGTGGTCGATCACGTAGTTCTCGGCCTTGACGATCTGCGGGAAGCCGTGGGTGCCCAGCGTTTCCGGAACCGGGGTCTCGACCAGCAGGATGTTCGCCCCAGGCGCGATCGCGTGGGAGTACTCGACGTCCAGCGAGGTCTCCTGGGCCCAGCCGACCATCTGCGGGCGCTTGGTCGGGTCGAACGACGGCACCTTGCCGGCCGGCCGGATGATCTTGAAGCTGGGCGGCGCCGGCAGCCCGAATCCCTTGTCGAACGTGGCCAGTTCGCTCTGGATGTTCTGGAAGCCGAAGGAGTCGACGATGACGATCGTCTCGCCCGAGCCGTTGTCTCCCTGCGTGTACAGCGGCGCGAGGTCATATGCCTGCTGGAACTGGGCCGGCGAGTAGCAGGCGATGTGTAGCTGGGCCTCGCATTGGGCCGTCGTCGGAGGCAACGCGAAGGCGTGGTGGGCCAGGATGCGCGCCAGTGGGGTCGGGAAGGGCAGGGATTGGGCGGCCGGTGCCGCGGTGACCGCGGTAGCCCCGGCCAGCCCGAGGGCCGAGACTACCGTGAGCGCCGAGCCTGCGAACAGGCTGGCAATGCGTCTTTGCATGTCGCTCCCCATGGAGGATTTGCCGCGCCCCACAGTGCGCAGCCGTCACGTGGGCTTTTCCTTGACCACCCTGGTGAAATTGTTGCGGTTTGGCAAGGGAATCCGCGAAGTTAGCCAGCCCGGCCCCGCCCGCGGTCGGCGTTGGCGTACATCGCGTCGCGGACGTACAGCGCGAGTCCGGGCTCGATCTCGTCGTAGGCCGCGATGTACCTGTCGTCGGACGTGTAGATGTCGGCCAGGCCGCGGTGCATCTCATAGTCGCAGTCGTAGAACCAGCGGGAGATGTGCTGGCGGTGCGCCTCGGCCAGGTCCATCGCGACGGATCCGGTGGCCGGCTCCCCGGCCCGGAGCGCGCTGGCGAACCCGCTGATGCTGGCATCGGACTCGGCCTTGATCGCGATCCAGTCGTCCTTGGTGTAGGCCGCGGTGCGCCGCTGTGACTGCTGCCAGGCGTCCGTGTCGCCCCAGCGCTGCCTGGCCTCCTCGGTGTGCTCCTCGAGCCTGTCGGTGCCGAATATCTCGAACTGCTCCTCCGGCGTGAGCGAGATGCCCATCTTCCTTGCCTCCATTTCCTTCTCGATCGCGGCAAGCAGCGCCCGGTCGCGGGTGCGGCGTTCCCGTAGCAGCCGGTGCTGCCTGCGCAGGTGGTCGTCGGTTCCGGCGGACGCGTCGGCGAGGATCTCCGCGATCTCCTCGAGCCCGAACTCCAGTTCCCGGTAGAACAGCACCTGGCGCAGCCGCTGCAGGTCGGACTCTGAGTACAGGCGGTAGCCGCCCGGGCTACGGGTGCTTGGCGTCAGCAGCCCGATGCCGTCGTAGTGGTGCAGCGTCCGCACCGAGACATGAGCCAGGCGGGCGACCTCGCCGACCGTGTAACCGTCCACGGCTCCACTGTGCAGCCTGACGCGACGTGAGGGTCAAGCGCGCAACGGCAGAACGGCGCCGGGCGGCACCACGGCAGCGGGCCTCACTCCGCCCCGGCCAGCCAGCGGATCAGATTCGGCCAGAGCACTCCGTAGCCGGGCCACGCCAGGAACTCCGGCGGCGCCCAGTGCGGCGCGCAGTCGGAGGTGAACACCGCGCTGCGGCCCCGGTCGTACTGGCCGCAGGCCACCAGTGGGTCGGCGCCGCAGCGCACCACCACCTCGGCGCCCTCCCGCGCGGTGACCCGGTTGTAGCCGAGCACGGCCGGCCATGGCTCGGGGACCCCGCGCAGCACCGGGTGATCGGCGGCCACCGGCTCGGGGACCACGCCCTGCGGGCACTCCACCCGGTCGTCCACGCTGCCGATCAGCACCGGCAGGGCGGCCTCGACCGGGGTGCCGTGATAGCGCGCCTTGCCCTCGATGCCGGCGAAGGACAGGTAGCCGCCGATCATCAGCAGCCCGCCGCCGTCGCGCACGTAGTCCTGCACGACGGCGAGCCGGTCCGGGGCGGGGCGGGACTGCTCGAACGTCTGCGGGGCCAGCAGGATGCTGTTCGCCCCGATGTCGCTGAGGATGACCGCCTGGTAGTCGACAAGCCCGCCGACGGTCGCCGGGAACTGCCCGGGCACGAGATGCCCGGGCAGGTAGTCCACGTCCACGTCCGCGCCCGCGAGAGCCGCGCGGAGGTGGCCGGCGCCTTCAACGTAGGAGCTGGTACTAAACGAATCGACCCCCTTGATGTGGAGGCTGTGGGTGACCCAGCTTTCGCCGCAAAGCAGTACCCGCATCAGGTTGACCTCGCTCTCCTCTGGACGCACGGGGGAATGGGGGTGGTCGCCGCGGTCAGCTGACCTCGCTGCCGTCAGCGGTTCCCGGGGGGCCAGCGGACTCCCGGACGATGAGTTCCACGGGCAGCACCTCGGTCCTGGCCTGCTCCGCGGTCCCGGCCAGCCGCTCGAACAGCAGGTCCACGCCCGTCTCGGCGAGGCGCTCGACCGGCGACCTGATCGTGGTCAGCCGCGGCCGCACGTACTGGCTGAACCTGATGTCGTCGAAGCCCACCACCGACAGGTCGTCGGGTACCCGGATGCCGTGCGTCTCCGCCGCGGACAGCATGCCGAGCGCGATGTAGTCGCTGGCCACGAACGCCGCCGTGGGCGGATGCGGCGCGGCGAGCAGCCTCGGCAGCGCGCTGGCCCCGAACTGCTCCGTGAAGTGCCCCGGCAGGTTGAGCTGCCGTTCTGGGTCGATGCCGCCCTTGACCAGCGCATCGCAATAGCCGCGGCGCCGCTCGGCGACCGAGCCGAGTTCGGCCGGGCCGGACACGAACGCGATCCTGCGGTGACCGAGCGCCACCAGGTAGCTGGCGGCCTGGTATCCGCCGGCATAGTCGTCCATCACCACGCTGTGTACCTCGGGCAGGCCTGCGATCGGCTCATCGACCACCACCACCGGCAGCCCGCCGTTGATCGCCGCAGCCAGCCGCACGTTGGACCGGAACGAGCCGAGGTACAGCATCCCGTCGATGGCACCGGACGCCAGCAGGTCGATGTAGCTGGACTCCTTCACCGCCTGGCTGCGGGTCGCGCAGAGCAGCACCATCAGGCCACGGCGCTCCACCGCCTCGACCACGTGGTCGGCGATCGCGCCGAAGTAGGGGTTGCTCATCTCGGGCACCACGAAGCCGATGGCCCCCGAACGGCGCCGGGCCAGGTTCCTTGCCTGGACATTGGCCACATAGCCGAGGGTGGCGACCGCGTCCACCAGCCTGGCCTCGGTGGCGGGGGTCACCTTGAGCTGGCCGTTGAGGTAGCGGGAGACCGTCGAAGCCGCCACGCCGGCCGCCCTGGCCACGTCCTGGATGGTCGCCATCTAGCGCTCAAGCGTCGTTCGGCCAGGCCGTCCGCGCGACCGGTTGCGCTCGGCAGTCGGCAGCGTCATGTGCCGAGCGTACCTCGCCGCGGTGGCACCGGTCGTCTCCGGCTATCCAGGTCAGACACTGCGCCTTGGGCACGACGGAACCGCGGTCGAACGTAGCGCAAAGATCTTGGCTATTGACGCCGTGTTCAGCCGATTCGTAAAATTGCGAAACCGATTGCGCAAATGAGCGGAACCAGGTCGGCCCCCGTCTAGGGAGGTTCCCCGTGACTGCAGAAACCGCCAGCAATACCGCCGGTACCGCGCGACTGCGGCGCAACGTCCTTGATCTCCCCCAAGTGGTGTTCCAGGGCATCACGCACATCGCGCCGTCGATCAACATCGTGTTCACTTTCCCGATCATCGCCCTCAAGGCCGGGCCGGCCATGCCGATCTCGTTCTTCCTGACGACGATCGTCTGCTACTTCATCGGCAACACCGTGTCCCAGTTCTCCAAGTACATGCCGTCGAGCGGCGGGTACTACTCCTTCGCCACTCGAGGACTGGGGGACCGCAGCGGCTTCATGACGACGTGGAGCTACCTGATCTACGACATCATCGGGCCGGCCGGCGCGATCGGGTTCCTCGGCTACCTGATCTCCACCACGATCCAGGACGCCTTCAGCGTGGACATCCCGTGGTGGATCTTCGCGCTGGCGACCTTCGGCATCGTGTGGGTGCTGACCCATTTCGGCATCAGGCTGTCCATGCGCACCACCGTCATCTTCGGCGCGATCGAGATGCTGATCATGCTCGCGCTGGCGATCACCTTCCTGGTCAATCCAGGCCCCGGCTCCTCTTATACGGCGCCGCTGCAGCCGAGCCTCGCGCCGCACGGCTTCGGCGGGGTCCTCGCCGGGATGGTGTTCTCTGTGCTGGCGCTGAGCGGCTTCGAGGCGCCCGCGCCGCTCGCCCAGGAGACCCGCAGGCCGGGCAAGTTCATCGGCCGCGCGGTGATGGTCTCGCTGTTCGCCATCGGCGGCTTCTACATCTTCACGTCCTACTCCAGCGCCATCGGCTGGGGCACAGGCAACATGGCCGCGTTCGCGTCCAACGCCAACCCGTACTACGTCCTCGGCCACGCGCTGTGGGGCGCCGGCTGGTGGTTCGTCGTCTTCGCGATCATCAACAGCGCCATCGGCGTCGGGCTGGCCTGCACGAACGCGGCGTCCCGGGTGATGTACACGATGGGGCAGGCGGGCACGCTGCCGGCCCGGTTCGGCCGGATCAATCCCAAGTACCACACACCGACGTTCGCGATCGCGTTCATCCAGCTTTCCGGGATCGTCGCGATCCTGCTCGTCGGCCTGCTGCTGAATCCCTCGGACATCTTCGGGTTCCTCGGCACTATCACCACGCTGGCCGTGATCGTCCTGTACGTCATGGCGAACCTGGCGCTGACCGCCTATATCCGCCGGGAACACGCCGCGGACTTCAACACCTGGCGGCACGGGGTGCTGCCGTGGATCGGCACGCTGGCCCTGCTGCCTGTGCTGTTCGTGACCGTCTACCCGCGGCCGCCCTGGCCGTTCAATATCACGCCATACATCTTCATCGCCGCGCTGATCGTCGGCTTCGGGTACATGCTGTGGCGGGAGTCGCGCAACCCCGGCGCGCTGCGCCGCGGCGCCACGGTGCTGGTCGGCCAGAGCAGTGACGAGCAGGGCGACGTGAACTGGGACGCGCCCCCGCCGCCCGTGCCGCCCGCGCCGCAGGCCTGAACGTGGCGGCGGCGGAAGTCGAGCTCGCCGAGATCGGGGTCCCCGATTTCGGGCTGCCGTCCGCCGAGCCGTCGGTGCCCACCGCGACCTATCAGGCGCGCCTGGCCGCGGCGGCGGACGCGGCGGCGGCTGCCGGGCTGGACGCGCTGCTGGTCTATGCCGACCGGGAGCACTTCGCGAACCTGGCCTACCTGACCCGCTTCGATCCCAGGTTCGAGGAGGCGCTGCTGATCCTCGTGCCCGGCCGCACCCCGGTGCTGCTTGTCGGCAACGAGGGCGTGGCCTACGCGGCCGTGGTGCCGCCCGGCGTGGAGGTGATCAGGTATCAGAGCTTCAGCCTGGTTAACCAGCCCAGGGCCGAGAGCAGGCGGCTCCCCAGCCTGCTCGCCGAGGCCGGCCTGGGCGGTGCCGGGGCCGGCCTCGGCGCCCGGCGGGTCGGCCTCGCCGGCTGGAAGTACTTCGGCCCCGACGACGAGGAGGGGGCGGCCGACTGGATCGAGGTGCCCGCCTTCCTGGTGAGCGTGGTGCGGGCGCTGGGCTGCGAGCCGGTGAACGCTTCCGCGCTGTTCGTCCGCCCGGGGTCCGGGCTGCGGCTGGTCAACGACATCGACCAGATCGCGTGTTTCGAGTTCGCCGCCACCCACGGCTCGGCGGCCATGCGCCGGATGCTGCTCGCGGTGCGCCCCGGGATGACCGAGTTCGACGCGTTCTCGCTGTTCCGCCCGATCGGGCTGCCGTTCTCCTACCACCCGATGGTGCTGTCGGGCGAGCGGGCCGCGCTCGGGCTGGCCAGTTCCTCCGGCCGCGAGTTGCGCCGCGGCGACCCGATGAGCGCGGCCCTCGGGTACTGGGGCAGCAACATCGCCCGCGGCGGGTTCCTTGCCGCCTCGGCCGGCGACCTGCCCGCCGGGGCGAGCGACTACGTGGACAAACTAGTCGCGCCCTACTTCGCCTGCGCCTGCGAGTGGTACGAGACTCTTCGCATCGGCGTCACCGGGGGCGACCTGTCCGCCCTGGTCCGGCGGCGCCTCGGGGACCCGTTCTTCGGGGTGCAGCTCAACCCCGGGCACTTCATCCACCTGGACGAATGGCCGAGCTCGCCGGTGTGGCCCGGCTCGGACGTGGTGCTGCGGTCAGGGATGGCGCTGCAGCTCGACATCATCCCGGCCACCGGCACGGCGTACCACACCACGAACATCGAGGACGGCGTGGCCCTGGCCGACGAGGCGGCCCGCGCCCAGCTCGCGGAGCGCTATCCGGAGGCGTGGGCCCGGATCGGCCGCCGTCGCGAGTTCATGGCCGGCCAGCTCGGGATCCGGCTCAGGCCGGAGGTGCTGCCGCTGTCGAACCTGGCGGGCTATCTTCCGCCGTACTGGCTGGCGCCGGGCCTGGCGATGCGGAAGAGGTAGCCAGCACCTCTTCGGCGCGATGGCAGGCGGCCAGCCGGCCGGCCGCGACCGGGCGCAGTACCGGGACCTCGGCCCGGCACCGGTCCACCGCCAGCGGGCACCGCGGATGGAACACGCAGCCCGGCGGCGGGTTCGCCGCGTCCGGCGGTTCTCCGGGCAGCACCACCCTGGCCGCGGGGGAGTTCCCCAGTTCCGGCACGGCCGAGCGCAGCGCCCTGGTGTAGGGGTGGGCCGGGCGGCCGAGCAGCGCGCCGGTCGGCCCGCTTTCTGCCACCCGGCCCAGGTAGAGCACGGCGGTCTGCTCGCACAGCTCGCTCACGATGGCGAGGTTGTGGGTGATCAGCAGGTAGGCCAGGTTCCGCTGTGCCCGCAGCCGGCCGACCAGCGCCAGGATCGCCGCCTGCGCCCGCACGTCGAGCGCGCTGGTCGGCTCGTCAAGCACAAGCAGCCTCGGCCGCACAGAAAGCGCCCTGGCGATGGACACCCGCTGGCGCTGCCCGCCGGAGAGCTGGTGCGGGTACCTGGCCGCGAACGCGGGGTCGAGCCCGACCTCGGCCAGCAGGTCCCTGGCCTGCTCCGCGGCCGCCCGCCGGCCGGCCATCCGGTGCGCGACCAGTGCCTCCGCGATGGTCGTGCCCATCCGCATCCGCGGGTCCAGGACCCCGTCGGGGTCCTGGAACACGATCTGTGCGGCGCGCCGGTAGTCCTGCAGCGCTCTGCCGCGCAGCCCCGCGATGTCTTTTCCGGCAAAACGGACGATTCCGGCTGACGTCGGTACAAGGCGCAGCGCCGCCCGGCCTATGGTCGTTTTCCCGGATCCGCTCTCCCCGACGAGCCCGAGGCCACAGGGCCCGGGCGGCAGTTGCAGGCTGACCCCGTCCACAGCGCGCACCGGGCCGAACCGGACGGCCAGCTCACTGATGTCAAGCAGCAGGGTCCCGCCCTGCCCGCCGGCCGCGGCGGATACCTGCCGGCCGCCGGCCGCCGCGGTCACGGCCCGGCCTCCGCCCTGATCACCGGCACCGCGGCGAGCAGATCCGCGGTATAGGGGTCGGCCGGGGCGGACAGGACCCGCGTCGCCGGGCCCTGCTCGACGATCCGGCCCTCCCGCATGATCGCCACCCGGTCGCAAAGCTCCGCGACGACCGCCAGGTCGTGGCTGATGAACAGGACCGACATGCCGTCGCGGTCGCGCAGTTCCCTGAGCACTTCGAGCACCTCGGCCTGGACGGTCACGTCCAGGGCGCTGGTCGGCTCGTCGGCGAGCAGCACCTCGGCGCGCAGCGCCAGCGCGATGGCGATCGCGACCCGCTGAAGCTGCCCGCCGGACAGCTGCGAGGGGTACCTGTCGAGCAGGCCGGGGGACAGCAGCACCTGGCGCATCGCCCGGCTGGCCGCCTCGGTGGCCTCGCTCCTGGACATGCCGTGCAGCCGCAGCGCGCGGTGCACCACGCTGCCGAGCCGGAAGACCGGGCTGAACGCGGTCGCCGGGCTCTGGAAGATCGCCGCGATCCGCCGTCCGCGCACCTCCCGCAGCTCGCGCTGGGACAGCTCGGTCAGCTCGGTGCCGTCCAGCGTGATGCTGCCGCGCACGGTGGCGCCGACGGTGTGCGCGAGGCCGAGCACGGCGAGCGTGGTCATGGACTTGCCGGACCCGCTCTCCCCGGCCAGCCCGACGATCTCGGCCGCGCCGACGTGCAGTTCGTCCACGTCGACGACCCGGCGGGCGCCGAAGCTGACCTGCAGTCCGGTGATGGCGAGCCTCATCGCAGGAACGTCCGCCTCGGGTCGAGCAGGTCCCGCAGCCCGTCACCGAGCAGGGTGAACGCGAACGCGGTGCACAGGATCGCCAGGCCGGGGAAGGTGACGACCCACCAGGCGGTGGTGAAGTAGTTCTGGCCCTCGGCCACCATCAGGCCCCAGTCGGGGGTCGGGTCCTGGGCGCCGAGGCCGAGGAACGACAGGGCCGACGCGGTGAGGATCACCCCGCCGAAGTCCAGCGACACCTGCACGATCAGCGGCGTGACCGAGTTGGGCAGGATGTGCCGCAGCACGATCCGGTAGGAGGGGATGCCCAGCGCCCGGCAGCTCTCCACGTACGGGCGCCCGGCGACCGAGGCGGCCTGGCCGCGGATCAGCCGGGTGTACCAGGGCCACCAGGTGACGGCGATGGCGATGACGAGGCTGGTCAGGCTCGGCGGCAGCACCGCGGCGAGGGCCAGGGCGAGCAGCAGCGGCGGGAACGCGAGGAAGATGTCGGTGACCCGCATGATCACCTCGTCCAGCCAGCCGCCGAAATAGCCGGCCACCACGCCCAGCGGTATCCCGATGACGCAGGCGATCACCAGCACGAGCACGGCGATCACGGGCGAGACCCTGGTCCCGAAGATCACCCGGGACAGGATGTCCCTGCCGACGTTGTCGGTGCCGAACCAGTGCACCGCCGAGGGTGGCTGCAGCACCGCGAACGGGTGCGTGGCCGAGCCCGCGTCCGCCGGGTACGGCGCGAGCAGCGGCGCGAACAGCGCCACCACGACGGCAAGCAGGCACAGCACCGCTCCCAGCGCCATGAGGGGGTTGGCGCGCAGCCCGCGGCGCAGCGCCTCGCCGCGCGGCACGACGGCGGCCTGCGCGGGCAGCGGTACGGGCGCCTCGATCATCGCAGCCTGATCCGCGGGTCGATCGCGGCCTGGACGATGTCCACGACCAGGTTGGCGGCCACGTA
>Ga0070765_100002843_pt1 | contig 10998 bp, 6 predicted proteins | sample HubBroMetageWFT5_FD_71516 | JGI IMG/M metagenome (GOLD analysis project Ga0070765, IMG submission 71516) | Warmed and freeze-thawed soil microbial communities from the Hubbard Brook experimental Forest, New Hampshire - Hubbard Brook CCASE Soil... | ecosystem: Environmental > Terrestrial > Soil... | reverse complement strand
TGTGTTGAAGTCGATTCCCATCACAAATGGGCTTCCCGACTTCACTCACGTCACCGGAAGCACACCTCAGATCGGCTTTCCGGGTGCCGGTCTCTCCGTCTCTTCGAATGGGACGACACCTGGGAGCGCGATCGTCTGGGCGATCAACAGTACCCAGTATGGTTCACCCGGGCCTGGACCAGGGCCGGCGGTGCTTTACGCGTACGATGCCACGAACATTCCCGCAATGCTTTACAGCAGCGGGCAAAACGCGACGCGTGATGCGGCCGGCAACGCCGTAAAGTTCGCGGTTCCCACTGTTGCCAACGGCAAGGTATATGTCGGCACATCAACTGAAGTTGATGTTTACGGTTTGCTGCCTGGTGGATCAGGGCAAACTTGTCCTTGTACAATCTGGCCCAACACCGCTACACCGGGAACCCCCGATACGGACCAGAGCCAGCCAGTGGAACTAGGGGTGAAATTCACATCCATTTCCAGCGGTTTTATTACCGGAATCCGCTTCTACAAGGGTGTAAACAATACCGGCACGCACGTCGGGAATCTTTGGAGCAGCACGGGCACGCTGTTGGCAAGTACCACCTTCACGGGAGAGAGCGCTTCTGGCTGGCAGCAGGTGAATTTCTCTTCTCCCGTGGCCATCACAGCGAACACTGTTTACGTTGCTTCTTACTTTAGTCCCACGGGAGATTTCGCGGTTGATCGGAACTATTTCAACGTGGCAACAAATAATCCGCCGTTACAAGCATTGCAGAACGGAGCGAGCGGTCCTAATGCTGTGTACAACTACGGCAGCAGCAGTGCTTTTCCGACTACCAGCTTCTCAGCCTCCAACTACTGGGTCGATGTCGTCTTCAACGGTAGCGGTGGTAGCGGTGGATCGGGAGCCCTGACGATCTGGCCGAGCACTGCGACGCCGGGAACTTCCGATACGAACCAGACCAATCCAGTTGAATTGGGGGTGAAGTTCACATCCAGTTCCAGCGGCTTCATTACCGGGGTACGCTTCTACAAGGGTGTAAACAACACCGGCACACACGTCGGGAATCTTTGGAGCAGCACGGGCACGCTGTTGGCAAGTGCCACCTTCACGGGAGAGAGCGCTTCCGGCTGGCAGCAAGTGAACTTCTCGCCTCCGGTGGCAATCACGGCCAACACCGTTTATGTGGCTTCCTACTTTAGTCCCACAGGAGATTTTTCTGCGGATCGGAACTATTTCAACACGGCGGTCAATAATCCGCCGCTACAGGCGTTGCAAAACGGAGCGAGCGGACCTAACGCCGTGTACAACTATGGGAGCAGCAGTGCATTTCCGACCACCAGCTTCTCAGCCTCCAACTACTGGGTTGACGTGGTGTTCAGCTATTAGAGATCTTGATGCTGTCTTAGAACGTTGCTGGGCCAAAAAGTGTTGCGGCGAGATAGCGCTCGGCTTGCTGAGCTCGACAGAGTGGTGCGAGCAGGAAAGCGATTTCTTGTGTGAGTCCACGATCGCGATAAGCAGCTCCGCGCAAACTCAAAACCGTCACGCGCGAGGATTCCATGGAAAGGAGGCACTGGCAAAACAGTATCGGTATATCACGGACGCTTGTACGGGCACTATGAGACGTCCCATAGCGTCGGCTTGCTTCTCTCGCTCAACTGGCAGGCGATGGAATACGATCGCACTGCCGGTGAGCGGCGAACCCGAACGAAACTGTCCAACACTTTGATCGGCAGGGTGCACCTATTATTTGACTACCCCTTATAAGCCCGCCTTCTGTCCTCGCGCTTCGTCTGCGTCATGGATGGCACCTTGAGTTTTGGATAGCAGTTCGTCTGGAATCACTCTCATGTGGTGCACCACCCTCGCGTGCTCGGTAGTCTTACTCATAACTTCCGCCTCTGAGTTGCCTCGTGCTTCAAAAGAACAACCGGGATTGACGTCACTACACCTCAGAACTTTTGTCATGAACGGGATCTCCTTAGAGGATGGGCGGGGGGTAAATTAAATACTAGTCTTCTTGCCGGCAGGAAGTCAACCTGATCAATGTGCAGGTGGAGTTAGGGATCGCGACGTTCGGGTTTTTGTAACCGTCTTCGTTTAGATTGCGTAAGGCCGAGCGCCGCAATACATCGCCTACACCGGACACCCTTCTCGATCGTGTCAAATATTTAGACCCACGTTGTTATCTAGTTGCTGCCGGCTTGGTAGAGCTGCTGTATCTCCCCGGCCGAAAGTGCCCGATTGTAGATCCGCAGATCGTCCATCTCACCGCCATTGAAGAATTGGCTGCCCGCCCGCGAGAACAGATAGAGGGGGTTATTCCCGAAGCCGTTCGTGTTCTGAGCCGTGTTGAGGTGCGACGTGGGAGTTTGCAACACTCCATCGATGTAGAGTGCCGTCTGAGCGTTGGCCGCTTGCGTCTTGTCGTAAATGATTGCCAGGTGATGCCAAACTCCAGATGAGGGTTGGGCATAGCAGTTGACGCTGTACCCCACGTTACCGTGTACAGCCGCCTGAATCCCTTTGCACCCAGTGTCGTCGGGGAAAAGACCGAACCCGGTGGTAGAAAGGTTGTAATTGGTGGTGTTCTCCAGCATCACCGATTCTATTGTGGTCGAGTAGGTGCGATTTGCCCAGAAAGCCACCGTGACCGTACTGGTGCCACTGAGGTTGATGGCTGGCACGGTGCCGTATTGATTTGTTCCGTTGGCAGAAATCGCATCGCCAATCTTGCCGGTGACCCAACTGACTCCATTGACCAAAGAGACTGTGTCGCCGTTTCCCGAAGAGTCCGCCGCCGTAGTGCCGTTTCCTTCGTCAAACTTCCACCACCCGACCAAACCCGACGGGCCGGAGACCGTCAGAGTGGTAGAACCGCTGATTGATCCCGAGGTCGCTTGAATCGTCGCAGTACCCTGAGCCACCCCTGTCGCCAAGCCCGTACCATTAATCGTCGCTACTGCCGTGTTGGCGGAACTCCACGTCACCGAACCGGTTATGTTCAAAGTTCCACCATCGCTGTATGTCCCCGTGGCAGTGAACTGCTGCGTGGCGCCCTGGGCAATCGAAGGATTCGCCGGTGTCACTGCGATCGACACCAGCGTCGCTGTCACTGTAAGGTTGGTCGATCCACTGATAGTGCCTGACGCCGCTGAAATCGTCGTGCTGCCCGTGGCCACACCTGTCGCCAGTCCTGCACCACTGATTGTCCCTACCGACGTATTGGTCGAACTCCAGGTCACCGAACTTGTCAAGTTTTGGGTGCTGTTATCACTATAGGTTCCGGTGGCGGTGAACTGCTTCGTGCCACCCTTGATAATCGAGGGATTAGCCGGTGTCACGGCAATGGAAACCAGTACTGGCGCCGTCACCGTGAGGCTTGTCGAGCCAGTGATCGAGCCCGATACCGCTGAAATTGTCGTGCTGCCTGTGGCCACGCCCGTCGCCAGCCCCGCACCACTGATTGTCCCTACCGACGTATTGGTCGAACTCCAGGTCACCGAACTTGTCAAGTTTTGGGTGCTGTTATCGCTATAGGTCCCCGTGGCGGTGAACTGCTGCGTGGAACCCTTGGCAAGCGAGGAATTCGCCGGCGTCACGGCAATGGAAACCAAGGACGCACTGCCGGACTGGTAGAGCTGCTGGATCTCGGCAGCCGAAAGGGCCTGATTGTAGATCCGCAGATCGTCCACCTCGCCGCCATTGAAAAACTGGCTGCCCGCCCGGGCGAACAAATATATCGGGTTACTTCCGAACGTGTTGGTGTTCTGAGCCGTGTTGTTGAGATTTGTCGTGGGAGTTTGCAGCACTCCGTCAATGTAGAGTGCCGTTTGAGCATTGCCCGCTTGCGTCTTGTCGTAGATGATGGCCAGGTGATGCCAAACCCCAGATGAGGGTTGGGTATAGCAGTTTACGCTGTACCCTACGTTCCCATGCACTGCGGCCTGAATCCCTTCACACGCTGTGTCATCCGGGAAGAATCCGAACCCTGTCGTAGAGTTATTGTAATTCGTGCTGCTCTCAAGCATCACCGACTCGGTGGTCGTCGAATAAGTCCGATTCGCCCAGAAGGCAACAGTCAGCGCACTGTGACCACTGAGGTCAGTCATCGCTGGCACCGTGCCGTATTGATTGGTTCCGTTGGCAGAGATGGCATCGCCGATCTTGCCAGTAACCCAGCTGACTCCGTTGACCAAATTCATGGTGTTGCCGTTTCCCGAGGAGTCTGACGCCGTGATCCCGCCGCCTTCGTCGAACTTCCACCAGCCGATCAAAGCTGACGAGGCGGGCTGAACCGTGTAGGTGACGGTAGCTTCAGTGCTGTTTGAAAAACCGCTTGCCGTTGCAATCGCATTCACTGTGGCCGACGCGGACAAAGTAAATGATCCCGTGTACATCTCGCTTGGTGTCACCGTGGGAGTACTCCCGTCTGTCGTGTAGTAGATGGAAGCCCCACTCGTCGGGTCTGTTATCGACACTGAAACTGAGTCAAGGTAGGTGCCTGTCCCTGGGCTGATCGCCGGTGTCGCGACGACCCCCACTCCAAGCGTAACGTTTGATGTTTCGTTTATCGACCCGCTCGTTCCTGTGATCGTGATTGGGTAACTACCCGTGGGAGACGAACTGCCCGTAATTACGGTCATCGTCGTCGACCCAGAAGTGTTTACGGTGGTAGGGTTAAACGTTGCCGTCGAACCGGAGGGAAGGCCGCTTGCACTAAAGCTGATGGTTCCCGTGAATCCTGTCCCCGGCGCTACGGTGACCGTATACGTGGTACTTCCGCCCGCTTTGACGGTCTGCGTAGCCGGTGAAGCTGATAACGAAAACGGAGTAAATACCGTAATGTTGACCACAGGTGGGCTGGGGTCGGTAACACCGGCGCTGTCCGTCACCGTCAGCGACGCTGTATATTGGCCCACGGTTGAATAAGTTACGCTTCCGGGATTTGCGAGTGCGCTGGAGCTGGGATTGCCTCCTGGGAAGACCCATGAATAATCCGCGATGGTGCCGTTGTGAGCGATGCCGGATCCCGAAAAGCTTACTGCCTGACCAACTCCAACGGATACGTTCGACGAGGGGCTAATGATCGTGCCTTTCGGAGGCTGATCTGTCGGGGCAAGAGAGAGCTGTACGAAACTGGCCAAGGAAGGCACACCCGCCGAGTTCAAAATGAAAACCATGTAATACCCGGGAGGGGCGATGCTGCTATTCGGAGGTGAAGTGACGTTCAGAACTCCATTGCCGACCGTGAAGTTTAGGCCTACAAGCCGCTGGTCCATATCAAACGCATGTGTAGGGGAGCCGGGACGCATCAGCACCACTTGGGAGATGTTGGCTGCATTCGGTGTCTGAACTTGGAACGGGGCACCGTACCCGATTACACCCGGTGTAACGGCCTGAATCGAAGGCCTGGTCGCCATCGTGCCGTCAGCGTTAAACAGGTAAGCGGGCGAATAAATCTCCATGTGCGTCTCGTAACTGCCGCGCTCCGGATTACCTCCGAGGACGAGGACCGTGGCGTCAGGTAAAAGCAAAGCGCCGGAGTGATAGAGGCGCGGGTAGGCATTCTGTCCCGCCGAACTGAAGGTGTTCGTAGTCGGATTATAAAGGTCTGCGTTCAAACTGGCGGTGGTAGCGTCCTCGTCATTCGTTGAACCGTTGACTGCGAGTACATTTCCGCTAGGAAGAATAACCGCATCCATCTCAACACGTGGTTGAGACATGGAAGGTCCGTACACCCACTGTGGATTGGCCGATCCCAAATCTATTATTTCGGTGGTTGCAGTCGCGGGAGTCCCGCCGCCCATAATTATTACCCGAGGATCATAATTGTTCGCAGGAGTCAGCGGCAGCAGTACCGACGAACCATAAGTCCTTATTCCACTGTAATTTGTGTTGGCCACGCCAGTTGTCCACGTATGCGTTGTGGGGTTGAAGATTGCCGAACTCGTTGTGGACCCAGAGTAGAAGACGTTTCCGTTCGGCAACAAGTGCATTCGGGGATAGAGGGGTGGCGTCCAACTGGCGCCAAACACTTGGCTCCATCCGGAGCCTACCTTATAGATCTCGACGGTTGAGTTGGTACCGCCGGTCTGGGTTAGACCGGAGAATACCATTACGCTTCCGTCGCTGAGGGTTGTCGCAGTGGGGTACCAGCGGCCATCCGCCATCGACTGCAGGAGCACGAAATTCCCAGTAGCTGGATCATAAGCCGCAGTCCGCGGATCACCATGAAAGGGATCGTATTGTTGCGTTCCGCTTATGACGAATGGGCGACCGTCCGGTAGCACAACCATCCCATTACAGAACATATCGAAGGGCACCGGTTGAGTCGTTACTGTGTCCGTTGCTGGGTCCCACACAGCACCAAGATAGGTCGTATCAGACGGAAGGTTTCCAGATCCAGACACGATTAGCACTTTGCCGTTGTGCATCAGGGAGACGTGGACGGGGTTGATCGGCATTTGTGTTGAGAGAGTCGTCCACTGGCCTTGAACGTTGGACTGAGCGCTGGCTGGGCGTTCAAAGGCGGTTGCGGATACCCAGAATATAATGAGCGCTACAACTGCGCCTCGAATCGTAAGGACTCGCGCTGGTTTTCTCATAAGGGCTAGGCCGATCACGCACACCTCTCGTTCTGCGTGAACTCGACTTGTGAATTAAGGTAGCACTTGCCGTTCCAGAAGACCGATTTAGCTAACCTTCTAACTCATTGATAAACAAGGGCGTAGCCAGACATAGGGCTATTAAAGGGGACCGCTCACGAAACCAGTGGGAAAAGTTTTGGCAAGTTGTGAACATTCTGTTACTAAGGCGAAGCGCAATCCTCCCTGATTTTGCGCCGCCCGACCTCATTCTAGTCCATTTCGTGCGACATAGAAGGCAAAAGGTCCCAAACACGCCAGAATTCCTTCATGTTTTCTTCAGTGCTGATTGCAACGCGCACATATTTGTCCATTTGGGGGATAATCGGCCCAAGTGTGATGTTATTTCGTTCGAAGTGTTCAATAACTTGGGAGGAAGGAAGCCCGATCTTCGTGAACACAAAGTTCGTATGCGAATCGACCTGTCGCAGCATGCGGGCGTTGGTTTGGTTGTAAAATTCTTGGCGCTCATCTTTATTTCGTCTCGAGCTGAGCCGAACATAGTCCGAATCGTTAAGCGCCGCAGCCGCGGCTCGTGTAGCAAGTATGTTGATCCCTCTTTCCAACTGCGTTAAGGATAATTTGAGAGACACTTCTTTTGAACTGACGGCATATCCCAATCGCAATCCTGCTAGACCATATATCTTGGAGAATGTTCGGACAACGATCACCCGCTCATCCTCAAGAAGGTGATCAATGAAAGACGCGTAATCCGAAGTTGGACCTACGTATTCGTGATAGGCTTCGTCAATGACTACCGCTACCTTTTGGGGTAGCTTTTCCAAGAAGGCTTCGAGATCTTTTCGTGGCGTCAAGCTTCCGGTTGGGTTGTTGGGATTGCAAATATAAACCATGCCAGTCGAGGTGTTCGTGCGGTGGAGCATCGCTTCTAAGTCGTGGGCAAATCGCCTGTTGATTGGAACGGCGATGACCTCGGCTCTAACTTGTTTAGCCAAATTAGCCATCGGTTCATAGGTCGGCGATGCAAGAACAAGGGTTCTGCCCCTAGCCAAAAAGGCAGCCACCGCCATGCGCAAAACCTCGCGGGAGCCAGAACCGAGAGTGACCTGGTTAGACTTGACTCGATGGAATTCCGCTAAGTGCTCCACCAGGGGGCCGTATTCGCCGTCCGGATACCACTTAACCAAGTCCAGGTTTTCCCGCACCGCCTCCGCAACTTTGGGAGACGGGCCGTAGGGATTAATATTCATGTCGAGCCGAATCAGCTCTCCGGGTCGACGGGAACTTGCGCGACGATGAGAAGCAGCCTGGGACAGCTCGTCCAGGTGCCAAGGCGTCGCGCTTACCGCTGCGCCGACTGTCATTTGACGAACGAAATTTCTGCGCGAAATACGCATTGTGGCCTAGAGATATCAACCAACAGTGTACAAGTCAAGAGGGCGTCGGCTTCCCAATTCATTCTGCAAAGCGCCGAAACAGTTGCCCAATCAGTTCCAGGCGGCAATAAACTTTGCTAAATCTTCTTGTTGCGGCAAACTACTAAGAGCGGGCGACGAACCGGAAAGATGCCCGATGAGAAGGATGACGACGATGGTGAGAATCGTGGTGCGGATAGCCGCGATGTTAGCGTTGGGCGCGGCGTGGGCGGTGTCGGCCAACAGCGGAAACCCAGAGGTGAGGGTTAGGGTGCAGGACCCGAAAGGCAGGATGATCTCGAAGGCGTTCGTGGTCATGCATCATGAATGGGACGAGCGCGCGAACGAGGGTGCCGACGAGCACCGGCAGGACGAACTGATGCGTCTGCCGTATGACGGCACGGCGGACTTTGTGATCACCGTGAAGCCGGGATTTTACGACGTTTACGTCTCAAGCTTCGAGTACGATCCGAAATGCATGAAGGTGAGAGTTGAGTACGGCAAGGATCGAGCTCTCGTATTCCAGCTCAATGAAAATAAATGGATTTACACCCCCATGGTCGAATAGCTCGTACTCATTCCGCCCGCGAAGCGGTGTGAAGCTTCAGGCGCGCAAACCTTGCGGTAGCCAGAACCGAGAGTGACTTTGGTTTGAACTGATTCGATGGAATTTCGCTGGCTGGCCTGGGTTTTTTTAACACTAACGTGAGCGAGGTAGGAAGTGCATGCAGGCCGCCGTACGAAAACGCTGATTGACCTCATTTTACTTTCTGAGCGTCGTGGACAGCAATACTTTCGATGTGCAAATAATGTGCCACACAACGATTTATCCAGTAGTCGGGATTACTTGTTATGGGCTCCTCAAAAAACGACTTGGGTGTTTGGGGGAAAGGTGGAACGCTGGCGATATTTTCTGTTGTGTGCAGTAAGCGCAATTGAGCAGCATGCCAGGCAGGTGCTCGTTTGGCAAGATCACTCATAGCGTCTTTGGTGTTTTGGGAAAAAAAAATCGATACGCCGAGCATCACCGCAAAAATAGTCTGCAAAAAAGCGGCGGTCGGTTGTCCCTCCGCTCCATTACGGGTCCATGCAAACACTGTAAGGAACCATAATATGGACCACACCATATGATTCCATACCTCTACGCGTGCCGGGGGATCGCCGGAATGTAGCCATGCCAAGGCAAAATCTAGCAGAAGCCAAGCCGCCACTATCAATGTGGGCGCAACAATGAGATAAGTCGGTTTGATTTGTGTCCACGCTGGACGCAAACGCTTGATGGACGGAAGCAAAACAAAGAGCGCTGTTGCGCTGACAAGGACCGGATTCAGAGCCCACCCGACCCGCGCATATATGACCGACTTTCCGGCTGGAGGAATTCCGGCAGCACGCCATCCAGTTGAGAAGTCCTGCGCTTTTCGAATCTTGTTACCCGGAGAGGCCACCACAATCAGTAAACTACTTAAGGCTGCGAACAGGCATGCAAGCCAAACCCGTCGGCTGCTCACCCTTTCGAGAAACAATACTCCGCATACTGTGACCAATGCGCATATCAGCGTTGCTCCCGCGAGATCGTTCAGTGCAGGAATGAGGAATGACAGCGCTACCGACAAAATTGAGGTTAGTCGAGATTTGTAATCCTGGCAAAGCAGAGAGAACAGCAACAGTATCAAGATAAAGGAAGCTTGGTACTCAATTGCTCCTGTTAACCAATATAGGTTTTGACCAACCGTCGGCCCGCTCGTTAACCATACGATATACCCACTCACCGCCAGCATCCACGACAAACGGTTCGTAGCCCGCAGAACAGTTCTTATGAATATTTTTGTACTGTAAACCTGAGCGAATGCGAACAATGCCAAAAGAAGTCCGTACCAGGAGAAGTTTAATCGTGGCAGGATGAGGTATTGAAGCAAAGTGCTGAGCCAGCGGCCGTTCCATGTGCGATAGTCCGTAACTAAAATATCAAAAATGTGCCTATTCGATCTGAACCCTCGACAGTAATCATCCGCGATTGGACTCGTAAAAGGAAACAAACCCAAGAACGCTGCGGCCGCAAGTCCGATGGCAAGGAACAAAAGATACCGGCTCGCAGTCACAAAGCGCTCGGCATCGAGGAATCCGACGAGCCCTCTGCCCTGGGATGCTAATCCAGTTGGATCCGGTTCGGTGTAAGCAGGTTTTGGTTCACCGGCTTCTCGTGTCCCTGACATTAGTCTGCCTTCTGCTGTGCAGTGTAAGACTACAGCCGGTAATTATAAGCATTATAATGTAGGTTTGGCCCTTAGGACAGGTGTTTGACCTGTACCTCAGACGAGTATCAGAATTTACCGACTATTGCTAACATGCCGCTATGCCTACGCGCCTCGAGCACAGCATCGAATAACAGGATTCGCTTTCAAGCGCTGTACGGCAAAAACCAGATGCCTTGGAAGATCGGAGTCTTTCGAATGAGATACTTTGTGCTAATTCTTTCCGTTGCTTTACTTGGGATGTTGGGTCAGAGCATGTTGGGTCAGACACAACCCAGATCTTATCAAACCAACTTTCCTGCAACAGAAAATCCGATCTCCGAGAATGGCAATTGGATTAGCGGTGGCAAGACCGGACTTGATTGGGGAGACGTTCAGACAACTTCCGGCCTTGCTTTCGGAACCAACGTATCAGGGGCACCGCCCTTCAACGACTCGACCGCTGTAGTCGGCGGGACGTGGGCTGCGGATCAGATGGTCCAAGCCACCGTTCGTAGCCTTAATCAAACGTCCGCGATACAAGAAGAAGTTGAACTGCGCCTTCGAACTACTATCACCGCCCACAGCATCACGGGTTATGAAGTCGATTTTCGTGCTACTAGTGACGGATCGCAATATTTAGCACTGGTCAGATGGAACGGTCCACTGAACAGCTTTAGCTTCATCGTGCAATGTCCGAGCGGAGGCAATTGTGCCGGCCCCGGATTGCACAATGGCGACATCATTAAAGCAACCATTGT
>Ga0070765_100002842_pt1 | contig 10999 bp, 10 predicted proteins | sample HubBroMetageWFT5_FD_71516 | JGI IMG/M metagenome (GOLD analysis project Ga0070765, IMG submission 71516) | Warmed and freeze-thawed soil microbial communities from the Hubbard Brook experimental Forest, New Hampshire - Hubbard Brook CCASE Soil... | ecosystem: Environmental > Terrestrial > Soil... | reverse complement strand
CGGCAGCTTCAACGAGGACGCAGCCCGGTACTACATGGGTCGCACGCCCGATGTTCTGTGCGAGATCGTGTATCTGCACACCACCGAGCGCGTCCTGCGCGCGCTCCATGAGGGTGAGATCGATCGCGGCGTTTTCGCGATTCACAACTCCGTCGGCGGCATGGTCGGCGAGTCGGTGACGGCAATGGCCCGCTATCGCTTCGCGATCGTGGAGGAGTTTGCGATCAAGATCGCGCACGCGTTGATGATCGCCGCCGGCGCCGACCTCTCGGAGGTCGACACCGTCATGGCCCACCCTCAGGTGTTGCGCCAGTGCCGCACCAACCTCGAGAAGAAGTACGCGAATCTCAAGCAGACGAGTGGGGAGGGCGACCTCATCGATCAGGCAAAGGTGGCCGAGCTGCTCGGGACAGGTGAGCTTCCGCCGTCGATCGGCACCATGGGGAGCAGGACCCTCGCCGATCTCAACGGCCTGCGCGTGGTCGAGGACAACCTCCAGGACCTCGACCAGAACTTCACGAGCTTCCTATGGGTCGAGCGGCCCCATCAGCGCTAGGAGAGGGGGACGGTCTGCAGGCTGTGCATGAGCGAGAGGAATTCCGAGAAGGACAGGCTCTGTTCAGCATCTGAGAGTGCCTTGTCAGGATCCGGATGCACCTCGATCAGCAGACCGTGAGCGCCCGCGGCTCGTGCGGCTTTCGCCATCGGCGCGACGTAGGCACGATGACCGGTTCCATGACTTGGATCGACGATGACGGGAAGATGCGTCAGCTCACGGAGCACCGGTATCGCGCACAGGTCGAGCGTGTTGCGCGTACTCGTCTCGAAGGTTCGTATCCCCCGCTCGCACAGCATCACCTGCTGATTGCCGATGGCGAGGATGTACTCGGCGGCGCCGAGCCATTCGTCGATGGTGCTCGAGAGCCCGCGCTTGAGCAAGATCGGGCGATCGATCTTGCCGAGCTCGCGCAACAGGTCGAAGTTCTGCATGTTCCGGGTCCCAACCTGGAGCACGTCGACCATCTCCGCCATTCGCCGGACCTGGTCCACCGCCATGACCTCGCTGATGATCGGCATACCCGTAGCCCTGCCGGCCGCGGCGAGCAGTTCGAGACCCGCCCAGCCGAGTCCCTGGAAGGCGTACGGCGAGGTCCTCGGCTTGAACACTCCACCCCGCAGGATCTGCGCGCCCGCTTCGCGAACCGCACGCGCGGTGGCGTTGATCTGACCTCCGGACTCGACGGAGCATGGGCCCGCCATGACGAGAAACCCGCCGCCACCGATCAGCAGATTCCCGACAGGAATCACCGTGTCGTCGGACCGCGCGCCGCGTCCCGCCAGCCGGTAATTCTTCGACGCCTTGGTCGCCGGACGCGGTGGGACAAGGGATTCGATAGCCTCGGCATCGGCTGACGCCGGCACGAGTGGCGTGGCATCGCCCGGATGAGCGTCACCCCTCGTCGTCGTCGCCGGATAGCTCCCGAGCACCTTCAGGTGCAACGCGGTCGAGCGGAGGTCGTCCAGGGCATCGGCGGTGCGAGGATCCGCGATGTTGCCCTCGAAATCGATGAAGAACATGTACTCGAAGGGCCGGCCGGGACGAGGGCGCGATTCGAGCTTGGTCATGGAATGTCCGCTCGCCGCAAGGACGCCGAGCGAGCGCATCAGCGCGCCGTGTTCGTGCCGGGTGACCAGGATTAGGCTCGTCTTGCACGGAGCGCCGAGCTCGACCGCAACAGGATGCCGGGCGAGCACGACGAACCTCGTGTAGTTCTCGGCGTGGTTGGCGATGCCGCGTTGGAGGACCACCAACCCGTGCGCGGCCGCTGCCTCCGGCGCCCCGATGGCCGCATGCGTCGGGTCGCCTCCGACGCGCACGAGTCGCATCGCGCCACCCGTGTCGGAGTGCAGGATCTGTTCCGCATTGGGAAGCGTCTGCAGGAATCGAGAGCACTGCTCGAGACCATCGCCGGCCGCGAGCACGCGGCTGATCGCGCCGAGCGGAATCTCATTGACTCCGCACAGGCAGAAGTCGACGCTGGACGTCTCCTCGCCAACGATGGACACCTCATTTTCGCGGAGGAGATCGTAGGTGTCGTCGACGCTCCCGGCGGCAGTGTTTTCGATCGGCAGGACGGCCAGGTCGACTTCCCGAGCCTTCAAGGCGTCAACCGCCGCCTGGTACGTGGGAGTCACGACCAGCTCGCCTGCAACATCACGTGCCGAGAGGTATTTCTGTGCCGCGAGGAAGCCGAACGAGTGCTCGCCGCGCACGGCGACGCTCAGCGCCACCTCGGGCTGCAGGCCGGAACGGCTGGAAACCTGCCGGCTCACCGATTCGGCGAGCAGATCGCGGTAGATACGGCGTATCAGGTTGACCGGGGCGCCTTCGGTCCGTGCGATGTGCTCCACCGCGGTGAGGACCTGGCGTTCGCGGTCGGAATCGCGAATCGCACTGTCGGATGCCGCCTTCTCCCGGGCGACATCGGCAACCACCCGGAACCGCTCGGCGATCAGCTCGACGATTCGCTGGTCGAGATCGCTGACGCGATTGCGGAGAGCGAGCAGCTCGCCGTCGGGCTCTGACACCCCGCGGAGTCTACGGATTCGAACGGGAAAGCCCTCCGGGTCAAGATCCGGCCACTCGATGGGCGCCCGTTCGCCGGAGGCTCGATGACGCCTTTTTGAGGGCCGCCAGCCCGGGGCTCGCGCGCGAAACGGCGGACCCGCACCGTAGGATGGCGGCGAATCCGTTCGTGGCGGCGGCCGATCCAGCCGTCGCCACCATCAAGGAGACAGCCCCATGCTCGCCTTCAACGTCTTTGGTACCAAAGAGATCATCGTCTACGTGGTCGTCGTGATCGTGCTCATCGCCATCGGCTGGTACCTCATGCGGGGACGGTCCCGAGCCTGACGTCCGTCGACGGCACCGCGCCGTCGTTGAAGCGCACCGCGTGACACCGTCCGTGCAGGTGTCGACGTCGCGCCCGATGATCGTCATCCGGTGAGTTCGAAATGACGGCGCGACGACTGTGTATGGCCGTGGGGGTAGCGGTCATCGTCGCGGGCTGCGGCAATCCCGCCGGCTCTTCGCCACCACCCCAACCTCCGCGAACATCGCCGGCAGCCGCTACGCGAGCTGCGCCGCACGTGATGGTGATCCTGGAGGAGAACCGAGGCTACGCAGCGACCCTCGGCGCATGCGATGCCGACCCGTATCTCTGCTCACTCGCCGCGAACTACGCGTCGTTCATCTCGTGGTATGCGATCGCACATCCGAGCGCGCCGAACTACCTCGCACTCGTGAGTGGCTCGACGCAAGGCGTCACCTCGGACTGCACCCCGGACGGCGGAGGCTGCGGACCGTTTGGGGCGCGAGATCTTGGCGGCGAACTGTCGGCGGCGGGCATCCCATGGGTGGCGTACATGGAAGGCATGCCATCCCCGTGTGACCAGGCTGGGAGCGCGGGGGACTACGCTGAAAAGCACGACCCGTTCATGTACTTCAGCGCCAACCTCGGAGCCACCTGCACCGCCCACATCGTTCCGTATCCCGGGGCGGCAATCGCCGTGACCGCGCTCGATTCCAGCCGCCCTCCGGATTTCGTCTGGATCACGCCGAATCTCGCGAATGACATGCACGACGGCAGTGTCGGGCAGGGGGATGCATGGCTCCTGGCGAATCTTCCGCCGGTGCTCGCATCGTCGTGGTTCGCGGATGACGGCACCGTGATCATCACGATGGATGAGAACGATGCCGCTCCTTCAGGATCCTGTTGCGGCAATGCCGCCGGCGGCCTCGTCCCCATGATCGTGATCTCCGCGGGCACAAGGGGGCGCGGGTCGATTGCGACAGTCGGTGACCACTACAGCACGCTGCGGGCGTTCGAACTGGCGTACGGGCTGCCACTTCTCGGCACTGCGGCGCCGGCCGCCGGCGAGTTGAGCGCTCTCCTCGGCTGAGGAAGCCTGGGGATGGTGACCATTCGATAAACCGGCAGGCTCCGCGACACAAACGTTGCGCGATCGGTGCCAATCTTCAGTCCGTTACGTACGCTAGCGCGCAGTACGAAAAAGAGAGCCCCCGCATGCTGGCGATTCTGTGAGTGCTCCATTCGGCGTCTTCAAGGCTTCGCGACTGCTCTTCCTGCTCGTATGCGTCCTTGGAGTCACGCTCGGAGTCTTTCCCACCATCGCGGTCGCCTCTGTGGCGCAGCCGCGCCTGCTCTCAGCAGGCAACTTCACCGTGATGGCCGCGTCAGCCATCACCAATACGGGTTCCACGACGATAACCGGCAATCTGGCGATCAGCCCGAAGAAGGCCTCATCCGTCACCGGATTCCCGCCCGGCGTGGTCACCGGAGCCAAGGACGAGGACAACGCGGTGGCGATCAGGGCGCACACCGACCTCGTAACCACCTACAACGATGCCGCTCACGCCACGCCCTTCAAGAACATGTCAGGCGTGAACCTGGGGGGTAAGACACTCACTCCGGGCGTCTACCATTTCAGTTCCTCGGCACAACTCACCGGCACGTTGATCCTCAATGGAGAGGGTCGATCCAGCTCGGTCTTCATTTTTCAGATCGGATCCGCACTGACAACCGCAAGCGCTTCCCGGGTCGTGCTCATCAACAGAGCAAGCTCCTGCAACGTGTTCTGGCAGGTGACCAGCTCCGCGACTCTCGGGACGGCCACGTCGTTCCAGGGGAATCTGATCGCTCTCACCAGCATCACTCTCACCACCAGAGCCACCATCGGAGTGGGCGGTGGCGCCAACGGTGGGCGCGCTCTGGCAAGGAATGGCGCTCTGACACTTGACACCAACATCATCAGGCCGCCGACTGGCGTCTGTGCAGCCTCGACCACAGTGTCGACGCCGTCAACCGGGGCTGCGCCAAGCGCGCTTGTCCCGTTGCTGCTCGGCTCGGGCGCGTTCCTGGTGGTGGCATCGGCGGTCCGCCGGCGCCGTTCAAGGTAGACCGACACCTTCGGACCCTGGCGCGTGCCGATCGCGGTCACCTTTGAAATCCCTCCCAACGATGACCTTTCGCGCTCACCATGTTGGCCATGCGCACGTCCGGCCGCGGCTCGGCCCGTCAGGATCCGTCGCACGACCGCACGACCCTTGGGCGTGACGGCCCGAGCCTGAGCCGTATCGGGCTCGGGCTGGCGGCGATCGGACGCCCCGCGTACATCACCACAAATCGCGCCGCCGACCTCGGTGGTGACCGCTCGGAGGCCGCGCTCGGCGAGCGGACCTCGGAGTTGCTCGACTTTGCGTACGCCGCCGGCGTGGGCTACGTCGACGTTGCACGCTCTTACGGGTTGGCCGAGGCGTTTCTCAGCCGATGGCTGGCGCGCCGCGGAGGCGTTGACGACCTGGTGATCGGCTCCAAGTGGGGCTACACGTACGTTGGGGGATGGGATCTCAGCGCCCCCGTGCAGGAGGTCAAGGACCTTTCCCTGGCGACCTTCGAGCGTCAGTACGCCGAGACTCGCGCACTGCTGGGCGATCACCTTCGCCTCTACCAGGTGCACTCGCTCACCATCGATTCGGGGGTTCTCGAGGATCGGCTCCTGCTGGCTGCGCTCGCAGACTGCCGCCGTGACGGCCTGCTCGTCGGCATCACCACCACCGGTCCAAAGCAGTCGGACGCCATCCGTGCGGCACTCGAAGCGCGCCTTGACGGAGTGCCCGTGTTCTCGTCGGTGCAGGCGACCTGGAACGTGCTCGAGCCGTCAGCAGGGCCCGCGCTCAGCGAGGCTTTCGAGGCCGGATGGGCGGTGATCGTGAAGGAGGCTGTCGCCAACGGCAGGCTCACTCGCGCCGGAGACGCGGGAAATGACGAGAGCCCGCTTGGCCGCGCCGCTTCAGCATCAGGGGTGCAGCCGGACGCGCTGGCGATCGCGGCGGCCCTCGCGCAGCCATGGGTCTCGGTCGTCCTCAGCGGAGCTGCGACCGTCGAACAGCTGATCAGCAACCTCCGAGCGCTGGACACCGGTGCGGTGGAGATACCGGATATCGCGGAGCCGGCCGGCGCCTACTGGGCCGCACGGTCGGCGCGACCCTGGACCTGAGCGTTTATTGCTGCTGCTGCTGTTGCTGTTGCTGCCAGTGCACCGCGGCGTGATGCTCCACCTGGTCCACCTGCTGGTTGGACATTCGAGCGATTCGCACCGTCACCTCCGGTGGAGCGCCCGTGGCCGTTCCGAAGAAGAGCCCGTGATGTGGTGCGACGTCCCCATAGTCCCGGCCGACGGCCAGCCGGAGGTGATGCGCACCGACGTGCTGCCCGAGAGTCGGGTCGAGTCCGAGCCAGCGACCGTCGGAGCCACAGATCTCGACCCACGCGTGCGATTGCCCTTCGACCACCCTCTCATCGTCGACGGGTCCCAGGTAGCCGCTGACGTATCGCGCCGGCCACCCCGCCCCACGGACCATCGCCAGAAAGAGGTGGGTGAAGTCCTGGCACACTCCGGCGCCTCCCGCAAGGAGGTCGTCGATGCTCGATTCCACGGTCGTGGCGCCACTCACGTAGCGCAGCTCGCGCGGGATGCGCTGCGCGGTTGCCAGGATGCTGTCGAAGCTCCTGTCAGCGCCGTTCCACTCATGCCAGAGCGATCGCGTGTTGTCCGCCAGCGGCACTCGAGGGCTCGGGAGCACGTACTCGAGGCGTGGATCGCTCGCGAGCACCTCCTGGTCCCACTCTGAGAGCCGGCGCCGCCGGGGTTCTGTGTTCTCGACAACCGCGTCGACGGTGAATTCGAGCAGGTCGTGCGGCGTGGTCACGTCGACGCGGTGGACGAAATTGCCGAAGTAATCCACGCGGCTGCGGGGCACCGCCCACGGCTTGCTCAGGAGTGCGAATGTCAGGGTGCGCTGCGATCCGCGGTCGCGCGGTCGCATGCGCACCTCGTTGTACGAGAGGCTCACCTTCCCGGTGTAGCGCAGGACAGTGCGGTGCGACACCGAGTAGGTCAGCGTGTCAGTACCCATGTGTCCTTGCTCCCGCCTCCCTGTGAGGAGTTGACGACGAGCTCGTCGGGGTCGCCGGCAACGCGGGTCAGACCCCCCGGCACGATCCAGGGCCGCTCGTCGAGCAGCACGAACGGACGGAGGTCGACGGCGCGTGGCTCGAAGCCGCCGCCCGGCCGCAGGCACACGGCCCGGCTGAGCGCCACCTCCTCCTGGGCGAGCCACTGCCGGGGATTGGCCATGACCCCGTCGAGCACGACGCTGCGCTCGGCCGACGACATCAGCCGCCCAAAGTGGATTCCGTAACCACCGCTGGCGTCCACGGGCTTCAGCACTATGCTGCCGATGTTGGCCACAACGTACGCTCGCTGTCGCGGGTCGGTGAGGTCGTAGGTGGGCACGTTGTCCATGAGCGGCTCCTCGCCGAGGTAGTAGCGGATCATCGCGGGGACGTAGGGGTAGATCACCTTGTCGTCGGCGACGCCCGTTCCGGGCGCGTTGGCAATGGCGACATTGCCGCGCCGCCATGCCTCGATGAGTCCCGGGGCTCCGAGCATCGAATCCCGGCGGAACACGAGCGGATCGAGCCATTCACTGTTGACGCGCGAGTAGATCACGTCGACGTGCTGGGCGACTCCCTCGGCGTCGCGACGGTAGACCTCATCCTCGACCACGATGATCTCGTGTCCTTCGACGAGCGTGGCGTTCATCTCGTCGGCGAGGAGCCGGTGCTCGTAGTACGCGGCGTTGAATGGACCCGGCGTGAGCACGACGATGTCCGCGTCCCATTGGCGCGGGGCGATGCGCTGCAGGATGCGACGGAGGCGGCCGGTGTAGCCGTGGATCGGCCGGACAGGTGCGAGTTCGAACCAGTCCGGTGCCAACGATTCCATCGCGCGCCGGGACTCGAGCGCATAGGCGATGCCGCTCGGTATGCGCACGTTGTCCTCGAGCACGTGGAACGTCCCCTTGACACGCACCACGTCAATGCCGGAGACGTGGCACCAGGTCGCGCGCGGCGGGCGGACGCCGACGATGTCACGGAGGTAGCCGGTGCTGCTGTAGACGAGACGTCCGGGCACCACGCCGTGTCGAATGGCTCGCTGCGAGCCATAGCAGTCGGAGACGAAGAGGTCGAGTGCCATGGCGCGCTGCGACAGCGCGCGATTGAGGGATCGCCACTCACCCGACGAGAGCACCCGCGGCACCGGGTCGAACGGAAAGATGGGGGCGACGCCCTCAGTGGGAACACCGAAGGTGACCCCACGGTCGGCGAACCACTGCTGCGCATCGCGGCGGAGTTGAGGCAGTGTGCCGGCGGCGCGCTCGAGGGTCGCGAGCAGCTCCGTGTAGGGTGGCCGGACCACCCCGTCGAGGTCGACGCATTCGTCAGCCGCCCGCGGCAGACCCAAGGCGGCGTCCCGGGCGGTGCCGGCCTCGGTTGTCATCCACGGACAGTACTCCCCGAATCCGCCGCATCGTCATTGGTCGCGGCGCACAAGGTCGCGTCCCGCCGCTTGTGCAACCAGGGCGGTTCACGCGCCCCGATTCGGCGGTACAGTGAGGATCGTGATCGACGCCCCCACGAGCGTTCGACGGCTTCGCGTGGGCTGTGAATTTCTCCATGACCTCGACTGGCCGGTCACCTTCGTCCTCCAGGTGGAGCCGCGCCGCGACACGGTGCTCTCGATGAGCAGTGCCGGGGTCGAAACCTGGCCGCCGGCAAGCCTCCACGAGTACAGCGATGTGTACGGGAACACGTGCCAGCGGTTCGTGCTCGGGCCTGGGAGTGCGCGCATCCGCTACGAGGCCGAGGTCGAGGTCGAGGGCGGCATCGACGAGGTCGACGAAGGGGCGGCCGGATCCACGGTTGCCGACCTGCCCGACTCGACCCTCCATTTCACCCTCGCGAGCCGCTACTGCGAGTCCGACAGGCTCGGCAACACGGCCTGGCGTCTCTTCGGCGACGTGACACCCGGCTGGCAGCGCGTGCAGGCAGTCGTCGACTGGGTGCACGACAACATCACGTTCCGGCACGGCAGCAGTGGTCCGTCGACGGGTGCGACCGACATCTACCTCCAGCGCGAGGGAGTCTGCCGCGACTTCGCCCATCTCGCGGTCACGTTTCTTCGCGGACTCAACATCCCCGCGCGCTACTGCTTCGGATATCTCCCCGACATCGACGTACTGGCGCTCGACGAGCCGATGGATTTCGCGGCGTGGCTCGAGGCCTATGTCGGTGACCGCTGGTACACGTTCGATCCACGCAACAACACCAGGCGTACCGGCCGCGTGCTCATCGGGCGCGGGCGTGACGCGCTCGACATCGCCATGATGACCCACTACGGCGCCGCTCCCCTGCGCGCCATGCGCGTCGTGGCCGAGCCGATCGATGCTCAGCCGTGGTCCAGCGCCGAGCCACCGGTGGTGGGCGAATTCCCCGGTGACCTCCCGTGACGTTGCGGCCCGGCTTGCAGCCGGACGAAGCGGCGCCGAGCTGGTCCTCGGATCCTCTGGAGCTCGATTGGGACACGGTGCACCGGACCCGCTACCGGATTCATCAGCGAATCACCTACCGGTACGACGGACCGGTGCGGGCGCTGCAGCAACGACTGGTTGTCCAACCGCGGAGCGTGCACGGTGATCAGCGGCGGATCAGCCGTCGCCTGAGCGTCCTGGACGCGACTCCGCAACGAGTCGACGCAAGCGTGGATGTGTTTGGGAACACAGTCGTGACGCTGAACATTCCGCGAGTGGAGGAGAAGGTCACCTTCGTCACCTCCAGCATCGTCGAGCGAGACGCTCGCCACGGTCCCCACCTGGTGCCGGCCTCGGTGCTCGAGGATCGCCGGCTGCTCGACGCGACGCCGCTCACCGGTGTGGGTCACGCCATCGACGTTCTTGTTGAAGAGCTGCAATCGAGCGGCCTGAGCGGTGCCGGACTCGCGGCAGCTGCAAACGAGTGCGTCCACAACGCCATGAGCTACCAGCATGGCGTGACGTCGGTGCACACCACCGCGGCCGAGGCCCTGGCCGGCGGCGCCGGCGTCTGCCAGGACTTTGCTCACGTGTTGCTGGCGCTGACCCGTCGTCTCGGCTTTGCGTCGAGGTACGTCTCGGGACAGATGCTCGGATTCGGCGGCTCCCACGCCTGGGTCGAGGTGATGGTGCCGGATGGTGCGGGCCATGCTCGGGTGCTGTCGCTCGATCCCACCCACGGTCGCGCGACCGGGTACGAGTACGTCACCGTCGCGGTGGGTCGCGACTACGCCGATGTCGCGCCGTTATCCGGGACGTACCGCTCTCGGTTCGCGGGTTCCCTGATCGCGACCAAGCGCGTGTTCATGACCGCCCTCGGGCCAGGCGATTGCGTCGACGACGACGTGCGCGATATCGCCTGAGCCTCGCGCCCCCTCCCGCTCGGGGTCAGTCGCCGACCAGCTCGTAATACGGATTCAGGATGGCGAGCCGGCGGCGCCAGAGTCCGACCATCCCCTCGACAAGCACCCGCGCGCCCAACTCGATGCCCGGGATGCGCCGCCGCCCCGGAAAGACGAGCAGCAGGCTGCCGGCGTCATCACCGATCTCACACCCGAGGCTTGACCCGGTTTCCGTAACCTGGACCTGCAGGTTTCGAACCGTCCCGGTCGCGCGGATGCGATTACGCCACTTCGCCTGATTGATCGGCGCCGTTGCCACCGGAGGCTCGTCTGACTCGCGGTCACCGAGAGGTTCGGGGATCACTCCTCGTGCCCTGTCACCGGCACCGGTGTCGATACGGCGGAACGATGCGTGTGCCGGTGCCATCTGCAGCAACTGTGTCAGAGATCATGTCGAGGAACTTCGTCCTGCATGCACACATCTGGTTTTCCTCTGCTGGTGCATCCGGCATCAACTGGCGATCGACTCGAGAGGAGCGAGCGCCGGCGCGGCCTCCTCGTTCTCGTTGTCGATCCGGGCGACGTCGCCCCGCCGAACGGTCGCCGCGAGGATCACCGCACCGCTCAGCATCAGCAATGC
>Ga0070765_100002839_pt1 | contig 11007 bp, 9 predicted proteins | sample HubBroMetageWFT5_FD_71516 | JGI IMG/M metagenome (GOLD analysis project Ga0070765, IMG submission 71516) | Warmed and freeze-thawed soil microbial communities from the Hubbard Brook experimental Forest, New Hampshire - Hubbard Brook CCASE Soil... | ecosystem: Environmental > Terrestrial > Soil... | reverse complement strand
TATCCGCCGGGCTGAGAGCTTCGGGAATTTTGTTCGACGGCGGAGCGCCGTCGAAAGGCACGGTGCTAGACGCGATATCCGCAGCGCTGGAAAAACTGCTCGATACCCGGAACGTGCACGCGCACGTGTCGCACGAATTGATCGCGCATCCTTTTAACAATCAAAGCGTGCAGGAATTTCGCGTGGAGAACGCGGACCTGACGATCCAGAAGGTGGATTTTTCGGATGCGCTGGCGCAGAACGATCACGTGGTGCAGGAGCGCTTGCCGGATCTGATCGGCAAACCGTATTCGCGGAGCCGCGTAGAACTTTTCGAATTCGAGCAAGTGCGCCCGGCGTATCTGGCGCGCGCGTACTTGAAGGTCCAGTTCGGCGAGCCGGTGGCGCATTTTGCGGCGAATCCCACGAGCCCGCTTTCTGGGCAGCTGATTGTTGCAGCGCCGGTCAATCCCGGTGTTGCTTATGCGTGGGGCGGCGTGCAGTGGAAGGGGAACGATTCAGTTTCGGCGCAGGATCTGAATAAATCTTCCGCGCTGCTACCCGGCGAGCCCGCGGACGGAAATAAAATCCAATCGCTGTGGGAAACGGCGCGGGCGGCGTACGCGCAACTGGGATATCTGGACGCGGGTTTGAATCCCACGCCGCAATTTGACGAGCAGACCAAGCGCGTGACGTACGTGGCGGACGTGAACGAAGGGCCGCAGTATCACATGGGAAAACTGGTGCTCACGGGACTCTCGATCGAGGGCGAGCGGCGATTGAAGAAAGCGTGGAGCATCGCGCCTGGCGCCGTGTTCGATAAAAGTATTTACGACGATTTCGTGAACACCGGGATTAAGGCTGCGTTCGTGGGACTGCCGGTGCATTACGACAAGATTGGGAAGTTTTTGCAGGTGGATCCGCAGAACGCGCGCGTGGATGTGCTGCTGGATTTTCAGTAGGTGGAATTCGGTTATACTGGCTCGTCTATGTCTAACGCTTCACAATTCCCGAGGGTTACGACTGCGGCTGCTACCGCCACGGCTCCGGCGCTAGATGCAGCGCATGCGCTCGCCAAGCAGGAAAATTTATTTGCTGCGCTGCGGCGAGTGGAATCGGTGCTGGTGGCGTTTTCCGGCGGGGCTGATTCTGCGTATCTGGCGTGGGCGGCACAGCAGGCGCTCGGCGAGCGTGCGCTCGCGATTACGGCGCTGTCTGCAAGTTTTTCGCGACATGACCGCGAGCAGGCTGAGGCTTTTGTTGCCGCAACCGGGTTGCGTCATGAATTTATCGAAACGCACGAGCTCGAAAATCCTCTGTACGTCGCGAATAATGCCGACCGCTGCTATCACTGCAAGGACGAGCTGTTCGATCAGATGGATGCGCTGGCGCGCGGGCGTGAGTTCGCGGCGCTCGCTTACGGAATCAACGCGGACGACACGCGCGATTTCCGGCCCGGGCATCGCGCGGCGCACGAACATCACGTGCTGGCTCCGCTGCTGGATGCGGGGCTTTATAAGGTTGAGATACGTTTTCTTTCGCAGCGGGCTGGATTGGCTTCGTGGAATCGCCCGGCTTCGGCTTGTCTTTCGTCGCGCGTGCCCTACGGTACCGCAGTGACGCCGGAGCTGCTCGAGAAAATCGATCGGGCGGAAGCCGTTTTGCGCGCGCTGGAATTTCGGCAGTTTCGCGTGCGGGCACACGGCGAGCTGGCGCGGATTGAAATCGCGCCGGAAGAACTGGCGCGGGGATTTGATCCGGAGATTTCGCGCAAGATTTCCGAGGGCGTGAAGAGCGCCGGATTTTCGTTTGTTACTCTGGACTTGGAAGGTTACCGGCAAGGTTCGCTCAATTCCCTTCTGAAGATCAAGTGACGGCTGTGTTGAAACCGTCTTCCGCGTGGGAACTTCTGGTTGCGCTTTCTCGTATATCTCTGGTAGGAAGGGTGGCCGGGCGCTGCAATTGGGCCCGCCCGAGAAGCCTGCCCCTAAACGGCGAACACACACGATGAAGCGCTCACACGAATTCGGTTGGATCTCGGCGGCGTCACGCATCGCGTTGCTCGTGGCGGCGTGCGTGACTTTGCTCTTGGTGGGATGCAGAACGGAGCCCAGCGCTGAGGGAACGTTCGACAAAACGTTCGCGGTGAATGGACCGGTCCGCATTGAACTCACCAACGGCAGTGGCGATTCGCACGTGAGCACCGGAACTCCGGGCGAAGTGCGCGTGCACGGGGAAATTCAGGCACATGGATGGTCTGAAAAAGGCAGCCAGGAACGGGTGCATCAGCTTGAAGCGAATCCTCCAGTGTCGCAGGAGGGCAACCTGATCCGCATCGGAGGGTCGGGCTCGCACAGCAACAGCGGCGCGTCCATTGATTACACGATCGTTGTGCCAGCCGATGCCGAAATTCACTCGGCTACCGGCTCGGGCGACGTGGAAGTGGAGGGCATCAAAGGCCCGGCGAATTTCACTTCGGGTTCTGGAGCAATCACGGCTGCGAACATCACTGCCGACGTGCAGGCGCTGACCGGGAGCGGCGAAATACATCTGACGCGGGTGCAAGGGCAGGTGCAAGCGACGAGTGGTTCGGGCGATATCACGCTCGACAGCGTGCACAACCAGGTGCGGCTGCACAGCGGCTCGGGCGACATGGAGATCAACAATCCCGCCGACGCCGTGGAAGCCAGCACGGGAAGCGGAGACATTACGATCAGGGGCGCGTCAGCGGATATTCGCTTGCGCACTGCTTCGGGCGATGTGGTGATCGAGGGAAATCCCGCCGGATCGAATTACTGGGATATTCACACCAGTTCGGGCGACGTGGTGCTGCGGGTTTCACCGTCCGCGAGCTTTCGCTTGATGGCGCGATCGAATTCCGGGGACATTGATGCGGCGATTCCTATCGTGATGGAAGGGACTACGGAAAAACACGAACTGCGCGCGCGGCTGGGCGACGGGAAAGCGCGCGTGGAGGTGCAGACGTCTTCTGGGAGCGTGTCACTGAAGTGATTGACGTTCGTAAATCCCCGCTTGGATTTGCGCTTTCGCGCTAGAATTGCGTTTTGAGTGTAGCGACAGCGACCAGTCTGAGAGGGTTTAGTTGTCATCGCCGACCGCGCGTGTAAGTTTGATTGCAATCCGCCGCCGTTTCTTGCTGCTGTTGATTTCCGGGATATTTTTTGCTGGGGCGTGGTGTGTGCGCGCGCAGAACGCTCCGCCGCCCGCGAGTGCGGCCAAAACACCCTCTGACGCCATTTCGAAGAAAGACGCGGACCCTGAAATGGAGCTGCAAAAAGCGATCGCGGATGCGGGCAACGATCGCGGGGCGCTGGTGCGCAATCTGGAGCGTTATCTGCAACGTTTTCCGGACGCGCCGAGAAAGGCCGGAGTGTTTCGCGCGCTGGTGGAATCCTGCGAGCAGGTGCAGGACGACGCTTGCGCGCTGAAATATTCCGAAGAATTGATTGCGCTACGTCCGGACGATTCTGAAATCATGATGTTGGCCGTCGGCCTGCTGCAGAAGCAGGGAGACGATGCCAGTTTGACGCGCGCGTCCGGCTACGTGAGCCGCGTGCTGGACCGCATTGATAAAACCACGGCGGCGGAAAAGCCTCCGCGCGTTTCGCCGGCGGAATGGCAGCAGCATCACGACGACCTGCGCGCTGCGCTCTACAATCTGCGCGGGCAGATTGAAAAATCACAGCATCATGATGTCGCGGCCGAAAAAGATCTGCGCATGAGCTATGTGGTGCAACGCAATGCCGTCGCCGCGGAACAGCTGGGGGAGATCGCGGAGATGCGGCGGGACTACGCGACGGCGGCGCAGGAATATTTGCTGGCGTTTGTGTTGCCGGAAGATGGGGCGGTGGGGAAGGTGAACCGGCGCGAAATTCGCAAGCGGTTGGGAAATGTGTGGCGGCAGTTGCATGGGAGCGAAGACGGCTTGGGCGCGGCGGTGCTGGCGCAATATGATTTGCTGGGCGCGGTTCCGGCTGTGGGCGCGGGTGCGGCTGGTCCGGCGGCCGGGAATAAAAATGCTAAGGACGTTTACGCGTTTGCGCTGCGCAAATTGGATGGCAGTGCTGTGCCGCTGGCGGGTGTGCGCGGAAAAGTTCTGGTGCTGAGTTTTTGGGCTACTTGGTGCGGACCGTGCCGGGAGCTGGAGCCGCAGTTTGTGCAGGTGGCTAAAAATTATGCGGGAAATGGCGAGATTGTTTTTTACGCGGTGAATACGGATGAGGATGAAACGCTGGTTGAGCCATTTCTGAGCCACGAGAAGTGGGATGTGCCGGTGGTTTATGCGGACGGGTTGGATGAGTTTGTGAAGGTGCAGTCTTTGCCGACGGTTTTGATTGTGGATCGCGCGGGGAGGATTACTTATCGGATTAACGGATATCCGCCGGAGGGATTTTCGGAGAATCTTACGAATGGAATTCAGGCAGCGGTCGGTTCTACGCCATCGACGGCGGCGCCCTGACAACTCTGACGCAGTTTTGCCTTTCGGCCGTCATCCTGAGCGCAGCGAAGGATCCCTCTCCGTGTTGCGGTGCGGCTGAGGATCAGCTTCCTACGGCTTTCTTCCCTGCTGCATCGCGGGCTGCGACGATCGTGCCTACGTGGATTGCCACGGTGTCTTCCACGCGGCGCGCGTAGCCTCCTGCGAGGGTGATTACCAGCGGACATTTATTTTTGCGGGCGTAATCCATTACCAGGGCATCGCGGCGGGCCAGGCCTTCCATCGTTAACGCCAGGCCGCCCAGCTGATCTTCGCGGTAGGGGTCGGCTCCAGCGACGTAAAAAACAATTTGCGGCGTGAAATCAGAGAATGCTTTGCGCAAATGTTCGTCGAGGAGCGCGAGATAACTTTCGTCACCTACGCCGTCTAGTAAATCGATGTCCATTGTGGATGGCGGCTTGACGAACGGATAGTTACGCAGCTGGTGGATTGAAAGCGTGAAGACGCTCTTGTCGGTGGCGAAAATTGTGGCGGTGCCGTTGCCGTGATGCACGTCAGTGTCTATGACCATTGCTCGTTCAATTGCTTTGTCGTGTTGCAGGCGGCGGATGGCGATGGCTACGTCGTGGATAACGCAGAAGCCTTCGCCATGATCTGGGCAGGCGTGGTGGAACCCTCCGCCGATATTCGCGCACCAGCCGTCTTGCAGGGCCTTTTGTCCGGCGAGAATCGAGCCGCCTGCGGCCAGCCAGCAGGCCTCGATTAATTCCTGCGAGTACGGGACTTCGAGTTGCAGGACTTCGGCGTAGGAGAGCGAGCCGGTTTTCAGTTTGCGGACGTACTCGGGGGTGTGGACGCGGAGGACGTCTTCGCCTTTCGCTGGCTGAGGGGACAGGAAATCGCTGCTTTGCGCGATTCCGCCGTGCAAGAGGCGTTCGTAAACCAGGCGGTACTTTTGTGAGGGAAAGACGTGGTCGCCGAGGTTCAGGTCGTAGCGGTGGTCGTAGATTAGTTTGAACGGGAGCACGATGTTGCCAGCGTACCGCGATATATTTGTGGGCGCAAATCGCAGGCAGCGATGACCCACGGCGCGAGCGTGGGTTGCGGTTTACCGAGCGCGGGCGGCTGTGGTAGAGTTTTTGGCGATGCGTCGGACCCAAGCTATTCTCGTGATTGTCGCGCTGCTGGCAACGCCGTTGGCGTTGCTGGCTCGCGCGGTGGAACCCGGCATGCCGGATTGCAATGGCATGTGCTGCCTGCCACATGGCGGGCATCATCATGCGCCGGCGCAGAAGTCTTCGCCGGAGCCTCAGAACGGCGATATGGCGTGCCATCATGGCGCAGTGGGGCACATGATGGAGTGCAGCATGAGTTCCGGGGAACAACGCATGGATTACGGCCTGCTGGCGCCGTTTCCGCCGGCGCAGACGTCTGCGCTCGCGTTTATTGCCGGGCCGAAAATTTCGCGTTTCGTCAATTCGCAGTTCCCTGCTGGGAATTTGTCCGCCGGATTCCTCGCTGGTCCTTTTCAACCTCCGCGCAGTTAGCCTCGTCCGCAAGAACTGAAAAATAGAAATTCAGGACGGAGGCTTCTGTGCGTAAGTTTGTTATTTTGTTCGCATGTCTGTTGTGCATTACCGCGCCCTCATCTCTTCGTGCCACTATTTACGGACGCATCACCGGAATCGTTCACGATCCGCAGCACCGTCCGGTCCAAAATGCTTCGGTAGTCCTCAAATCCACCACTTCCGATTACACCAAGGACACGCAAACCAACGACGATGGTGAATTCACGTTCCAAGCCATCCCCATCGGCGACTACTCCATCACCGTCTCGCAACCTGGCTTCGGCACGGAAGCGCAGACCCTCACTGTCACGTCCAGTGCGGCTCCCGTCTTGCACTTCCAACTCGCGATAGCGTCGGTGAATCAGACGACCATCGTCTCGAGCGGAATTGATATTGCGAACGTCGAGTCTGTGACACCGACCACGCTGATCTCGCGAGCAGACATCGCCAACACTCCGGGCGCCGACCGCACCAACAGCCTTCAAATGATCACTGACTACGTCCCCGGCTCCTACTTCACGCACGACCAACTTCACATTCGCGGCGGCCATCAAGTCAGTTGGCTCCTCGATGGCGTTCCCATCCCGAACACCAACATCGCCAGCAATCTTGGCCCGCAGATCGATCCCAAGGACATCGATTACCTCGAAGTTCAGCGCGGCGGCTATTCTTCCGCGTACGGCGACCGCACATACGGTGTCTTCAACGTCGTTCCTCGTTCCGGGTTCGAGCGAAACAATGAAGCCGAACTTGTTACGACCTTTGGGAATTGGTTTCAGACCAATGACCAACTCAATTTAGGTGGGCATACGGAGCAGTTCGCTTACTACGTCAGTCTCACAGGAAATCGCAGCAACCTCGGCCTTCAAACTCCCATCGGCCAAGTCTTTCACGACGCCGAAAATGGTCTCGGCGGCTTTGGCTCATTCATCTACAACCTCACTCCGAAAGACCAGTTCCGCATCGTTACTTCGCTTCGCCGCGACTACTATCAAATCCCTTTCGACCCCAACCCGAATCCCGACTTCGATTCGAGCGGCCTTCGGGATAACCAGACTGAAGTCGACGGAGTCGCCAGCTTCTCCTGGGTTCACACGTTCAACTCAAGTGCGTTTCTGACCGTCTCACCCTTCTACCATCACAACAGCGCCGACTATCACAGCTCGCCGAACGACACTCCAACTGCGGCCACCGATAATCGCACTTCGGATTACGCCGGAGGGCAGGTCTCGCTCACTTCGACTTTCTGGAAGAACAACGTGCAAGCGGGCGTTTACGCCTTCGGACAACGCGACAATGAATTCTTTGGCCTGATCTTTAACGATGGCAGCGGGAATCCCACTATTTCGAATCCAGAATCCGCAACTGGGAGTGTCATCGCAGGTTTCATCGACGACCGTTTCAACGTCACATCCTGGCTCACGCTTATGGCGGGCATGCGTCCGACACATTTCTCCGGTGACATTTCGGAATCCACCATCAACCCTCGTTTCGGTGCAGCCTTCCGTGTCCCGAAGACGCAGATTGTCTTTCGCGCGTTTTACGGCCACTACTACCAGGCTCCGCCGCTCACTTCGCTCACCGGCCCGCTCCTCGAGGAAATCCAGAATACCGACCAGCTCACATTCATTCCTCTCCACGGCGAGCGCGACGAGGAACACGAATTTGGCGTTACCATTCCCATCAAGGGCTGGACGCTCGACGCCGACACCTTCCAGACTCGCGTGAACAATTTCTTCGACCACAACAACGTCGGCGAGTCGAACATTTTCATTCCCGTCACCATCGATGGCGCCCTCATTAACGCTTGGGAAGTCACTCTCCGCTCGCCACGCATCTGGAACCGCGGCCAGTTCCATCTCGCCTACTCAAACCAGGTGGCTAAAGCGCGGGGCGCGATCACTGGCGGACTGATCTGTTTTCCGTCCACCGATCCCGCCTGTGCGCCAGACCTGGGATTTAGTCCGCTTGATCACGATCAGCGCAACACGCTCAACGTTGGCGGGGAGGCTTCACTCCCCTGGCGCTCGTTTGCATCAACCAACGTCTACTACGGTTCGGGCTTCACCAATGGTTCGCCCAACGCCGAGTTCCCGGGTCCCTATCTACCCGGCCACACCACGGTCGACTTAACACTCGGAAAGAATTTCGGTGAGAAATTCACCGCCAGCGTCACCGGACTGAACATAGCCAACCGCCACCTCCTAATCGACAATAGCCTCACCTTCGGCGGCTTCCATTTCAACGATCCACGGGAAATCTACGTCGAGTTCAAGTGGAGATTCCACTACTGATGAAAAAAATCGCCATGTTGGTTACCATCGGGAGTGGACCGGGCGGATCGGCGGTACGAGGCAGATTGTGAAAACGCTTTGCAGGCGACTAGTGCTGCTGCTGGCGATTCCCACGATCGTGGTGGTCGCGGGGATTCTCTGGCTATTCTCGACGGGCTTGAGCGCTCGCGACACTCCTGGCGCGATGGAGTCTCGATTTGCGAGCGCCGTGAAACGCTGGGCCATTCCGCGCAGCGCTCGCGAGTTGAGTAATCCCATGCAAGCTTCGCCGGAACTGCTGGTGGAAGCGCGGCGGCATTTCGCGGACCATTGCGCCAGTTGCCATGGGAATGATGGCAGCGGAGCGACGGAGATGGGGCAGAAGCTTTATCCGCGCGTTCCGGACATGCGTTTGGCGCAAACGCAGATTCTTTCCGATGGAGAGATTTACTACATCATTGAGAACGGCGTGCGTTTTACGGGAATGCCGGCGTGGGGAACGGGTGGGACGAATGATCACGATACGTGGCATCTGGTTTTGTTCATCCGCCATCTGCCGAAAATGACTGACGAAGACATGCAGGACATGAAGGAGCACAACCCGCGCAGTCCAGCGGAGATGAAGGAAGAAGAGATGGAGAACGAGTTCTTGAACGAGCCGTCTGATGGACACGGGCGGTCGAATCCACATTCACACTAGAGGAGAAATCAAGATGCGCAGAATTGGATCGGCAATGCTGCTATTTTTAGCGTTTTCGCTGGTGACTTTGGCTACGCTGGCGCACGGCACGGACAAGCACGTGCTGGGGACCGTGACGAAAATGAGCGACAGCGAGATCACGGTGCAAGCGCAGGACGGTTCATTGCAGGTGGTGAAGATCGCGCCGGATACTTCGTTTGTGAAGAGTGGCGCGAGCGCGACGATTAAGGATTTGAAAGTGGGCGATCGCGTGGTGATTCATGCGAAGCCGGTAGGAAGCGATTTGATCGCTCACGAAGTGCGATTCGGCAAACCGCCCGCTGCTGCTGGCGCTGCGGCTCCTGCTGCGAAGCCCGAGTGAGCTGCGGAATTAATTTTCGCGGTCGAGGATGAAATCGGGGACGGCCAGGAGCGCGCGGCGATATTCCGTATCTGGCAAAACTTCCAGGCTGGCTTTGGAGCGGCGAACGTACTCTTTCGCGAGATTTGTGGCGCGTTCGAGTGCGCCGGTTTCGCGGACTAGCCTGGCGATTTGCTCGGCGCGGACGGTGCGGAAATCGCGCTCTTCCAAAACTTTTTCCACCAAGCGGCGACCTTCGCTGCTTGCGTGCGCTTGGCCATCGCCGTCAGATGCCGCCGCGTGCGGCGCAGCGTGCGCTTGCGCCTGCGCTTCGAGCGCGAAAATCAGCGGCAGCGTGACTTTGCCTTCCTTCAAATCGCTTAGGACCGGCTTGCCTAATTTTTCGGGCGACGCGGTGAAATCGAGCAAATCGTCAACTAATTGGAACGCGAGGCCGGCGTTGCGACCATAATCGGCGAGGCCGTCTTCGATTTCTTTGGGCTGCTTGCCAAGGACGGCGCCGAGGCGCGCGCATCCGCTGAAGAGGCAGGCGGTCTTGCGGTAGGCGAGCTCGGTGGCTTCGGCTTCGTTCAGGTCAATCTGGCCGAGGCGCGTGAGCTGGAGGAGTTCGCCTTCGACCATGTTCTGCGTGAGGTCAATCAGGATGTCGAGGACGGCGAAATTGCGTTCGCGCAGCGCCATTTCGAAGGATTGCATGTAGAGCCAGTCGCCGGCGAGGACACTCATGTGATTTCCCCAGCGGGCATTGGCGCTGGGGCGGCCGCGGCGGGTATCGGCGCCGTCTATCACGTCGTCGTGGATTAGCGTGGCGCTGTGAATCATTTCAACTACGGCGCCGAGGCGGATCGCGCTTTCGCCGCGATAGCCGGACGCGCCGGCGGCGAGAAGGAGCAGCGCGGGACGGAGGCGTTTGCCGCCACCTTCGCGGAGGTAGCTGGAAATTTCGCAGACGGGTTCGATGGCCGCGCTGTTTTGCGCCGCGATTTCTTGTTCGACGAGCGCTAGATCGTCTCGTACGAGATCAAAAATACCTTTTGCAAGTTGGACAGCGAAAGCCATCCTTGAGGTTCACCTTGGCTGGGCGGGAATTGCGTGACCGCCTAGCCGGAAAAATCGCCTGAAATTCGCCGCGGTTGTGGCGGCTACTTCTTCGCGGGCCAAGTTTCTCACATTCGCGAGCGTCTGCGCTACCTCGACGACGTGGGCAGGCTCATTTCTTTTGCCGCGGCGGCCCTGGGGCGAAAGGAAAGGCGAATCGGTTTCGGTGAGGATTTGGTCGAGCGGAAGGTTTGCTGCTACGTCGCGGATTTGCTGGGATTTTGGGTAGGTGATGTTGGCGGCGAAGGAAACGAGGAAGCCCATTTCGAGGCCGCGTTGGGCTTCGCGGAGCGTGCCGCTGAAGCAGTGAAATATTCCGCCCAGTCCTGCGGAGGACCATTCTTTTTCTAGGATGGCTAGGCAATCGTCCCAGGCGTCGCGGCAGTGGATGATGATTGGTAACTTCGCGGTGCGGGCTTGTTGGAGCTGGCGGCGGAAAACTGGTTGCTGGATTTCGGGCGGCGGTTCTTCGTAATGATAGTCGAGGCCCATTTCGCCCCAGGCTATCACTTTGGGATTTTTCGCGAGAGCGTCGAGTTGCGCGTAGTTTTGTTCTTGGGCTTCGGCGG
>Ga0070765_100002837_pt1 | contig 11009 bp, 7 predicted proteins | sample HubBroMetageWFT5_FD_71516 | JGI IMG/M metagenome (GOLD analysis project Ga0070765, IMG submission 71516) | Warmed and freeze-thawed soil microbial communities from the Hubbard Brook experimental Forest, New Hampshire - Hubbard Brook CCASE Soil... | ecosystem: Environmental > Terrestrial > Soil... | reverse complement strand
CGGCTGACCAACGAGACCGAGCCCTCCTGTCGAATATCCTTGGTGCGGATCAGATTCACCGTAAGGTGAATTCCTGAGCTGTCGCGCTGAACCATGCCCTGCACGACGAGCGTGGCGCCAAATTCACGCAGCGCTGCCTCAGGGTCGGTGACTTTGTGCCGGCGAACTTCGCTGGCCGGGACCACCCAGAGGGATTGCTGGCTGGCGTCGAGATCGGAAAGCTTGCTGGTCAGGCTCTCCATCAGTCCGTCAGAGACAACTTCATTCGCGGCGTCGCCGCCGATGTTTTCGAAAGGCAGAACGGCAATGTGCTTTTCGCCTCCCATGCGGGAAAGCAGGCTGGAAGCGCGTTCGCGAACGGAAGGAACCAGAAATGAAGCGGCCGCCAGCAAGAGCACTGAGACGCCGGAGATCCACCATTTGCGCTCCCGGCGGACTGCGATTTCCGGGTTGCGGCTGGCGGAAGCATGCTGGAAGTAGCGCTTGAGTTCCCGGGACGACCCCCTCAGTTCACGAGAGGAAGTCTTCGACGCCAGCGCTTCTTCGGCCAGCGGGCAGGCTTCAAGATCGGCGAGCAACTCCCGGCAACTGGCGTAGCGATGCGTGCGGTCTTTCGCCAGGGCGCGGCAAACCATCGCCGCCAGTGGCTCTGGTAAAGACTCGATGGGCGGCGGGTCTTCCAGAATCGCCAAGAGAATGGCAGACATATTGTCGCGCTGAAAAGGATGGTGCCCGGTGAGAACTTCGGCGAAGACCACGCCCAGCGACCAGATGTCTGTGCGAACGTCGAGTGGCTCGCTGCGCACTTGCTCGGGCGACATGTAGGCGAGCGTGCCGGCGGCAGCCAGGCTGCGCGTCGTGCTGCCGCTGGTGCTGACCCTGGCCAGGCCGAAGTCCACAATCTTCGCAACATTCTGCCGGGTGATGATGATATTGGAAGGCTTGATATCACGGTGGATGATGTTCCGCTCGTGCGCCTCAGAAAGCCCGCGAGCCATCTGCATCATGATGCCCACGGCTTCGCCCGGCGGAAGTGGGCCGCGCCGGATTTTCTCGGTGAGCGTGAGCCCCTCGTAATAGGCCATGACGATGAACGTGTGGCCGTCGGGAGTCTGTTCGAGCCCGTGAATCACGCCGATGTTTGCGTGATCGAGCGAGGAGGCCATCTTGGCTTCTTGAAAGAATCTTTCTTTGTCCTTGGGTTCAAGATGAAGATCGTTGGGGAGGAACTTCAAAGCGACGGTGCGTTCCAGCTTGAGATCGAGGGCTTTGTAGACAATGCCCATGCCGCCGACTCCGGCGGTGCCAAGAATTCTGTAGCTGCCGATCTGTTCGTTTGCGGCCAGCGGCCGCGCCGACGAAGTCACAGGGAACTCCCGGAGCAGAACAAAGGCAGAGAGCGTTTCGGGGCGCAGTGATTATGAGAGGATAATCTTCGATACGCTCGCCAGCGAAATCATACTGGCCGCTCACTGGCGATGCAAGCTAAGTCACGGAACGGCAGTCGTAGCCGGGGGCGAGGCAATTCAGCTCTGCGTGCGGCGCTGAGTCCCCGACTCGCCTATCAATCTGCGACAATGCCGCGCAATCTGCGGTTCTTCCTCGGCCGCAACGATCTGGATTTTTTCTGGCGTGAGTCCGAGTGCTTCGAGTCCTCGCGTGGCGGCGGACCGAATGTAGTCGCTATGTTCGCCGATGCCGCCGGTAAAGGCGAGAAGATCGACACCACCGAGCAGAGCGATGTAGGCCCCGATTTGTTTTCGCACAGAAACCGCAAAGACATCGAGCGCCAGCGCTGCCGCGGGATCACCCGCACGGGCTCGGTCCTGCAAGGCTCTGACGTCGCTCTCACCGGAAGAGAGAGCAAACAGGCCGCTCTGGCGGTTGAACAGATTTTCCAGCTCGTTGGCGCCGAGATTCTCGTTGCGGATGAGATAGATAATGACACCCGGATCGAGATCGCCGGTACGCGTGCCCATCGGAATGCCTCCGGTCGGCGTGAGGCCCATGGTGGTGTCAATGGAGACTCCGTTGCGCAGGGCGCACAGGCTGGCCCCGTTGCCCAGGTGCGCGAAGATCGCCCTCTCGGGGAGTTGCGAACCAAAGTGATGAACCAGCGCTTCGTAGGAGATTCCATGAAAGCCGTAACGGCGAATGCCCGCGTCGTAATATCGCTGCGGCAGCGGCAGGTGCGATGCTACTTCGGGCATGGTCTGGTGAAACGCATCGTCGAAGCAAGCATAATGCGACGCGGATGGGAACGCTTGCTGTGCAGCGGAAACCAGCGCCAGCGCCTGCGGGATGTGTAATGGCGCGAAGTGCACGGCTGCGCGCAAGTCATCAAGAACCTGCGGAGTGATGAGCTGGTGCTGGCGAAGCTTCGGGCCGCCATGGACAATGCGATGCCCAACCGCGACCGGGGCCTTCGGCAAATGCTGCGCGATCGCCGCCGCCAGGGCTGCGAGAGCATCGCTCTGCGATTCGAGAACGGCCTTGTTTTCTACAAGCGGCCTTTGATCGCCGCTTTTATCGGCAGACCAAATTTGCAAGGAGCCGTTGCTGCGCCCGATGCCGTCAGCACTCCCAGTCAGCAATGGTTCCTCGCCGTTGGCACCGTAACCGTAAACACCAAACTTGAGCGACGAGGAACCGCTGTTGAGTACCAGGATTAAATCGTCTTTTCCTGTCGGATCGTCCATCTCGCCTAGCCCGGCCATTTCCAATTACGAATTTCTTCCTTGTCGATGCCTTCGGTGTGCGCGTAGTTGATGCTGTCGATGATCTGGCCTTTCAGCCATTCTTTTACGTGCGAGCCCGAGGGATGCAGGCGCGGAACACGGTCTATCACGTCGATCGCTAGATTGAAGCGATCGATCTGGTTAAGGATGGCCAGCTCGAGGGGAGTATTGATGCTTCCCTTCTCCTTATATCCACGCACGTGGATGTTGTCGTGATTGGTGCGCCGGTACGTGAGCTTGTGGATCAGTGAAGGATAGGAATGGAAGTTGAAGATCACCGGCTTGTCGGTCGTAAAGAGTGAGTCGAAGTCCCGATCGGAGAGTCCGTGCGGATGTTCGGTTGTCGGCAAGAGGCGGAACAGATCAACTACGTTCACGAAGCGGATTTTCAGATCGGTAAAGTGTTCTTTGAGAATCGCTACGGCCGCCACCGACTCCATGGTAGCGATGTCTCCCGCGCAGGCCATTACAACATCGGGGATCTCGCAGTCGTCACTGGAAGCCCAATCCCAGATGCCGATGCCCTTGGTACAGTGCGTCACCGCTTCGTCCATTGTGAGGTACTGCAGGTGTTCCTGTTTGTCGGCGACGATGACGTTGACGTAGTCGTGCGAGCACAGGCAATGATCGGCCACGCTGAGAAGGCAGTTCGCGTCGGGAGGCAAATAAATGCGGACCACGCCGGCGCTCTTATTGGTGACCACATCAAGAAATCCTGGGTCTTGATGGGTGAAGCCGTTGTGATCTTGCCGCCAGACCAGCGACGTAATGAGGAGATTGATCGAAGGCACGGGCGCGCGCCAGTCAATTTCATTCTTCGACTTCTCCAGCCATTTCGCATGCTGGTTGAACATCGAATCGATAACGTGCACAAACGCTTCGTACGTAGAAAATAGTCCGTGGCGGCCGGTGAGAACATAGCCTTCGAACCAACCCTCCAGCGTGTGTTCGCTGAGCATTTCCATCACGCGCCCGGATACGTCGAGTTCGCCGCCGTCGGCATCTTCCGGTTTAAACTCGGCAAGCCACGTCTTCTTCGAAGCGGCATAGATCGCGGTGAGCCGGTTCGACGCCGTCTCGTCAGGGCCGAAGACTCGAAACGAAGTCATGTTCCGCCGCATCACCTCGGCTAGGTAGTGCGCGAGAACGTCGGTCGGGGAAATATAACTCGTTCCGGCCGACTTCACTGTGACGGCAAATTCGCGAAAATCCGGCAATTCCAGAGCCTTACGCAGGACGCCACCGTTGGCGTGCGGATTCGCGGAAATGCGCCGGGTCCCACTGGGAGCCAGTTCTTTCAACTCGGGAATCAACGTTCCATTCCCGTCGAACAATTCTTCCGGCTTGTAACTTCGCAGCCACTCCTCCACCATTTTCAGACTGCGTTTGTTCGTCACCGGATCGAGAATGGGAACCTGATGCGCCCGCCAAAAATCTTCGACCTTATGGCCATCCACTTCCTTAGGCCCGGTCCACCCTTTCGGCGAACGCAGCACGATCATCGGCCAGCGCGGACGCGCAGGATCGCCGCTGGAACGAGCATGCTGCTGGAGCGAACGAATTTCTGTGATGCACTGCTCCAGAGTCGACGCCATTTTCTGGTGCATCTCGGAAGGGTCGCTGCCCTCGACAAAGTACGGTTTGTGACCGTATCCGATCAGCAACGCCTCCAATTCTTCGCGCGGAATACGCGCGAGGATTGTAGGATTTGCGATCTTGTACCCGTTCAGATGCAGAATCGGCAGCACCGCTCCATCGCGAATCGGATTCAGAAACTTGTTCGAATGCCACGAAGTTGCCAGCGGACCGGTCTCGGCCTCGCCGTCTCCCACGGCGACAGCCACAATGAGATCGGGATTGTCGAACGCAGCTCCATAGGCATGCGAGATCGAATAGCCCAACTCGCCGCCCTCATGAATCGAGCCCGGCGTCTCCGGAGTGCAGTGCGAGCCGATGCCTCCGGGAAATGAAAACTGCTGAAAAAACTTGAGCATCCCTTTTTCGTCGCAGCTTTTCTCCGGATAGATTTCGGAGTAGTGACCCTCGAGATAGCAGTTGGCGAGTGTCGCGGGCGCGCCATGGCCAGGCCCCGAGACGTAGATGACGTTCAAGTCGTATTTCTTGATGAGCCGGTTCAGATGCACCCAGATCAGGGACTGCCCTGGGTCCGAACCCCAGTGACCGAGAAGGCGATTCTTGATGTGCTCCGGCTTCAGCGGTTCGCGGAGAAGAGGATTCGCACGCAGATAGATCATCGCTGCCGAAAGATAATTGCAGGCACGCCAATAGGCGTTGATCTTCCTCAGTTCCTCAGGAGCAAGTGGCGTCGAGAGTTCAGTGATGCCGGCCATGTAGGTTCTCCGAAACTATCAATGTTGTAAAAACGTAAGCACCGCTATCGAGCGCCGCCCACCCTTGTATAGCGTAGTCTTTTTAGATGAATCGGGAGTGAATGTTGGCTACTCGTAATCCGCGCCGAAAATTGAACCCAGCCGCTTTTCGGATATGGACCGCTTCGTTAACGAGGCGCGTCCCGCACCTGACCCCTGTTAGAGACTCACTCGGCCAGCATCGCAAGCGTTTCCGCCAGCACCAGCGCCCCCCGCGCAATATCTTCCGGGGCGGCATACTCGTCCGGCCGGTGGCTGTATCCGTTGCGGCAGGGAATAAATAACATCGCAATCGGGGCGATCCGAGAAATGAAAAGAGAGTCGTGGTAAGCTCGGCTGGTCATCGTGAGGAACGGAAAGCTGTGCTTTTCGCACGCCTTACGCAGAGCCGCGACAATCGCAGGACCGGACTCCGCGGGCGCGTCGGCGTTCACCAGCTCGGAACGTATTTCGACACGCCGCTTTGCCGATGTCGCCCGACACACTTCTTCGAACGTCTTGATCACGCGGTCGCGGCGTTCCAGGTTCGTATCGCGGATGTCGACGCTCAGACGCACTCTTGCGGGGATGCTGTTGACCGCGCCGGGGAATACATCGCAGATTCCCACCGTTGCCACGGTGTCGATGGCGCCGCTCGATCGCGCGGCATCTTCGAGGGCGAGGATCAATTCCGCCGCGGCGCACAGCGCATCCCGCCGGTCCGGCATGAGCACGCCACCCGCGTGCCCGCCCGCGCCTTCGACGAGCACACGCAGGCTGGCCGGCGCCGCAATTTTCTCGACAACACCGAGAGGCTTGCGCTCGCGTTCGAGTATAGGGCCCTGCTCGATATGCAGCTCCACGAACGCCTTGTAGTAGCTAAGTGGAAGTCTTACCTGCTCCAACTCTCCTGCCTGGCCCGCGTTCTTGCGAGCGACCTCCGCGCTCACGCCGTCGTTGTCGGTCAATTGGCGCGCTGCATCAGGCGCCAGAGTTCCCGAGAGCATCCGACTGCCCAGGCAGCCGATTCCGAAGCGCGTCGGTTCTTCCGCAGTGAAGATCAGCAACTCGATGGAATGCCGGGGACGAAACCCCGCACGCTGCAGGGCTCGGATCGCCTCCAGCCCACCCAGCACTCCGACGACTCCATCATATTTTCCGGCGTTCGGAATCGCATCGATGTGCGATCCAGTACCCACTACCGACGCATCGGGATCAGAACCGACCCAGCGGGCAAAAGCATTGCCGATCGCGTCATACTTCACCACGAGCCCCGCATCTTTACAGCGGGATTTGATCCAGGCCCGAGCTTTCAGATCGGTCGGCGTAAATACGATGCGAGTCACAGCGGGTGGATCAGCGTCCGAGAATGCGGCCAGATCCTCAATCTCGGAACTCAGCCGCTCCTGATCGATTGTGATCTTCATGTTCGCTCTATCGAGCGCCAGCCAGCAGATGGCGGTTCCAATCCTTGTAGATGAGATATTTTGCCGGCACTTTTCCGATCGCGCCAAACCACTGCGGGCACCACGGCCCCATCCAGATGAAATCTCCTGCCGTTACGGGATACCAGGAATCGCCGAGGCGGTAGATTCCTCCTCCTTCGAGCATGATCAGGCCGTGCTCCATCACGTGCATCTCCACCATGCTCAGAGCGGCGCCGGGCTGGTACATCATCGTATTGACCGCAAAATCGTAGCTGGGATCATCGGGAAGCAGGCACTTCACCTGCAGATCAGGATCGCCGTTCAGAGCCTGCGACTGCACTGTGTCCTCCCTCGAAACGATTGCTCGGGGCGCTGCGACCAGATTCAGAGCCTGGTAAGGCTTTTCGATCACGGCCACGCGGCTGATCGTCCTGGCCAAAACGCGGTGCGATGCGCTTTCGGGAAAATATGCGTAACCTCCTGGGTTCACTTCAGTCTGCTTTCCGTTCAATTCGACGGCGATCGCGCCTTCGATTACATAGAGGAAGCGTTGCGCCGACGTAGACCCCAACTGTCCTCCGGCCTCGAATTCCGCGGTGTACTCGGCAAAGGCTGCTCCCAGCGCTGGCCCGGCGTGTACGACAGCGGTACACCCCTTCATGCCAGGAAGTGGTGTACGTACAAAGGTGTCCGCGGTCAACAGCAGGTGGTTTCGCTGCTGCGAGCTTCTTGTCTGCCCCAAATTATTTAAACTCAGATTATGCACGGCACGTCCTTGTCAGAAATTCCGGTGCGGAGGCAAGTTGCTCCAGTAGATGCAGACCGCACTCAATCGCCTTTTCTACATCCTCAACAGCCACCGTCTCGGCAGGGTCATGGCTGATGCCGCCCGGCGAACGAAGGAAGATCATCGCAGACGGAACCTTTTCAGCGAGGATCATCGCATCGTGGCCCGCCCCGCTCGACATGCGATGCGGCTTGCAACCGATCTTTCGGATTGCTTCTTCAATCTGAGCGCCGAGAAACGGATCCATCGCAACGGTTTTCTGTGCCATCCGCGAACTGCAGTTCACAGAGAGTCCACGTCGTCGCGCAACTTCCCTCGCGCAATTCGTTAGAGTTTCGACTTCGCGCATGCGAACCGCATCCTCACGATGACGAACATCCAGAGTCACACGGGTTTCGGCCGCGATTACGTTCGTCGCACCCGGACGCGTCTCGACCGAACCAACTGTCGCAACGAGTCCAGGAACTGCTCTCGCCTCGCGCTCGACCGTTGTGATCCATTCTGCCGCTCCGGCGACCGAGTCGAAACGCAAATCCATGGGAGTCGTTCCGGCATGATTCGCGCGCCCGGCAAAGGTAAGATCCAACCGACTCTGGCCGGAGATGGCCTCTACCACTGCAAGCGGCAACCCCAAATTTTCAAGGACCGGCCCCTGCTCGATGTGAAATTCCAGGTAGCCAAAAACATTGTCCCGCACTTCGGCGTCCGCCAGTTCGGACAAATTCAGACCGAAGGCTGCGATCGCCTCTCGCAGCGAAACTCCTCGTTCGTCGCGCGTTTCCAACAACTGCACGTCCACCCTCCCGACCAGCCCACGGCTCCCGATAAAAGGCACTCCGAAGCGAACTCCTTCTTCCTCGGAGAAACCGACGACCTCGACGGCGTAAGGAAGTCGTCGCCCATCCAACCCCTGCAACAACGCAACTGCGAGCACGACCCCAAGGACACCGTCAAACGCCCCCGCATTGGGAACCGTATCGAGGTGCGAACCAATCAACAGGCATGGTGCCGACGCGTGGCCAGATGGATACAGCGCTCGCAAATTTCCTACTGCATCGATTCTCACCGTCGCCCCGAGATGCCGCAACCACTCCGATATTTCACGGTGAATATCGCGCATCGGAGGCGACAAAAATGTTCGCCGGGTGCCGTTCGAGTCTTCGGACAATTCGGCCAGCCGTCTGCACCGGGCGATTGCCTGCTTCGCGAGTTGTGCCGTGCCCGTAGTTGTATGCACTTGAAATTTAGAATGTAAACGGTTGCGATTCCAATCTATGCTTCGCGGATGATTTTCGCTGCTGCCCATCCGACCACGACCAGCAAGATCAGCACCGGCCAACTGTACTGGCTCCCATAAGTCGCAACGGGATAATGATTACTGAGCATAAGAAATACAACCGGTACTGCCATGAACGTGTTGTGCTTGGATCGCAATTTCGCCTGGGCCCCGAGTGACGCATCGAGCTTCGCGCCCGCTGCCGCCTCGATGACCATCTTGCGCTGCGCCGGCAGGATGCGGAGCCAGACGTTGGCCGTCATGATTGTTCCAAAGATCGCTCCCATATGGATGTACGCCGCGCGACCGCTGAACAAATGCATCAGACCCCACGAGACGCCCGCAGTCATCACTAACGCAAAAACCGCGAACGCAGCCTTCGATCGCCCAAGGGTCGATCGTAGAGCGAAATCGTAGATGAACCATGCTGCTACGAGTGAACCCAATCCGATCGCGATTCCCACCGATTTCGATAGATCGGCCACGTCCGGGTCAATGAGCCCGCTTCCCATGTAGTACACCAGCACCAGCAGCACCATGCCCGCGAGCCAGGTCATCAGCGCTTCCCAGCGAAACCACCGCACTTGTTCCGCGCTGACTCCGAGTTCTTTCTTTTTCTCGACCGTATAGAACCCTCCGCTGTGAACCATCCAAACCGCTGGAGGATTGCCCGCTTGTTCTGCTCGTTTCTCGGCCCGGGTAAATTGAGCATCGAGCCAGGTGAAGTAGTAAGTCTGGCCGACCCACATGATGCCGGCGAAAACGTGAAACCAGCGTACGCCGAGGTTCAGCCATTCGCGGATTGCAGAACTCAACGTTAGCTCCCCCGGTACGTGGTATACCCGTTCGCGCTCAACAATAGCGGAAGGTGAAACTGGGATTCACTCTCGCGCACTCGAAACGTCACATCAACCGAGGGATACATGCCATCCATCTTTTGAGCGCCAAAGTAACTCGCCGTATCGAACACCAGACGATACACACCCGCGTGCAGTTCCCCCGTGGGTAGCAACTGGCCGCAACGGCCGTCCTGGTCCGTGCGGGCGGAATGCAGCAATCGCCAGGTTCCCTGATCCGCCTGCTTTTCCAACCGCACTGGCAGATCGGTAGCGGGCTTGCCGCGATTCACATCCAGAACGTGAGTCGAAATTCGATTCATCTCTCTTTATCTCGCGAGCCATTTCTGCAGCCGGATGTTTGTTATCTTCCTTTGTTCTTCCGCCGCTTCGAGCAATTCCACCGCGTCGTCATTGCGCAAGCGTCGTTGCAGAATCTCGAGCATCTCAGGCGCCGACTTTCCCGTCGCACACACAATGAATACGCGGCCGAACCGATGTTCGTATTCCCGATTGCCCTCGGCCAAAGCCAGCTGGACATCTTCTCCGGCGAACGCCACATTCTTTTGCTCTTCAGTCGACCATGCCTTTGACTGCGCCGATACCGCGGGCGGCGCCTGTCGCTCGCCGATTCGCGGATGCTTCGAAAAAGCCTCAAGCCAATCCTGCGCTTCCAAGCGATTCCAAATCTCCCCCGAAGCTGACGTCAGCTCGGACTCGTCTCTGAGCGGCCTACGAGCGACCAACCCGCGAGCCCATGCCTTTGAACCACAACAAGCCAGAATTTCTTGAACCGCTTCTTCCGCAGGGAGCAGATTCCAGCGCAGAAGAACTTCGCTCCTGCCGCGCTCGTCTTTCTTCAGCGGCTTCGTAGTCAGCTTGCTCAGGAACTCCTCCACCAGGTTTCCTAGAACGGCCGAGCGGTACGCAGCCGTCGATCGAATGTCGTCAATCGGACGAACTTCCGCCATCGCGCTTTCGCGCGCCTGCCTCACCACCCCCGCATCGACTGCCTTCCCGTTCAAGACGCGCTCGGTGTTCCGCAGCCGCACCGGCATCGGCGCCACGCTGCCCGCGGCGAAGCGAACGTCCTCAACCGCGCCCTCTGAGATCCTTGCCAAAGCTGCGACACAAACCTTGGAGATCGCCTGCGCGTTCCTGGCACCCACTTTACGCGAATAGGAAATATAACCTGTGAAGCGTCTCGCCAGGCAGACCGCTCGAATCAACTCGTCAGCGGCAAGCACACTCTTTTTGTAACCCGTGTGAAAGTCCGGATACTTGATGCGTCGTTCCCCACGCGCCGAAACCAGAATCAACTCCGCCTCATACACGAGCAAAGCCGGCAGCGAATCCGCGGCTGGCGACGCGTTAACGATATTTCCACCAAGGGTCCCACGATTCTGGTTTGCGACGCTTCCCGTCCAACGTGCCGCGCTTGCCAACAGAGGAAACTCTTCCCCGATTACTTCATGCTCACGCAGATCGGTATAAGTGCAACAGGCGCCGATGCTGACTTCGTCCTTCGAGACATCAATTCTCCGCAACTCAGGAAGATTCCTCAGACTCACGAGCC
>Ga0070765_100002836_pt1 | contig 11009 bp, 8 predicted proteins | sample HubBroMetageWFT5_FD_71516 | JGI IMG/M metagenome (GOLD analysis project Ga0070765, IMG submission 71516) | Warmed and freeze-thawed soil microbial communities from the Hubbard Brook experimental Forest, New Hampshire - Hubbard Brook CCASE Soil... | ecosystem: Environmental > Terrestrial > Soil... | reverse complement strand
ACGGCGACCGGCGCTTCGTGGTCAGCGAGTTCATCGACGGCCCGTCGCTGCAGGAGCGGGTGGACGCCCAGGGTCCGCTGCCCGAGGGCGACCTGCTGCGCCTGGCGGTGGGGACGGCGACCGCGCTGACCGCCATCCACGGCGCGGGGGTGGTACACCGTGACTTCAAGCCGGCCAACGTGCTGCTCGGTCCCGACGGTCCCCGCGTGGTGGACTTCGGCATCGCCCGGCTGACCGACGCGGCGACGATCACCAGCGGGCTCATCGGCACCCCGGCCTACGTGGCCCCCGAGCAGCTGGCGGGCGTACGGCCGACCAGCGCCGTGGACATCTTCGCGTGGGCGGTGACCGTGATGTTCGCCGCCACCGGGCGGCTGGCGTTCGGGGCCGACTCGGTGCCCGCCGTCATGCACCGCATCATGTACGAGGAGCCAGACGTGCGCGGCCTGCCGCCGTCGCTGCAGCCGGTGGTCCTGCAGTGCCTGGACAAGGACCCGGTGCGCCGACCGACAGCGCGTGAGCTGCTGCTCCGCCTGGTCGACCCGTCGGCGCAGCATCCCCAGCTCGACCTGGGATCCCACGGCGAACCGGTGGCCAGGACGGTGGGACCCGCCGGTGCGGACCCCAGGGCCCTGTGGACCGACCCGGTGCCCGCGATGCCCGGGTCTACGATCTCCGGGCCGGACGGGCTCACCCGGGCGGCCCGGTCACGCCGAGGGCCGGTGCTGGCCGCCGTCGGCGGCGGCGCCGCGGTGCTCGGGCTCATCGTGGTCGGCGTCTTGCTGCTGACCCGGGGATCGCCGGGCGGTCACGGGACCGCCACCGGGAGCACGTCGGCGGCCGGGCACGCCAGCAGCACGGCGCCGCCCAGCAGCACGGCGTCAGTGACGGCGCAGGCCACCGGGGCCACCATCCCATCGCAGTTCGCGGGCACCTGGGCGGGCACGGCGACGATTTCCGCCATCGGGAACTCCAGCTTCGGCATACAGAACCCGATCACATTCACGTTCGCGGCCGGCGGGACGACGGCCCACGAGACCGATCAGGACCCGTCATCGGGCAGTACCTGCGTCAACACGCTGACGCTGACTAAGGCCACGGCGACCGTGCTCACCTTCAGCGAGCCGACGGCCGGGCAGTGCGTGGCCGGGACCGTGACGTTCACCCGGCACGGGGCGAACCTGGACTACCGCTGGCTCGATGCGGCCGGCCTCGAGCAGAACACCGCCACCCTGCGCAAGAAGGCGAAATGATGGCACCCACCCAGGACCGTTCGGAGAACCCAGAAGGGCCGGGGCCGCCACCGCGGCGTGGTGACCGGCGGCTGTACTTCGCGCTCATGACGGTCTGCATCGGGCTGTTCGTCCTGTCCTGGGCGGTGCTGGACCGGTACTCTACGACTGCGGCGGTGGTGGTCAGCATCGTGGCGCTGGTCATCCCGCCGTTCGCCGTGATCATCGCCAACGCGGCGAGCGCGACGGACCGCCGGCGTCCGTAACGACTCAGCCGATGGGGCCCAGAAGGGGGCACAATGGGGCTGTCCGCGTGCTTGCCAACCCAGGGAAAGAGCGTCGCATGACCGACAACTCGCCTGCCGACCCGCAGCCGGCGCCGGGGATCGACACCAGGGTGCCGCACTCGGCACGGATCTGGAACTACTGGCTGGGCGGCAAGGACAATTACGCCGTGGATCGCGCGGCCGGCGACCAGTTCCTGCAGATCTTCCCGGACATCGCGGTCGTGGCCCGGGCCAGCCGGGCCTTCATGGGCCGCGCGGTGCGCTACCTGGCGGACGAGGCAGGGGTCCGGCAGTTCATGGATATCGGCACCGGCTTGCCGGTCGCGGGCAGCACGCATGAGATCGCGCAGCAGGTGGCGCCCGAATCCCGGATTGTCTACGTCGACAACGACCCCGTGGTCCTGGCGCACGCGCAGGCGCTGCTGGTGTCCGCTCCCGAGGGGGCGACCGACTACGTCGACGCCGACATGCGCGAACCCGAGCAGATCGTGCAGGCCGCGGCCAAGACGCTGGACTTCAGCCGGCCCGTCGCGGTCATGCTGCTGGGGGTCCTCGGCCACGTCGTCGACGACGAGGAGGCCCAGTCGATCGTCCGGCGGCTGGTGGACGCCGTGCCGTCCGGCAGCTACCTGGTACTCAGCGACGGGACCAACGTCATCCACGGCGACCAGGGCGAGGCGGCCCAGCAGGACTACAACGAGAGCGGCGCCGCGCCGTACTGCCTGCGCAGCCCTGACCAGATCGGCCGGTTCTTCGACGGGCTGGACCTGGTGGAGCCCGGCCTGGTCTCGGTTCCGCGGTGGCGGCCCGAGGGTTCCGGGGTCCCGGACGAGGTGGACCAGTTCGGTGCGGTAGGCCGCAAGCCCTGAACTCCTTTTACGCGGCGTACCCGGTGACCTTCTCTACCACCATGCGGACGACCACGCGGACCGCGCCGGGCCGGTCGGGGCTCGGGTCCCTGCCGTCGTACTTCCACGACAGCTCGGTGTCGACCCGCCGCCCGACGTCGGGCGTCATCGACGCCCGGCCCCGCAGCTCGACGTAGTTCTCCGGGTCGGCCGAGTCGATCACGGAGACGCTGACACGCGGGTCGCGCTGCATGTTGCGGTGCTTCACGCGCCCGGCCACGGTCGAGAACAACAGGTCCTCGCCGTCACGGCCGACCCACACCACGGAGGTCTGCGGGCTGCCGTCCGGATTGACGGTGGCCAGCACCGCGTAGTTCCTGCCGTCGATGAGGGCGAGCGTGGCTTCGCTGAGCGGGATACCCATGGCTGCACGGTAGCAGCGGGTCCGGTGCAGGCGCGTTACGGGCGGACCTAGAGCCGGGCATCTGCATAGCGGTGCGGCGGCGATTTCCGTTACGCCGGTGAGGGATTGTGACCGCCCTAAAGGAAAGCAGGGCGGACCGCAATCTGACGGTCCGGACGGCATTTACGACGTTGTAATCATGCGGAAGCGCTCCGTATATAGAGAGCCGGCCTGGCCGCGAGCAGCAGGTTTGTCCGCCCAAGTCGAGCTATTTGTCGGCTGGTTCTCGGCGTGTCGTCCGGCCGAGAAGGAATCCGCACGGTACAAAAGGGATGTCATCGTCAGGCGTCAGAATTGCGTGGCCAACCCCTACGGAATACCTGATTGCCGGTACGGCGCGGTGCGCGGGCCCGCTGGAGGTATTCGGAAATGGTCAGGAGGAAGTTCCCATCGTACAGGGACGTGGCGGTGACTATAGTCGCGGCGGCCGTGGTCGCGCTTAGCACGATCCCCGCGCTGGCCCGGCCGTCCGCATCCAGTGCCCCCGCCTCGCCGCGTTCCGGTGCGGCCGCGTGCCGGACCAGCGATCTGCGTATCAGCGCGCCCGCCACCATTCCGGGAGATCCGGCCGACGGGATGGGCAAGCAGGTATGGAATCTGGTGTTCAGCGATGTCGGCAACTCGTCATGTTCACTGCGCGGCTGGCCGCGGCTCGTGGTGCGCACGACGGCCGGGAAGAGCGTCGCCGCCGAGATCAGCGATGTGACGTTCAGCAATCTCGCCGTCGTGCCGGACACACCGGTCGTCCTGCAGCCCGGCCAGAGCGCCGTCGTGACGACGATGTCCCGACCCGCACGGTCCGGGTGCGCCAGTACCTGGATGCTCGACCTGACCCTGCCGGGAGCTGGTCGTGCCGTGACCGTCCCCGGGCCGGCCAGCTCCGTCACGGCCTGCGTGGGCGGGCAGCTATGGCTGTCCCCGTTTTATGCCGAGCAGACGCTGCTCAACCAGATCAAGGGGCTGAAGGTCTCGGCTGCCCCGCCGCCGTTCTCCGCCACCACCACGGCGGAGACGCCTGCGTGCGAGGCGGCCGCGCTCCGGGTGCGTGTCACCTCCGCGGTGTCCGGGCACGGCGGCTCCATCGTCGCGCTCCAGCTCAGCAACGTGGGCGGCACGTGCGTGCTGCCCGGTAGCTGGCCGACGGTGCGGGTCGGGGAGGCCGGGGGGGCCGGGGGGGAAGCCCAGGCGGCAAAGCTGTTTTCTGACGCCCCGGCGCTCCAGGCCGAGAGGTCATTGCTGAGCACCTACGTGCGGGGCACGGCGCAGAGCACCGCGCTTGCGCTGCAGCACGGCGGGTCGGTGTCCATCGTGCTGCTGGGGGCGGGGGCCTGCCGGCAGTTGACCTCGGTGACGATCTTCGCGTCCACGGCCGCGGGCCATTCGGTACACGTCGCGGCGTCGGGGAGCATGTGCGGGTCACCGCGGGTCCTCCCGTATCTGCCTAGCCGCTCCGGCGCGGCCATGACGATCGCGCGGAAGGCACTGGGCGCCCTGCAAGCCGATCCCCCGTCGACGGCACACGATGTCACATCGGCCGTCTTCTACTACGGAACCGATAGCTCCGCCCCTGTGGCCTGCGGACACGGCCCCTACACCGAGCCGGCCGGTGACTGCTCGGCAGGCACCCACGGCGTCTACGGAGAGTACATCGGGGAACTGGGCTCATGGCTGAACTGGAGAGGCTGCACCGATAGCGGGCTCAACTGGGTTCAGGCCAACTACGACATGGCAACCAGCAATCTCATCCGCTACCACACGGGCCTGGGCGCCGCCGCGTACTGGTTCGCGGCCGGTCCCGGTCGCGATCCCCATTACAACGGCACGACGACGGAGGCGATGATCTGGGGCCAGAGGCAAGCGGTGCGGTTCCTGGCCGATTCCGCCGGCGTTTTCCTCAGCTTCCGCTACGTCTTCATGGACATCGAGAACAATGGTTTCGCGCCGGACGGGAACGGGTGGAACACCGTCTGGGACAGCCCGTGCGGCAACGGGATCAGGGCCGGATTTATCCCCCCGGCCGTGGACTACGCGACCTACCAGGGATTCGCTAACTACATCGACAGCCACTCGCCTTACCGTGCAGGAGTCTATTCCGCGGGCGGTCCGGGGTACGGCTCGTGGAACGGCATCTTCAGCCCCGTGCTGCTCTCCCACGCGGCCGAATGGACCTTCACGAACGAGCAGACTCAGCTGACTTTCCCCCGGGGATTCTCCGATTCCGGCGCGAGCGCCGACTGGTTCGGCGGTGAGCCGGCCGCCTGTCAGCTGCTATGGCAATGGTCGGGCGGCAACGGTGACCTCAACGGCTACGGCGACTTCGATCAGGCTGCGGCGGCCAACGTCGACAATCCGTCGTGTTAGCTCAGGGTACGCCCATCGTGGCGGCGTGGGTCATCAGCAGCGAGTCGGGGGGAACCAGGTCAACGCCGTCCGGGTCGTTGAGGTAGCCGGGCGCGCGCCCGGAGACGCGGGTGTGGCCGTACTGCCACACGATGCGGTTGGTGACCGGGTCGACCACGCACACCCGGTGATTGAAGTCGTCGTTGAGCAGGATGTCGCCGTTGGGCAGCGGCAGCGCCAGGGACGGCTGGTTGAACCCGCCCAGCCGCCACAGCAGGTGGCCGCCGGAGGTGAACTCGACGATCTGGCCGGGATCGGAGTAGTCGGCGGTCAGGTACCGTCCCGGGTACACCTCGTTGGTGTCCGACGGGTACAGCACCCCGGGCGGATTCGCGGACCACAACACTGTGCTGCCTGAATTGGCGCCGGCCAGGGACATCTCGTCGGCCCAGTCGCCGTTGATCTCGGTGACCAGGTAATGCCCGTTGGTCATCGGGAACGCGCCGTTCGGGCTGCCGAACCGGTGCGGCGGGTCATGCAGGCACGCGTTGGTCGTTCTGCCGATAGCGCGGGTCAGGGTGTGCGCGGGCGGCGTAATGATCACCACGCGGCAGTTCTTGATGTCGGCGGAGACGATGGCGCCGGCCGGGGTGATCATAGCGTCGTCCGGGTTGAACAGGTGGTTAGGCCCGGCGCCGGGGACGCCGGGCACGCCGTACCGGTAGACGATCTTGCTGGTCGCCATGGATATCACGCTGATGACCTGGTCGTCTTCCTGCGTCGCGATGATGTACTTGCCGTCGGGTGAGAAGAACGCGTCGTCCGGCGCGATGAACGTCTGGCCCTTGGCGAGGTCGCCGGGGCGCGGGAACTCCCATCTGATCCGGCCCTGCGGGTCGACGATCAGCAGCCGGTTGTTCTGGTGATCGGCGATGAGGACATCGGAGGGCAGCACCGAGGGGTCCGACCCCGGTCTGAGCCGGCCGGGCCCGGTGGCGGGAGCGAGCCAGGGCGACGTCGCGGCGTCCGGCATCGCCTGGCCGGGCGGCACCAGGCGGAGCGTCGTCACGGCCGGGACGGCGCGCGGGCCGTCCTCGCCGCCGATCAGGTAGCCGGTGCTGCCGGTCACGGCCGCGCCCGCGTAGGCGACCGGCACCGGCAGCTGACCCGCGACCGTCACACCGGACGTGGCCGGGTCGAACCGGTACACCACCGGGCTGGTCAGCGTCCCCGCCACGCCGCCCGCGACGTAGACCTGCCCGTCCAGCACGATCGCGGACGCGCCCTGCAGCGGACGCGGCAGGTGGCCCACCACCGTGGCGGCGCCGGCGGCCGGGCTGATCCGCTGGATGGCGTCGGTGGGCCCCGAAGACGTCTGGCCGCCGAACACCCAGATCTGCCCCGCGGCCGCGGCCACCGCCGCGTACCGCACCGGCACCGGCAGCCGCGCCGCCGTCCGGAAGTGCTGGCCGTCCTGGGTGGCGAGCACCTGCGGATCCCAGATGAGGCCGTCGTAGCCGCCGATGACGTAGGCGACCGACCCGGCCGTCACGCCGCTGGCGTCAGAACGGGCGGCGGGCAACTGGCCCACGACCGCGGCCTGGATCCCCGTTGGCGCGGTTCCCCCGGTGAAGGCCTGGACCGTGGGCACGCTTGCGGCCGCACCGCCGCCGAACAGGTACGCCCGCCCGCCCAGGTTCGCTCCGGCGGCGTCGTGCGTGGCGGCGGCCAGCCGGCCCGCGAGGCTGGTCGCGCCGGTGGCCGGGTCGAGGGCGGTGAGCGAGTCGGTGGAGGCGCCCTGCGCGGCCAGCCCTCCGGCGAGCAGCAGCCCGCCCGCGCCCGGCATCACGATCTCGCGGGACAGCGGCGCGGGCAACTGGTACGGCGCGGGCGTGACCTGGAGCGCCATGCGGAACGGCGCCGCGCGGTGGGGTGCTGGCGCGGACGACGCCGTCGCCGCCGACCTGGCCGGCCCGCGCGTGAGGTGCTGGACCACCGAATAGGTCAGCGGCAGCAGGCAACACGCGGCCACCACGGCCACGGTAATGCGGAACCGCTGGCTGCGTCGCATCGCTCCGGTAGTAGTCATGGGTGCGGGGGACACATACTGCCAGATCAGAAGTTTTCGCGCAGCTAGTTGGCTGGTCGACGCACTAGCCGGTGACCGGCTCGGGTCTGGGGAAACTCGTGGTGAAGGCGTACCGGGACGCCCGGTACAGGTGCCTGGCGAACTCGACGGGCCGGCCGGCCTGGTCGTAGGCGATGCGCTCCATGGTCAGCAGCGCGGTGCCCCGGGTCTCGTCCAGCGTGCGTGCCTCTGAGGCCGAGGCGTTCTTGGCGCCCATCCGCTGGGTGGCCGAGTACAGCCCGATGCCGGACGCGCGGAGCAGCTCGTACAGGCCGTGCTCCTCGAGCATCTCGACGTTCAGCTGGACGAGCCCGGCCGGGATGTAGTTGTGCAGCAGGGCCATGGGCTCCCCGTCGGCCAGCCGGATCCGCTCCAGCGACATCACCAGGGCCCGCTCCGGAAGCTGGAGCGCCTCGGCGACCTGATCGCTGGCGTGGCTGACCTCGGCCTTGAGCACCCTGGTGGCGGGATTCCGGCCGCTGGCCGCCAGGTCGTCATACAGGCTGGTCAGCTCCACGTTGCGGTCGATGCGCTCGTTGGCGACCAGGGTGCCCGCACCGCGCTTGCGGACGACCAGGCCCTTGTTGGCCAGGTACAGGAAGGCGGCCCGCACCGTGGGCCGGGACAGGCCGAGCATCTCCGCCAACTGCACCTCGTTCTCCAGGCGGGCTCCGACCTTGAGCGCCCCGGACCTGATGGCTGACTCGAAGTGCTGGGCCAGCTGGAAGTACAGCGGTACCGGGCTGGTCCGGTCGATGGTTATCGGGCCGCTCGTGGCGGCCTCGCGTCCTGGCATCATCGTCATCCGGCGGGTCACTAGGCCTGTTTGTTTGAACATTTTAACCACTGCAGAGTTAATAAGGGGCCGCGAGGCCGGGCGCATTCGGCGGCGAAGCGGCTGATGGGGAACTTAATTTCTAGTTTGTCCTTACATACTCACAGACTCTTGACAGGTCATAGCGGTCCGAGACAGGATCATTTATCGCACCCTTGGGAGGCGCGGATGACGGCCGACGGCACGGGGGGGCTGCGGATCGGGGTGGTGCTCGAGGCCTTTCTCGACTGGCCGCTGGAGCAGGTCATGGCGTGGCTGCGGCGGGACGCGCCGGAGGTCACCGACCTGGAGGTCGGCGCGGGCGGCTACGCGCCTCATCCGCACTGCGACGTGACGGCGCTGCTGGCCAGCGGCCAGGCCCGGTCGGCCTGGCAGGCCGGGATCGCCCGGCACGGGCTGCGCGTCGACGCGCTGAACGCCTGGGGCAACCCGCTGCATCCCGATCGGGACGTAGCGCGCCAGCACGACCGGGCCTTGCGCGACGCCATCCGGCTGGCCGCGCTGCTGGGCGTGGACCGGGTGGTGGCCCTGGCGGGCTGCCCGGGCGGCGCGGCGGGCGACCGGGTGCCGCACTTCGGCGCGGGCGGGTGGCTGCCCTACCTGGAAGGCGTCTACCAGCGGCAGTGGGAGGAGCAGATCGCGCCGTACTGGGCCCACCTGGCGGAGTTCGCCGCGGCCGAGAGCCCGGACCTGCGGGTCTGCCTGGAGCTGCACCCGGGGACGTGTGTGTTCAACGTCGAGACGTTCGGCCGGGTGGCGGCGCTCGGTCCGGCGCTGGCCGCCAACCTGGACCCGAGCCACTTCTTCTGGATGGGCATGGACGGGCACAAGGTGGCGGCCGCGCTGGGCGACCGGGTCGCGCACGTGCACGGCAAGGACACCGTCTTCCACGCCGAGGCCCTGGCCCTCAACGGGCTGCTGGACCGGCGCTGGCCGGAACCCGCCGCCGAGATGCCGTGGACGTTCGCGGTGCCCGGCCGCGGCCACGACCTGGCCTGGTGGGCAGGCCTGGCCCGCGCGCTTGACGGCTCGCAGGCGCGGGTCATATCGATCGAGCACGAGGACCCGTTCGTGCCTGCCACAGTGGGCGTGCCCGAGGCGGCCCGGCTGCTGCGCAACGCGATCGACGCTGCCTTGGAACCGGCGTGACCGCCGGGCGGGTGCGGGTCGGGCTGGTCGGGACGGGGGTCATCGCCCAGGTCATGCACCTGCACTACCTGGCCGAACTGGCCGACCTGTTCGACGTGGCGGCCGTGTGCGATCTCGACGGCGCGAGTGCGCGGGCCTGCGCTGACCGGTATGCCATCCCCGCGGTCTTCACCGACTGGCGCGAGCTGATCGGCCACCCGCTCGACGCCGTGATGGTGCTGACCTCGGGCAGCCACGCGCCGATCGCCGAGGCGGCCGCCGGGGCCGGACGGCACGTATTCGTGGAGAAGCCGATGTGCTTCTCGGCCGCCGAGGGGCGCGCGATGGTGGCGGCCGCGGAGCGGTCAGGGGTGACCCTCATGGTCGGCTACCCGAAGCGGTACGACCCGGCCTTCGCCCGGATGAAGGAGGAAACCGCCGGGCTGGAGGGCGCCCGTCTGCTGCGGGTGACGACCCTGGAGTCGCCGTTCCGGCCGTACGTCGGGCACTATCCCCTGCGGCCCAGGATTGCGCTGCCCGCCGAGGTGGCCGCCGGGCTGAGGGCCGACAGTGACGAGCGGATCCTGGCCGCGGTGGGCTGGGCAACTGCGCTGGAGCGGCAGGTGTACGAGATGGTGCTGCTCGACACGCTGGTCCACGAGCTGAACACAGTGCGCGGCCTGCTCGGCGAACCGACCCGGCTGGAGCACGCCAGCCTGGCCATGGACCACGTCACCGTCATGCTCCGGTTCGGCGACCTGCCGGTGGCCATCCACTGGATCGACCTGCCCGGCATCGCCCGGTACGCGATGGAGTTCGCGCTGTACGCACCGGAGCGCCGGCTCCGCCTGATGTTCCCCTCGCCTTTCCTGCGTAACTCCCCTGCCGTGCTCGAGATCGAGGCCGGCGCCGGGCAGGAGGGCCGCTCGTGGCGGACCGAGGAGATCGCCGGCTACGAGAGCGGGTTCAAACGCGAGCTCGTGGCGTTCCACGAGGCCATCGTCGCCGGCCGGGTGCCGGACACCACGGGCACGGACGGCCTGCGTGACATCATGCTGTGCCAGGCCATCATCGACAGCCATCACCGCGGCGCGCCGGTCGACGACCCGGTGGGCCAGGGGGGAGTCCGGGATGAGTGATCAGATCGCGGTGGCGAACGCGCCGGTCAGCTACGGGGCGTTCGAGCTGACCGTCGGCTATGACCCGAACGTGCCGGGCGGGGAGAGCGTGCTCAGCCAGGTCGAGGTGGCCGGCTACGCCGGCATCGACCTCGGCCCCGTCGGATACCTCGGCGAGGGCGAGCAGCTCGGCGAGGCGCTGGCCGAACGGCACCTCGGCCTGGCGGGCGCGTACGTCGAGCTGCCGTACGCCGATCATGACCTGCTGGAGCAGTCGCTCCCGCAGCTCGACGCGGTGCTGGACACGTTCGACGCGGTGCGGTCCTACCTGCCGGGGCCGCCGCCGCGGCCCACCCTCGCCGACAGCGGCAGCCCGGTGCGCGGGCTTCTGCCCGGCCGGTCGGTCCGTGATCCGGGCCTCGGCTACGACGACGACGGCTGGCGTCGGTTCGCGGCGGGCCTGGCCCGGGCGGTGGCCCGCTGCCGCGACCGCGGCTACGAGCCGACCTTCCACCCGGAAACCGGAACCCACGTCGAGGCGCCCTGGGAGATCGAGCGGGTGCTCGAGGTGTCCGACATCGGGCTGTGCCTGGAGACCGGCCACATGCTGCTCGGCGGCGGCGACCCGGT
>Ga0070765_100002835_pt1 | contig 11010 bp, 8 predicted proteins | sample HubBroMetageWFT5_FD_71516 | JGI IMG/M metagenome (GOLD analysis project Ga0070765, IMG submission 71516) | Warmed and freeze-thawed soil microbial communities from the Hubbard Brook experimental Forest, New Hampshire - Hubbard Brook CCASE Soil... | ecosystem: Environmental > Terrestrial > Soil... | reverse complement strand
GTAACAAGGTAGCCGTAGGAGAACCTGCGGCTGGATCACCTCCTTTCTAAAAGAAAAGGGAGTACGACCTGCTTCGGTAGCAGGCACGACTCTTCATCCCGGATCTTAGGATCTCGGGAGTTCGGTCCGCTTATCTTCTCGACTTGTCGAGCAGATAAGCACTCAATGGGCCGGACGGGTTCTGGTAAGTCTCATCCGATATCAAAGAGTTTGCATACAAACGCGAGCCCCGGTTCAATAAAAATTGAGCCGGGGCTTTTTGTTTTTGCATCCCCGTTCTTTTTTCCGCATCTGAAAACCCCATCGCTCACTTATTCGTTCGATCCATGTCCAAACACGGGATGAAAACCAAGACCGATTGCGCGGTAGGTGATGCTACCTATCGGCATGTGCGAGAGAGCTTTGCTCGCCAAGGTCTGATGAAACATCTCGGTGCGGAACTAACAGCGCTTGGTGCAGGCAAATGTGAAATCCGCTTGCAGCATCGCGCGGATCTCACGCAGCAGCATGGATACTTCCATGGTGGCGTGACGGCCTCCATAGCTGACAGTGCTTCAGGATATGCGGCCTACACCATGATGCCGGCGGATTCCAGCGTCCTCGCCGTGGAATACAAAATCAATTTTGTCGCGCCTGCTGACGGAGAGCTGTTGATAGCTCGGGGCCGCGTTCTGCGTTCTGGCAGAACTCTGAAGGTTTGTGCGGCCGATGTTTTTGTCGTGAACGACAAACGGGAGACCCTGTGCGCGACGGCGCTATCCACGATTATGGCGTTACCTGGTGAGTCAGACTCCTCGCGATCGCGCCGCCCTCCCACAAAGTGATCCGCACTTTCGTTTTTCATATGCCTGCTGACCGAAGGCTCGAAATACGAGAAACTATGCGTTGCGAGTTTCGTTCAAATCCCAGCGAGGTTTAAGGATGAAGTATTTTCGATTGCTGAAGATGTCTTTGCTGGCAACCTCCTTTCTGTTCGGTATTTCGTCGGTGGCGCGAACTTCTATATTTCACGCTGGAGTGATCGCTCTGGGATTTTCTCCTCAAGAATCGCAGACGCCTCGAACTTTTCTTGGCCCTGACGAACGCTATAAAGCTGACATTCTTGTTGTAGTCGCCCATCCTGATGACGAAGCCGCTGTGACGCCATATCTCGCGAGGGCTATTGATGAAGGCAAGCGCGTTGCGGTGGTTTATGGCACCCGTGGAGGAAGTGGCTCGAACCAAGCCGGAGCGGAGCATGCCGCTGCCCTGGCCGACATCCGTGAGATTGAAGCGCGCAGAGCCTGCGCATCAATTGGAATCGTAAATGTATGGTTTTTGGGCGGGAAAGATACCGCAAGTCAAAACGTCTTGCAGTCGCTGGCAACCTGGGGACACGGAACGACATTAGAAGAGATGGTGCGGCTGGTGCGGCTAACGCGCCCGGAGGTTATACTCACTTTTTTCCCCGGCGTATTCATAGGTGAAAATCATGGCGACCATCAAGCGTCGGGAGTGCTCGCTACCGAAGCTTTCGATTTGGCAAACGACCCGGCGGTATTCGCGTCTCAAGTAGCCGGCCCAACCCGTCGTTTAGAACCTTATCTCGAAAATCTGCGGCCCTGGCAGGCCAAGAAGATTTATTACTTTGGAACTGGGAGTGAGAAATTTAAAGATTCTGGGCCTTCCTATGCAGTCACCGGCATTTCAAAGTCGCGGCATATGCCTTATTGGCGTGTTGCCCTCGAATCGTTCAAGGCGCACGAAACCCAAGAAAAAAAGTATATCGATTCACTGGGTGCTATGAGCGATCAAGATCTCGAGAAACAAGCTACGGACGGGTGGGGTTCGGCTCAAACATTCGTTTTGGGAAAATCATTGACGGGAGGAAGCATCACAGGAGATATTTTCGAAAACATCTCTGCTGCTCCAGCAGTCCCAACTCTTCAGGTATTTCCCTCAGCGTCTGTGCCGACGCAGGTCGCGATCGAATTGGGCGGTCCGTGGAGTTTCTATCGCGATTTCCGCTTGGCCCATGGATTGGAGCGAATGCCTAAGCTGGATATTCCTGAAATTGCCGTGGCTGCTGGCGGCACGCTTGAAATTCCGATATGGCTGCAAAATCCGACGAACTCCACACAAGAAATCAAGCTCAGTGTCACGGTGCCGCATGGCTGGACTGTCAACAATGGGGCGCAACTCTATTCCGTCCGGCCAGGCGAAGTTGACGCAGCGGCAATTGAGGTAGCCCTGCCGCAACTTCCGGCGTCTGAAACCAAATCAAAAGAGATCAGCGAGGTATCTGTTACTGGAGAGACAAAGGGCCAGAACATCGGAGCAATTAAGCTGCGAGTCGAATTGCGTTCACACGCGCTGCCGCAATAGGAGGTTTACGTCAGAAAGTGACAGCCTTTCGCTGTGGGGTCTGACATGACGCCGACAATATCTGACCGACGTTTACTCCCCTGGCGAAACTGATTGCCCCGGCTGAGTACCACTGAATCGGCCCTGTTGGTCGAACGTGAAGGTCAAGCTTACGGTTCCAATTTTTGCGCAGGCGTGGCAGCCATTGCGGAGAGTATAGTCCACTATAAAAGATTGCTGCCCTGATCCGGGGGCTTTTACGATCGGTTTGTCTGTGTGAAAGCGATCGCCGGGCCAGATGTCGATCTGTGGATGCTTGTCCGCCTGCGTGGTATAGGTTGGATCCGTAGAGAAATTTTCTCGCGCTAAGAATGTTTGACTATCTACGTCAATGATCGACGGGTCGCCGTTTACTAGCAGCACCCCTTCCAGTTCGTTGGCGCGAAACGGATACTCGACATAGGCAATATCCACCACACCCACCTTGCGAAAAGCGCGCACGAAAATTAGACCTTTATCTGACCTTGCTTTCGCGAATGCCAGCGCCTGTGGCGACGCGTCCGCCGCCTTCATCGCAGAGAGAAAACAATCATTCAAATCTCCAGGATTCCCGGTGATGCATTTTTCCCGGATTGCAGAGAGAATTTGTGCGGGAGGACTCCAAACCACTTCGGGTCCTATTCGCTGAGTTGGAACCTGGGCTGAATCCGACGGTTTCTGGCCCAAGAAGGCGCAGCCAACACACAAGAATATCGCGAGCACGCTTATGTTCTTTATAGTCAATGTGCGAGCGGTATCGCTGGCCGCGACAACAAATCTTTTAAGGGCCAGGAACGAAGATTTTATCAGCCGCTGAAATATCCACGCCGCGCTGTTCCGTGCGGACCTTAAACCCTCGGAGCTCGCCTTTAGGCTTCTTAGTACGTTCGGTGGCCCAGCTCAGCCAATATTGATTCTTCAAAACCATATCTAGTTGTTGAAGAAATGGAGCGTACGAAACTGGTGTAAAAAAGCCTTGAAAGAAAGCCTCTCCGCCCGTAGCATCCGATATTTTGGCGAGATTGCTCTGCCCCAGGTTCAGGCGGAAAGAATTTCGCGTGGCCCGACCCACCCCGGTGGCAAAAAGTGTGTGAATCATGATCCCGGCTTTTTGCGCGTTGACGCTAGTAGAGTCAACATCGGGGCTGGTAGGATAGTCGCCGCGGAACCGATCGATTCCATCAGCGATAAGCAGAATTTCACGACGAGCCCCGCCGGTGACGGGCCAACCCTTCATCAGAGTCATCACCGAAAGATAAATACTTGAATAGGCGCCGGTGTAACCGAGCGGTATGCGGACAGACTTTGAAACCGCTTCGTGGTCTGTACTGAATTGGGACGCCGGCTGAACCGTGCCATTACTAGCATAAAACACCCCGATGGCAGTGCTAGCGGGCTGGGAACTGATGAAGTTTTTCAAATCACCGAGTTGGGTGGCAAGGTCCTGGCTATCCGCATCGTCAATAACCATAGCCAGCTGAAGTGCGGCTTTGTCTCCCTGGGCCGGAACCCAGTTGGTAACCTCTCGTTTCTGTTTTCCCTCTGTGACGTTTACATCTTGTTTTCCAAGAGCAGGCGGGGCGGTATATTTGGGCCCAAGTGCGGTTACCACCGTGGTGACCTGAACATTGGAGGATGATGCTTGATCCTGTGCGCGGGTAGGAAATAGACTGGCCAGAGCGGCTGCAAAAATCAAAAGAGCTGGGTAGATGTAACCGGCCTTACGCATTTCTGCCTCCCGCAAAGATAGCTTTAACAAGTCGTCTTAACCTCGGAAAACTGCATTCAGGATAAAATTTCCTTGCGGGCGTAACTGTATTAAGGGAAAGGCCTTTGTGTCAAGCCGCAGGGTACTGATTATCAGTAGACCAATGTGAGCTGTTTTCTTCGCTCGACCCATTCCTGAGTTGCGAAAATTCTAGGAGTGAGTTCGATCAGCCGCGGAAGCATATTGAAAACAGCCACCGGGCCCCATTCCATTCCCTTTCTAGTGCGGAATCCTTTTTTGTTGAGTTCTTCCGCTACCTTGGTCAAGGAAATATCTTGGATGATCAGTTCCATCATGGAGAGAAGAAATTGCATCTCACTAGGATTTTCCTCGAGGTGTTCGCAATCTCCCGAGACGCGCGTTCCGAAAGGAGCGTCTTCGATGGCAGTGCGCGGGGCCTCCGTCTCAACGGCTTTTTCACGTTCCCATTCGACGCCTACCATTCGCCAGCCCGCCTGCTGACGCTGCTTCATGTACTCGGGGTCGAGGTTGCCTTCCAGCGATTCCCTGATGCGTTCCAGTTTTGCCATACACCCTCCTTTGTCCCGAAGAGATATGTTTGAACCGCAAAATCAATATGCCGCCTGCAGACAAATGCGATGCTCATTTCCCATCTGCTTCATGCGCTGCAAGCGCCGGCTCGTGCTGCTGCAACCAAGATTGCAGAAGTGGCTGCTGGTGCGTCCGAACGTCGATACAGCCATTGATTTGCTCGAGCGTTAATTTCAGTTCCCGTTCGGCAGCCGGAATCTTGTGCTCGGAAAAGAACTGCTGCACTTCGTTGCGCTTATTCGTGTCGCAAAAGACGCCCGCGGCTTGCACCAAAGTAGCTTCGGAATAATTACTAAGCTTTGTTTCGATCTCGGGCCAATGTTGCCGCATGAATTCCCAAGTCAGCTGTCGCCCAGCAGGATTTGCCATGACCGCCCGAATCACTTGCGGTGCATCTTGCGCACGCATAGCTGGCCCAATTGCGAAATTCAGGGTTCGCGTGAGCAGAGCCGGATCGCTGAACAAGCAGAACGCCTGTCCGAAGACGATAAATTCTTCCTGCGTCCTGATTTGCGCGAAATGGGCAAGGATGCGGTTGTACAAAGTAGCATCCCCCTCGCGAACGGCTATGCCAACGGCTGCGAAGAGCAAGGTTTGATCAACGGGCTGGCCATTGAGCGCTTTATCAAATAGATCGCGCGACATTTGTATAACCTTGGGGTCGCGACCCACCGATCCGAGTATGGTTAGAAGACTAGCGCGCAGCGAACGCGTTTCATCGGAATCATTTGGATCTGAAACCCATTCGAGCTTTTCGGCGACCGGACCATACGTGTTGCGAATCCAGGCTTGATACTGAGCGCGATCCGCGTCGGTAACCAGGTAATCGTCTGCGAAGGTAAGTTGATTCGAGATGTAGTTCATCACCGCGGCGGAATTGTCATCCTTCATGTCTTGCGCAAGCGATAAAACATCTCCGACGGTCAAGCGATTCAAGCTTACTTGCGCGATTACATCGTTCATGAGCAGATAACGTTCGCCCGGGGAAAGCGTACGCTCGGCGGAGGAAGAAATAAGTTTCAAGTTTGCCGGATCGTAGCCTGAACGGTAATAACCCCGAGCGCCCGCATTGCCGAAAACTGCAGCTCCACATCCCGGAAGTAGAACCTCCTGCTCACCGGTGGCCAAGAGTTGGCACTTTTCATCTTTTCCGGTTTTCAGGCACACAGGAATCTGCCACTGTTCTTTAGAACCCGCTTCGAATATGGTGCGGTCGGAGAAATAACGCTGTTGTGACAATGTGACCTTTGTCTTGCCATCGTTACACGCTGTTTTCAAAGTGACGAGCGGGACACCTGGCTGCTTCACGAAGCTTTCCATGATGCGGTCCACAGGCTGGTGCGAAACCTGGGTAATCTCACTCCAAAAATCTTCCGAGGTAGCGTTGGCGTAGGAATATTTTGCCAAGTAAGAATTCACTCCTTTGCGAAAGACCTCTTGGCCGACGTCACCTTCCACCATGGAAAGAACTGCGGCGGCTTTGTTGTAGGTGATGCTATCGAACAGCTCCTGAATTTGCGCGGGTGTCTCGGCGTGCGCTTCAATCGCACGCGTGGAGCTAAGCGAGTCCGTATCCATGGCGCCGGTGCTGGAACTGACCGCGTCAGTCTGCATATTCCACTCGGGTTTCCATGCTTCGATGGGCTTGAAAGACATCCAAGTGGCGAAACCTTCGTTAAGCCAAATGTCGTCCCACCATTTCATGGTGACCAAGTCGCCGAACCACTGATGCGCCATTTCATGCGCGACGAGGTCCTGAGCGACGATCTTTCTAAGAAAATAGGAAGATTGTTTGGGGTCCACAAAAATCAGGTCGCGCGAAATGATGCAGGCGGTATTCTCCATCGCGCCAGCGGAAAAATCCGCGACACCCAAAATATCCAACTTGCCGTACGGGTATTTGATTGCGAAATACTTGTTATAAAACTTCATGGTGAATTCGGCAGCTTCTAGCGCAAAACCTGCGTATTGCTTCTTGCCGGGAACTCCACAGACGCGGATGGGAATATCGTCAGCGCTGCCTTCCAGACATTCCCAATCACCGATGGCGAGCGCTACAAGATAGGACGACATTTTGGGCGTGGTTGAAAACTTCAAAGTATGCTTGCCCTCACCGGGCCCCGGGGTGTCAGAAACAATCTTGCCATTCGAAATGGCCGTGTCGCCTTTGTCGATGATTGTGGTGATATCGAAGGTGGCTTTGTAGGAAGGCTCGTCAAAGGAAGGATACATTCGCCGCGCATCGGTATTTTCGAGTTGCGTGAGTGCGTATTTGCGATTGTTGGCCTTGCTCAAATAGAGGCCGCGAAGTTGGCCGTTTAGAATGCCGGTATAGCGAATGTGGATTTCCTCTGGCCCGGCTGCTAGAAGTTCCGGCACGGTGAAGGTGGCCATTTCATTTTTTTCGTCGCTGACTACTTGAGCGGTCTGGGTCTTGCCTCTGGACGCAATGGTCACTTCGGCGAATTTGATTTCGGCTGCGTTTAACGTAATCGAAGAGGATGGCTTCAAGAGCCGGAGTTGAATCGTCTCGTCACCTGTGAAGTTCTCATTGGCAAAATCCGGCGTGATCGTTAACTGATAGTGATCCGGAGTGGCGAGATCTGGAATCCGTTGCCCAAATGTAGCCGGGGCAATGAACGCCAACCGCAATAGCAAAACTGTGAAGCCAAGTTTCCTCATGCCCGCCCCTTTTTGTTTTCCACTTTCCGGATGTCAGGTAAATGATCTGCCATATCGAGTGTTAGATGTCTTGGCAAAGAATTCAACCGGCAAATTTGTGGATTTGCGCCTTAAATGCAGAGCAACCACCATACCTTGGCAGCGATCTCCAAGACTATGCCGGCAAAGGTTTTAGTCCTTCCACGCTGACAACGCCACGGAGATCCTGCTCGATTATGGGATAGCTTGTCGCTAATCCGGACATCGAAAATACCTACCGATCCGCGAGACCGCGGGTTGCCAAGGCTCGGGCGCAACTGCGGTCCCAAAGCTGCGCAAAATGAAGGTAGGTTTTCCAAATTATTGGCCCTACAATTGACGCTCCGGCCGCTATCTGCGACGTCCATTAAAATTCACCATTTTCTGAATAGGAGCATCCATGAAGATCGCGCATATTGTCACAATTTTGATTGTTTTTTTGACTGTGGCGGCGATAGCCGGCGCGGACTCGGTGACGCTCCGCAACGGCGATCACTTGACCGGAACGATTATCACTTCCGACGGAAAAGATCTGACCCTGAAGACAGATTTCGCGGGTGAAATAAAAATAAAATGGGACGCAGTGAAAGAAGTAACTTCGGACAAAGCGCTTTACGTTGTCACATCCGAGAAAAAAACTGTGAACGGCACGATCACCTCGGAGGGCGCGGACTTGATCGTGCATACCTCCGGTTCGGGTGAGGTCCGCGTTCCACTGGCGCAAGTTACGATTGTGCGTTCCGCAGACCAGCAGGCCGCTTATGAAAAAAGTCTGCATCCGAGCCTGATAGAAGGATGGAAAGGCGGGGTGAATATAGGATTCGCGCTCGCGCGCGGTAACAGCGATACGACGAATTTAAGCACGGGAGTCACGGCGGATCGCAAAACGCTGACAGACGAGCTGACCATCTATGAGTCGTCAATTTACACCTCTAATGGCGGAGTAAATAGCGGTGTGACGGCTAATGAGATCATGGGTGGAATAAAATACGACCGAAACTTTACGAAGAGGCTGTTTGGATTTGTCAGCGGCGACTTCACCCATGATGAATTGCAAGGCCTGAATCTTCGGTCTATTTATAGCGGCGGGCTGGGCTGGCACTGGATCAACAACCCAAATACAACACTGGATTTACTTGGCGGCATTAATTACACGCGCGAGACTTACAGCGGTGGAGCAACCTCAACTACGCCCGCAATGAGTGTGGAGCGCAATTTGCCCGGGATCACTGCCGGAGAGATTTTCATGCACAAATTCGGAGCTTCAACGGTGATCACACAGGATTTCTATTTTTATCCGGACTTGAGTGATATCAGCCAATATCGTTTTTCTGCCGATGCAGGAGCCGTTACTAAGATTAACAAGTGGCTGGGATGGCAGTTGAGCTTTAGCGATCGTTACGTTACGGACCCGCCGATCGTAGGTACAAAAACCAACGACGTAATTCTATCGACGGGGTTAAACATTAGCTTCAGCCACTAACCAAATTGTTCACGATTGAGGAATGGTGGGCCTGGGTAAACTTGAACTAATCGGCCTCGCCCTTATCAGGGCACCCTGGTTAGGTTTTACAATAACCGAGTTCCCATCGCCAACTTCGCTTGGGATCGCGATATCCGTGCCCCTTGTCACGTGTAAACATCTGTACGAGGCCATGCAGCAGTACCCAGATGCGGCGAATGAGAAGAAAGCATGTGCGGTTATCGTTAAAGGGGTTCGATGGCCCAATTTTCTGGGGGTTCGCAGCGCGTTCAAGGATGTCGACAGTGTGAAGGGATACGTGATTTTCGACATTCGGCAGAACGATTTGCCATATTCTCTATCTCGGAGTCGGTTTCATGTGTTCGCGAATAATTTCGTAGTTCCCAGTAGTCCAATCGCTGATATCAGCCCCCACGAGGAACATGTCGCAGGCATAGCCGAGTGAGAACAGGGTCTTGTCCTTAAAACAGACATTCATGCGAAGAACTCCATCGTCGATGGAATGGCTGATGAAATCGACAACCTTGCCTCATACCTCAGAATACTTCCTGCGCCGCATGTCCAGTCGTCTTTTCATAAGTTTGTGCAGATTCCTCCGCTCTTTGGAAGTAAGTGGGGTTACAGGTGTGTTTCCAACCCAAACGGTCTTCGGCTTTTTCCGCATGGTCGCTCTCCACGCACCGCTACTTTCCACGCTTCTTAGGAGGCGCCTTCTTGTGCTCCTGCCTGTCATCCCATCGATTCTCTTCTTCGGCCACTGCCGACTGCCGGTGCGATATCGCCTTGAACCGAACAGATACAACGCTTCAATCCGCGGGAATGCTTCGGTCAGTGCTCGCGTCAATTTTCGAAGATCGTAAAGCTCGTCTATCAAAACGGTCTCCCCGTAGTTCGACTACACGCATTAGGCAACCCGGACTGCGCGCTAGGGCATCTCTCCTTCGTTTTCGTACCCAGCACCAGCGAAAGATTCTTTGTAGAGCTTTTCAACCTCGTCCACTTCGGCTTCCGACAACGGTGCGAATTCACCAGAGCGGGCGCGCTTCGAAAGTCGACCCTTTCCTTGCCGCAGGAACCCGTGCAGCAGGCTCAGTTTCTGCTCCGGCATGTCTACGATCTTCTGTACTCCATTCGCAAATCGATCGTAAGCCTCCAGGTACGCCACTTCATGAGGAAGGTCCCGCTCGATCGTTTGCTCAACACACTCGTAGAGAAACTCGGCTTGCGCGGTGGCGTCGAAGTACCGGTAATAGTCTCCCGTTTCATTTAGGACCCGAACATTTCCAGCGGCGGTCGGCTCCCATTCGATGAGCCCTAGCAATGGTCGCGAGTATGACGCTAGGACAGACTTGTACCCCGCGATGTCGCGATAGATTGCGGCGCTTATCGGAAAGACAACGCCCGGGGGATTGTAGCCGGCAATCGCCAGCGTGTGGTGAATGAGCCAGCGGTGGAGACGCCCGTTGCCATCTTCAAATGGATGGATGTACACAAATCCAAATGAGAGCGCGGCAGCGACTACAACCGGATCGATGCCAGAATTGGAAGTCCGTCTGTCGTAAGCCACGACACCATCGATCAGGCTCTTAAGATCATCGGCCCGGGCGCTGATATGAATGGGGATGGGTTCCTGTGTTTTGCGATCATGCGTCCCCACAAATCCACCCTCTGTTCTTAGCCCCAGGGTCACGAACCTTGCATCTCCGATGACAATCCGCTGCAGCCGCTCCAGCTCCTCAACGGTAAGATTTATTGAACCGGCCTCGCCGATCACCTTGGCCCAGCGTTCTGCGCGTTGGGGCGACGGCTTCTCGCCTTCAATTTGGAACGACGCTCGACTGTCATCGAGCAACATGAATGCCGCCGCTCGCCTCATGATGTCGGCATGCGTCCGTCCCACGACTTCCCGCGCTCGACGGTCCAGACCTTTCGAAAGGTATCTCTCGATCTTTTCGGTTCTCCGAACCAGCGGACAGAACACCGATGTACCTGGAAGGTTATCGACTACTTTGTGGCGACTCGACAGAACCCCACGAGCCAGCCCAAACTGTTGGGCCGGATCAACGACAGGGATCGCCCGGACTTTGCCCGGTTCTGCGATGTCGAGTTGTCGATGCGTGAGCCA
>Ga0070765_100002834_pt1 | contig 11010 bp, 9 predicted proteins | sample HubBroMetageWFT5_FD_71516 | JGI IMG/M metagenome (GOLD analysis project Ga0070765, IMG submission 71516) | Warmed and freeze-thawed soil microbial communities from the Hubbard Brook experimental Forest, New Hampshire - Hubbard Brook CCASE Soil... | ecosystem: Environmental > Terrestrial > Soil... | reverse complement strand
CACGAAGACACCGACACGCGCGCGATCGACAATTTCGTAGTGCGCCTGCGGCGTTACATCGAGGATGATCCCGCCGAGCCGCGCCATCTGCTGACGGTGCGCGGCGTGGGGTACCGGTTTCTGGCGAATCCGTTGGCCAAGTGAGGGAAAGTCTTCCACCAGAAAAAACACGAAGGAGCACGAAGGAACATCCCCACTCAAGCCAAAGGCGGGCTTGAGTGGGCCACCGACGGCTGTCGTTGTCTTTTCTAGGCGCGGCAGAGTTCGGCCATCAGGGTTTCTCTGCGCTCGGTTGCGATGCCGTCGATGCGGCGAAGAACCATCAGGTAGAGCGGCAGGGAAATCAGTGAGAGCGCCAGGAATAGCAGCGCTGCGATCCAGAGATTTTTGTAGAGCCGCGCGACCGCGAAAGCCCCAACCCCGATCGCTACGACTACAACCTGCACGCCCAGGCTGGCGAGTACTGTGGTCTGCGAAACGTTCTGGCGGCCGAAGGTCGCGAAGTCGCGTTTTTTCGGCGCGTAGATCGACAGCAGATTTCCCGCGGTAAAGTTCAGCGGCGCGGCGAAGAGCAGTCCGGCGACGGTCGCAATCGATACGGCTCGTGCGGGCGTGCCATAGAAATAGCTCACGGTAAGCCACGCCATCGTTGTGTTGACCAGAAGAATCGCAGCGTGCGTAAGATTTTTTCCCAGCATCACCTGCCGAAACGAGACTGGCGACGCGTAGAAGAACTGAATGCCGCCGCCATCGCCGCCGAAGCTGTTATAGACCAAGTTCGTCAGCACCAGCAGGGCATAGGCCGCCGCGCCGGGGAATGCCATGTCGGGCGCGCGCGCCAGGAAATTTGAGTTCTGCCGCAGGGGATTCATCGGACCCAGCCGGAAGATCACCAGCATGAAGATGGGCATGATGAGCGTGAGCAGCATCGGTCCGCTGCGGGCGAGGTAGCGGACTTCTTTTTCGAAAACGGCCGCGACTGATTGCGACAATCCGGGCAGTTCCCAGCCGACTCGCAAGTTTTGTGTTCGCTCGATCACGGCAGGACGCGCGGCGGCTTCGCTGAGATTCTCGCCGCGAAACTGCTTGCTCAGACGGAGGTGCAGCAGAAATCCGATGGCAGCCGTAAGCGACGCAAGAAACAGGAAGGAAGTGAATCCGACGAAGTAATTGGCGCGCGAAACCTGCGCGAGAGCATCGGCAGCCAGCCCCGGCGGCAACACGCCTTGCACCTGGACGACAATCTGGGCGGCGCGCTGAAACTGCGGCCGCTGGTGCTTGTCGAGGTTCTGCACGATGGGATTGATGAGCTGGAAACTCAGCATGAACAGGATGAACAACACGCCCATGATTTCGCGGGTGCGGCGCTGCGCCAGCCAGCGCTCGATCCAGGCGAAGATTGTCTGCATCAGCACCAGATTGAAAATGGCAAATGTTGCCAACACTATGAACGCCCAGGGGAACAGCAGAGGGCGCGCGGCGGTTACGCCCAGGAGAATCCCGAGCAGGCCGAGGCTGCCGAGAGCGCTGGCTGGGTCGAAGAAGCCGTAAGCCAGGCGAATTACAAAGAACGACCGGTAGCTAAGCGGGAAGCGCAGCAGGTCGGAAGAATCGGGATTGTTGGTGAAGGCGGTCGCCATCACGGGAAAAAACTGCCAGAAGAAAAAAATAGGCCACAGCAGAACCGCCAGGAATTCAGCTTTGCCCTGCGAAACGAAATACCAGGCGAAGCCGGTGGCGGCCGCGAAGCCGCCGGCGCCGCCGAGAGCGAAGGCTCCGGTGACGATGATGCGGGAGGCCAGCTCCATTTTGCCGCGCTTGCTGCGCAGGCCGTTCACGAACAGGCGCCAGCGCAGTTCGGCGATGGCGGTGAGTTGAGAGCGGCGATGGAGAGTGGAACTGAGTTCAGTCATGGACGGTTTCGTCGACTAGGGACCCTCGATCCGGATATACTTCTCCGGCCCCGAACCGTATTCACCGACGATCGACGATACCTCTGCCGGGGAGTCGGGGAAATCGATCTCGGATTTGATGCCACCACGAGGATTGTTGCCACAGAGGCCGCTAAACCAGAAATTCGTTTCGTCATCATTGCCCCAATCCTCGATCAACGGGCGTTCCAGATTTCTCTCATCCCAGCCACGAGAGCTCCTCGGTGCGGCGCTCTCCGCCGACGATGCGGAGGAAAATCTGCTCGAGCGTGAGCTTTTCGCCGGAGGCCTGCTCGCCGTTGCCGGCTGAGGGCGCTTGCGCCTCGACTCCCATGCGCAGTTCTTCGAGCGAACCCTGCGCCACCAGGCGCCCCTGATGAATGATGGCGACGTGGCTGCACAGGCGCTCGACAATTTCCAGCACGTGCGACGTCAAAAAAATCGTGGCTCCGCGCGCGATCATGCCTTGCAGCATGGTTTTCAGCGTGCCGGCTGCGATGGCGTCGACGCCTTCGAATGGTTCATCGAGAAATAAAACTTTCGGGCCGTGAATGACCGCGGCCGCCAGCGCCAGCTTTTTCTGCATGCCGTGCGAATAGTCAGTGACAAGTTTTTTCGGCTGATCGGCGAGCTGCATGAAGTCGAGCAGCTCGGCGGCGCGCTTGGCGGCGGTCTCGCGGTCGAGGCCGTACATGCGTCCGGCAAAGCTCAGAAATTCGGCGCCGGTGAGCCGGCCAAATAAAGCCATGCCTTCGGGCACAACCCCGATCTGGCGCTTGACCTCGACCGGATGCGCATTCAGATCAATGCCGAGAATTTCGATCCGCCCCGCACTCGGCGCGAGCAGTCCGGTCAGCATTTTGATGGTCGTCGATTTTCCGGCGCCGTTGGGGCCGAGGAAGCCGAAGAATTGTCCAGGCGCGACCTGCAGATTGACGCCGTCAACGGCGAGCAGTTCGCCGAAGCGACGGGTCAGGCCCTGGGTGGTTATGGTGGGTGCGGAGTCCATCGAACTTCAAAATCTAGCACACCGCGGGGCGTCGCGTGGGCTGCGAGGGGCGCATGACTGAGGCTTTTCGAGCTGCGCTCGACTGGACAGCCGAGGGCGGCTGTCCCCACATGAACCTAAAAACGCCCCGGCCGGAGCTGTGGGCCAGGGCGTTTCTAGGCAGAACTGCAGCTTCTTAGAATAGATTCCAGAGAAACTGGTTGTAGACTTCGTGGTGGAACTGGACCTCGGGGGCTTTGACGAAGGTTCCTAACGCTCGCGGGCAGCGGTCGGCGGCGGCTTGTTTCAGGTCGGCGTAGCGGCCTTTCACGTCCTCGCCCAGAAGTTCGGTGGTCCACTCCGCTTTGCGAAAATCGGCCAAGGCGTCGTAGATGTTGTCGGGCAGGTAGCGCTCGGCCTGGCGCAGGTTTTTGATCTTCGAGGTCTCGCCATCGAGTCCGGTTTTGAAGATCGCGTGCATCACCAGGTACGGATTCGCATCGGGCGAAACCGAGCGCACTTCCACGCGCATGCTCTTTTCGTTGCCGATCGGAATGCGGATCATCGATCCGCGATCGACGGCCGAAGCCTTGATCTGGTTCGGGGCTTCGAAGTGCGGATCGAGGCGGCGATAGGCATTCACGCTGGCGTTCAGCAGCAGGCAAATGTCGTTGCCGTGGGTGAGAATGCGATCGAGGAAGGCCCAGCCGACCTTGCTGAGTTTCTCTTCACCCTTCGCGTCCCAGAAAAGGTTCTTGCCTTCTTCGCTGATGGAAACGTTGGTGTGCATGCCGCTGCCGTTGACGCCGACGACCGGCTTCGGCAGGAATGACGCGGTCAGACCCATGTGGGTCGCGACCTGGCGGCAGATCAGCTTGTAGAGCTGAATCTGGTCGGCGGCGGCGACGACTTCTCCGTAGCCGTAATTGATTTCAAACTGCGAAGGCGCGACTTCAGGATGGTCTTTCTCATTCTGGAATCCCATGGACCGCTGCACTTCGGCCGAGGTGTCAATGAATGTGCGCAGCGGATCGCCGGGCAGTGAGTGATAGTATCCGCCGGTGTTAACGTACTCGAACTTGCCTCCGGCCTCGTGGTAGTGGCGCTCGGCATCAGGGCCTTTGAAAAGAAATCCTTCAATTTCGTTGGCCGCGTTGAGGGTGTAGCCCTTTTTCTTGTAGAGACTCTCGGCGTAGCCTTTCAGCACGCCGCGAATGTCGCCGGCGTACGGCGTGCCGCCCTTGTCGATGACTTCGCCGAAGACCAGCACCTTGCCCGAACCGAAGACATCGGCCGGCGCCCAATAAAACGCGGCCCAGTCGATGCCGAGGCGCAAGTCGCTCTCGCGCTGCGCGGTGAAGCCGCGGATCGACGATCCGTCGAACGTCAGGTTGTCATAGCTCTTCAGCAGAAATTTCTTGTCGTAGTCGAGCATGTGCAGCCGGCCTTCGAGATCGCTGAAGAGCACGGTCACGGCCTTGATCCGCTTCTCGTCGGTCAGATACTTGAGCCGTTCTTCCTGAATCTTGTGGCTGGCGACGCGAGTCCTGCGCTGCTCCTTTGCCTTCAGGTTCATTTCTTCCAGTTCGTCGTAGGTCAGTGCCAGGAAATTGCGCAGTTCAGTGGACATGGATGTAGTTCAGTCTCCTTCGAGATAGACGTTTAAGATTTCGCTAACAACACCTGCACGGAGGAGTTGAAATGGCTGGTTTCAACGCTCCGGCTTGAAACGGGGCTACTGAGAACATGCTGCGTGAAACACGGAAGAATAGCGCGAGGGCAGGAGCGCAGCCAATCGAAAAAGGTGATGCGAGGCATAAAAGAGATTTATTCGAGAAGGCGGAGGTTAACGTGAGCGAAAACTTACTTAGCGGAGTCCAAATCCCTGCCCCGGCAGAAATTTCATGATGACGCCCAGGCCCGTCATGACCGCGATATAGTACGCCGTGATAGCAGGGCTGAGGCGAGGCGGCAGCTCTCCGGCGAAAAACGCCTGGTACGCTGCTCCCAGCGCGACCAGGAAAAACATGTTCTCGCCCAGTAGCAGCCACAACCCGAGGCTTGCCATGAGGAGCACGATCCGTTCCATCTTGCTCAGAGCGAGCGCTGCGTGGCCGCCGTCGAGAATCGCAACCGGGATCAGGTTCAGCAGATTCAGCCACGCTCCGGAGCGCGCGAGCGCGGCCCAGAGAGGGTCGTGCGTCTGCGACCATACCGAGGCGCACGCGATCGAGGCCAGCAATCCGGCGAGGGGCCCGGCCAGACTGACGGCAGCGCGCGTTTCGACAGGCACGCCCAGCGCCTGCCAGCGCACGTAGGCGCCGAGGCCCGGCAGGAAAACGGGCATGTCGGCGGGCAGGCCGCGGCGCTTGATGTCGACGAAGTGTCCCATCTCATGAATCAGAATCAGTACGGCAAAGCCGATGCCGAATTTTGCGCCAAACAGAGCCCAATAGAATCCAAAGAACGCGAAGAAGCTGAGAAGAAATTTCAGCTTGAGCAGGGCTGTCAGCAGGAATTTGCCCTTGGCCAGCAGGACGGCCAGCGGACCGACCGGTCCCAGCCGCTGCGCCCATTTGTTTTCGCTGGGCGGTGCGGGCTGGCTCTGGTCTGCGACGGTGTCGAGCGAACGAGCGTGCTGTTGAATCCAGTCGGCCTGGCGGGAGTTGGCCGGAAGCAGCGGCAGCCCCATCAGCCAGCGCTCACGCGCTCCACGCAGATCACCGCTGGACTCCAAAACCTTGGCTTCAGCAGCGAGACGGTCGAGCTGATCGGAATGCACCAGCGCGTGGCACTTTTCGCACACCAGGGCTCCGGGCGCAAGATCGCTCGAGCAGCGCCGGCAACTGCGGATCAATTCAGGAGTGATGGTCGACACGGCTGCGGAAACATCTATCTCATTCTAGCGTGCCGTGTCGAGGTCAACGCGCCGCTTGCGGAGAATTCTCGAAGGGCCCGAGAATATCGATCGCTCGCCCGGCGGTGAAGCGCCAGGCAAACTTCATGCCGATGAAAAGGATGAACAGGCCAATCAGCGCGTCCAAAGGATTGCTTCCGAGTTCAAGAAACGGAGAGGCCAGACCCAACAACGCCAGCATGCCGAGGGCGAACGCAAGATTCGGTCGCGGTTTTACGGATTCTGGTGCCTCCCCCGCCTCCGCGCCCTGGCTCGCGGTAGTTTGCCGGTGCTCCTTACTGTCAGCTCGTTCGTAGTGAATCCAAACCGGAATCGCCGCGGTCGAGACTGCTGCATAAGTCAGCAGAACGGCCACGATCTGGTAGCGCCTGCCGCCTACCCCATTCGATCCGGTAATCATGGCCTTGCCCACGATCCATCCCACGGCCAGCGCCGCGTAGCCAATCACGATTCCGGTCACGATGGCGAATGTTGCGTAGAGAATCATGCCCAGGATCGCAGCGCCGACGCCGAAAACAATGGCGCGCACAAAGGCCGCATGCGTGTCCCGGGCCAACTCGCCGCGCATTTTTTCGGCGCAGCCGGGGCACGACATGGCGCCGTTGGCGCGAAAATAGTTGCCTCCGATCGGCTGATGGCAGAACTGGCAATGATCTCCGCCGGCGGATCCAACGTATTCGGCCGTGCCGAACTGGGGCGTGGGCTGCGGGAAAGTTGGGCCACTCATGGCCGGGAACGATAGCACAGGAATGTTTAGGGAAAAAGGGAAAAGGGCGAGGGAATCTGAGCAAAACCTTTAACCACGGAGGGCTCAGAGGACACAGGGGAAAGCGGGGCCACGCGGTGATTGCCCTGGGGAGCTGAACTATTGCCGGTGGGCGGAGGCGCCGGCGGCGAGTTCGCGCAGGGTGGTCAGGAAGCCGGCGGCGGTGTTGGGGTCGTGCAGCGCGTCGAGCGCGATGGTGGCGGAAAACTGGGGTGAGTCGGGGCGGAAGCGCACCTGCAGAACGTCCTGCTGGCGGACCGTCATGAGGGCGTGAATTTCGGCGGCCGGATCCTGCTTCCAGTGGGTGCGGGTGGTCAGGATGACGGGGCCGGGCTCGTAAACCTCCCACTGGCGGCCGCTATTGCGGAGCGCGCTGCGGCGGAGGCCACGGCTGGCCGTGACGCCGCGGCTATGGGCCGCCCAGCGATGGCGGATTACTTCGAGATGGAAGCTCGGCGAACCGCCCAGGTCGGCCTCAAAAGTCAGTGTTTCCTTCTGCTTACGCCAGCAGCTGATCAGCCAGTGAACGGGCAGGGGACGCGGGCGAAACTTCATGGTGACGCGGGCGTTTTCAAAGCTGCGGGAAGGGAATTGCAGGCGGGCATGCAGCCAGGAACTGGTCAGCCACTTCGAATCGAGCAAGCGCCCCTTGCCGGTGCAGGCCGACTGCACCCAGCGTAGCGCTTCTGCCCCTCGGCGTCGATTGTAGGCGGCAAAAAGGAAATACCATGCCCCCAGGGCTACCAGCGCGCCAGCCACGTCAATCGGTACAGAGTAGGCCACAACGCTTCCTCTGATGCCGATGGTACGTCCGAGGTTGCGGTCTGGGCAAGTGGGCAAAAGGCCGTATGTAAAATTTTTCTTGCGAAGCTGTCAATCCATTGTGGAAAACGGGGTCGGCTACGGTTATTCCGGCGAAAATCGCGGCCTTGTCCGGAGTCTGACCTGAATAGCCGGTTGTAACCGGCCCGTTACAATGGGCCGTGCCCTTCGTGATCCGCGATTTCAAGCCAGACGACTTTGAAACCCTGTGGCGGATGGACCAGGATTGCTTTCCAGCGGGAATCGCCTATTCGCGGCAAGAGTTGAAGATCTATATGCGGCGCCGCGGTGCGATCACGCTGGTGGCGGCTGAAGGCGATGACGGGAAAGTTGATGGCAAGGTCGCCGGGTTCCTAGTGGCGCATGCCGGGCCGACCGGGCACATCATCACCATCGATGTGGCAACAACGGCGAGGCGCTCCGGCGTGGGATCGCTGCTGCTGCGGGCCGCGGAAGATCGTCTACAGGCGGCGGGCTCTCGCGCCGTGGGGCTTGAGACCGCCGTCGACAATCTCACTGCTCTCACGTTCTACAAACGGCACGGATACAGCGTGATCCGCACCTGGCCGCGGTATTACTCGAACGGCGTCGATGCGCTGGTGATGACCAAGGAAATCGCGACTCGTACCTGAGAAGACTCTGGGGACGATTCTTAGAGACGCTCCGAAGTGACCCGCTCCAGACTGCGTCTGGAGAAGATTTCCGCGAAATCAGATTCCCTCTATGTCCTCCGTGGTTGGGCCCTGGGTTGAAGCTCTCAACTACTGGGGACACAGAGGAATGACATGCACTTCTGACTCATCGAGATGACCTTCCGAGTGCGCCACGCGCTTGAGGCTATGGCAGAATCGGCCTAATCCACTCGTCTTTCAGGTCTTGGGTTTTAGGTCTTGGGTCCTTGGGACTTGCCCGATTCTTTCATCTGAGGTGCCTGCCTCGTGAAACTTTTCAAATCTGTGAATCTCTCTCGAATCGTGATTGCCGGCGCTTTGCTGTGCCTGACTGGATGTGGCCTGGGCTCGCAGCCCGTGAAGTCTGGCAATTTCTCGCGAATCGCTGCTCATCGTGCCGCGACCGGATCCAGCGACCCGACCCCGAGCACCCGCGCTGCGGAAACTGCACAAACCGTTGATGCCGCAACCGCAGCTCCGTTCACGGTCGCGGTTGAGCCCGCGAGTGTAACCATCGCGCCTGGAGGATCGGCAGAGGTCAGCGTTGCAACGACGATCACCAGCGGATTCGATCACGAGTTGACGCTGACGGTCTCGGTTCCGGCCGGGGTTCACATGCATTTCGCTTCGCGCGAGATCGCGGCTCCGGGCGACGGGACGGAGAAAGCAACCATCACCGTTCCTACGACTGGAGTCTCCGGAACGCACGCCATTCACGTGACGGCCAGCGACGGCACGACGTCTTCCGAAGCCACATTGACCCTGAAGGTGCCCGCGGCAAATCCCGGCGCGACGTTTCAGGGATGCTGGGAGCAGCAGAACGGCAACAGCTACCAGGGAGTTCTGGTCTCGGTCGACAATCCGGGGACGTACCCGTTTAACGCGGTCCTCTATTACGGCACGACCTGCGATCCGAACAACTGGGCGGATCAGATCGGCTTCGGAGATCCTCTGTCTTTTGGCGGCTTCGACTGGATCTTCTGGTTTAACGCCTTCGCCAATCAGACGGACATGTCGGCGCAGTGGTTTGTGGGCAGCGACGCCTCACAGTGCGTGAACTATAAGGTCGCTCCCGTTTGCGAGTAGAGACGCTCGGTGCGAGCGGCTGACCGCTTCCGGTAAATCGCGGCGCACACAACTGATGTGGGGACAGCCGCCCTCGGCTGTCCAGGCGAGTGGAACTCGCCAGGGTTTTGCTCACACCATCCCCGAGCTTTGTTTGCAGGCTTTAAATCGTCGCTGCCGTTTTCAGGGCCGCCAAGCGTGGAGCTTCGCCGGACAGCCGAGGGCGGCTGTCCCCACACGAGCGTGTCGCGGACTTCGCCGAGAAATTCAAGCCGAACCGTCGCCTCCCGCAGAAAGAATTTGCGCTTTCGCCGCTTCACCGGATACCTTGCCCTGTCGGGGAAATTCCAGACCCGGATCCGGATGAAGATGAAAGTCGCCATTCAGGGAGAGCTCGGTTCGTTCAGTCATGAAGCGGCGGAGCGCCTTTTGCCGCGCTGCACTGTCGTGCCCTGCGCACGCTCGGCGGAGGTTTTCGACCGCGTAGAGGGCGGGTCGGTCGGAGCCGCGGTGATTCCGATCGAAAACACGCTGGCCGGAACAGTTGCCGAGCACGCCGATCTTCTCGTGTCGCGCGATGTCTACATTCAGGCCGAGTACCTGCTGCGCATTGTGCACAACGTGATCGCCGCGCCCGGTGTGAAGCTTAAAGCGCTGCGCCGCGTGCTGTCGCATCCGGTGGCGCTCGACCAGTGCAGAGATTTTTTCCAGCGGCATCCGGAGATCGAGGCCGTGCCTTTTTATGACACGGCTGGAAGCGTGAAGCACGTGATTGCAGAAAAATTGACGGATGCCGCGGGAATCGCAGGCCGGCAGGCCGCGCGCGAGTACGGCGCAAAAATTCTGCAGGCGGGCATTGAAGACGATAAGCGCAATTTCACGCGCTTTTTTCTGATCCGAAAACATCGCCCGGCGCGACGCGGCCAGCAGGGAAGGGACGGCTACCGCGGCGTGCTGCCGCGCGGTGCGAACAAGACTTCGATCGCTTTCAAGGTGAAGAATCTGCCGGGCGCGCTGTTCAAATCGCTGAGCGTGTTCGCGCTACGCGATATCAGCCTGAGCAAGATTGAGTCGCGGCCCATGCGCGGGCGGCCGTGGGAGTACGTTTTCTATGTCGACTTCCTCCGCGGCGACGACGAACCGGCGCGGAATGCTCTACGTCATCTGGGGGAAGTCGCGGAGTTCGTCAAGGTGCTGGGGATTTACCCGGCGGCGTGAAGCCTCCAAGGTCGTGTAGCCCCGGACGCCCTCGTCCGGGGTTGCGCGCAGCGCAATAGCGAACGCGGCCAGTGGCAAGACCGGTGGTTGTCTCGCCAGTGTCTGTGCCGATGGATGCTGGCACACTCGGAGCTTCGCTCCTCGGGGCGGATGGGGCGTCCGCCCCTACATAAACGCACCTGGAGAGCAAATTGGGTCCAGTCCCAATTTAGTGCTTGGCAATCCTGTACGGGGCGCGTTAGCCTCTGCACCTTAGGTATGCTGCTATCCGTAACCGAACGGGGATAGAATTCAAGAACCTGCGGCACTCCTCGGAAACGGGTATGAAACCTTCCCGGGGGCTGCAACATCTAAACTTGAGCGAGTTACACTCAAGGAGATATATGAGCCAGCAAATGCCCGTCGAGCATGCTGCTAAAGTTAAGGAAACAAACGATCAGAGAGCTCTGCCGGTTCTGCCGGTAAGAGATACTGTGCTGTTTCCCCACGCGGTGCTGCCACTGACCGTGGGCCGGGAAAGTTCGGTGCAGCTGATCAATTCGCTCGGCGAAGACAAGACCATTATTGTGGTGGCGCAGCGCGAAGCGCGCGTCGATTCGCCGCAGCCCACAGATTTGTACACCGTCGGAACC
>Ga0070765_100002832_pt1 | contig 11011 bp, 10 predicted proteins | sample HubBroMetageWFT5_FD_71516 | JGI IMG/M metagenome (GOLD analysis project Ga0070765, IMG submission 71516) | Warmed and freeze-thawed soil microbial communities from the Hubbard Brook experimental Forest, New Hampshire - Hubbard Brook CCASE Soil... | ecosystem: Environmental > Terrestrial > Soil... | reverse complement strand
GGCGAGATGTCGCCGCAAGGCAGTTGACTCGAGGGGACCGACGTCCCGGCGCTCGCCTGCCACACGAGCTGCCCGGTGGACTCGCTGAGCGCGGCGACCTGGTCGCTCTCCGTGGCGACGACCACGAGCCCGTCGTGCACCAGAGGCTCGCTCCAGATGGCACCTCCGAGGCTCCGCGACGTCCACGCGGCGGCGAACGGCACGGAGCCGATGCTGCTCGCGTCAACCCCGGAGCGGGCGGAATCTCCTCGGTAGGTGGTCCAGTCGGCTCGCGCCACGGCCGGAGCGCACGTTAACAGCACCAACGCCAGGATCAGTCGTGTTGGGGCGATCCGGAGCGGGCGCATCGGGCGGGTCTACCACGACTCGCACCCGGGTGGGCTGGATCGGCAGGTTCTGCACAAGAGGCAACCCCGGTCGCCCGGGCGGCTGGACGCTAGAGACGAACGAGGTTCTCGACCCGCATGCCGCGGGTCACACCTCGGAGGTCTACGAACAGCGCGCTCCGGGCGGCGATGGACGGGTGATCGATCCGGGGATGAGCGGTGACCAGCACGACGGCGTCGGCTGCGGCGACGGCGTCGTCGTCGAGCGGCACGCTCTCGAGCCCGAGCATCGGGAGCGAGGGCACATATTCGTCGTGGTAGCTGACAATGCCGCCTCGGCCGGCCAGGACCTCGATGATCCTGAGCGCGGGTGACTCGCGGATGTCGCCGACGCCGCCCTTGTAGCTCGCGCCCAGGATCAGAATCCGCGAGCCCTTGACCGGCTTGGACACATCGTTGAGCGCCTGCTCCACCCGCTCGGCGCAGTGATAGGGCATGTACTGGTTGATCTTGCCGGCGAGCTCGATGAACTCGGTGGACATGTGGAACTGGCGTGCGCGCCAGGTCAGGTAGAACGGGTCGACCGGGAGGCAATGGCCGCCCATGCCCGGGCCCGGCTCGAACCGCATAAACCCATACGGCTTCGTCGCTGCGGCGTCGACGACCTCCCAGATGTCGATGCCCATCCGCTCGGCGAGGATCGCGAGCTCGTTGACGAGCGCGATGTTGACCGAGCGGAAGATGTTCTCGAGCAGCTTGGTCAGCTCCGCAGCCTCGGGCGTCGAGACCCTGACCACGTGGTCGCAGATCTGGCTGTAGAGGTCGTCGGCGCGGTCGAGGCAGGCCGGCGTAATCCCGCCCATGACCTTGGGCGTGGTGCGGAGCGTGTAGTCGGTGCGGCCCGGGTCGACGCGCTCGGGCGAGAAGGCGAGGTTGATGTCGGTGCCCACGCGGAGGCCCGAGGACTCGAGCAGCGGCATCAGCCGCTCGCGTGTGGTTCCCGGGTAGGTGGTCGACTCGAGCACGATCAGCTGACCGGGCTGGAGCACCTGCGCGAGCGACTTCCCGGCGGCGTCGAGGGGACCCAGATCAGGTTCGCGGTTCTCGGTCAGCGGAGTCGGGACGCAGATGATCACGGCGTCGGCCTGCGCCAGGTCCGCGTAACGGTAGGTCGCGCGGATCTTCGGCAGCACCGCCTGGAGCCGCTCAGAGGAGATGTCCTCGATGTAGGAGTCGCCGGCGGCGACAGCCGAGACCTTCAGCGGATCGACGTCGAGTGCGATGACGCCGTTGTCGGCTTCCGCGAAGGCGACCGCCAGGGGCAAGCCGACGTAGCCAAGCCCTATTACCCCTACTTTCATCGTGGTCGAGCCTCCGAAGTGGTAGCTGTGTCCGGTGCGTGAGCAAGATAGCGGCCGCCTCCACCGACCCCTGCAACTGGCGTCGCCATCAAGCAAGTAACGACCGGCGGGGTCAGGATTTCGCGGGTTGCGTGCGGGGCGCTACGATCCTGCATGGACCGTGCTAGGCGGGGTGCTAGCGGTGCCCTGTACCCGCAATCCGCTCTAGCGGGGCTGAATCCCCTCCCGAGGGGCACAGGCCCCGGGGTCTGCGCCCTGTACGTGATGTCGATCGTTTGGTCCCTAGGCGATGAAGACCCGTGAACCAGGTCAGGTCCGGAAGGAAGCAGCCTTAAGCGGCCACCTTCAGGCGCCGCGGGAGAACCGAACAGGAGTCGCGATACGGCGGCCGCGCCCCGGGTACCGGCCACGACGGAGGGTGCACGGTCCGCTTCAGCCCTTCCCGCGGCGGCGCGCTGCGGGGCCGGGCCGCCGCAGCCGTGGGGCGCTGCGCCGGAGCGCCGTAGCGCCGGGAACCAGGGGGCCGGGGCGGCCGGCTGAGCGGCAAGTTCGCGCCCTGATGAGACGTTTGTTCGGCATGGGGCACCAACGGAATCCGCTCGTCGGCTACTGCTCGCGTGTGGCGAGCGGACTGGTCGCAATCGCGGTCGTTGCGGTGACTTTGCACCGTGATGTGGCGGCGGTGGCGATCCTCGCCGCCGTGCTGCTCGTGGTGTTGGCGGTCACGTCTGTAGCGCTCCACGACGGCGACCTCTGAACGCCGGCGCGCGGCCCACGTAGCCGCGGGGACGACCACTAGACTCGGTTCTCCTGTGTCCACCGGTCCCTCGCTCTACCGCCGCCATCGTCCCCGCACCTTCGCCGACGTCGTCGGTCAGGAACACGTCGTGCGCACCCTCCAGAACGCCGTCGAGCAGGGCCAGGTACACCACGCCTATCTGTTCGTCGGCTCGCGCGGGACGGGCAAGACCAGCATGGCCAAGATCCTCGCCGCCTGTCTCAACTGCGCCCAAGGACCGACCACGACGCCGTGCGGGAAATGCGAGTCGTGCGTGACCATCGCCAACGCCTCCTCCCTGGACGTGATCGAGATGGACGCGGCATCGAACAACTCGGTCGACGACATTCGCGACCTTCGCGAGAAGGTGGCCTACGCGCCCGTCTCGGGGCGCCACAAGGTCTACATCCTCGACGAGGCGCACATGCTCTCCCCGCAGGCGTGGAATGCGTTCCTGAAGACTCTCGAGGAGCCACCGCCGCGGACGATCTTCGTGCTGGCGACGACCGAGGCGCAGAAGGTGCTGCCGACCGTTGTCGACCGCTGCCACCGGTTCGACTTCGGCCGTCCCACTGTGGACCAGGTGACGGCCGTGGTGCAGCGGGTCGCCGGGCAGGAGTCGATCGACATCCAGACGGGCGCGGTGGCGCTGGTCGCTCGCCACGCCACCGGAAGCTTCCGCGACGCCCTGGGCACGCTCGAGCAGCTCGTCACCTACGCCGGCGGGCGGGCGATCGAGCCTGCCGACGTGCTCGCGGTCCTCGGGGTCGCCGACGCCGAGCAGCTGTTCGACGCCGTCGACGCGGTGATCGCCCGCGATCCCGCGCGAGCGCTGCGGGCGGCGGCGAAGCTCGCGGACTCCGGCCGGGACGCCGGCCAGCTCCTGCGCGACCTCGAGGTCCATGGGCGCGAACTGCTTGCCGTGCAGGTGCTCGGCGACGTCCCCCCCGAGTTTCAAGTCACCCCAGAGCGCGACATCCGGTTGGCCGAGCAGGCCACCGCACTGGCCGACACCGACGCGGTCAGGTTGCTCGACCTCGTATCGGCGGCGCTCGACGCCACCGCCAACGGCGCCCAGGCCCGGATCCAGCTCGAACTTGTGCTCGTGAAGGCGGCCGCGCCCCAGCTTGACCCGTCGATGGCGGCGCTGCTCGCCAGGGTCGAGCGGCTCGAACAGGGCCCCGCCCACCCCAGCGGTGGGGTCGGCGTCCGCGCCGCGGCACCCGCCGCAGCCGAGCCGGCGCCTGCCGCAGCCGAGCCGACGCCCGCGCCGCCAGAACCGCCGCCAGAACCGCCGCCGAACAATGGCGGGCGCGTCCAGGCTGCCGTGCACGAGCCCGACCCTCCTCCGGAAACCGCCGCTGCACTTGAGCTCGACGACGCCACAGCGTGCTGGCCGGCGGTGGTCGACCTGGTGCGGGCGGAGAACGCGATGCTGGCCGCTCTGCTGTCGGACGCCCGCCCGGTGGCGGTCAAGGAGCGGGAGCTGACGCTGGCGTTTCCCGGGGGCGCGGCGTTCCTCAAGCGCAAGGCCGAGCAGGAGGATTACCGGCGCGTGGCGGGAGAGGCGCTGAAGGCCATCACCGGCCGCCGGCTCGTACTCCGCTATGAGCTCCGCGACGACCAGGAGGAGCCGGAAGGCGAGGCGGTGCTCTCAGGAGAGGAGCTCGTGCGCCGCTTCGTAGAGGAGTTCGATGCCGAAGAGGTCCTCGAAGACGAACCCGAAGAAGGCGAGGTCAAGGGCTGATGCCCCAACCGAACATGCAACAAATCCTCAAGCAGGCCCAGAAGATGCAGCAGGACATGCTGGCTGCGCAGGAGGCGCTCAAGAACGAAGTTGTGGAGGCCTCGGCGGGTGGCGGCATGGTCACGGTCAAAGTGACCGGCGACCTGGTCGTCAAGTCGATCACGATCGACCCCGAGGCGGTCGATCCGGACGACGTCGAGTTGCTCCAGGACATGGTCCTGGCCGCGATCAACGAGGGTCTCCGCTCGGCCCAGGAGCTCGCCTCGACGAAGCTCGGCGGGATCACCGGCGGTCTGGGCGGCGGCCTGGGCGACCTCGGCCTCCCTGGTCTCGGCCTCTAACTGATCGGGACGGAGCGTGTACGCACCGCCCGTACAGCGGCTGATCACCGAGCTGTCGAAGCTGCCTGGCGTTGGCGGTCGCACCGCTCAGCGGCTGACCTTCCATCTGCTCCGCGCGAGCGACGAGGAGGCGCTGGCGCTGGCGCGCGCGATCACCGAGGTCAAGGAGCGGATCGGGCTGTGCGAGACGTGCTTCAACCTCGCGGACGGCCCGAGCTGCCGGATCTGCGCCGACGAGCGCCGCGATCCCGAGGTCATCTGCGTCGTCGAGGAGCCCTCGGACGTGATCTCGATCGAGCGCACGCACGAGTTCAGCGGTCGCTACCACGTGCTAGGGGGAGCGTTGTCGCCGATCGACGGAATCGACCCCGAGGACCTCAAGATCGCCGAGCTGTACGAGCGTGTGGGCAGCGGCCAGGTGCGCGAGGTCGTGATCGCCACCAACCCGACGACCACCGGCGAGGCGACCGCGCTCCACATCGCGGCCGGGCTAAGGGAGCTCGAGCCCGACATAAACGTGACGCGGCTCGCCAGCGGCCTGCCGGTGGGCGCTGACCTCGAGTACGCCGACGAGCTCACGCTCGGGCGGGCGCTGGTCGGAAGGCGGGCGGTGTAGTGCCCGACACGATCGTCATGAAGTTCGGTGGGACCTCGGTCGCCGACGCCGACCGGATCAAGCGCGCCGCTCGCCGGATCGTCGAGAAGCGCGACGCGGGCAAGAGGGTGGTCGCCGTTCTATCCGCGCGCGGCAAAACCACCGATGAGCTGATCGAGATGGCCGAGGAGGTCTCGCCATACCCAGACCCACGCGAGATGGACATGCTGCTGTCGACCGGCGAGCGGATCTCATGCGCGTTGTGCGCGATGGCGATCAACGACCTCGGTCACCGCGCCATCTCGCTCACCGGTTCGCAGGCGGGAATCGTCACCGACACCTCCCATACGAAGGCGCGCATCATCGACGTCCGAGCCGACCGGATCCGCGAGGCTCTCAACCAGGACCTGATCGTCCTCGTCGCGGGATTCCAGGGCGTCTCGACCAGTCGTGACGTGACCACGCTCGGTCGCGGCGGGTCGGACACGACGGCGGTGGCGCTGGCGGCCGCGGTCGGCGCCGAGGTGTGCGAGATCTACACCGACGTCGCCGGCGTGTTCACCGCAGACCCGCGTGTCGTCCCGGACGCGCGGAAGCTGCCCCAGGTGAGCTTCGAGGAGATGCTCGAGATGGCCGCCTCCGGGGCGAAGGTGCTGCAGCTGCGCTCGGTCGAATACGCACGCACCCACGGCGTACGGCTGCACTGCCGCTCCAGCTTCGACGCGAGTCCCGGTACCGTTGTGATCGGAGAGGACGAGACGATGGAGCACCCACTCATCACCGCCGTCACCCACTCGACCGAGGAGGCGAGGATCACGCTGCTGGGCGTCCCCGACCGGCCGGGCGCCGCCGCGTCGATCTTCCGTGCGCTGGCCGAGGCGAACTGCAACGTCGACACGATCATTCAGAACGAACCGCGCGAGGAGGGCCGCCAGGCCGAGGTCTCGTTCACGATCTCGAGCGAGGACCTGCGTGCTGCCGAGCGGGCCCTCGAGCCGATCCGCGCAGCACTGGGCCTCGCGGCGATCGACACAGATCCCGAGATCGGCAAGGTTTCGATCATCGGCGCCGGCATGCGGTCTCATCCGGGCGTCGCCGCTCAGGTGTTCGAGACGCTGGCGGAACGCGGGATCAACATCGAGATGATCTCCACCTCCCCGATCAAGATCTCGTGTGTGATCCGCTCGGAGGCGGTTCCCGAGGCCGTGAAGGCGCTCCACGAGACGTTTCAGCTGAGCCTCGCCGAGGTGCAGCGGGAGCGCCCGATCGGACAGGAGGCGAGATGAGCGTCGCGCTGCGGGTCGCCGTCGTCGGCTCCACCGGGGTCGTCGGCACGACGATGCTCGAGCTACTGCGCGAGCGACAGTTTCCCGCGCGCGAGATCGTGCCGTTCGCCACCGAGCGCTCGGCCGGACGTGAGCTCGAGGGCGGCCTCACGGTAAAGGCGCTGAACGATCAAGCAGACCTGAGCGGCTTCGACCTGGCTTTGTTCTCCGCCGGCGCGGGCACCTCCCGCGCGTGGGCGGGACGGTTCGTCGAGGCCGGCGCCACCGTGGTCGACAACTCCTCGGCGTTCCGCCGTGATCCGGAGATCCCGCTCGTCGTATCCGAGGTCAACCCGCACGCCCTCGAGCGCCACAACGGACTAATCGCCAACCCCAACTGCTCGACGATGGAGCTCATGGTGGCGCTCGCGCCGATCCATCGCAAAGCCGGGATCGAGCGGCTGATCGTGGCCACCTACCAATCGGTGTCGGGCACAGGCAAGAAGGCGGTCGACGAGCTCGACGCGCAGGCGAGGGCCGACATCGAAGGCGGGGATGCGCCGGCGCCGGCCGTGTATCCGGAGCCGATCGCGTTCAACGTGATCGGTGCCGCGGGCAACTTCGTCGACGGCGACGACCACACCGACGAGGAGCGCAAGATGATGTTCGAAACGCGCAAGATCCTCGAGGACGAGTCGATTGGCGTAGCGGTCACGTGCGTCCGTGTGCCGGTCCGCGTCTGCCACTCCGAGGCGGTCAACGTCCAGACGCGGGAGCCGCTGACGGCCGATGAGGCCCGCGGGCTGCTCGCGGCCACACCCGGCGTGATTCTTGAGGACGTGCCGACGCCACTCCGGGCCGCCGGCCGCGACGAGGTGTTCGTCGGCCGGATCCGGCGTGACGAGTCGCATCCCCGGGCGCTCAGCATGTGGATCGTCAGCGACAACCTCCGCAAAGGGGCGGCCACCAACGCGGTCCAGATCGCGGAGGTCCTGGTGGAGCGCGACCTGCTCCACGGGCGTCATTCCGTCGCGGCGTAGCTGTCAGCCCGCTGACCGCAGAATCATGTTTCAAGACCCGGTCGCGCCGGGTATCACCCGAGCCGAACTTCGAGCCTCGGCTCCGCATCACTTCCGACGGGCGGATACAGGGGTATGACGAGGGCGAGGCACATGCAGCCTCGCTCTTCGTCGTGAATAGCATATTAACCTGCAATACACCGTATTTTTGAGGCCGCAAGCCGCGAGTGCCTGCCGACGTTCCATATTTGTAGCTCGGAGCGCGTGGCCGGGCACGGAAGCCGTCCATGACTCGTCGTCTAATTCTGATTGCCGCCACGATGGCGGCTCTTGTTACCGCCGCACCAGCGGCGGCCGCTACCCCGACCCTGGTCGGGCAGTGGCGCTTGAACGACGGCGCGGGCTCCGTTGCCGCCGACAGCTCCGGCTACGGAGACAACGGGGCGGTGGTCGGCCCTGCGGGCTGGTTCAACGGACCCGACGGCGGTGGGCTCAAGTTCGATGGGGGAGCCGCCCGGATACAGGTACCCGACGAACCACAGCTCGACCCGGCGAACTCGGTCACCGTGAGCGCCTGGGTCGAGCGGACCGGCAGCCCGGGCGCCTACAAGTATGTGGTCGCGAAGGGCGGCCATGGATGCATCGCGGCCTCGTACGGTCTCTACTCGGGGCCGAATGGCGGCCTACAGTTCTACGTATCGCGGGGGACCGGCACGGTCTACGCCCGCTCTCCGGATGCGGGCGTGTCAGTCTGGGATGGACAGTGGCACCTAGCCGTCGGCACGTTCGACGGCGTAACGATCAGACTTTACGTCGATGGCGTTCAAATTGGCCAAGGGACGCAGTACCCGGGGCGGATCGAGTACCAGCTCAGCGACTCCAACGACCTGTTCATCGGTGCCTATCCGACGTGTAGCCAGGACAACTTCGATGGCGCGATCAGCGATGTGCGGATCTGGAACGCTGCGCTCGGCGCCAGCCAAGTGGCTCAGCTCAACCCGCCGCCCCCACCCGCACCGCCGTCGGGGCCAGGCACGCCGGCGACTCCCTCCCCGGAACAGCCCGTTACGGTGCCGCCAGCCTCATCGGTGAGCCCGGCGCCAATTCTGCGGGCGCTGAAGCTGGGCGCATCGACGTTCTCGTTGAGTGCCGTCAAACACAAGTCGGTCATCTCCTACGCGGACTCGCAGCCGGCGAGCGTGACCCTCACCCTGTCAAAGCTGTCTCCGAAGGCCCGGTGCCCAAGGCCTCCGCGCAACGCTCACCATAAGACGCCGGCACACTGCCCGCGCTACGTCAAGCTCGGCAGCTTCACACATAGCGATCATTCGGGCCGCAACACCGTGCGCCTCCCGGCTCGCTTCCGCGTCACGCCGGGCAGCTATCTGATCGATGCGATCCCCAGCTTCCGCGGCACAGTGGGGACGACCCTGAAAATCGCTTTCATCGTCACCAGGTAGGGCGGCACCGCCGACTGTGCGGGCCGCCCGCCGAAAAGCAGCTCAGGCCGCGCCGGCCACCACCGACGTCGACCAGTCGATCACCGACGTCGGCCTGACGATGTGCTTGTTCATGCCGAGCTCCTTAGGCGAGAGCCCGAGCGCGAGCCCGACCAGCTGAGGCAGGTGCAGGACGGGCATGCCGAGCTCGCGGCCGACGACCTTCGACGCCACCGGCTGCTGGAGGTCGAGGTTGAGGTGGCACAGGGGGCACGGGACGACCAGGCAGTCGGCCTCGGCGTCGATCGCGTCTCCGAGGTGGCGCCCGGCCTGCTTCAGTGACGCTTCCTTGTTCATCGTGATGATCGGGAAGCCGCAGCACTTGTAGACGCCGGCGTAGTCGATCACGGTGCCACCGAGCGCCTCGATCACCCAGTGGAGGTACCGGTCGCGCGGGTGCTCCTCGTCGACGCCGAGACGGTCGACCGGCCGGACGATGTAGCAGCCGTAGAACGGCCCCACCCGCAGATCGGTCAACGGCCGCTTCACCCGCTGCTTGAGCTCGTCGAGGCCGATGTTTTCGACCAGCAGCCACAGGAAGTTCTTGTTGCTCAGGCCCTTTTCGTAACTGAGGCCCTCATCGGACAGATTCGAGTTCACGTACTCGCGGTAGTCGGTGTTGGCATCGAGCCGCTCCTGGCACTCCGACTGCGCGCCCTGGCAAGTCGAGCAGATGTTCATCATCAGCTCGCCGTCGGTGCGCTGGGCCAGCGCGAAAGTGCGGGCGTTGAGCGTGTCGGCAAGCTCCTGGTTGTGCTCGGCGATCACGCCGGCGCCACAGCACGCGGCGCGGTCGAGTTCGATTAGCTCGATGTCGAGTAGCGGCGCCACCTTGGCCATCGATCCGTGGAGCTCCGGGGTGAACCCGCGGCTCACGCAGCCGGGCCAGTATGCGACCTTCATGACTGCCCCTCGGTCTCAGTACCTTCGGGCTCGTCCTCGTACCCGCTCACGTACAGGTTCAGCTCGTAGCGCTGCTGCTTGCCGTCGATCGTGTCGAACAGTTTCTTGACCTCCGGCGGCGCCTTGTGCGGGTGCAGCAGAGCCGTTCTCGGAGTCATCTTGCCGCGCAGCAGGCCCGTGACTGCCGTCGGCAGGCCACTCAGCAACTCCTTCCCCGCCGCCGGGTGCAGCTTCCCGCCGTAGGAGTCGGCGAGCAGGTCGGGCTCGTGCAGGATGCCGTTCTTGCGGATGTTCTTCACGAACGCGTGCTCATGGTTGTAGCCGTTGTTGCGGTCCTTGATGTCGAAGTCCGATCCGGCGACCCGGCGCAGGCGCATGATCTGGCTCATCGGGTCGACGCCCTTGGGACACGCGTCGATGCAGTTGAAGCAGTGGGTGCAGTCGTAGATCCCGTGGGGATCCTCGGAAAGGTCGTTCAGCCGCTCGCGATGATCGGCGTCGCGGGGGTCGCCCACGAACCGATAGGCCTTGGCCAGGGCGGCCGGGCCGACGAACAGCGGATCTACCTCCATCGCCAGGCAATCCGACACACACGCACCGCACTGGATGCAGGCCATCGTCTGCGTGACGTCGACCATGTTCTCGTGGGGGACGATGTACTCCCGTTCGGGGACCGGCTCCTTGTTGATCAACCACGGGGTGACACGCTGGATCTTCTTCCAATGGACCGCGTCCATGTCGACGATCAGGTCGCGGATGACGGGCATGTTGCCCATCGGCTCGACGGTGATCACCGGAGCTTCCTGGCCTTCGTCGGGCGGGTTCCACCCGGTGCCGTGACCGCGCTGGGCGGCCTCGTCGAGGTGGGTGTTGCACGCCAGGCCCGGCTTACCGTTCATCCGCACGCCGCATGAGCCGCAGATCGCCTGCTGGCAGGAGCATCGGATTCCGATCGAGCCGTCCTCGTCGTCCTTGATCTTGAGAATCGCGTCGAGCACCGACTGAACGGGGGAGAGATCCACGGTATGGGTGTCCCAGCGCGGGGCGTCTCCGGACTGCGGGTCGTAGCGTCGAATCCTCAGGGTGTACTCAGGCATGCGCTAGTACGTCCTTTCCTCAGGCTGCCAGCGGGTGATCGTGACCGGCGAGTAGCTCACCAGCGGCACGTCGGCGCCGT
>Ga0070765_100002831_pt1 | contig 11011 bp, 8 predicted proteins | sample HubBroMetageWFT5_FD_71516 | JGI IMG/M metagenome (GOLD analysis project Ga0070765, IMG submission 71516) | Warmed and freeze-thawed soil microbial communities from the Hubbard Brook experimental Forest, New Hampshire - Hubbard Brook CCASE Soil... | ecosystem: Environmental > Terrestrial > Soil... | reverse complement strand
AGCGTCGGACGCATGCTGGATGGGCAAGATCGATCACAAGGACGCAAGCAAGATTCAGTGGACCCAGCTGCCGGAGCATCCTGGTGCGGCGCGGTATCGCATCGGAGCCGGCGTGTCAGAGAAGGATCACAAGATATTTTTCTCTGGCGGAAGCGAGGTTGCCTACGACTACAACGGAACCGGGTATGACGGGCGTCCGGCGGAGCCGTCTGGAGTGACGTTTGCTTTCGACGTGCGAAAAGGGCAATGGGAAACAGTGAATGACGACACGCCGGATCCGACCATGGATCTGCGCGGCCTACTGGTTGCGCGCGAGGGGCTGGTGGTATTGGGAGGAATGGAAAAGGGGCAGCAGGTCACAGCGAACGTAAAAGTGATTCCGCGGAAATCGAACTGAGCCACGACCCTACGTGATCTGGTCGTGGAAACGGAGTGCCGGTACGATGCACACAGAACAAAGAAATAAGACCTCCTGATAGGAAGGGGCGGACGGCGCAAGGCTGCCCGCCTTTTCTTGCGCCTACCGTCGCCGAATGTTGAGGCAGCCCTGGTGGTAACGAGTTAATTCTTGCCGTTTCCGAACGTGGCCAGGCGGCGGGTGTGGAAGTCGGTCATATCGAGGCCATCGGAGCGCATCGACGCCTCCTCCTCGGCCCACGCAACGGATTCTTCCTTCTGCAACTCCGCCAGGAGGACGGCAGCGCAGGAGGCGCAGCAAAAACCTTTCTTGCGGCGCCTGGTTCCATCGCCGGAGCCATGGCTCTCAAATTCGAAGATCGATGGTTTGGACTCGCACACATCGCAGAGTGACGGAGCATCGGAAAACAGGGGATCAAAGGTAGAAAAAGAAATGGTATCGCGCATATTGCACCTCACTACTGGCTATGACTGCGTGTTCGTTCGAAGGAATCGGAGCCATGCATCTACCAGACTCCCGTCGTTAGGTACTCATGAATCGACTTTGCGGCGCGGCGGCCGGCTCCCATCGCCAGAATTACGGTGGCGCTGCCGGTCACGATGTCGCCACCGGCGAATACGCCTTGGCGCGAGGTGCGTTGCGTCTCGGGACTGGCCGCAATGTAACCGCGCTTGTTGGTCTCGAGGCCGGGCGTGGTGCTCTGCACGATGGGGTTCGCGCTAGTACCGATCGCCATGATGGCGACGGACAGGGGAATCTCGAATTCCGAGCCCGGAATCGCGACCGGGCGGCGACGGCCCGAAGCGTCAGGCTCGGCCAATTCCATGCGCACGCAGCGCGCCGCTTTCAACCAGCCGTGCCCATCCGACAAAAATTCGACGGGCGCCGTCAGCACCTGGAAGTCGATGCCTTCCTGCTTCGCGTGCTTGGCTTCTTCCGCGCGCGCCGGCATCTCGGCCTCGCTGCGGCGATAGAGAACGCAGGCCTTGCCGGCGCCTAAACGTAGGGCAGACCGGATGGCGTCGAGGGCAGTGTTCCCGCCGCCGATGACCGCGACATTCTTGCCAACGAGGTCGACCATCGGCTCGTCATAGCGGGGGAATTCGTAGGCGTGCATCAGATTGATGCGGGTGAGGAATTCGTTGGCAGAGTAGACGCCGTTGAGGTGCTCGCCGGGAATGCCCATGAACTGCGGCAGGCCGGCGCCGGTGCCGATGAAGACCGCGTCATACCCTTCCTCATGCAGGAGTTCGTCGATAGTAACGGTGCGTCCTACGACAACGTCGGTTTCAAACTCGACGCCCATGGCGCGCATGTAGTCGACCTGCTCGCGGATGATCTTTTTGGGCAGGCGAAACTCGGGGATGCCATAGACGAGAACGCCACCAACCTCGTGCAGCGCTTCGAAAACGTGGACCTGGTGACCTTTCTGTACCAGATCTCCCGCGGCAGTCAGGCCGGAAGGGCCGCTCCCGACGATGGCGACTTTCTTACCGGTGGCAGGGGCCTTCTGGATCTTGCTGAAATCCATGTGCTGTTGCTCGTAGTCGGCGACGAAGCGTTCGAGGTAGCCGATGCCGAGCGATTGCACCTTCTTGCCCATCAGGCAGCCACCCTCGCAGTGATCTTCCTGGGGGCAGACCCGGCCGGTGATCGCGGGGAGAACATTGTCCTCGCGGATCTTGGCGGCCGCGGCGAGGAAGTCTCCGGCTACGATCAACTGCACGAACTCGCGAACCTTGACGCCGACGGGGCATTTCTCGGTGCAGGCGGGCTTGGCACATTCCAGACAACGGATCGCTTCCTGGCGCGCCAGCTCCGGCGAGTATCCCAGATTCACTTCGGTGAAATTCGTGGCGCGGATCTGGGCCAACTGTTCGGGCATGTGTTGGCGCGGGACCTTCATGCGTTCTTTCAGCCGCAGCGGGTTCTGGGACGGCGTCTTTGCCGGAGGTGTCATCGCCGGCCTCCGCTCAAGGAGCAAAGCTGATCAAGTTCTCGACGAAGCGAGTCACGCGCGGATTCAACCTCGCGCTCAAACTCGGCCATCGATCTTCGCTCTGCCTCGCGATACATCGTGTTGCGTTGCACCAGAACTTCAAAGTTCACGCGATGCGCGTCGAACTCGGGGCCATCGACGCAAGCGAACTCGCTCTTGCTGTCGATGAGCACGCGGCAACCGCCGCACATGCCTGTGCCGTCGATCATGATGGGATTGAGACTGACGATGGTGCGGATATGCGCGTCGCGGGTCACGTCGGCGACCGCCTTCATCATCGGGATGGGGCCGACGGCGAGGACGAGGTCGATGCGCGTGCCGAACTTGATGAGTTGACGCAGCTTGTCGGTGACGAATCCTTTGTCGGCATAGCTGCCGTCGTCGGTGGTGATGAGCAGCGTATCGCTGACCTCCCTCATCTCGCGCTCGAGGATAACCAGGTCCTTGTTGCGCGCGCCTACGATGGAAATCACGCGATTGCCGGCTTTTTTGAGGGCCGCCGCGGTGGGATAGGCCATGGCCGTGCCCACGCCTCCGCCCATCACGACGACGGTGCCGAAGTTCTCGATTTCGGAAGGCTTGCCGAGTGGACCGACGACATCGAGAATGCGGTCGCCGGTCTCCAGGCTATTGAGCAAGTGAGTGGTTTTGCCCGCGGACTGCACCACGATGTTGATGGTGCCGCGGGAAGGATCGGAGCGCTCGATGGTGAGAGGGATGCGCTCTCCATTCTCATAAAGGCGCAGAATCACGAATTGCCCGGGTTTTTGCTTGCGGGCAATGCGCGGGGCCTCAATCACGAAACGCTTGATTCCAGGAGCAATGAACGCCGCATGAACGATATTGAACAAGGGCACCCCGTGTACTCATCCTGATTGTGGCGAAGCATGTTCCGAGCGGCTGTGATGTGGGTCACGCGGAAGGGAGAGGGGGATCACGATGGAGAAGGCGAAAGAACGGGTCGTTTTACTCGGGGAATAGCCTACCAATCGTGCGCATGGGGAGAAACAACCGGTCTGGCTGCCCCGGGAGGCGGATAAAATCAAAATGTTCGTAGAAGCGTTGTGCCGCTTCATTCTTGGCGTCGACCACTACGGCGGCGGAAGCTACTTGCTCACTTTGCCGCCAGGCGCGGTAGAGAGCATCCAAAAGCAGAAATTCTCCAAGGTGCTGTCCTCGGTAATTTTCACTGACGGCCAGACGCCCCAGAAGTGTGGCAGGAACTTCGGGGTATTTGGGTAGCTTCTTGGCTATCTCGATGGGAAGACTGACCAGATCGACAGAGTATTGCGAAAGCGTGTAGTACCCGGCAATCGTGGTGCCGTCCGGCGTCAATACAAAGCAAACCGCAACGTGTCTGGCAACATCCTGTCCAGCCTGCGTGCGCAGGTATCGGTCGAGTGCTTCCACGCCGCACGAAAATCTGCTCCGATCATGAAGGTCCTGGAGGAGTTCGATTCTGAAGTGGTGCTGCGGGTTAGCTCCGAGGACCACTTGAATTGTCTATTCCTTGTTCAAAACAACTAACGACGAAGAGAAGTGGGTTCGGCTGTTCAGAAAGCAATTCGATCGCATTTCGATTCCCAAGCGGTTCGGTGAGCGAGATATTTCATCGCCCCAACGAGGAAGCGCGGACCTATTGAGTTGTCCGCAGCGGAAAGCAGCATCCTTAGCTCTTTCGATAGCGCCTGGCTGCCGCCAGAAGCCTTTTTCCCGGCGGTGGGGGGTTGAGCAACGCCTTGGCGAAAATGATTCGAGCATGCTCGTTCAGGACGAGGATCTCTTGCTCGCGGATCGCCCGCACCGCTGCCTCGTCCGCACTCGAAATAACAAAGTCGGATATCGAGATGCCCCGGATTCTGGCAGCCTGCTCAATGTGTCTTTTCTGTTCAGCAGTCAGGCGTGCTTCGAGGCGCTCCTTCTTGTGGTCCAAATCCGTCGACTTCATTCGGTGATTGTACGGGCTTTTACCGTACAATTCAAGAAACAACAGTCATTGGAAGAGCTGCCGAGCTGGCGCTCGGCTGGACAGCCGGGGGCGGCTGTCCCTACGCGGACCGTGGCGCCTGGTCCTACGTGGGCAGTTCTGGTTTGAAGATCAGGCCCTGGCTGGTTTTGCCGTTCATGACCACGGTGAGGGGCGCTTCGAAATGGAGGTGGCGGACGCAGCCGTCTTCGGCCATGGAGGGGGTCGCATTCAGCCAATCCCAGTCGACGAAGCCTTCGCCGGCGTCCGGATTCACGGTGAAGTAGCCGACCTGAAAGGCGGTGAGGTTCTGAAAGAAGTGGCTGCCCTGCGACGGGGTAACGCGGAAGTCGCGGAAACCGGCCTCGACGATGACGCGGGCGCCGGAAATTTCGTCCCATTCGACCGGAATGCCCAGCCAGGGCTCGGTCGACCCCCAGCGTCCGACGCCGACAAGAAGGTAAGGGACTCCGCGCGAGTTAAGCAGCGCGTTGAAATGGGCCACGCCGCGAGCGACCTCCTGACTGCGAGCACGCTCGAAACGATGGACGTCGACCACGACGACATCCCGCAGGTCCGTGATGCGGCCATTGCCCAACACCTTGGAACTCTGGCACACGAGGCGGGTGGGATCGACTTCGTCGAGGCGGAGTTCTTCGCCTTCGCGCGACAGCACAAGGGGACGAATCTGCAGAAAGCCGCACTCGGCCGCTTCCGAGCCGTTCTGGGGTAAGCGGATCGCGAACTCGATCTCGACCGGGCGGCCGAAGGCATCTTCCCCGACTTTGGTGAGCTGCTCAAGCAGCGGCGCCAGGGGAAACACGTCGTATTTCAGCACGGGAGCGAAGCTGACAATGCGGCTCCCAGCGCGGCTCACGCCGTCGTAGACGGCATGGTTGTCGGGCGAGTAGGTGGACGCGACGGCATATAAAGTGCCGTCTTTTTCCGCCGCGTCGAGGCCGAAGCGGACCTCACGCATGCTGGCGGCAGAGTCGGTGTCGGCGCCCTTTGCATGATTCAATTCCAGAGCCCAGAAGTCGGACTGGGAGTTCGCCAGGATGTCTTCGACCGAGGAGAATTGCACGAGGTGTCGCGGATAGCGCGGGCAGAATGACAGGCACTTGCCACCATCGACGACGGCGCGGCCGAGTCCGAGGGCTACGGCGGCAATGCCGTCGCCGTAGTTCATCGGGGGAACGGGATAGAAGTTGTACGAGCGCGCCACTCCGGCGAAGTCCGGATAAAAGCGCTCGCCATGAGCGGCTCCCACCACCTGTTGAAGAATCACGGCCATTTTTTCTTCTTCGAGGCGATACGGCGTGGCGCGGACGTAGGCCTTGGCATGTTGGCTGAAAGTCGAGGCGTAGACGCGCTTGACCGCCTCCATCAACTGCTCCAGGCGCACGGAGAGTTCCGGATGGTGGTTCGACAGCATGAAGGTTTCGTAGACGCCGGTGAAGGGCTGGTACTGCGAATCCTCCAGCAGGCTGGAAGACCGCACCGCGAGGGGATAGTGAATTTCGCTGAGAAATTCCAGCAGCTGGTTGCGCACGGAGGAGGGCAGCGCGGCTTCAAGGAATCTCCGTTCGATGGTCGCATCGTCGTCGCAGTTCAAGGCGAAATCGGCGAGATGGTTTTCCTGCAGGAATTCGTCGAAGACCCCGCTGGCGAGCACGACCGCGGGTGGAACGGTGACACGAACATTGCGGAACTTGCGCGAGAAGCGGTGCCTGCGCAGCAGGTGGCGCATGAAGGCGAGGCCGCGGGCCTTGCCGCCGAGAGAGCCGTCGCCGACCCGGAGGAAGAATGCGTCGGAGGAGCTTAACGCGGCGGCGCTGAAGTCTCCGATCAGCACCTCGCTTTGTTCCCCGCGGTAGTCGGCGATCGATGCGACCAGATCGCTGCGCAAGTGCTCGGGGCTGGCGAAATCAGAAACTTTTCGAGGACGAAGCTTTTGCGCCAGGGCGAATTCGGTTCGTGCCATCAGCCAATGAGAGAAGTGATTGCTCTGGGCGTGGTACACGATGCTCTCGACCGGCACCTCCTGCAACATGGCCTCAAGGTCGCCCAGGTCGGCGGCGCGACCTACCTCCGAAAGATCGGGCAGCCGGAACACGAAGTCGCCAAAGCCAAACTGCTCGGTGAGCACATGGCGCAGGTCGGCCAAAAGCGTGGGAGATCGCTTGCGCAAGAATGACAATCCCTTTTCGAGGGCTTGCTCGCGGAATTGGGCGCGGCTGGATTGCAACACGATCGGAACGTCGGGCACGGTGTCGCTGATGAGGTGAGCCAGCTCGAAACCGGCCTCCGAACTCAATTCGCCGTTGCGGGGAAATTCGACATCCGAGACCACGCCGAGCAGATAGTTGCGATACTGCAATACCAGCCGTTCGGCTTCCTCGTAGCTGGAAGCCAGCAGAATCTTCGGGCGCGCGCGCATGCGCAAGAGCTTGTGGGCGACATTGATGCCTTCGCGAATCACGCGTCGCGACTGGCCAATCAGCTCCGTGTAAATCACGGGCAGGAAGGAGGAGTAGTAGCGAATGTTGTCCTCGACCACGAGAATCACGGGGACGCCAATCGCGGAGGTGTCATGCGGAGCGTTGCGCCGGTCCTCGACGTACTTGACGATCGCGATCAGCATGCGGACGTTGCCTTGCCACAGGAAGACGCGTTCGATTTCGCTGTTTGGGTTGCGCGCGACGAAGTCTTTCAGTTCGCGGTAGTCATAGGCGAGGACGACGACAGGAATATCGAGCCCGGCGGCATGGATTTCGCGAGCCAGTTGCGCGGCATCCATGTCGCCGACTTGCAAGTTGGTCACGATAAGGTTGAACCTGGGATTGGATCGGGCGATCGCCAGAGCCTCTGCGCCGGTGGAAACCTGGGTGAGGCTGGGGATTTGCTGAAGATTGAGTTCCAGGGATTCGCCGATCAGGAGTTCGTTGAGGCGCCCGTCTTCCTTGAGGATGAAGGAATCGTAGAGGCTTGAGACCAGAAGGATGTCGCGAACCCGGAAGGGCATGAGGTTTTCGAAGCCTTCGAAAAGCCTCTGCGCATCCATGTCGACATCGAGTTCGGGTCTCGTGGTCATGGCGGGCGGGAGGGGTGTCCTTATAAAAACAGGCGGGGAGGATTTCGTCCACCCCGCCTTGGTTGCGGTTCTGACCTCGCTACAGCCGGCGGGACCCTTCGACTCCGCTCAGGGCAGGCTGCCGGCGCTACCCGCTAGACCAGGCCCTGATCCAGCATGGAATCGGCTACTTTCAGGAAGCCGCCGATGTTGGCGCCGTTGACCAGGTTGCCGGGCGTGCCGTACTTGTCGGCGGTCCGGTAGCAGTTGTCGTGGATCGCGATCATGATCTTGTGCAGACGATCGTCGACCTCGGCGCGAGTCCAGCTGAGCCGGGCGCTGTTCTGCGCCATCTCGAGGCCGGAGGTGGCAACACCACCGGCGTTCGCAGCTTTCGCGGGACCGTAGAGGATGCCATTCTCCAGGAACAGCTTGGTGGCCTCGAGGGTGCTCGGCATGTTGGCTCCCTCGGCGACAACCTTGACGCCATTCTTGATGAGGTTGGCTGCGTCCTTCGCGTTGATCTCGTTCTGCGTGGCGCTGGGGAATGCGCAATCCGCTTTGATGTTCCAGAGCGGGTTGTGATCGGCCTTGATGTCGGTGGGCATGAACAGCGCCTTCGGGAACTTGTCGACGTACTCGCGGATGCGGCCGCGGCGGACGTTCTTGAGTTCCATGATGTAGGCAAGCTTCTCGCGATTGATGCCGTCAGGATCGCAGATCACGCCATTCGAATCCGACGCAGTCATCGGCTTCGCGCCCAGGTCGAGCAGTTTCTCGATGGTGTACTGCGAAACATTACCGCTGCCCGAGACCAGGCAGAGTTTTCCTTCGAGGGAATCCTTGCGGGTCTTCAGCATTTCGGCGGCGAAGTACACACAGCCGTAGCCGGTGGCTTCGGGACGAATCAGCGAGCCGCCCCAGTTGAGGCCCTTGCCAGTCAGCACGCCGCTAAACTCATTTCGCAGGCGCTTGTACTGGCCAAACAAGAAGCCAATCTCGCGTCCACCCACGCCAATGTCGCCCGCAGGCACGTCGGTGTCGGGGCCAATGTGGCGCTGGAGTTCGGTCATGAAGCTCTGACAGAAGCGCATGACTTCGTTATCACTCCTGCCCTTGGGATCGAAATCGGAGCCGCCCTTGCCGCCGCCCATGGGCAGCGTGGTCAGGGAGTTTTTGAAAACTTGTTCGAAGGCCAGGAACTTCAGAATGCCGAGGTTCACGGACGGGTGGAACCGCAGCCCGCCCTTATAGGGCCCGATCGCGCTGTTCATTTCGATGCGGAACCCGCGGTTTACCTGGATGTTGCCATGATCGTCGAACCAGGGAACGCGGAACATGAGGACGCGCTCGGGCTCGACGATGCGCTCGAGGATGCGGGCCTCGCGGTATTCGGGATGGCGCTGCAGCACGAGTCGCAGGGAATCGAAGACTTCGCGGACGGCTTGGTGAAACTCAGGTTCAGCGGGATTCTTCGCCTTCACCTGAGTCATGACTAGATCAATGTAATCGCCCGAAATCCTTGTATCGGACGGTGTCAGGGTAGCACTCATATCGGTAAACCTCCTTGATGTATAAGGGCTGCGGTCTGTAACTCTACACCTGAAAGCTGCTGGCGAGTCGCTCGAATGGACATTTGCGGGTCCGTATCACTCTTTCGGGCTTCTTTGCCACATGGGCACTTGCGGGTTCCAGCTGTGCACTTCTTTCTGGAAGTCTCGTGTTTTGGCAGGCGTGCCTGCCAGAACCGGAGCGGTGTCGGGAGCATCCGGCGCGCCTTTTCCGAGGTAGCCGGCGATTTTTGCCTGCAGTTCGGGATCAGAAAAGAACTGGACCAAATGGTAGCGGCGAACGTGTCCTTGCCCCTCACACAGCGGGCACTGCAACAGGTCAAGATGGTCGGTCATGATGGTTCACCCTCGAGGGGACCTTGGGGATCCCTGGACTGCGGACGGAAGGCCAGCCCATGGTTGATTAGACGATTGGGAGAGGCAGTGCTGCTGTGATTCAAGCCACAGCGGATTGTGAGGCACCTCACAAAGAGGTGTCTGGACGGTGCGAAAGCGGCAGCCGTTGGCGGCACGCCTGAAAAGGGGTGCCCTGATATGAACCTGCGAGGCGAGGGCAAGATGCCCTCACGACTGCCGGCGGGACGCCGGCGCTACAGTATGCCCTTGCCGGAAGCGCGGCGGATTGACAAGGGCGTCGGCGATCGATTAGCTTGGCTGCTGTTTCGCGAACCCGGTCATGGCACGCTGGCGATGGGCCCTACTCATCTCGGAGTTGTTTCTGTTCGCGCTGATCCTCATTTTGCCGCAGGTGGATCTGCCGGATACGACATTCCGCGACGGAGGGGCTCCGGTAGTAGCACGGCTTCTGGTGACGGTGGCGCCGGCCATGACGGCCTCCGTCGGGAACACTTATCGCTTAGTAGTTCGCCACTGGTCTGATCTGCAAGCCGCCGCGCTCCATCCCCTCGATGCGCGGGCATCCGTTGATCTCCGTTGTTTTCTGTGCGTTCTGCTGTGCTAGCTGCCCTGAGTCTACGTTCCTTTTGGTTCGAGGTTTCTTCGCGTCGACTTAACTGAACGGCGCAAGACCTTGTTCGTCGACCTTTTTTCTGGCATTGCACCAGGAAAGAGGTTGATCGCAGGAATGCGGGGGTAGCATAGCTTTGGTAATGCGCCGGGAACCATCCCGGAGATGGCGGTTCGAAACCGTCCTCCCGCCCCACTCCTTCCGCTAGCGCGCTCGCGCCAGCACCAGAGTGATATCGTCGGGCTGCTCGTTGTCGCCGATCCAGTCGTCCACCGCAGCCGTGACCAGTTCCGTGATCTGCTGCAGCGGGAGGTCGCGATTGTCACGGATGACCTCCATCAAGCGGTGCTCACCGAATTCCCCAAAATCATTCTCGGGTTCCGTGATGCCATCGCTGTAGGCGATGAAGATGTCGCCCGGCGACAACTGTACGGTGGCCTCGTCGAACGTGAGATTGTCGAACAGGCCGACGACCGTCCCTCCCTGGTCGAGGCGCCGGATGGTGCCATCGCGGCTGATGATGATTGGCGGCAGATGGCCGCCGTTGCTGTAGGTCAGCCTTCTGGTGTCTCCGTCGTATGTCGCCAGGAACAGGGTGGCGTACTTCTCTTGGGGTGTGCTCTCGTAGAGCTGGTGATTGAGCAAGGACAGCAGTGCGGCCGGCGAAACTTCGGCACCTTCCGATCGCGAGGCAAGCAGCATCCCAGACCCAGTTCCGCCCACTCCGACCGGTTCGCGCAGCAAGGGCATGCCTTCCATGCTGTAGGCGCGCACTGCCGAGTGAATGGTAGCCATCAACAGAGCGGCCGAGATGCCCTTGCCGCTGACATCGCCCGCCGCCAGGACCAGCTTGTCGGAATTCAGCGTCAAAAAGTCGTAGTAGTCGCCGCTCACGGTGCGCGCCGGGCGGCAGAATCCGTGGAGCTCGAGAGATTCAAGTTGCGAGATTTCGCGAGGAAACAGCTGCGCCTGCACTTCCTGCGCGATGATCAGTTCGTTCTCGAGCCGCTGTTTCTC
>Ga0070765_100002825_pt1 | contig 11018 bp, 7 predicted proteins | sample HubBroMetageWFT5_FD_71516 | JGI IMG/M metagenome (GOLD analysis project Ga0070765, IMG submission 71516) | Warmed and freeze-thawed soil microbial communities from the Hubbard Brook experimental Forest, New Hampshire - Hubbard Brook CCASE Soil... | ecosystem: Environmental > Terrestrial > Soil... | reverse complement strand
CATCCCCAACCGCCTCCTACCATAGCCCAACGTCCGTAGTGGAATGGCGCGAAGCCCCAAGGTTCATCTTCTACCCAAGTCCAGCCCCATGGCGCCACGAAAGCCCAGTGTCCGTAATGATAGGGTGCCCAGCCCACGGCGACGCCATTCGGAAACCAAACGTGCCCATACGTCGGGTCGTCACGCCAGGTGCCATGTTCGTCCAAATCTTCGTAACCGATGACATCTCGGGAGACGTACTGCGCTGACGCAAAATGGTCTTCACGCTGATCGCGCTCAAGATTCCATTGCTGAAAGTCGTCCGGTTCCGGGAGAGCCTCGGCGTCATAACTGACTTCGTCGGTACCGGAGAAGATGTATTGCTGCCCGCGAGCGACGTTGTACGCTTGCCCGCCTGCGGTTACTTCGCCATCCCCATTTTCTACGCTGACCATGCTTGAGCTTCCGTCCGCATTCACATCCACGCGATATTCGCCCGGACGCAAAATCGAGAAGGCCATATTCGGAGTGTCGATCTCGTAGCTCTCGTTATCTTCAAGATGCAGCACTCGGAGATCCGCCGAGCCTTGCGCTACTTGGATCTGAACCGCTTGGTCAGTCAAGTTCAGGAAGGAAACTGCCGTCTGAGCTGAGATACGCAGCACGCTGCCGCCCAGGTGCAGCTCCCCTCGAGAGTTTTGGTCAGCCCAGAGTTGATCCCCGGTAGTGAGCGGGCGGTTGGGGTTAGCATCCAGCCAGTCTGATGTGCCGGCCGGCTGGAACGAGATGGAGCCTTGGATAAAGTTGAGTCGTGCGACCCTGCTGGGAGGATCGGCGTCTTGTTGATCTGCGTCTTGAGCTCGGGTGCTGCCTGGCAGTAAAAGCAGAAGCGCAGCTGCTAAGAGCATGAGCGCGAATTGAGAAAGTGTGCTGGAACGATGCTTGTTCAAGGGCTCTCCTTATTGTGCGTTTTTTTCTCTGCAAACTGGCCCACCGATTGGGACTCAGAGGCCGGGAAGGTGTACGGTCCAGAAGCGTCCTAATTGTACTCCCGCACAGTCATGCTACTCCGGTCCCCACTATCATCTTAAGCAAGACGGTCCACAATGCTATCCACTAAATACCCTATTTCGCGGTTCCGTTTTTCACCGAACTAGATGCGGATCCCATAGAAATAGTTTGGCGCCTACCGCTCTTGCACTGTCGGCGCACTTTCCCTAAACACTAGAGCAGAAGGGATGTTGTGGCGCTTCGAACCGATCGAGGTATTCCCAGTGGGAGCGACAACGTCCGAAGAACAGTCTGGCGCCGACCCCCTGAGAGACCGGCGCCAGATGTATGTTGCGTGCGCAACGAACTACGCAAAACTGCGAGCAGAAGTGAAAAGCCTGCCTATTTTCCACCGCCGGCAGTTGGTGCTGCTGGTGGCGAGTTGAAGTTAAACATCCCGAACAGATCGCTCAGCGCAGGGCTGTTCTGTGGAACGTACGGATTTGCCCCGCTTACCTTCGGATTGGGGAAGTTGTCGCGGCTGCGCTTTGTGATCGGTCCCAGCTTCCAGTTTCGTTCGATGAACTTCAGGAGCGAAACATGGTCACCGTAGAGATGCGAGACGTGTCCACCCTGCGTGTACTGCGAAATGACCAGCAGGGGAATACGCGTGCCATCTCCGAAGAAGTCCAGGGGTTGAACGTAGCCCGAGTCGTAGTAACCGCCGCCTTCATCGAAGGTGACGAAGATCGCAGTGTCTTGCCACAGTGCCGGATTGGCCTGCACTGCCTCCACGATCTTCTTGACGAAACCTTCGAACAAATCGAGTTTCGAGGATGCTGGATGGCCGTCGACGAATCCGCTCGGCTTGACGAAGGAAACGGCTGGCAGATTTCCTTTCGCAATGTCCTCATACAGGTTCTCGGTGTCCTGCAAATGAGCGGTGCGAACGGCTGCGTTGGTCATGATGGAAGTTGAATACTGGAATGGGTTGCAGATGTTGCAGTATTCATCGCTCAGCGTGCCAAAGTCCCCATAGTTCAGTTGGTACTTGTCCTTGAGATAGCGATTCCACTGGTCGCCGTAGTACTTCCACGAAATGTCAGCTTCCAAAAGTTCGTCGCCGATGTTTCGTACTGACGACGGAGGAATCGTGAACGGAGTGTTAAACACCGTGTTGTCGGTGTAAGCGTTGGAGCCGTCTCCAAAGTAACCGGGATTGTAATTATTGAGCAAATAGTAGTGTTGCGGATCGCAGTTGGGATCGATCTTGGTCGGCAATTGGCTGAGGTAGTCAAGTATGGTGGCTACACCGGGCTGATTAATGTCTGAACAGTTGGTGTAGGTTCCCCCGCCGTACACCGCCGATCCAAAGCCGCCGCCGCCGTACCCGTCTTCGGTGTACCAGTTATTTGAGCCGGGCGCCGGGTTGGGATTTTCGATTTCATTCACAGTCCCCTGATCGGGTGTTTTTGGATATACCACGGTTTTTTCCGGAGGAACTGCGGGATTGCCATTGCCATCGCTGAACCAGATTGCGTCGCCGGTGCCAAGCGCGATGTGGTTTGCGCCCGTACCGCCCATGATCGACTGGTGGAAATTGTCATCCAGGGTGTATTGCTGCGCCAGTTGTAACATGTAAGGCGCGTCACCCTTCTGTACGTTGTAAAAGCCCATGGCCGCCGAGCCTTCGCCCGTGGTCAGCTCGGTAAAGGGCTTTGGCACCGGCAACCCGTTCGTTCCCGCTCCAACGGTGATTTCGACGTAGGGGAAGAGGTCGGCCTTACATCCGCTCGGATTCGCTTCCGTCGCGTAATCGATATTGCAATCGAGTTGCTGCCACATCTGATAGAAGCGGTGCACTGGGCTCGCGGAGTACGTATCGTAAGCCATGCCATCGGTGAGTTGGAAAGGTCCCGGCGGAAGATTAAAGACATTGTCAATGCGAGTGTCGGGAGTGAACTTCGGAAGCCCGGTGCCGCCAGTGGTCAGAAACTTCAAATAATTCCCGGGCAAGGCAGTTTCATCTTTCGCTGCTTCAGCTACAGTAGCCACCGGCGGGTCGGTGGGGGCGCCAGCCGTGAGAGGCGTTGGCAGGACGGGGTAGAGTGACTTATCTCCGGGGCTCAGCAAGAAAGGATCTGGCTTCTTGTCGATGGCCGAATAGGTGACAGCGATCGAGAAATTCGGCCCTGGAGTGCCGTCTGCGTTGACAATTCCTTCCGAGAGAAGATTGTGAACTTTCTCTCCGGCTGCCGGCTTGTAAGTCGCATAGACGTGATCGAAACTCCGATTTTCTCCGATGATGACGATCACGTGCTTGATTGGAGAAGTCGTATTACCGTCATTGCTTTGCGCTTGAGCCGAATTGGCCAAAGGACCACCCACCGTGAACTGAAAAAGCGCAAGCGATGTCAAAGCGATGCGTAGAAAATCTATCGACTTCGAAGCGAAATACCTGTAGGACATGCATCCTCCTCTTTCTTTATGCGGTTTCTACCGCAGGACTTCGTTGATAGTCCCTCAGTGTTGCTGTTAAATGTTTCTTGCGTGAATGGACGAAATAACTTGGGTAAATGAACAGTAATAAACGCGGGATTAAAGCCGCCAAGAATTTTTGCAGACGTCATCCATCGGAAATATTCGCAAAATGGAATTCAGAAGAATTCTGTCCGCGGGGAGTCCCACTCGAAGTTGGCAAGCTTGCCGTTAGTTAACTGCGCTGGTTCGGCGGGGAGAATTCTTCGTTGGAACCGTGCGGGCCGCGGTTTTGGTGTCGCCGGCCGGTTCTACCCGGATCAATCCCATCATCCCCCCGTCTTCGTGCTCCAACAGATGGCAATGATATACGAAGGTCCCGACTGCGTTGGGATCGCGAAAATCCAATCGTATCTTTACACTGGGATATTGAAGTGTCCTGCCGTCATAGAACGGCACATTGATCGTGTCGCGCAGAAAAGGTTCATTTGCGGGAGTCCCGAACCAATCGAGCAGCATGAAGTGCACCTGGTGGATGTGAAACGCGTGCAATTCGGTGGAGCGGTTCTCGATTATCCAATCCTCCACATCTCCTTGCTTCACAATGATATTGGGAACATCTGAGCTTGGATTGAATGGTGTCGGCACTTGTCCATCGACAGTGAGATAAAAGGTAGTTGCACTGTTGGGATCGTTCGGATCGAGCAATTTCTCAGAGAAGTACAATCTACGAGTACGCACCGGCGCTACGTCGCCTAACCACGGAAGGCCAGCGGGGGCCAGTGGCTTGGGTGATGCCTCTAGCTTGGAACGCGGCTCAGGTGCATCCTCCGCGGGCACGATTGAGACAATCGCGCGATTTGGATCGTTCTCGCCGCCTACACCGGTATCGACCGTCCGTGTCACGAACAACCCTGTAACTCCGGGCGGCGGACCTTTTACGATGAATTCCACTCGGCCGCCTGGAGGGATTCCAATGCGGTTACGCCACAGCACACGATTGGCCGCGACGCCGTTTGTGTTCACAGGCACTCCGTCCAGAGCCACAATTCCAATTTGTTGCGGCCTGCGGCCATACAATATTTCCAAATTTAAATACGTAATAGCCGACGCATTCAACACACGCCAGAATTGACGTTCGTTTGGTTTCATCTTGAGCACAGCAGTCGGATAATCGGGATAGGGGACCGGCACGAAATTGATGGAAAGATCCTTTGCGGGTTTCCCGAAACCGGTGCCGGTATTTGCGGCGTCACCGTCATGATCGATCAGCATCTTCGGCACGACCGGTTCCGATTTATTGGGCGGAGCGTTTGGGTTTAATAAATCCTGATCGCGTATGACCAGCACGCGCTCTGGCAAACCTGCTAGTTCCGGATTCGCCCTCTCGATTCCTTCTATGATCATCGCTCCTGACAGGCCTGCTAGGACCTGAGCTTTGCTAAAGCCATGTATGTGCGGGTGATACCAATACAATCCCGGCGGCTCGTCGTCTGGAATACGGAACCTATATTCGAAGGGGGGATCGTCTGGCTGGATCGATGTTTTGAGAACCTCGTCTTCGTGGCACTTGGGAGGAACGGTCAATCCATGGAAGTGGAGATTGGTTGAAGTCAACGTCATCGCACCGCTCGAACACGGATCATCGTTGGCCTTGGCACTCGGCTGGCTGTGGTGCGGTTTGGAAACGCCGGTCGCATATTCGGAGCCCGTCAAAGCATTCTTCAGATTCAGGATGAGCAGATCGCCCGGACGCAGCCGCAAAGTGGGCGACTGGCTCCCGTCATCGGCGACGTAACAGAATCGAGCCGGTTCCCCCGTCTCGCTCGCATTGTGAACCGCCAAATTAACCTTCAGAACGCCGCCCTGACTTCGCAGATCTCGAGCTTCAGCTACAACGCTTCCTACCGGCGGACGGGCGCAAACGCTGTTGGGCGTTTGTTGGGCGTAAACCCCCGCGTGGACGGAACCGAAGCACAGGCTGGCCAAACCGAGCGCACAGATTTGCGGAATTCTGGAGATCATCGCGGGGATGGCTCGGTCGAATAAGTGCGGAGTCTCCGTTTTTTACTAATCTTAAGCCGGCGCGGTCAGCTGTTACTTAGTCTCGTAAAGGCCCAGAAAAGAACCGCCGCCAAGCATATGGACGCAGGAAGTGTGAGCACCCAGGCCATCAAGAGGTTTTTTACTGTGCCCCATTGAAGCCCTGAATGATTGGCAGCCATGGTGCCTGCCACCCCGGAAGAAAGCACGTGCGTGGTGCTGACGGGCAATCCAAACCCATCGGCAGCTCCAATGGTTGCCATGGCCGTGATTTCCGCCGCCGCTCCCTGCGCGTAGGTTAAATGTTCTTTCCCGATTTTCTCGCCTACCGTCACAACAATCCGCTTCCAGCCGATCATGGTGCCAAGCCCCAATGCAATGGCCACCGCGACCTTTACCCAAGCCGGGATAAATTTGGTCGCGGTATCAATGTGCTTCTTGTAGTTATCGATCACGGCCGCATCGGCGGTCGAGAACTGCGGCTGCCCGGTTTTCTTCATAAGGCGCAGCGCCTCGCTCACTACGTACATATCATTTCGGAAGTTGCGAACCCGGTCCTGCGGGACGGCTTTGAGTTCCTTGTACTGGGCGGTTTCCGCACCGATTCCGCCCACGAGTTCCCGCAGCGCGAGCATTGTGTTGGGCGTGAACTGTTTCGAGCGAATGTAATCGGTAACCTCGTCCCTGGCATCACCGATCACGGCGCTGGGAGAAACGTAGTGCCCTAGAACATCCGCGGTTTGAGTGGAGACCGCAACGAAATCCTGGGACTGGGAATACGTCACGGCGTGATTCACGGCATAGGCCGTTGGCACCGTGCCAATGAGGATGAGCATGATAAGTCCCATGCCCTTCTGCCCGTCGTTGGAACCGTGAAAAAAGCTTACGCCTGTGCAGGTCGTCACGAGCAGGGCGCGAATCCAGAAAGGAGGCGGCGCATCTCCAACCGGAGCAGCATAGAGCGCCTTATTGGGAATCAACTTTCGCATGAGTATCAGCAGTCCGCCTGCCACAACGAAGCCAACGATTGGTGAGAGCACCAAGGATTTTCCGATGTTCGCCGCCTGTCCCCAATCCACGCCGCTGGTGCCGGACTTCACCGACATTAATTGATTTGCGATACCCACGCCGATAATCGAGCCGATTAAAGTATGGGAGCTTGAGGATGGCAGGCCGAAGTACCAGGTGCCCAGGTTCCATATGATCGCGGCGACCAACAGAGCAAACACCATCGCGAATCCGGCTTTGCTTCCGACTTGCAAAATTAACTCCACCGGCAGGAGCGAAACGATGCCGAAGGCGACGGCTCCGCTCGAGAGAACAACGCCGATGAAGTTCCACATTCCGGACCAAACCACAGCCACGTGCGGTTCTAATGAATGCGTATAGATCACGGTGGCCACCGCGTTGGCGGTGTCGTGGAAGCCATTCACAAACTCAAATCCGAGTGCAATCAGAAGCGCGACGCCCAGCAAAATATAAGGGCCAACCGAGGTGGCATGCATTTGCGAGAGGTCTGACAGCAGGTGCGCTCCGGCGTAGATCAGGCCAACGATCAATGCGACTCCGAAGACCAGCATGCCGATCTTGCCAGGTCCGGCCCCAATCTTTGCGTCTAGAGCGGTTGTTCCCGTCGCCATCATCACCCCATGAAATTTGGAATTTGAGTCTACAACTCGCCAAACTCAATTCGCCGTGTATGTACGGGATCGAGCTGGGAGGTCTGAACCCTACTGGGTGTTTGTTAATGTCGTGTTACAGGCGTGTGAAGACTGCCGGACGTCCGGCACCAAAGATTAGTTTGCAAGCGCGGTCGCTTCCGTCGGTTGAGCTCGCTCGAATCGCAGTCCTACGCCCGCGGTCTGGCCTTCCGCGGATGGAGCGTTTTGCAATTGCGGGGCGCAAGCTCGCCGTGATATACCCACGTCCTTGGTTGCACAACCGGCAATACCTCATTCTTCCGCCACGACTTCCCGGTTGAGTTTTTGCGGCGACCCCAATCCTGTCTTCCGCCATGGAGGCAACATGCGCCGATACAAAATTGATGCTCTAGGGATACTCGCAATTGCAGTGATCGCATCGCTAGCTTGGCCGAGCCTTGCCAGCGCGCAACGGGCCGTAGAGGTACCGCCTCCGATGCGTTCACAGCAGCCGGTGGCGCAAGTCAAAGGTAAAGCGCCAGCACAAAATGCAACGGCGAACACGTCTCTGGGGCCGTCGCGATGGACTCCGCTAAACAACCAGCCATCGTTTCTGATCAATGGCGCCTCCAATCCGATCCTGCTTACTGACGGCAGCGTGATGATTCAAGACACGGCCTTCCCGGATTGGTGGAAGTTGACGCCTGATTCGACAGGGAGCTACATCAACGGCACGTGGACGCAGGTCGCTTCGCTGCCAAATTCCTACAGCCCGCTGTACCACTCGTCTGCTGTTTTGCCCGATGGTCGCCTGATCATCGAAGGCGGTGAATATTTGCTTAACGCCAAGCAAACACGACTCGTTCCCACCTGGTCCGCTCAGGGCTCGATCTATGATCCTGTCGCCGACGTCTGGACGCCCGTTCCGACTCCCACATTCTTCGGCGGCTTCGGACCGTTCCGGCAAACGATTGGCGACGCGCAAAGCGTGATCCTCCCCAACGGCACCTACATGCAGGCCGATTGCTGCACCAAGGATGAAGCCCTGCTCGATGCTGCTACCCTCACATGGACCAGGACGGGTAAGAACAAATTCGATATCAATGACGAAGAAGGCTGGAACCTGCTTCCAAATGGAGAGGTTCTCACCGTGGATGCCTATGTCGCCCCGTACGAGGAACACGGCACTCATTCGGAAATTTACAATCCTGCGAAAGGCTCGTGGAAAAGCGCCGGCAGCACCATCGTTCAACTTTGGGATTCAGCGGCCGACTGCGGAGGATTCTATTTCTCTTCGTCGGAAGTGGGGCCCGCAGTATTGCGTCCCGACGGTACGGTGTTTTACACCGGAGCGAATTCCTGCGGCCCGGGCAATACGGCCATCTACAACTCAGTCACTGGTGCTTGGTCCCTTGGTCCCGTTTTCCCAGACGATCTGGACATCGCCGACGGTCCCGCCGCGCTGGAACCGAACGGAAAGGTTCTCATGGCAACCAGCCCGTTTTTTGGGCCTCCTGGCGTTGAATTCTTCGAATGGGATGGGACGAGCTTGACGCAAGTCCCCGGAACGCCGAACGCGCCATTTGAACCTTCCTACCCTCTCAATATGCTCGTGCTTCCGACCGGCCAGATTCTGCTCACCGATACTTCAAGCGACGTGGAAATTTACACCCCGGCAGGAACTTACGATAAAGCCTGGGCGCCAAAGATCACGAGCGCGCCAACTTTGATCGGCCGCGGCCACACTTACCAACTCTCCGGCACTCTTCTCAACGGAATGTCGCAGGGCGCAGCGTACGGCGACGACATCCAGGCCGCGACCAATTTCCCGCTGGTGCGCCTCACCAACGTAAATACCCACGACGTCGTCTACACGCGCACGCACGACCACAGCAGCATGGCCGTCGCGTCACCAGACGTCGTCTCGACAAACTTTGACGTCCCGCTGGCCGCCGAACCCGGTTACAACACGCTCGTGGTCGTAGCCAACGGCATCCCGTCGGCGCCAATCACTGTTTTGGTCTACTAAGGGACAATCGCGTTCGCTTTTACGGGTGCCCATCCCCAATGGATGCGGTTTTGTTTATGGTGTGCGATTCTCGTGCACCGAAGCAGTACAAATTGTTCCCGAGTGAATGCGCGCGCAGAGGCAGCGCAAGCGGAGGAAATAGCGCTCCTTCATTCGGTGCCCTTTTCCTCAGTAATTTTGAAGGGCTGACGCGTAACTTGGTGTTCGTCACATGAAGATTGAATTGTCCGGGGCGGCAAGATCAGTCAATCGGCGGGTCTGCGATTGTGGCCGTGCGATTCTGAGTTGTGAAACGGATGACGCCACTTTCATCCGTATAGAAACTTTTTTGTTCTTTTGTGATTCGATTAATGGGGCGAGCAAGCACTACATAGTGCGTGACCGGCTTGCCGGAATCGGCCGGCTCGGGTATCAGCTTGAAGCGGTAAAAACTTTTTCTTCCACTCGCGAGTTCGGCTTCGAGCATGCCTTCTCCTTTGGGTCCCAGCTGCTGCAGAGCTCGCGCATAGCCCTTCTTTGCATCCCCACCCCAGTAAACACCTTGAGCGCTGTTTATCGACCTTAGATTAAGTACGCAAACTTCTTCAATAGTCTTTACCTCGCGCGCTAGGTCGGAAACGATAGCTCCAGATTCAACGGCGTACCCGTGAGTGGGTTCGAATGTCAGAATCATGAGTAACATTTCGGCAAGGTCTTGCTGGCGCTCGATATGGCCTTGGAAATTGGTGACCAATCGGGGAAAGCTAACGATGAGGTCGTTCGATGTCGTGTAAACACAAATCACTTGTTGGCCATTTACGACCTGTTCTTCCTGCCATGCCACGTCCTTCTTGTCGACCAAATCGGCAGCGACGCCGACATGCAATCCCGAATCCCATTCGATTTTTAAGCCACCGACTTTCCAAATGGTTCCACCCCAAGTATCCGTCCCGGAGCCTATTTGAAGTTTGTAGCCGGTGAGTAGCTGCACGGGGCTTCTTAAGGCTGGGAGCTTCGTCGCGTTTCGGCTTTGGGCAATAACAGTTAACGAGACGACGCTCAGTAGGAATGCAAGTCCCAATGTAGAGAGTCTTTTCATCGGCGAAACCTCATTTTGAAGTGGGAAGCCAATGCCGTGGACTGCTTGGGAAACGCATCATACCACCGAACTACGGAGCGGCTTTGCCGTGCCCCCCTCTTCACTGTAGCGATGTTCAAGTTCTAACTTGACGTTCACCAACCCACTGTTCGAACCCGTAGCGGTTGAATCGTTCTAGGTCGGCTTAAGGGGTAATTTGCGCGTGCTCGACGGCACGAAATGGAGAGGAAAAGAGAACGCCAGCACATTCACTCGCGCTTCATAATCTGCAGCGAGATATATCGCAAGATTTTCTGGAGTGGTTGTGACTTGCACCGTCACCTGCTGAGGCGTAAGTAGAATGCCATGCTCCTTAGCCTTTTCGATAACGCTGCTGCTGAATTGATCTTCCGAACTTAGGGCATCCAATCCTATTCGAGCTCCGTTCTGCGCAGCTAGGTCGTTCATTTCACTTTGCAATTCGTAGTTAGCCAAATAGGAGGCGGCGATCTGCCATCCCAGGATGCCAGCAAAGGCGAAAACCACAAGACCCAAGACGAATCCGACGTTTTTGCGTTGTGACTGCAACCTTCAAACGCTCCTAAAGCTTACAACGGCGATTCGCTGCCCACTGGCGCACACTCGGTTAGGGCCTGTTCACTGTGGCGAACCGGATGGCTGCCAAATGATTCTCCACATCTTCAGCTTCTTTGGCCCGCCCCAGATTTCGGAGAGCGTGCGCTTCACTGGTCAGAGTGGTGATGAGCTGCGGACTATTCGGACCATATTGTTTTTCGAGCAC